>ENA-OWPA01000157-OWPA01000157.1-bioreactor-metagenome-genome-assembly--contig:-NODE-157-length-125217-cov-12.252485_pt1 | contig 125217 bp, 110 predicted proteins | sample MGYA00238139_ERZ651803 | MGnify/ENA primary metagenome ERZ651803 (study PRJEB26909, sample SAMN07631231) | bioreactor metagenome | isolation source: Switchgrass digestor | place: USA: Dartmouth... | reverse complement strand
TTTGTGAACTGACCAATATTCACGCCGTGCTGACCAAGAGCAGGACCAACCGGAGGAGCCGGTGTAGCCTTACCAGCGGGAATTTGTAATTTTACATAACCTACTACTTTTTTTGCCATATTAGCATACCTCCTGATAAATGTGGTGTTTGCGGGAATTTCCCTCCCACGCAACTGACCGTAACAAGCCGCTTACGGCTTTACAGCAAGCATTAAGAACTATCTGCGAACCTTGATTTCAGAAAAACTTATCTCAACAGGAGTCTCACGTCCAAACATATCCACGCTGATAGTAACAGTCTGCTTATCAGTGTTAATATGCCTGATAACACCTGTCGTATTCTCCCATACACCGGAAGTTACCGTTACGGTATCACCGATTTCAAAATCAAGTGCTACTCCGTCCTTATCAGTTATTATACCCATGCTGCGCATTTCCTCTTCAGTCAAGGGAACCGGCTGTTTGGAATCCGGACCGACAAAGCCTGTTACTCCTCTGGTATTGCGCACTACATACCATACATCGTCATTCATGACCATATGGAGAAGTACATAACCGGGAAACAGCTTTTTCTGAACCTTCTTCTTTACTCCGTTCTTGACCTCAATGACATCCTGCATAGGTACAGTTACTTCCAGAATCTGGTCGTGCAATTTTCTGTTTTCAACTATTTTCTCAATGTTCGCTTTAACCTTGTTCTCATACCCTGAATAGGTGTGAACAACGTACCAACGAGCTTCTTCTGACATACCCTCACCTTTTCCTATAATAAGAACGCAATTAACTGTTCTATCGCAAAATCAAGGACCATAATAATTAATCCGAGGGCAATGGTTACAGATATGACAGCTATTGTCTGCTTTATGAGAGAATCCTTATCAGGCCAGATAATCTTCTGAAATTCGGCCTTTATTCCCTTAAACCAGCTTCTTTTTGGAGCTTTTTCGGTTGTATTGTTAGCAGTCTCTCCCATTTATTCACTCCCTTTCAGATAATTATTTGGTTTCCCTGTGCAATGTGTGGGTTCTGCAGAATCTGCAATACTTCTTGGTTTCCATTCTGTCTGGATGTGTCTTCTTCTCTTTGGTAGTGTTGTAATTACGTTGTTTACACTCTGTACATGCCAAAGTAATCTTTACGCGCACAATATCCACCTCCGCTTTCTCTTGTAGCGCTTTGCTTGTAAGTACCGGACTTTTTTAAGGCATAAAAAAAAAGCCTGCTAACTTCGCTTATCTAATATAACATAATACTCTTGCAACGTCAACATATTTTTTAAGTAAATTTTCATTTTATTACAGGTATTATTTTCTGTATCCTCCAATTTCTCCAAGCTCCATTATCCCTTCCCTTAGCGAAATGATAAAACTGCCATGCGCTGCCTAAAGCAGCTACAGGCAGCCATTAGACGCCAGGCTGCCCGGAGCCGTCAGCACAGGACATTATAAAACAAGCCGCTGTACATACTTGTTACATAGGGATAGCGTAAATTGCTCTTTTTTGCATCTATATATGTAACCAAGGTCTTATCAATATATTCCATAGGATTTACCGCTACAGCCTCAGCCTTATGCTTTAATCTTGCTATAAAGCCGTTACTTTTTGCAAACAGGCCCGCCATTTTTCCGGTCCTGGCTGCTATCGCCGCAAGATTGGCATCCATCTTCAGGCTTCCATCCTCGCAGGCAGCTATTCCGCAGGCCAGTAATTCATCAGAATATATTTGTTCAATTGTCTTTAATTCCCTTAACAGCTTATGTGCATAATAATTCCTGCTGTTGGCCTCCAGATGCCTGTTTACAATATTTATCATGGAATTGTAACTGGATAAGAAATCCTCCATTGCTTCCATTATTCTGCTTCCATCCGGCACAATCCTTATATATACAGGCTCCTCTGTCGTAGCCTTAAGCATAATATATAGCTTATTGTCCAGCTTGAAGCAGTTGCCGGCAGTCTTCCTGCCAAGGCCGTTAATTTCAAATTCCGATAAGGCAGGAGCTTTTTCCAGACGATTCATGTCCAAAAAGTCAACCACTCCAAACCTGAACTTATCCAGATCTTCAAATACCAGGCGCTCGCCTTCTTCAGTCAATAAATCCGCAGTGACTGAAAGCCTGTAATAGTCTTTGGCATGGCCATTTTCCACCACAGCATTAATTTCAGGTATGGAGCTGTTAAGCAGGCTTGCCATCTCATTAAGAACAGTAAGATTGTCTCTTCTGCTTTCCTGATAAAAAATCAGATTATAAACCTTGTTTCCTGCTTTGGCCCTGAATTCGTAAACACCCGGAGGTAAACCACGGGATGTTGACAAAAGCTCTCTGCTCTTATTAACCTGGACGGAAGACAATTGCTTAATCCGGACTTCCATATTTTCCGGCAAGCCTGACAAATCCTCCTGCAGAGGGTAGGCGGCCAATATTTCTTCATTGCTTACCTCTACAGTCTTGCTTTGGAAGCCGGAGAAATCCGGCCCGGTCATTTCATTTATCTTTTCCTTAAGCACGAACGCCGCATCCTTAATACCAATTGAGAATTCACGGTTTTCCTTTGTCAGATGGATCTTATAGAAGGGCATACATTTATTAAGGTTTATGATATTATCATAAACCCGTCTTTTATCATATATCCTTTTGATTGTATATCTGTTTCTTACAGGCTGGTTTATACTTATATTATTTGCCTGTATCATATAGCCCTTCATTCCCCTCATCCGGAATTTTTAACACAAAAAAAGCGCTTGGCACATAAGACCTATTTAATATAAAGATTATAAACCAATATTTATATGATGACAATAATTATTTCAGCTTTCTGACAGAATTGCCTATAACCAGTGACTGCTTTACATACACTGTGGCGGGATTAACGCTGCCTCTGTTCTCTATCATCTGAATCAGCTTATTGGCTGCTTCCTTGCCAATAAACTCCCTTTCCTGTCGTACCGTCGTAAGCTTGGCTCCTATAAATAAATTGGCATCCATACCGTCATAGCCTGCCAAAGATACATCCTTAACAGGCTGAAGCCCCCGCCTCCGTATAGCGCTTAATACACCTGTTGCAGCCAGATCATCCGGAGCAATTATACATGTCGGCCGCCGGCTATTATTCTTCAAAAGCTTAAGGGCCAGCTCCTCGGCAAGGGTATAATTCCGGTAGGCTCCCTCTAACACATAATCATCCGGTATGCTTATGTTATTCTCCTTTAATGCGTCATAAAATCCCCTTAATCTGTCTTCTGTCACAAGCGTATTCTTGATGCCGCATATAAAGGCTATATCCGTGTGTCCCTGCAGTATTATATATTGGGTCAGCTGCTTCATACCATTATAGTTATCGGATATAATCGAATATGTAGTCGAATACGGATAATCAATAGTTACTACCGGAAATTCGCTGTGGGCAAGCTTAATTACCTCTTCATTTTTAAAATTTGCGCAAACGATACACACGCCATCAAGATTCCTGTATTTGCAGTGCTCCAGCAATGACAGCTTTCGTCCGCCAATATAATTTTCTATAAATGTAATGTCATAGCCCTTCTTGGATACCTCATCCTTAAAGGCTGATAAAATATGGGCAAAATAATCGTTTTTCAGTCCCAGATCCGTAATTGTTTTAAACAGTACTCCAATATTATAGGTTCTCTTCAGCTTGTACGCCTTGCTGCCGGCATTTGAATAATAGCCCAGTTCATTAGCTGCTTTAATTATTTTTTCTCTGGTTTTATCACTAATATCGGAGTATCCGTTTAGTGCTTTGCTGACAGTTGATATGGATACCCCACACCTCTTTGACAACTCTTGTATCGTAACCATGAATATCATGCTTCCTTTGTGATATTAGATCATTTTTAAGTATATTTTATGAGAATTATAGATATTATTCAAGGGGTAATATGTACGATTTATTCGGTGTTTAATCAAAAAACAGGCCGACATTGCTTAAATTTGTCTAAACAATATTCATAAGTAGATCAAAATGTATTCATAAGTTTATCTTATAAATCTTAGCCTTACCATGCATTTTTGGGGAAGCCTGCTATGAATTACCTGCAAAAGGATTTACGCAGAAGCATAAGCTATTATCCTCCATAAAAAATAAATAAAGGTATATGAACAGGATACTTCATATACCTTTGTCAAACACCTCTAATTATCAGCTTATGCCTGCTTTGCAAGAAGCCTTTCATCATTCAGAATCTGAATAGCCTTTACCGGGCATACAGCTGCGCATTTGCCGCAATTGGTGCATTTCTCATAATCGATATGTGCAAGGTTGTCATTTACAGCTATTGCATCAAATTCGCATGCCTTAACGCACAGCTTGCATCCGATGCAGCCGACGGCACAGGCTGCCTTGGTATCCTTACCCTTGTCCAGGGAATTGCAGGCTACCCGGTGTTTTGCCGATTCAGGAACCATTTCAATCAACTTATTGGGGCATGAGGCAACACACTTGGTGCAACCGGTACATATCTCCTCATTTACTACCGCAATACCGTTTTGTATAGTAATTGCCCCGAAGGGACAGGCTCGCTCACAGGAACCAAAGCCCATACAGCCGTAGGAGCATTTTTTATTGCCCCTGCCGGGAACGAAGGCCGCCTTGTTGCAGTCCTTTACTCCGTAATATTCGTATTTTACCTGGGTTTTATCGCAGGTTCCGGAACACTTTACAAAAGCCACCATCCGCTCGCTTTCTTCAATGGCTGTTCCCATAACCTCCGCTATTGCCTTATGGGCCTGGCTGTTGGCTACAGGACAAGCATTGACCGGAGCTTCACCCTTTACAATAGCGGCAGCCAGGCCATCACAGCCCGGATATCCGCAGCCACCGCAGTTGGCTCCTGGAAGCAGCTCCCTAACCTGTATTTCACGTTCATCCACCTCTACTGCGAAGGTTTTTGCCGCAAAACCAAGAAATAAGCCAATGAACAGCCCGACACCGGCTACAACAGCTGTGGCAATTGCAACCCCCTGAAGATCAACAGCACCAACGATGCCGAATATATTAGCAAGAAAAAGGTCAGAAGATATAATTTCCAACATATTTACCTCCATTTTGCTGCTAGGCAGCCAAATAATCAGTTATAGTTTCAGTCCGGCAAAACCGAAGAAGGCAATAGCCATAAGGCTTGCTGTCACAAGTACAATAGGCGAGCCCTTGAAGGCCTTGGGCACGTCGTTAAATTCGATCCGTTCGCGTATACCGGCCATAATTATAATTGCTATGGCAAAGCCTGCCGCCGTACCGAAGCCGTTCACTACACTTTTCAGCAATGAATAGTCCTTATTGACATTAATAAGGGCAACACCCAAAACGGCACAGTTTGTTGTTATCAAAGGCAGATATACACCCAGCGCATTATAAAGGGCACGGCTGTATTTCTTTAATACCAGCTCAACAAATTGAACCAGGCAGGCAATAACAAGAATAAAAACTATAGTGTTAAGATATTTCATATTCAGGGGCACAAGCACCTGATTATATATAATACTGCACAAGGCAGAGGATACCGTTATAACGAAAATAACCGCTCCTCCCATGCCTGCAGCCGTATTGGTCTTTTTTGATACGCCCAGGAAAGGACACAGTCCAAGGAACTGGCTTAATACAACGTTATTGACAAGTGCCGAACCAACAATAATCATTATTAATTCCTTCATCTAATTCATTCCTCCTTTCCTGTTTTTGCTTTGCCGGCAGCAGCCTTCTTTCCTGCTCCGTCGGCGACCGCCTCCGCTTTCCTTGCAAGCTGCTCACGGTTGCTGGTGCATACCGAACCATGGCATTGCAGGCAGTCTCCTCCACAGCCGATGCTGTTTTTAACCGAACCGTTAGTGGCAGAAGGGAGCTTAAGCTTATTCTGGATCGCCGTAAGAATTGCCATCGTAAGCAGTGCTCCGGGGGCCAATATGAATATGGTAATCGGTTCAACAGAATCCAGTGCCTGTGTGAGCCCTTTTACTGAGTCCAGCAATTTCAAACCAAATATAGTTCCTGCTCCCAGCAGCTCACGGAAGGAGCCCAGTATGGTAAGGGCTATGGTAAATCCCAGTCCCATACCTATACCGTCAAAAAAGGACAGGCCAATTGAATTTTTTGCCGCATAAGCCTCAGCACGTCCCAGTATTATACAGTTTACCACTATAAGCGGAATATAAATACCGAGAAGCTCATTTACTACCGGCAGATACGCCTCAAGCAACAGCTGCACTACGGTAACAAGGGAAGCTACAACCACTATATACGCAGGTATACGCACCTTATCCGGAATGGATTTTCTAAGCGCTGAAATTATGAAATTAGAGGCTGCCAGAACTACGGTGGTAGTCAGTCCCATATAAAGACCATTATTACCGGAGGTGGTAACAGCCAGGGTAGGGCACATGCCCAGCATTAATACCAGGGTCGGATTCTCCTTGAAAACGCCGTTATAAACACGTTCCAGATATTTTTTCATTAATTTGCACCTCCTTTTAATGCGGGACTAGCATCCTTTATAAAGCTGATGCCTGCATTAATTGCATTTACCACAGCCTTTGACGTAATAGTGGCACCGCTTAATGCGTCTATCTGATCAGCTGCGTTTGCACCGGTCTTGGTAACTACAAACCTGTCAACCTTTTTATTAATAAACTGGCCAAGCCATTCAGGTTTGCTAGCATTCATACCCAGTCCTGCTGTTTCGCTTATGGTCATTATCTGTATTCCCTTTATTTCTCCGTCCAGAGAATAGCCAAACACCAGGGTTATGGAATCCTTATAGCTTTGCTTTGTGGTTACGGTAATATCATAACCGATGAGCTCTCCGCCGGAATCAAGTGCCTTGCTGATCTCACTAATCGCAATTCCATTATAGTCGGGGGAATAAGCTGTCAAATCGGCGCTTGCTGCCTTGCCAATAAGCTCCTCATCCGTTTCAAACAAAGCGGCCTCTGCAAATACTGCTTTAAATGCTTTTTCTTTCTTAATTCTGGCCTGTTCCTCAATCGGAGCCTTGGTCAGCTCATAAATATAGCTTAGAGCCAGACCGGAAATTAAAGTTATAATAAAGAGAGCAAGTGCATCCCTTATTAAAGTTGACTTTTTCCTAACCTTAGTTTGCATTGGCGCCACGCTCCTTTCCGAAGGGCCTTATACGGGTAGCCTTATCTATCAGAGGTACCAGCAGGTTGCAGAATATAATAGCATAGGATACACCCTCGGAGCTGCCGCCCATAATACGGAACAAGCCGGTGAACACTCCGCACAAAATGCCGAATATAGCCTGTCCGGCCGGAGTAATCGGACTTGTCACATAATCGGTCGCCATAAAGAATGCAGCAAGAAGCAGACCGCCGCCTAAAATATGTCCGAGAATAAAGTTTGCATCAAAGCCATGGCCGCCAAATAGCAATGTAAATACAGCCAAAGAAAGGATATAGCTAAAAGGAATTATCGGTGTAATCACTCTTTTAATTAAGAGGTATATACCTCCTATTAATATTGCTATTGCACTTGTTTCACCAATTGTTCCTCCAATATTACCAATAAACATACTCAATAAATCTACTGTTTCCCCTGCCTTAATTGCCGCCATCGGTGTTGCGCCGCTTGCAGCGTCTGCCGAACTTACCGCCAGATATCCATGCTGTATGTAATCAAGAACTCCACTTGACGCTATCTTCTCTACAGCAAAGCTTGTCATTTTTACCGGAAAGCTGATTAACAGGAAGGCTCTTGCCGCCAGGGCAGGATTCATAAAGTTTTGGCCCAGCCCGCCAAAGAGCATCTTAACCACCAGTATGGCAAACACTCCGCCAACAATAGCCATCCATACAGGCAGGTTTGCAGGCAGATTGTATGCCAGCAGTATACCTGTTACAACAGCACTTAAGTCTCCGATTGTTACCGGCTTTTTCATTAGCCTGCAATATATATACTCCGTCAGCACGCATGAAAGAACCGTTGCGGCAATCAGCACCAATGCATTGATACCAAAGTTAAATATTCCGAACAAACCGGCAGGAATTAGTGCTATAACCACATCCCGCATTATGCTTTTTGTCGTCACCGAGCTTCTGATATGGGGTCCGGCCGACACATGAAATAATTCGTTCAAAGCTCACACCTCTTTCTGTAATAATCACTGCAGCTTTATTTTTTGCGACTAGCCAGCACATTAGCCCTCATCTGCATAATGGACTGTGTCAGGCCTCTTTTAGCCGGGCATACATAAGAGCAGCAGCCGCAGCCACAGCATTCAAGACCGTCATATTTTACAAATCCCTCACTGTCGGATCGGTTGCTTAATGCAGCCAGCTCAAACGGCATCAGCCTTAAAGGACATCTCATTATACATCTTCCACAGCGTATGCAGGGCTGCTCCACAACAGCTGCCTTATCCTTTAAAAATGCTGTAAAGGCTGAGCTAATCTTGGTTACCGGAACATTATAAGTATATATGGCATTACCCATCATCGGCCCGCCTGAAATTATTTTCTCAGGCATCTCAACAAAGCCCCCCGCAGCTTCAATAAGCTCAGAGTAATCCGTACCCACCGGCACATTGAAGTTTTGAGGATTTTTAATAGCATCACCGGTCACTGTAATAATTCTCCGAATTAACGGCGTGCTTTTTGCCACTGCCATATATATAGCAATAACCGTGTCTATATTATTTACGATACAGCCAACATCCGCCGGCAGCTTTTTGGAATTCAGCTTCCTGCCGGTTGTTGCATAAACCAGCTGACGTTCACCACCCTGAGGATATTTGGTCTTCAGCGCTAAAACACTTATATTCTCTTCACCCGCAACAAGCTCGCAAAGAATTTTAATAGCATCAGGCTTGTTATCTTCAATTGCTATAATACCCTTTGCCCTTTCAAACAATCTTAAGATAATCTTAAGACCGCCTATGATAGTTTCCGGCTGCTCCAGCATCATACGGTAGTCACTGGTCAGATAGGGTTCACATTCAGCTCCGTTCACAATTACATAATCAATCTTGCTGTCATCCTTTGGAGTCAGCTTAACATGGGTGGGAAAGCCTGCTCCACCCATTCCTACAATGCCGGCATCCTTGATTATAGCTCTGATTTCTTCCTTGCTAAGCCTGTTATAATCCCTCTTCTGGCCAAAGCCCTCCACCTTGTTATATTCGTGATCATTTTCGATAACTATCGAATCCACCATTGTCCCCTGGACCACGAGTCTTTTTTCGATCGCCTTGACCGTACCTGATACGGCACTTATGATATTGGAGGACACAAAGCCGCCGGCTTCTGCAATAATTTGCCCTACCAGCACCTTGTCCCCCTTTGCCACAACAGGCCTGGCTGGTGCGCCTATATGCTGTACCAATGGATACACCAGCTCTCCCTTGGGCAAAAGAACCTTTGTGGGCTTGTCCTTGGTCAGATCTTTACCGTCATAGGTATGGATACCACCCGGAAATGTCAACTTTGCCATATTATGCCTTCTTTCTATTGGTTTTGCTTTTTTGATAATACATTTCTTTTGCTGCTTGTAAAAATATAGTAGTTTGTTAATTTTAATGCATTCTTTGTGAATTAATTTTCTAACATTGTTAATCTTTTTTCTTTCTTTGTGAACTAAAAAACAATGTATTTACGCCATTCCAAACAGATCCCATTATAGCATATAATGCGGTTTAATTGAACATTTTTTTAATAGTTATGAATAAAAATTCGATATTAAGTTTTTGGAAATTCTACTTTCTTAATTTAAGAAAATTAGTATTAATTATTAACAAAAAGAAAAAGGTATTTACACTAACCTTGCGGTTTACATGCAATACCTTTTTGACTGAAACTTACCGGCCATAATACGACCTTCTAATAAGCCTGTGTATATCTGCTCTTGTTAAGATATTTTTCCTTTGTTGCCAGGCCACCTCTGATATGGCGCTCCGACTTGTTGAGATCCAACACTACCCGCGCTTTTTCGGCGAGTGAGGGGTTAATTTGCGAAAGACGTTCAGTTACGTCTTTATGTACGGTTGACTTTGAAATGCCAAACTGCTTTGCGGTCTGCCTTACAGTCGCATTGTTCTCAATGATATAATTAGCGATTTCAACCGCCCGTTCCTCTATATAGCCTTTCATAGTTTCTGCGTCTGTCTCCTGACAGAACGCATTCCCCCTTATTATCGTTGTTGTTACATTGTATGCAGGGGAAAACGGCTCTAGTACACCCAAATAAAAACTTCTATATAACAAGCGCTTCCTGAACACCTGTTATATAGAAGTGTTTATTTCAGTAAAGTATATCTATTATTCTTTTATGCCACCTATTGTAAGGCCGGTTACAAAGTATCTCTGCAGGAACGGATACAGCGCAACGATAGGCAAGCTGGTAAGAATCGTTGCTGCCGCACGTATTGATACGGTTGTTACCTGTGTACTTGCTCCTGATTGTGCGGCTACACGGGATGCGTCAGCACTGCCGCTTAGCTGGCTGACGCTGGACAACAGCTTCATCAGCTCATACTGCAGGGTCGTCAGGTTATCATTCATTCTGTTGTAAAGCATGGTGTCAAACCATGAATTCCACTGATACACCGCTATAAACAGGGCTATAGTCGCAAATACCGGCTTACACAAAGGAACAATAATCTTTACAAATATAGTGGTAAAGTTTGCGCCGTCAATCATAGCCGATTCCTGTAAGCTCTCCGGCAAACCGTTTATATATGTGCGTATTACAAGCATATTAAAGGCACTTACCATACCGGGCAGGATATATACCCAGAAGCTGTTTGCAAGTCCCAATGCCCTGTTTAACAGGAAGGTAGGAATAAGACCTCCGTTAACATACATTGTGAGCACGTACAGTACGGTTATCGGCTTTGCAAAAACATAATCCTTACGGCTTACAACATAGGCTATAAGCGCTGTTGCCGAAAGCTGCAGGACGGTAGCCACAACAGTTCTCAGAACCGAAATATAAAAGCCTGTTATTATATTATCCTTTTTAAGAACTGTTATATAGTTATACCAGGTAAACTTGCGGGGCAAAAGATGAATACCGCCACGCAATGAATCTATTGCATCGTTGAAGGATATAGCCAAAGTGTTCAGTATCGGATACAGGGTCACTATTACAAATATGGTCAGTATCAAGCCTATAATGAAGGAATAGATTAATCCGCCTATATCGATACGCTTGCGTCTTTTAATTACTGTCTTCATCATCCCACCCCCTTAGAACAGTCTTTCTTCACCGGCAAGCTTAGCTGCAAGGTTGCCAAGGTAAATCAGGATAATACTTACAAGGCTTCTGAAAATACCTGCTGCCGTACCCAGTGAATAGTCAGTCAAGCTGATACCATATTTTAACACATATATATCAATGGTTTGGGAGACGCTTTGTACTATGCCATTTGTTAACAGGTACTGTATTTCAAATCCAGCGTTCAAAACCCATCCGATATTAATCAGCAAAAGAATAAAAATTGTCGGCTTAATTCCAGGTAATGTAATATGCCACATTTTGCGAAGCCTTCCTGCTCCGTCTATTGATGCGGCCTCATAAAGGTCCGGATTGATGGCTGTAATGGCGGCAAGATAGATAATACTGTTCCATCCTGTTTCCTTCCATACATTTGCAAAGCCTACAATCCACCAGAAAAGACTCTTATAGGTAAAGAAATTAATTGGAGCATCCAGTATCTTCAGGCTGACAAGCAGCTCATTTACTATTCCATTCTCAGGTGAAAGACAATCTCTTAAGATACCGCAAACTATGATCCAAGATAAAAAGTGAGGCAAATAAGATATTGTCTGCACAAACTTCTTGGGTCCCTTATGTTTTACCTCATTCAGCACAAGGGCAAAGCCTATGGCAAATATAAAGCTTAATACAAGATTGATAACGCCCATAGCCAGAGTATTTCTGATAACTCTAAGGAAATCGCTGTTGCCTATAAACAGTTCCCTGAATTTATCCAGCCCTACAAATTCCGAGCCGAAAATACCTTTCTGGGGCTTATATTTCTGGAATGCCATAATCCAGCCAAGAAGCGGCACATAGTTAAACAATAAAACATACACAACAAAAGGAATTGACAATAATATTAATTCCTTCTGCTTCTTAATTACCTTCCAGGTAATTTTTCTTTTCCCTTGATTTACACTTATCGCATTTACATTATTTTTCCTAGCCATTAGTTTTACATACCCTCTTTACAAAAGCAGGTGGCTGTGGCAATCGTCCCTGTCCAACCACCTGCTTGTATATAATCTAGTTTATAAATATCAGCATTTATAAATATCAGCACTTAATAAGTATTATTTAGCAACAGGTCTCTTACCCTGGATGAACTCGATTCTGTCATATACAGCTTCCTGCATTTCATCAAAGAATACCTGAGGATTTACTGCATAATATGCATCCAGATATTCCTGCCAGGTCTTCTCGAAATCTTCAGCTATAACAACCTGTGGCAGCCACTGCTTCTTGGTCTCTTCCATCTTGTTCCATACTAAACCGCCAGGAGTATCTGCAGGCAGTGAGTTAACATAAGACCACATCGGATACCAAGGCTCCTCATAGCCGTCGATTTCATTGTAGTCAAGCATCTCAACAAAGGTCTTTGCGCCATAAGCTGCCAGGCATTCCTGCTCTTCAGGGCTTAAGCTTGCAAAGAACTCTGAAGGCTGTTGACTGGGATTAATAGCATTCTTGCCGTCAGGATGCATACCTGTGTAGTTAGGGAAGTAGCTGTAAGGGCAGAAGTGTGATGCCTTGTAGTCGGAGCTTACAGCCTTGTCTCTCATCTCCTGTGTTCTGTAGAAGAGGCCGTTTTCGTCTACAAGATAGTCAACACCCTCAACACCCCAGCTACGAAGTGTTATAATTTCAGGATCCAGCAAATCGTTAACGAACTTCAGAGCGCCCTCAACGTCCTTACAGCTGGTGGTGATGCACAAGCCACCGGTAAGTACCTGAGCTTCGTTAACAGCATAGTACATTTCTCTCATGCCAGGCTCGATTGTAATTCCCAGAGGAACATATGTGCAGCCTTCAAGCTTCTGAGCCTTGATGGAGTCTTCTGCTGTCTGGAAGTCCCATCTCTGCTCAACCATGCAAAGTACACGACCGCTTGCGATGTTGGCAAGGAACTGATCGTGGTCGTTTGTCATGAACTGAGGATTAATGATACCCTTCTTGTATTCCTCATTAAGCTTCTGGAAGTATCTCTTTGCGGTAGGTGTTACATTATAGTCATGAACCTTATAGGTCTTGGGATCAACTATGCAACGACCGTTGTTCGGCCATCCGTCCAGGAACTGAGGCGGATTCTCAAGGCAGAAATAATACCAGTCATAGCAAAGGATATCGAAAGGAATAACAGGAGTACCATCAGGCATGGTGGGATTGGCTTCATAGTATCTCTCCAGCAGATCGAACAGCTGATCAAGAGATTCGATTACAGGATAATTGTCCCACTTTAACACTCTGGTCTGAATCCAGAATGCCTCTCCGCTATGATATGTATCCATAGCCTTAATGTTGATGTTGTCAAACTGAGGTATGGAGTAGATATGACCATCTTCCTGCCTGAGAGAATTCCACTGGGTCTCACTCCAAAAAGCCTTCAGGTTCGGGAACTTATCCAAATAAGGATCAATAGCTACTACGGCGCCTGCTTCCTGCAACTGAGGGCTCCAGTTCATGAAGTCAGGATATTCGCCGCTGGCAATATACATACCAACCGCTTCTTCAGCTGTCTGACCGGTTAACCAGGTCTCTTTACATTGTGCACCGATTTTTTCTGCAATAATTTTCTTGATTTCATTATCAGCAGTGAGCTCAATACCCGGTCTGTCAAAGAATGCTGTAAATTCCTTGACCTTGGAGGATGAGCCCTTATCTTTACCGCAGGCTGCAAGCAAAGATGCTGATACTACAATACCGAGAAGTATTGTCAGTATTCTTCTTTTCATAAAAACTAAACCCTCCCAAAATTATATATTCTCACAAAAGTGACACTTATATTTTCACATATTTTAATTAAAAAGAAATCATACAAAGTATATAAAAAACTACTACAAAGTATATATGTACATCTTTGCAGTAGTTTTCTATAAAAAATTTGTTACTTTTACTAATAATCAAGACTACCGATATGTCGTTTCCTGAAGCCTGTGGGGGTCGTCCCGTATACCTCCTCGAATTTGTTAATAAAATACTCAAGGTTTTTATATCCCGACTCCACAGCCACCTCATATATTTTTTTGTCGGTATGCAGAATCATTTCGGCCGCCTTGCGGATTCGTATGTTGTTTAAGTATTCCTTGAAGCTGCAGCCATATTGCTTCTTGAACAGCTGACCCAGATAAGCGCTGTTGAAATAATATTTCTCAGCAAAATACTTCAGGCTGATATTATCTGCATAATTGTCCTCTATTTCGGCTTCAATAAGCTCGATTATCCCCTTAGATTTGTTCTGTCTTACCTGCATAAGATAATCGGCGTATTCATCCATAAACTGCTGGAACCTCAGGCAGTTTTCATTGCTGGTTTTTGAAGCAAATACCGTTTCCTTGATATACTGCATTATCTCTTCCTGATCAATGTCGGTATCCTGCTTGTACGCAAGCCCCAGCATCTTGTATATAAGGTACTGGACATTCTTGCTCACCATATCCGGCTCCATGCTTTTGTCCATCATACTTTTATATACGGTTTTGGCTTCCTCTCTAATCCTTGACTTGTCATTTATCTCTATGGCATGAATAAGCTCATCCATATATTTTCTGATGATATCATCAGTTGAATTGCCGCTTTGCTGTCCCTTCATATTTCTGAAATTTTTAATTCCGTATTTTTTATTAATCTGCAGGGAACGTAAAACAACGGCCTCACGGTAAGAATCCGCCAGCATTCCGATATCAGTTACCATACATCCCATGAAGGCAACCACCTTGTAGCCGATTCGCTCCGTCAACTCCTTCTGCAGCCATTTGAGCCACTCATCACAGCCCATCCCCTTCTCCTGTGCCATATGGCTGCAGAAAATAATGCCCATATCATAACAGTTGGCCAGCTTGATTATCTCGTACACGATATGGTCGGAGTATTCCTTCAGCAGAAGGCTGGCATAATGATAGAGCTTTCTTTGCTGTTCTCTTTTTTTGTCCTTGGAAAGGGCCATAAATTTGTCATCATTCTGGGAAAGCTCACAATGGACATATGCCATATCACCTGAAAGCTTCATCTTATTCTGTACATATTTAATGTCGACATCATCGCATTTACCCAATAAAACAGCCATCAGATGATGATATGCCTTTGCATCATCCTTCCTGTTTTCCTTCTTGTCCGCTTCTTTTCTGTAATCATTCATTATTCTCCGGATTGTTGCCAGCAGCTCCTCGCTCTGTATGGGCTTTAGGATATAATCACAGCAGCCGTATTGAATTGCCGTCTTGGCATACTGAAAGTCATAATAGCCGGAAAGAAATATAAATCTTGCATCAGACAGCTTATTCTCCTTTACATAGGTTATAAATTCAATGCCGTCCATCTGGGGCATCTTGATATCCGAAATAATTAAATCATAGGTATTGGTCTTCAGTAATTCAATAGCAGTAGCACCATTGCTTGCTTCACCGCTTATACAGTACCCTTCCGCTTCCCAGTCTATCAAAGCGGCCAGCCCCTTTCGGATAAACGGTTCATCATCTACTACCAAAACCTTTAAAAGGGAATCAGCAGCCTTCATGCTTTTTGCTCCTCCTTCTTTATATCTGTCAGCGGTATCTTTATGATAATACAGGTTCCTACACCCTTTTCACTTTCTATAATGATCCTGGTCCTGGCGCCACAGCATTTTTTTAAGCGTATGCATGCATTCAGCATACCAAGCGACGCGGATTTCTGCAAATTGCCTATGTCCGCCTCATTAAGCTTCCCCTCCAGCTCTTTTGCCTGGTTTGCTTCCATTCCGACACCCGTATCCTCCACCTGTATAAAAAGATGCCTGTTCTCCTCATATACGAAGATAAAAATGGTTCCTGCATGGTCTTCCCTGTTAAAGCCATGAACGCAGGAATTCTCTACAAAGGTTACCAAAACAAGGCTGGGAATGAGATATGAGCCGCATCCGGCGCTGACCCGGATTTTATAATTAAAGGCATCACCGAAGCGATATTTCTGCAGCTTTAAATAATCCTCTGTAAAGGATATCTCCTGATCGACAGTAATCATATCCGAACCCCAGTCGGCACTCTTTCGCATCAATCTTGCAAGGCTTTCAACCATCATGGCGGTTTCCTTCTCCCCCTTTATTACACTGTGCATCCTTATGCTCTCCAGCACATTGAACATAAAATGGGGATTTACCTGGCTGTGCAGGGCCAGAAGCTCCGCCTGCTGCCTTGCAAGGGTAAGCTCCTGCTGCTCCAGCTTGCTTTTATATTCATTTTCAAAAAGATTTTTTATTATGCTGATCATCAGATTGTAATTATCCAGCAGCTCACCTATCTCATCCTTGCCCTCACATTCGGGAATCAGCTCAAATTCATCCAGCTTAATTCTTTTCATATAGCTTCCAAGAAGCAGCACCCGCTTGGTGATGGAGCTGGAAAACAAAGAAAGCATCATGGCAGGTATCAAGGCGTCCACCAGCAGCAGCACGATCAGTATCCACAAATTTTTAAGCAGCTTGTCATTATAATTGGATTCATAGCCGGCAAGATAGATATCATAATCATAGCCATAAATACTAAATCTCTTATGCAGCTGTACCCTGTCCATAGGTATGGTTGATACATCATTATAATCCGACTTTATGTCCACGCCTTCCTTGCCGGAATAAAATAATATCTTATCTCCCTGGCAAACATATACATCCGTGTTCAGGGCGGCACTCCTGATATTGTCATTTATCATGCCGTAGTTTAAATCCAGCTTCACAATTTTGGTAATATCGTTATTCCCCTGATAGTTCAGTCTTTTTATTATGGACAGCATCCGTCTTTTATTAAATTCCAAATTATCAAAATAGGGATAAATAAAAACATTCTGCTCTCCCTGCAAAAACTGCCTGTACCATTCCTGGTCCTTGACGTCATCTATGCGGAAGAAGCGGCCACCGCTTATCATGGTATCATTGTCCGAATAAAGGGTTATGCCGTTTACTAAAAATTTGGTGCTGGCATTGAAGACATAATTGTTAAAAATTCTGTTGTAGGCGTTAAGATAACTGCCGTCATTGTCATAATTCGCATCGAGAAAGTTATAGATAGATGCATTTGCGTAGACATCTATTATTACGAAAACAGCGCTTTCAAGTGAGGAGCTAATCTCGTATATAACCGAATCAACTATATTGTTAATATTCTTTTCCTTTTCTTCCTTTGCAGCCATAAGGGCATAATTGATAATTAATATATTGGTTACAAGAACAGGAAGGAGAACACAAAATACATACAAATAAAATGTCTTTGTCTTTATCCTTTTGTTGTTGATAACTGCCTGCAATTTAGCCGTTTTTCTTTTGATAAAGCCCGCAGCCTTATCCCTTATCCACATGCCCGTTTCTTTTAGGCGCATAACCCTTCCCTCGTTCAGATATCATTTGATTTCTATATCATTCCAAAAACAACATAATAGTTAAAAACACTTAATTATATTGTAGACTTTTGATGCTGTTATGTCAAATTCTTTTAGCCGCATTGGGCCATCCAGTTTGTATAAAATGTTTAGAAAATAATGATATCTTTTCTATTTTTGATACTTTATGACAAAAATAAAAGCCCGTACAAATAAGCAAGCGCCGGATTGCCTGGGCAAATCCGGCGCCCGATTCATTTAACGGACTATTATTTTTATTAATATATTCTATATTCTGAATATCAGCAAGAGGAATTGTATAAAATCAAGCTTCTGTCATGATATATTTACAGAAGATTCATTCCTGTCTTTGTATTCCGTCATAGCCGGCAAGAACTTCCTGTATATTGCCTCCACCCTGTTACGGTTTGCTAAAAAGACGTCGGCTATAAGCGGATCAAAATGGCTGCCTCTTCCTTCGGAGATTATTTTCATGCTGGCTTCAAAGGAAAATGCCGGTTTATAGGGCCTGACGCTGGTTAAAGCGTCAAAAACATCCGCCAGGGCTACAATTCTTGCACAAAGCGGTATTTCATTACCCTTTTTACCCTCAGGATAGCCCGAACCGTCCCATTTTTCATGATGGCTCTCAACAATCTCAATGCCCATCTGAAACATCCTTTTATTGTCCTTCATATTCTGCTGTGCCTGCTTTAAAACCTCTGCCCCATAAACAGTATGAAGTTTCATCTCATTATATTCTTCTGGCGTCAGCTTTCCGGGCTTAAGCAGAATACTGTCGCGAATCCCCACCTTTCCTATATCATGCAGGGGGCTGTAGCGTTCAATTCGTTCAATATAGTCCAGATTGATTTCATCCGTATACAGATTGTTTTCATACAGAAGCTCGGCTATCAGCCTTGAATACACAGCCATCCTGTTGAGATGCTCACCGGTATAGCCGTCCCTTGCTTCGGCCAGCTTTGCCAGTGCAAGAACACTGCTGTACATAATGTCATTGACATAGATATTTTTATTGAGACTAATGGCGATACTGCTGGCCAGGGTATCCAAAAGCTTTATATGCTCAGGCCTGTAAACATTTTTATTGACGCTGGAGAAAAAGATCACACCAACCGGCTCACCCGACACCTTAAGAGGCAGGGTTATGGAAGCTCTGATTCCCGCATCCAGTATCACCTGATTATATGGCTTTATCGGCTTACCGGCGCAATAATTCTCCAGATCGTTAATAATTCGGGAATTCCCGGTCTGGATAAGCTCATTCAGGCTTGTTTCCTTAATCGGCCAGCTAATTCCCATAAATCTGTCAGGTAAGCCCTTAATACCGGCGTCTCCCACCCCGTATGATGCCTTCAGGAATTTTTTATCCTCACTTATCAGGGAAACTCCTATATAATTATATGGAATGAAGGCAGAGAAGGATTTATATATAAACTGCAGCATCTCTGCAAAGGAGGAATTATCATTCAGATTGCCGATCAATGATATGACATTTTTTATCCTTTTAAACATATCATCTATTTCAGACGATACGGACAGCATCTCTTTTCCTGATTTATCCCTGTTCTCCAATGTATAAAAGCCCAATCCTATCTCGTCAATTCCTTTATAAAAATGAGTAAAAGGCTGCAGTATATTATGACGCAGGTAAATGATGCCTGCAATTGCCAGGCAAAGCAGCAATATTAACGCTCCGGCAACCAAATACTGCAAAGTTCCTGCGTCGTTACCCGCAATAAAGATGCAATAGCAAATATAAATAATTCCGGACAGCATCAGCAGTAAAGCCGCTATAATAAGTCCTATAATTATTTTCATTTTCCTTATAAAGCCTCGTCCTGTGGTTGTCAAAATAATTCCTCCTATGCATGCAGCAAAAATTATCTGTAATAAGTCACTCTATAGCAGATTATTTATCCCATTTATCACAAAGGGCATGTATCTGGCTGGCAAACCTGGCAAGATCCTTATTGGCTCCACCCTTGTTGCGCTGTATAACGGCAAGAAGGCGTTTACCTGCAAGTACAAGCTTGTCAAATACCGTTTCGGCCCTCTGTGCTGCAGCTGCTTTTGCTTCTGCAGGTATCGGTCTTCCTACTTCAATAAAGGCATTGCGGGCGAGATCATATATTGTTCCACTGTATGGAGCATAAGCATCATAGCCCAGTTCCTTTGCAAGATATTCGGCGAAGCGGCTGCAAACACTATCCTCTCCATGAACCACAAATACCTTCTCAGGTTTTTTCTCAAAGCTGGTAAGCCAGTTTACCAAACCATTCATATCCGCATGTCCGCTAACACCAGGCAGACTTTTTATTCTGGCCGCAACCTTGATTGTCTCACCAAACAGCCGGACCTCGGTCGCCCCGTTTAGCAGCTGTCGGCCCAGAGTACCTTCAGCCTGGTAGCCAACAAAAAGAATAGTGCTGTCCTCTCTCCACAAATTATGCTTAAGGTGGTGTCTTATTCTTCCTGCTTCACACATACCGGCAGCAGAAATTATTATCTTGGGCTCATCATCATAATTAATAGCCTTGGATTCCTCAGAGGTAATCGATGTCCTAAGCCCCGGGAAGGAAATTGGATTTATACCTGTTCTGGCCAGCCTTTTAGCCTCAGAATCAAAGTAATCATACATAAACTCACTAAAAATCTGTGTGGCCTCTACCGCCAGCGGGCTGTCAACATATACCTTGAAATTATCGTGTCCCTTGATAAGCTTCTGTTCCTTTATTATACGCAAATAATAAAGCAGCATCTGGGTTCTGCCTACAGCAAAGGCGGGAATCACCAGATTACCTCCCGCATCAAGGGTTGACTGGATTATTTTTGCCAGCTCCGTTATATAATCAGGCGGAGTATCATGGAGTCGATCCCCATAGGTTGATTCCATAATGACATAATCGGCTTCCTTTATATATTGGGGATCATTAATCAGCGGCTGATTTATATTGCCAATATCGCCAGAGAAGACAAGCTTTTTTGTAATGCTTCCCTCGGTAACCCATATCTCAATGCTGGCGGAGCCTAGCAAATGTCCTACATCGGTGAATCTTACCTCAATTCCGTCAAACAGCCTGAATTTTTCCCCATAATCATGCCCGACAAAAAGTCTGATGGTTTCGAGCGCATCCTCCATGTTATATATAGGAACATACAACTCATCCCCTGAGCGCTTTTTCTTGCGGTTCCTCCATTCGGCTTCAGCAACCTGTATATGGGCACAGTCGCGAAGCATAATGCTGCATAGGGAAGCGGTTGCCCCGGTGGAATGTATTTTTCCCCGAAAGCCCCGGGCATAAAGCATCGGAAGCTTTCCCGAGTGATCGATATGAGCGTGGGTAAGCAATACCGCATCTATATCCACTGCCGAGACCGGAATCTCCTGATTTTCAAAGGTATCCCTTCCCTGCTCCATCCCGCAGTCAATAAGTATATTTCTGCCACAAGCCTCAAGTAAAAAGCAGCTCCCGGTTACCTCATGGGTGGCACCTAAAAACACAAGCTTCATTCTCATACCTCCTTCTCTTTTGAATTACCGGCAAGAAATGCTGCTAACGCTTCAAGCTTTTTATCATTTCCTTGTCAGCCTTGCTTACCCTCCTTGATTCTATGATTTTTTGTATCGCCTTATTATGGGTAAAGCTGTCAAGATTGTTATTTTTCAGAAACTCACATGTCAGCTCGGGACAGTTTACATAATACATGGACAGCAGCCATGCAATAGCCATTCTCGCGTAATAGCCCTCATGCTTTATCCTGTTAAAATGCAAAAAAGCCAAAGGGGCATATTCCTCACTAAGATAATGAAGGAGCATAACTACGCCGAAGCGTATCTCATATTCCCTGTCAGAATATAAATAAGGCTGAATAAAGTCCCAAACCAGCTCTTTGTGCGTATCCGCCAGCTTCAGACAGCTGCAAAAGCTGTCACACACCGGCCAGCAATCTATTTTGGGAACAAAATCAGCTACCATACGCAGCTTTTCTTCCGGGCTTACCTTGCAGCCGCAGATAACAAAGCCCTGCAGAATAAGCTCCTCCATGCTGTTGCCGCAAGGATTCATAAGATAGCCTTTCCAGTCATTTTTCAGGATTTCTTTGGCCAGCTTACGAAGCAGAGGTATTCTCACCCCAAGGATATTATCCTTCCCGGGTGTCAAAGATGCACTGAATGCGCGATATTTCTCATCAGCCAACTCCATCAGTCTTGTTCTGATGTCTAACATGCAAGTTCCTCCAGCTTTTCTTTTTCAATAATCTGGATACTTCCCCTGTCCAGCTTAACTAATCCGATATTCTGAAAATATTTCAGCATGCGGCTAACCACCTCACGGGCTGTTCCCAGATGGTTTGCTATTTTTTCATGGGTGATTAACAAAACATCGGAAGCTTCAATATCTGACATTTCAAGCAAAAACTGTGCCAGCCGCTTGTCAAAGCTTGCAAAGAGCGCCTGTTCCATTATCCAGACAACATCGGAAAAGCGCCTGGCTAAAATGTCGTTTATAAAAGCCTGAACCGGCAGGGATTCTGAAGAAAGCTTTTTTATGGTGGAAGTCGGTATCAGATAGGCCTGCGTATCCTTCTCAACCTCAATATGTAGTTCAAAAGCTATGTTTTTCATCATGCAGGATGCCGAAAATATACAAACATCACCATCAAACAGGCGGTAAAGGGTAATTTCCTTGCCGCTCTCAGATATAATATACGTCCTTATCTGTCCCTTGTATATGAGAAATAAGCCCGAACAATTTTCGGCCCCTCCCTGCAAGATTTCGCCCTTAATAAAATTCTTCTTTACAACTGCCTGCTGCAAGCTTAGCTGCTGTTTTGCATCAAGCTCTTTAAAAAAGCTTAGCTTATCCGGCAAAAAGGCCTGTTCCTCATGCCAAACAGACATAAAAACCTCCCGATAGCCGACAAATGAAAACATAATTTGAACAGTATCATAAAAAATTACCTATAGATTATTTTACAGCATAACAATAAAAATTACCAAATTAAATATTCTATAAGAACTCATAATTATTTTTATAGGATTTTTATTATCTTAAGTAAAATCCGGTGTCTGCAAAGGCCAATCCTGTTCAAAAGGAAATTGAATATTATTTTTGTAGAAATTTTTCATTAATTTCCTGTACAGATAAAAAAAACATGCAGCTGACCTTGGTTTTATTTTATCCTACAGTCATACTGCATGCAATGGTTAATTCTGTGCTTTCCTTTGTGTCTTTTTGAATTCTGTCAGGCATTAAGCATCTTCAGTATATCCTTCTTAGGCCGCACTCCTACCGTCTGGGCAGATACCCTTCCATCCTTTATTACCATCAGCGTCGGAATACTCATTATCCTGAAACGGGATGCAAGAAGCTTCTCCTCATCTATGTTAACTTTGCCGACCTTTGCGCTCCCCTTGACTTCCTGGGCTATCTCATCAATGATCGGAGCCACCATCCTGCAGGGAGCGCACCATGGGGCCCAGAAATCCAGCAATACCGGCTCCTTTGAACCAAGTACCTCTTTATCGAAATTTTGCTCTGTGATCCTTATCGCAGCCATAATATAACCTCCATTCCATATCTTCCATATGCTTTTGCAGCTTTGCCGGCTACAGCCTGTGCGGCGAGCCATTTTTAACTGCAATTTCATCTTCCGGTTATACTATACTGCAACAGGAATCATATGTCTGTGATATTGTCACAATTTACTTATATTTTTATAAGAAATTTCAAAAAGCCCTTACCGAAGGTTTTACAGGCTTATCTTTCCTCCCTGAAGTAGTTAATTCCGCAGCCTGCCGGCTGAACTCCCTTCTTGGTCTTTTTCATGGATGTGATAATCAAAATCAGTGTTGTGATAAGGAAGGGAAGCATGACATAGAAGGCATTTGGCAGTTCAATTATATTTCTGGGCACATAAAACTGCAGCACAGAAAAAGCGCCAAATACCAGCGAGCCAAAGATTGCCTTTGCAGGATTCCATGCTGCAAAGATTACCAGGGCAACAGCAATCCAGCCCTGACCGTTGACAACATTACTGTTGTTCCAGATCCCTCCCCCGTTAATGAGTGAGAGATAGGCTCCGCCCAGGGCGCAAATACCGCCTCCCAGGCAAATATGTATGTATTTTACGGCATATACATTGATTCCGGCAGCATCGGCTGCAGCGGCAGATTCACCTACTGCCCGCATATTCAGGCCTGCCCTGGTCTTGCACATATATATCGTGCATATTATGGCTGTGATGATTGAAATATAGACAAAGGGATTATGGGAAAAGAGAAGCTTGCCAATCACCGGTATGTCTCCCAAAAAAGGCAAAGGCCGTTCCGATATGGATTTTAAAAAGCTTTCCGAAAGCTTGGGAGAGCCTCCCGCTTTGCTAATCATTGATTCACCGAAAAATTGGGCAAAGCCTGCTCCGAATATGGACAAAGCCAGACCCGTTACATTCTGGTTGGCCATTAGGCTTACTGTAAGAATCGCATATATCAGGGCCGCGAGCACACCTGTTCCGAAGGCAGCCAACAGGGCAAGTACCAGACTGTCGGTCTTATATGCAGTGTAGAAGCTGACAAAGGCACCCATAAACATCATGCCCTCAACACCCAGATTGAGGTTGCCGCTTTTTTCAGTCATTATCTCGCCTGTGGTACCAAACAGCAAGGGACATCCGGCTTTAATTGCAGCAAACAAAAAGTTTATTATCATAGCTTTTTCCTTACCTTTCTAAATACAATACGGTATCTGGTAAAGAAGTCCATCCCCAGAATTGTAAACAAAATTATGCCCTGCAATATACTTGAAACGGACTGGGACAGACCATAACTGCTCTGCATAACACTGCTGCCCTTCTCCAGAACTGCAAAAAACATGGTCACTATAAGAATAATCAAGGGGTTTAATCTGGCAAGCCATGCTACTATGATAGCAGTAAAGCCAACTCCTCCGGCGACCCCTTCACCTAAGGTATGGGCTGCCCCCGATACCTGAATCATACCGGCCATACCGCATACCGCCCCGCTGATAAACATAGTGCGCATGACAATTTTCTTTACATTCATACCGGCATAGCGGGCGGTATTTACGCTTTCACCCACCACACTGATTTCATAGCCCTGCTTCGAGTACTTCAGATATATAAACATAAGCACTGTCAGTATAAGGGCAATCAGCCAGCCGGCATGTACACCGAATATCAGATCCAGCCTTGCATTTTTATCAAACGATGCTATCTTTGGAAAGCCCGATGAGCTGGGATCACGCCAGGGTCCCTCCGTCAGGTATTTGATCATATATAGTGCTATATAATTAAGCATCAGGGTAAATAAGGTCTCATTGGTGTCAAATTTTGTCTTAAAGTAGGCCGGTAACAACCCCCATAAGCCACCTCCCAGCATTCCTGCCACAAACATAACAAACAGCAGCAGGTAATGGGGCAAATGTGTCCAGAAGAGGGCAAAATATGTGGCAAAAATGCCGCCCATTATTATCTGGCCTTCGGCACCTATATTCCAGAATTTCATTTTAAAGGCAGGGGTAATGCCCAAAGACGCTATCAGGAGGGGAACCGCTATCTTAATAGTGCCGCTTGCAGCAAGCTTGCTTCTCCAAGCTCCCTGAAGTATCGACCAATATATATCTATCGGATTGTGGCCGATTATAAGAATAAAAACTCCACCTGCAGCTATGGCAATGACCAGACCCAGCAGGGAAAGGAGGAAAGTCTTTGCATAACCCAGCTCTGCCTTCTTTACAACACGCATCAAAGGTTCTTTTGTGTTATTCATATGGCCCATCATTAGTTTGTCTCCCCTTTCCTGCAGGCAGTATCAGACCTGTCACTATCAGCACCGGTCATCAAAAGCCCCAGCTTTTCCTTGCTGACCTCTTTTGCATCCACTATACCGGTAATTCGGCCATGACACAGAACCATAATCCGGTCGCATAGCTCCAGCAAAACATCCAGATCCTCACCGATGAACAGAATGGCGACACCCTTTTTCTTCTGCTCATTCAACATATCATATATGGTATAAGATGAATTTATATCAAGTCCTCTTACAGGATAGGCCGTTATGAGTACATTAGGGTCTGACTCTATCTCCCTGCCCAAAAGCACCTTTTGCACATTTCCGCCCGAAAGCTTCCTTACAGGCGTATCTACACTCGGGGTTGTTATATCCAGCTGCTCAATAAGCCGTTTGGCCAGAGCCCTTGCTTCTTTTTTTCTTACAAAGGGGCCCCTGCCCTGATAATATTTTTTTAGCAGCAGATTATCAACAAGGCTAAGGGAAGCTGCCAGTCCCATTCCCAAACGATCTTCAGGAATAAAGCTCATGCTGATGCCAAGATCGATAATTTCCTTCGGAGATTTGCCAATCAGATTTTCCTTGTTATATAGGATGGCTCCCTTCTTTACAGGCAACAGCCCTGCTATAGCCTCACACAGCTCCTTCTGGCCGCTGCCGGCCACACCTGCCACACCAAGGATCTCTCCCTTTTTCAGGTTAAAGGATATATCCTTGATGGTTTCAAAGCCCTCCTCATCCGCCACAGTAAGATGATGTACCTCAAGAAGGGTTTCATTATATTCCGGCTCAGGGCGGTTTATGGAAAGCTCGACCGGTCTTCCCACCATAAGCTCGGTTAGTTCCTTAATGTTTGTTTCGGCGGTATTGACAGTGGCTATGCTTTGCCCCTTGCGCAAAATTGTCACCCGGTCACTGATTTCCATAACCTCATTCAGCTTGTGGGTAATGATAATTATGGCACAGCCCTCCTGCTTCATCCTCATGAGGATATCAAAAAGCCTTCTTGTTTCCTGGGGAGTTAAAACCGCCGTAGGCTCATCCAATATCAGGATTTTTGCATTTCGGTAAAGCACTTTTAGTATCTCTACCGTCTGTTTCTCACTGACGGACATTTCGTGTATTTTTTTTGTTGGATCTATCTCCAGGCCAAAACGCCTGGAAATGCTTCTGATTTTTTCGGCCCGGGATTTTTTAAGGAAAATACCCTTTTGTCTTGAGCCCATAATTATATTGTCGGCTGCTGTCATGGATTCCACCAGCTTGAAATGCTGATGTATCATGCCTATTCCCAGCCTGATGGCAGCTTTGGGGGAATTGATTACAACACTTTTACCATTAATAAAAATAGAACCGCTGTCCGGCTTGTATATGCCCGACAGCATGTTCATCAGGGTGGTTTTTCCCGAACCGTTTTCGCCAAGCAGGGCAAGAATCTCACCCTGCCTGACGCTTAAATCTATACCGGCATTGGCCACTACCGGGCCAAAGCTTTTGCTAATCTGCTTCAGTTCGATTGCCATTACTTCATTATTCATAGCTACCTCATATGTATTAATCTCCGATATTTGCCGGGTAAAAATCCAACAGCGGTAATGGTAATATTACTGTTAAATATTTACTGTTATTCTTCCACTACATTTCTGTAGTACCAGTTCATCTTTCCACCGGTTATATCAGCATCGGAGAGGAATTCTCCTTCTTTGCAGATTATATTTCCTTCGTTGTCAATGATTTCTCCTTCAAATACCTTAAAGCCATCCAGTATCCTCTTTCTTGCTGCTTCTATTGCCTCAGCTGTGCCATCGGCGCAGTTTTCAGACAACGGGGAAATATCAACAAGGCCATCATCCATACCGCCAAAGTAATTTTCATTAGTCCACTTGCCTTCAATAACAGCCTTAACAGCAGCTGTGTAGTAAGCTCCCCATTTCCATACAGGTGCTGTCAGGTGTGCCTTGGGGGCATCCTTTGTCATATCGGAGTTGTAGCCGCAGCCCCATACTCCTCTTTCTTCAGCCGCCAGCTGAGGTGCTGTTGTGTCGGCATGCTGGGCAATTACGTCACAGCCCATATCCAGCAGCGCTTCAGCAGCCTGCTTCTCAAGAGTAGGATCAAACCAGGTATTTGTTACCTTTACATATACCTTTGCATCAGGATTTACAGACTCAATTCCCATTGCAAATGCGTTAATTCCACCGGTAACCTCGGCGTTGTCCTTGCCCATGGCGGCAACATAACCGATTTTATTGGTCTTGGTCTTCAGACCTGCAGCAATACCTGCAAGATAACGGGCCTGATAGATTCTTCCGAAGTAGTTGTTGAAGTTCTTGTCATTGCTCTTGTAGCCTGAGCAGTGGGAGAATATGATATCCGGATGCTCCTCGGCCATCTCGGCCATCATGTCCATATAGCCCCAGCTGGTACCAAATATGATGTGGGCACCCTCTTCAATACATTCCTCAAGGGCTGTCTTAATTGCAACGGCATCCGTATCATCCACATTATTCTTGCGGATGATTTGATTGTCAGCAAGTCCCAGCTCCTGCTGCATGGCTATAATACCCTGATCATGGGCATATGTATAGCCGGCTCCGTCCGCAGGATTTCCGATATGGATTACGGCAACCTTAATTTTGTCCTTGGAAATTCCGGCAGTTGTCCCGCCACTTTCCTTGCTTTCTTCTGTTTTTTTGCAGGCTGTCATTGATACAGCCATGGCAACTATCAGCAATAACGTTAGTAACCTCTTTTGCATTGCAATATTTCCTCCTTAAACAAATGTTTTCTGTTTAAAATGTTAAAATATTGATAAAAGCTTATATACAAGGCTTTTAAGCCTTATCTGTCCTGACTGCTAAATACTATACCATTTTCCTCATCCATGGACTCAATTACCGCCAACGATTCAACACGAAGCCCTTTTTGCCTCAGGAGCTTGCCCCCCTCCTGAAAGGCCTTCTCTATTACAATCCCTGCACCGACCAGGATAGCACCTGCATCCTCAACCAGCTTGGACAAGCCTAAAAGCGCATTGCCGTTGGCCAGAAAATCATCAATTATAAGAACCTTGTCCTCAGGTCCCAGAAAATCCTTTGAAACCATGATTTCATACTCACGGCCGTGGGTGAAGGATTCCACCTTAGCCGTATATACATCACCTGCTATATTTTTCGTCTTGCTTTTTTTGGCAAAAACAACAGGCACCTTAAAATACCGTGCAGTTATACAGGCGATGCCAATTCCCGAGGCTTCGATGGTCAATATCTTGCTTACCTCGCAGTCGGCAAATCTTTTCCTGAACTCTAATCCCAGCTCTTCAAACAGCTCTATATCCATCTGATGGTTTAAAAAGCTGTCGACCTTTAAAATATTGCCTGCTCTTACCTTGCCGTCCCTTCTGATTCTGTCCTCCAAAAGCTTCATAGTAATTTCCACGCCTTCCTTAACTGCTAATCATTAATCAGTACTATAATCCAATACAAGGCGGTTCCAACCTGAACCCTTATAGTTATCTTATACTTAGCAAATGCATTTTACAATTTAATATAATTAATAAGTAACATAACTATATTTAATAAAATGGTTGTAATTAATTCCTTTCTCATCCCGTTAGGTCTCATCGGCAGGCGGACAGCCTTCCGCTTTGGACAGGCCTCTGCTGTAAACGATTCTTATCAGGCTTCTGACCGATTTTGTTATATTATGATGGCTGTACTAATATATTTCTACTGTAATAATAGATAGGAGCAAGAGCATGCAATCTTTTTTGAACCTTGTTAACAATCCAACTGATGAACAAAGGCACATTATGCTGAAGGAGTCCTGCGAAAATGCCGGCAGGCCGGAGGATTATGATTACATCCTGCAATATTTAAGCCCACCTCCTGAAATTACCGGTATTGTCCCGGCAGGAGCCCTTAAGGGGATTAAAATAGGAATAGTCGGCGGGGGACTGGCCGGCTTGGCTTCAGCCTATGAACTGCGCAAGCTTGGTGCAGATATTACGATACTGGAAGCAAATACCGACAGAATCGGGGGAAGAGTATACACCTTCTATTACGACACAAACGGTCAGTATTACGGAGAATTTGGAGCATACCGGATTCCGGTGTCCCATGAAACAACCTGGCATTATATCAATATCTTCGGACTTAACACCATATCCTTAACTCCCCCAAAACGCAACAATTTTTACTATGTCCATAATGTCCGTATAAGGACTACTGATTCTGTAGAGCAATATATATATCCCAAATATAATCTTACTCCCGAGGAAAAAAATACTCCCTGGAATGCTCTCAAGGAATACGCCGATACATACCGTTTCCTGCAGCTGACACCTGAGGATCGCTCCCAGCTTATTCGTATAATGCCGGAATACTCTCAGGAATTTCTTACCTTAACTGAAATCAGCCTGAGGCAAAATTACGAAATGCTTGGCTTAAGCCAGGGGGCAATAGAGCTGATATCCGGTCTTGACCCGGCTGCGGGTGCCCTGCTTAATGTAAGCTATGCCGATATAGCCGCTGATGATTACAGCTTTGATTTTATGAATATATTTGGAATTCAGGGGGGAATGGTAAGACTTCCTCTTGCCTTCTATGAGTCCTTTAAATCAAAAAATCCAAGCGGCTACGGCAGTCTTTCCCAATCCCAGATAGGCAATGTCACCTATAAGGCCGGCTATATAGTTACAGGCATATATTTGTCGGATTACAAAAACAAGATAGTGCTAAAATACAGAAACAGGGTTGACGGTAATGATGCAGCCGATATTTTTGACTATGTAATATGCACAATACCTCTAACCGCCCTAAGAACAGTTGATATCAGACCACATTTTTCAAACCCCAAGATGCAGGCAATAATGGAACAGTATTATACCGACGCCATGAAGGTCTCTTTCTTCTGCAACAGGCGCTTCTGGGAGCGCAATACCGATTATGGCAATATAATTGGCGGAATATCCTATACAGATTTGCCGATTCAGTCTATCTTATACCCGCCCGACCATAACAGATGCCTGCCTGAGGGTAGCTGCTTTAGCGAGGAGCCCGGAGTTCTTACCGCCTCCTACAACCTGGCTCAAAATTCAATCCGGCTTGGTGGAATGTATGATTCTCTCAGATACGAAACAATAAGGCAGAATGTCGAGGAGGTCCATGGCCTTCCCAGAGGCTTTCTAAGCTCCTTTGTTCAATATCACAAGGCGGTTCACTGGAACGCCGAGCCCTTGTACCGGGGCGCATTTACCCTTGATTTGCCCGGACAGAAGAAGCTTTTTTCATATGAGCTGCAGCAGCCTGAATATAACGGCAGACTATATCTTGCAGGCGAGCATGTATCAGCCAAGCACGGCTGGATGCAGGGTGCCCTATACAGCGCCAAAGACACAGCCAACAGGCTGGCAATGCATTTTTTCAGCAAATATGTGTAGTCTGTGTAGATCGAAAATTTAAATTCGGGAAATGTGGAGCAACCTGAAATGCGAATTTAGAACTTACCCTGAAATGAAGGTAATTGTCTTCTTTAGACCATTAATTATGGCTGTCTGCAAAACTGCCGGTGAATAAATTAGCCCGATATAAGCACTAATTTTTGCAGACAGCCTTTATTTTATCTCTCCGTATTTGCACCAAATAATCCATCTTTTGCATACCACCTCCTCCGATAAATCAGGAAGGGACAAAAATCTCTTGTACACTAATTCATATTAGCGTTACAGGAGCTGGAATCCTTCTACAAAGGCATATACATCTCATACTGAGCCAGCCCATTTCTTATAAAGCCCTTTTTTCTGACAAAACCCTCAAGTGCAGCATTATTGGGAAAGCTGATATGCAAGGTATCCAGCTTAAGGCTGCTCACCGCATGTGAAAGAAGGCTGCTTGCCAAACCCTGGTGGCGGAAGGCAGGCCTTGTATACAAAAAGAATATTTTTCCCGACTGCGAAATGCATAAAGCAGCCGCAAGAGAATCTTCCTTGTATATTCCATAGTTTTTAACACCATTTACCCTTTTTGCATATTCAATCTCATTCTGCCAGTTAATGTGGGTATCAATGCCTGCAGCAAGCTCTGTTGTCTGTTCCCAGTCAAGCTCCCTGATTTCATAGCTGCAGTCATTAAAAATATTAGAAGCCTGCTTTAGATCAAAATATTGTAAATCGTATACCTTATGATAACCAACCTTTTTATAAAAGCTGATGGCCCTGTCATTGCCTACTATTACTTCAAGAAACAGCTGCTTGCAGCCTAAGTCCTGCGCCAGCTGACGATGAAGCTCAAAAAGCGCCTTGCTGACCCCAAGGCCACGGTACTGTGGAACTACACACAGTGCTCCGCACCTCAGTGTTGGAGTACCCTCGTAATTTTTTTCTCCTCCTAAAATAATTCCTACAGGCCTGTCATCATCCAGCGCAATAAATGAATAATCCAGCCGGTTGCCTTCTCTTTCAAAAAAAGAAGTATAAAACTGCTCCCAAGCAATTGTCGTCTTGATAATGTAATCAGCAAATCCCGCCTGAAAGGCCTCATAAACCAAATGTAAATCTACTTCACTGCATTTTTTATAGCTAATCATTTTCTGCTCCTTCCTGAGATAAAAACCCCAATATGCAATTTGACGAGCAACTTCAACTTAAGAAAAAAAGCATGCTCCTTGTAATATTAACACATAAAGAGCATGCCTTCCACAAAAATATAATGCCGGCAGAGCCTTAATAAGGCTGCCCTGAAGTCTCAAGGCAGCCTGTTATGTAACTTATTATATTCACTTATATTATTTCTGCTTTCTTCTAAGTGCCACAGCACCAGATGCGAGAAGAACAGCACCCAGGCCATATACAGCTCCTAAACCTACAACACCGGTCTTAGGTGTAGCGGCAGGGGCCTCACTTGCAGCTTCCTCTACAGGAGCAGCCTCTTCTGCAGGAGCAGCATCTTCAGATGCCTTGCCATGTGTAAGAAGGATATTGCCTGCTTCATCCTTGAAATCCATCTGAGTAACCTTAACATCACCATTCTGGTTGTTTACGAATACAACAACCTCGCACCACTGGGAACCTACTGTTCCGTCCATAGGGAAGTTGATAACCAATTTGCCATCCAGAGTCTGTCCCGGATAATCTGTGGGTGCCCAGCCACCATCATTGGAGTTGTAAACAATCTGAAGATCGAATGTTGCATTTCCTTCAAATGTAATATCAACAGATCTTACCTTTGAAGCCACCTCAGCATTTGATATGAATTTTCCGCCACCGATCAGCTTAACCCAGCAATCATATTCCTCATTGGGGAAGCTGAAAGGCAATTCATCAGAGGGATCCTTAGCAAATGCTGTTCCCACCATGGTGGAAAGAACAAATACCATTGCGATAAAACCTACTAATACTTTCCTTAGCTTCATTTCATTATCCTCCTTAAAAAATACTGATAGTATTTCTAGCAACTTAAATTCTAGCACTATAAAATATGCTTGTATATGCCAATTATTCATAAATTTAGGAAATGAAATTTGTGCAACTCACAGAATACTTATAAATTTTAAAACAAGTTTTACAGCTTATGTTACAATTCACCATTATATGTATAGTTCAATGGACTTTTATCTATTTACCGAGCATATACAAATTACTGATCATATACTATAATATAAGAAATTTTTAGCCTATGGTCTTTTCATATATAATCTCCTCTTCTTATTGGCATAATAAAAATAAATCTACTCAGACCAGCAAATATGCCAATAAGGAGTGTCGATATGAATACAAGCAATCAGGAAACAAATAAAGGTAAAGGAACAACTCGAATACCAAATAAATTGGTCAATGAAAAATCCCCTTACTTATTGCAGCATGCGTATAATCCGGTAAAATGGTATCCCTGGTGTGATGAGGCCTTTGAAAAGGCCAGAAATGAAAATAAGCCTATTTTCCTTTCAATCGGCTATTCCACCTGCCACTGGTGTCATGTAATGGCCCATGAAAGCTTTGAGGATGAAGAGGTGGCAGAGCTTCTTAATGAGGCCTTTGTTAGCATCAAGGTAGACAAGGAGGAGCGTCCTGATATCGATGCCGTATACATGACCATCTGTCAGGCCACTACCGGTCATGGCGGCTGGCCTCTTACTATCCTTATGACCCCTGATAAAAAGCCTTTTTTTGCCGCAACATATCTTCCGAAGGAGCCGGGCTACAATCTGATAGGGCTTTATGACCTGCTGAGCGAGGTTAAAAGAAGATGGCAACAGGACCCTACTGACCTGCAAAATACAGGAAATAAACTGGCTGATATCATAAAGCGGGAATTTGAAAGCTCCCTGGACCCTGCAGAGCCAAGTAAGGATTTGATTAACCTGGCTGTTACCCAGTTTAACAGCTCCTTTGATCACGATTTCGGAGGCTTTGGCACTGAGCCTAAGTTTCCCAGCCCCCATAATCTTTTGTTCCTTCTCCGTCATGCATATTATGAGGCGGACCAGAGGGCGCTTTATATGGTGGAGAGCACCCTAGAGCATATGTATCGGGGAGGTATCTTCGACCATATCGGTTACGGCTTTTGCAGATACTCCACCGATGCGAGATGGCTGGTTCCTCATTTTGAAAAAATGCTTTATGACAACGCCTTGCTTGCATTAGTCTATACCGAGACTTACCAGTATACAAAGAAGGAATTCTACCGTTCTGTAGCCGAGCAGATATTTGAATATATTCGCCGCGAAATGACCAGCCCTGAAGGAGGCTTCTATTGCGCACAGGATGCCGACAGCGATGGAGTGGAGGGCAAATATTATGTCTTTACCCCGGATGAAATAGGCAGGGCACTGGATAAGGAGGACTCTGCCTTGGAGGACGCATCCTTTGCATGCAACTATTTTAATATTACAAATGAAGGAAATTTTGAGGGATATTCGATCCCTAACCTGATACAGGCAAATGAAATTATATCTTCAGACAACGAACAGCTAAGACGGGTTCGCAACAAGCTGTACACCTACCGGCTTAACCGCTCCAAGCTTCATAAGGATGACAAAATTCTTACCTCATGGAATGCTCTTATGATTACAGCCTATGCCACTGCAGCAAAAGTGTTCAGAAATTCAGATTATGCGGATGTAGCAAAGCGGGCGTCAGAGTTCATCAACAGCAAGCTGCTGGATGAAAGCGGCAGGTTATTCATCAGATACCGCGACGGTGAGGCCGCCTTCCCCGGCCTTATAGACGACTACGCCTTTTACTGCATGGCCCTTCTGGCCCTTTATGACTGCAGCTTTGACGAGCACTACCTTAAGCAGGCTTGCACTCTTGCAGATAAAATGTATGAGCTTTTCTGGGACGACAAATACGGCGGCTTTTTCCTGAATGCCAAGGATGCTCCGCAGCTAATCTACCGTCCTAAGGAGGTATTTGACGGTGCCATCCCTTCAGGTAACTCGGTGGCAGGCTATGTCTTACAGAGACTGGCAAATATTACAGCCGACAGCAAGTATATCCGCCTGGCGGACAGACAGATGCGCTTTTTAGCCGGTCAGATATCCGACTATCCTGCCGGGTATAGCTTCAGCCTTATGGCCCTCCAGTCGGCTCTTTACCCCTCCAGACAGATTGTATGTGTAGCTGCACGCAGCGACTCATCCAGAGCCAATAATCGCAAGGCAAGCGATCCGGAAAACTACGAAGAGTTATCCGATTACCTGGCAGAAAATTATGAACCTAATACCGTTGTCCTGCTAAAATCCGAGGAGAATGCAAAAGCTTTGCAGGAAATAGCTGAATTTACAAAGGATTACAGGACATTAAACGACAGAACCACATATTACATCTGCGAAAATCATAATTGCATAGCTCCCAGCAATGAATTGATATCCAAGAATAAAAATTAATCTGTTAAGAATTTTGAATTGACAGCATATTATAATAGTAATACGAACCATGAGGTTTTATAAATGCAATGCAAATGGAGATATGAAACAATGATAGCCGACTGTGACTTGCAAATTCTTTATACCGCTTTGCAAAAATACAAGGATCAATATAATTATTATCCCCTTGTTGTAGCAAAACGGGATGAAATCGGATCGAACTATCGTTTCCTATGCATTGCAATTCCAAAAGCTAATCCGGAACACGTATCCCATCTTGCCGAGATTGGAGTATATGCCCCTCCTGCAGGCAAGCCGTATGCCACATGTCTGCACAGAAGGGATTTTGATCAGATATTTCCTTACTGGTAAATTGAATAAAGCCGGGAAATTTTATAAAAGGGAGCTGTTTGATCAACAGCTCCCTTTTTATTTGCCTGGCGATGATTGCACTTATTTTAACAAATATGCAGCCGCCTTCTTGATCATATCCTGATGCACCTTCTGAACCACATTCGTTGAATGGGTGCGGCTGTTTTTGAAATGAATGTCCATAACGCCGTTGCAGCCGTTATTTTTAACCGCATCAAGATTTACTCCATATCCATAGCCGCCACTGCGCCCTCTTACATATTTATTGGCTGCAGCAGAGTCCAGTCCGGCATGAGGCATTGCTGTCATCGAGCCGGCTATGATATAATTATCAACCTCAACAATTACAGCTCTTCTCTCCCAGCTGAAGCCTCCCCATATTTCCTTAATTATTTTGGTATCCTCTTTTGTCAGAGGCTCAACATCTGCATGATTTGTGCCGTATGTTCTCTTTACATTAAAGCTCAAGCCGGTTTCTACATCGGTTACTACAGCATTTTCCCCTCTTTCCCAAACCTTTTTTACTATTGTAAACCAGTCGAAGGAACCAATCTTTTTATCAGTTCTGTCCGCTTCCACAGACAGGGATGCAAGCGATTTAAGAGAATCTGCTGCAATATTTGCCGCAGTTTTATCTGATCTGCTTGCGACTGACTTAAGAGCAGCATAGGTCTTCTTGCCTACTATCCCGTCGACATATAAACCATTTTCCTTCTGAAACCGCTTCACTGCCTCTTTGGTAATGCTCCCGTAATATCCTGTAACCTTGCTGTATGTAAAATATCCAAGGTTCTTAAGCTCGGTCTGAATTTGCTCTACCTCTTTTCCTTTTGAGCCCAACTTTAATAAGCTTTGTGCAGACGCATCAACAGGTGACATTGCTATAACTGTTGCCGCCAGGCATGCTCCGCATTTTGCCAAAAAGCCTTTTTTCATATGCTTCTCTCCTTGCTTTCTCATTATTATGTAGACATTGCCTTTTAAAAAATTATATTACATAAATATTAATATGTCAATTTTATTCTTAATATTTATGTAATAATTAATTAACTTTTGTGTAATATATGGGAAACAAGCAATTATTATCCATAATGTTTTTAACCTGCCATATTTATTGTTCCGATAATTTTAGGCAATAAAAAATCCCCTACATTTGAAAAATGCAGGAGACATATTAAAAATAGTTTTTTCATCCTATACCATTATATCATTCAGCTTTTTAAGCAGCTTTTCCATTGTTTCAATTTCTTCTTTAGTAAAATTCTCTCTTATGGTCGCCATCAGCTCAGCATTATATGAAGCATTCATACCATAATTCTTTGAAAACTTGTCGGTTACCTCCAGAAAATATTCTCTTCTATCTTCAAGTGATAAAACCTTTCTTACATATCCCTTTTCAATCAGATTGCTGATGCGATATGTTGCATTAGGCTGCGATATATTCACATAATTTGCAAACTGGCGAACAGTAGGTCTGTTTAACAAAAAGATAACTTCCACACAATATGATTCGGTCGGACTTAAGCTGTCCTTATCCTCATTGACACTTGAGAATAAATTCTTGCAGTAATTGTTGCGGAACTTATAGTATAGTTTCTCAAATTCTTTTTCAAGCATTATCATTCGCTCCTATCAAACATTAAATTGGTTTATTAACTAAAGCTTATTATAATGATATTAAATGATACTATTTCTTTATTATTATATACATTCCCTTTAGAAAAAAGCAATTGCTTATTACAATTATTTAAGCTTCCATATAATAGCATACCGGAAAATAATTATAGAGCTTTAAAAAGATAATCCTTTTTGCTTCACATACAGCATATGTATATGATATAATGACCAAAATAGCTTAATCTCCTCACACTTATTGCAGCAGAGGATAATTTAAGCCTTGTCATTAATAAGCATATAAGATATTTAAGATAAGCAAAAGCTTTTATCCCATAGTTATCCTCGGATTTTCCTATAGAATAAAGAAAAATGTATATAATAATAAGAATCTGTTTTTATCAGTTTTTATTTTATCAAATAATTAACAAATATACTATCAATAAATGATTTTCGTGTTTTTTCGATTTGAATTTTTCGCTGAATTTTCGATTTTTCATTCAGGAGGGATAAAATGCCTACATTAAACGTATCAACCACCGGCATTAACCTTTTCATCGTGTTTTTAGAGGGCATTTTGTCCTTCTTTTCACCTTGCGTTATTCCTCTTATACCTGTTTATATCAGCTACCTGGCAGGCAATGCCAAAATAAGCACCGAGGACGGCAGGGTTAAATACATTCGCAAAAAGGTGTTCCTTCACACCCTGCTGTTTGTACTTGGCATTTCTACCGCATTCTTTATTCTGGGTATATCGGTGAATGCAATAAGAGTATTCTTAAACTCATACCAGATGATTTTTGTCCGTATAGGTGGAGTAATTATAATACTGCTGGGTCTGGTTCAGACCGGAATAATCAAATTAAGCTTCCTGCAAAGAGAGCATCGTTTTCATCTTAATATCGGAGAACGTAGGATGAGCCCCCTCTTAGCTTATATCATGGGCTTTACCTTCAGCTTCGGATGGACCCCTTGTATTGGGCCGGCGCTTTCATCCGTTCTGGTATTGGCTGCAGGCAGTGACAGCAGGCTGGCAGGCAATCTTTTGATATTGGTCTATACCGCAGGCTTTGTCATTCCCTTTTTGCTGCTGGGACTGTTTACAACACAGGTTCTTAACTTCCTGAACCGGCATAAAAGGGCATTAAGATATACCGTAAAGGCAGGCGGAATTTTACTGATTATTATTGGTTTATTAACCCTTACAGGCTGGATGAATTCATTTTCCAGGTACCTGAACTCATATACCGCATCCCCTGGCGAGCAAGCAGGCGACTCCTCCCCTATCGAAGCTGACGGCAGCGACGACAGGGATGGGCAAAGCTCAGACAGTGAAAAAGAGGCAGAAAATAATAATGATAATACTGCTAATAAAAATGCATCATCAAAGGAGGAAAAATATCCCGCCTACAATTTTACCCTTGTTGATCAATACGGAACGACACATACCTTATCGGATTATAAAGGCAAGGTGGTTTTTTTAAACTTCTGGGCTACCTGGTGTCCTCCATGCAAAAAGGAGCTTCCGGATATTGAAGATTTGTACAAGGAATATGGTGAGAACAGCTCTGATGTAATAATACTCAGCATCACCAATCCCGTCAGTGACGAATATCCCAATAATGCAGATATAACCAAGGATAAGATACTTGCCTTTATTAAGGAAAATAATATTAGCTTTCCTGTTCTGTTTGATGAAAGCGGGGAAGTATTAAGCAAATACTATATTTCCGCCTTTCCCACAACCTTTTTAATTGATACGGATGGAAATATCTATGGCTATGCTCCGGGCATGCTGAGCAAGGAAACTATGATCAGCGCCATAGAACAGACAAAAAAATCCACCGGTCAGGATTAAAGCATTTGCTTAAGATCTGTGTATAATTTCTATATACCTTTGACAGAAGAGATATTATATGCTACAATAATTGTAAGTTTAAACAATAGCAAAATAAATATATTAAGAAAGGATGGTTTTGGTGTCGGTATTAACTGTAAGTGAGGTTTGTGGACAATAAGGATATTCTGTTTTGTCTTGCTTTTTTATCAAACGCAAGGCTGTCGGAATATGCCTTTTTTCTACCTGTCATCCACCATTACAGTTAATACTCGAAGCTGTCCTTTTACTTGTGGCAGCGCTGTTTATATGCGCTGTTTTTGCTTGTCAGAGCCCGGTATGATATTATCGCGGACGAAATCGGTAATCGGCATAGTCATGCCTTGCCCTATTAAAAGCCCTTGAAATATGACTGCGATAAGGACAGTTGCCCACAGGAGTATTAACCATGTATGGTGGATCTCCTGTGGGCATTTTGTATTTTAAGTATCAACTTTGACTTATAGTCACATTTCGAAAGGAGCTAAGAAGATGATTAATAAATCAATGATTACACTGGAATTTGATAAAATCAGGGAAATGCTTTGTAATAACGCTGTTTCTGAAGAGGCAAAAGCTAAGCTTGCGCATCTTACTCCCAGCCTGAGTGAAAGCGAGGTAAAGGCAAAAATAAATGAAACCACACAGGCAAGAAAACTCCTTGACAGTATGGGTACCCCTCCTTTGGCCTCAATGAAGGATATAGGCATGCTTCTGGAGCTGGCCGGGAAGGGAGCCATGCTGGTGCCTGAACAGCTTGGACAAATCTATATGTTTATAAATGCCTGCAAAAGGATGAAAAGCTATTTAATAAGAGCAGAGTCACTTGGGATAAGCCTTGCCGCCTATGGAGCATCGATTGATGAGCTAAGCGGCCTGGCGGATGAGATACAGCTGGCAATCCGTAATAACCAGGTTGATGACAATGCATCAGCTGAGCTTAAGGATATAAGGCGGCAGATGGAGCGCATTAATTCCGAGATAAAATCCAAGCTTGAATCAATACTTCGCAGTAAAAAGGAATATTTTACCGAGAGCTTTGTATCCATCAGAAACGGCCATTATGTGCTGCCAGTTAAAAGGGAATACAAGCATATGGTAAGCGGCTCCGTGCTGGATATCTCCAGCAGCGGCTCAACCTATTTCATAGAGCCTGCTGCCGTTGCCCGTCTTAAGGATGAGCTGGCTATTCTTGAAATAGCCGAAAACAATGAGGTCCGCAGGATTCTCTATGAGCTTAGCTCTCTTGTGGCAGATAACGCCCAGACAATCCGCATAAATATGGAAGCCATGGTGGCTCTTGATTTTGCATTTGCCAAAGCAAAGCTAAGTATAGATCTGAAGGCAATTCCGGCAAATATTAATACCGACAGAAGAATCGTTATAAAAAATGGCCGTCATCCGCTGCTGAAGCAGGATGAATGCGTACCCTTAAATATTCAATTCGGGGATGGCATCAGGGGAATCGTAATCACCGGTCCGAATACGGGCGGAAAAACGGTGGCCTTAAAGACCGTCGGTTTGTTGCAGCTTATGGCTCAGTCCGGCCTTCACGTTCCTTGTGAAGGCGCCGACCTTTGCATGAACAATGCTGTTTTATGCGATATTGGGGACGGCCAGAGCATCACTGAGAACTTATCCACATTCTCCTCTCATATTACGAATATTATCAACATTCTCAACCATAGTAACCACGAGAGTCTGGTACTGCTGGATGAATTGGGCTCCGGAACCGATCCTGCCGAGGGAATGGGCATTGCTATCGCAATACTTGAAGAGCTGCGAAAAAAGGAATGTCTCTTTATTGTTACTACCCACTATCCCGAGGTTAAGGAATATGCCGCAAAAACTGAAGGCCTTATCAATGCCAGAATGGCCTTTGACCGCGAAAGCCTAAAGCCCCTTTACAGGCTTGAAATTGGTGAAGCAGGCCAAAGCTGCGCCCTCTATATTGCCAAGCGCCTTGGTATGCCCGCCCATATACTTAAGAAAGCCTACGAGGAGGCTTACTTTGGCAGTCATAAAGGAGCGGCAGGCATTCCGGAAGAAAATGATTTCCTTAAAGATTTACCGGTTACCGATGAAAATGAAAAGTCAAAGCCAGAACCGCCCGCCAGAATACAAAGACAAACACAAGCCAAACATATAAACACGGGAGGAGAGTGCTTTAATGTCGGCGACTGTGTTATGGTATATCCTGAGAAAAAGCTTGGCATTGTATTTAGCAGGGCAAACAAAAAGGGTCAGGTGGGAGTCCAGATACAGAAGAAAAAGACATATATAAATCACAAGCGACTGAAGCTTAAAGTACCCGCTGCCGAGCTATATCCGGAGAACTATGATTTCTCCATTATCTTTGACAGTGTTGCCAACCGTAAGGCAAGGAAGAAAATGAACCAGGGCCACCAGCCCGGCCTTCAGATTGTGTATGAGGATGAAATTAAGGATAAGCCTTAATATGCCTGGACATTCTAAAAATCATAATAGCCTCAAAGCATAAATTTCTGGATAATTTTTATAAAAATGAAAATACTATACTCTATAAAGCCTGCGGCCAATTAATATACCTGTTAATTGCCCGCTTCAACGTCAAAATTTATAGGAAGCAAGATGCTTAAAGTTACATTATGAATGGAGGTTATTATGATAGCAAATGTTCAGCTTACGGAAAAAGAAAGGTTTTTGCTTGAGGACGCAAAAAGCCATGAGGAGGAATGCATCCTAAAATATTGGAATTATGCCAATCTTGCAACTGATGCCCAGCTTAAGGCAGTGTTCAGGGCAAACGGCCAGAAGGAGGAGGAGCATCTTCAGACCATTAATCAGCTGCTGGCAGGCCAAATACCTGAACCTAACAAAAGTGGCGGACAGAATAATCCCGGAAATTACAGCCAGCACAATTGGCAGAATATACAGTCACAGCAAGCCAGCATAGACCAGCAAAGCAGCGGTAGCGCAGCATTTAAGGCATCCGACAAGGATCTGTGTACAGATATGCTGATGACTGAAAAATATGTTTCATCAACCTACGACACAGCTATTTTTGAATTCAAGGACCCTCAGATCCGCAATATCCTGAACCATATTCAGACTGAAGAGCAAAAACACGGGGAAGCCATATTTGCCTACATGCAAAGCAAAGGAATGTATTCCGCCAAATAGTTGCAGTCCATTATAAGCAGCCTCTTTCCTGCTGCATTCTCTAAAAGAATAAAACTTTATAAAGAGCACCTGCCGGATGGCCAGAATATCACAAAATCTTCGGCCATCGGTGGGTGCTTTGCATTTAGGCCGGCAGGCAGCGTGGTAATCCTTTACAAGGCAGATATTAACCTTTATAATTACAGTATGCTGTTTATAGTCTATAACAGTATGGTTTACGTCTATAGTAATATTTATTGCATATATGACAATTAAAGCCAACAATACCAATATATTAAGCTGCAATCCTGCAATAATAGTTAAACATAAGCAATAAAATAATCATTTGCTATATAACGCCAAATCAAAGCTTATCGGAGGTAAATACAGTGAAAAAGTCAAATTACATATCCTTTTTTATTCTCCTGTTTATTACTCTTATAGCCATATCGACTTTGATAATACTCATCGGAAGAGACAAAAGAGCAAAAAAGGAAGCACTTGATGCCTCAAATCAGGAGCCTACTCCTGTAATCTCTACAGCTCCAACTCCCACAACTGTTCCGGAACCGACGGAGGCACCACAAAATACTGCTGTCCGGCTTTACCCTGCCTACACTCATGAGGGTGGTGAGAAAAAATATGGATATATCGATGCCAGCGGCAGCTTTGTTATAGCACCGGCATTTGACTATGCCACAGCCTTTTTTGATGGAGCTGCTGTTGTAAAATTGAGCAACAAAAACCTTGCTATAGATTCGGAAGGAAAAATAATCTATTCCAACAGCACCAGCCTTAGTGAGTTTAGCAATGGAGCCGCAATATACAGTGATGACAGCAGCGGCAGCCGATTATACGGCTATATAGACACCGACGGCAAAGTGATGATTGAAGCACAGTTTAAATTTGCATCAAATTTCAGAACTGACAATACCGCATATGTAATCACTTCAGACGGCTACTATGCTCTGATTGACAAAACAGGTAATATTGTTGAAAGCTATATCGATTCCAGGAATATAGATGCTAATACAAGCTTTGTCGACGGATATTTCATTTATTCAGAGACAGTTGAAAAAAAAGATAAAATCTATTTCAGGTACGGTGTAAAAAACATAAAGGGCGAAGTAATTATCAAGCCTGAATACAGCAGCATCAGATATCTGGGCGAGGGTTATTTTGCAGTAACACAGCCCGGTCTTGAGCTTCATGAAAGCTATTATGCAAAGGAGGCTCTCCTGAATGCCGAGGGAGTCCTGATCACAGATTATAAATTCTATAATATCGGTAATATTTACAACGGAGTAATGTCCGCCTGCAATGATACTGCAACCTTTTTTATAGATACGGATGGCAACCGCATGGCGAGCCTTCCTGAGTTCGAGGGTATCGGAAGCTTGAGATTATTGGATGGAGATGTTATTGAAGCATATATTGATGGCCTGAGATTCTATTGCAACAGTAAAAAGATTATTTTCTGGCAGGAGGATCAGTCCTATGAGCTGGCCGATGGCATTGTGGTAAGAACGAAAAAATTCAGACCTGGCCGCCTTGCCTTAGTTAATTATCCATATATTGAAGGCCTGGAGGATGATGAGCTTGAGGATGCTATAAATATTGCACTTGAAAAAATCTTTACAGAGCCACGCAAGGATTTAACCGGTATAGAAGCAACAGAGATAAATGACAATTTCTCGGCAAAGCTTTTGGGCAATCTTTTGATAATTGAAAGATCCGGCTATGATTACCCATATGGGGCCGCTCACGGCAATCCCTTCAGATTCGTCTATCATATAGATATACGGACAGCAAGCTTCTATAGCTTTAAGGATCTTTTTATCGAAGGAACGGATTATATCGGTAAAATCAACGAAATAATCTCCTACCAAATAAATAAAAACCTTGAATCGGAAGAGCCTGTATATTATGAAGGTGAAGCCGGATTTAAGACAATTTCCGAAGAGCCGATGTATATCATCAGCAAGAAGGCAATCACTATTTACTTTGCTCCATATGAGATAGCGCCTTATGCCGCAGGCTTCCCGGAATTTTTAATTCCATTTGAGGATATTGATAATTATCTCGACAAAAGCGGAGCCTTCTGGAATTCATTTAACTAAGCCAAACAGAAATACCCCTTAAAGCCAAAGCTTAAAACCGGCTATAAGGGGTCTTATTATGCCCGCTCTCCGCTCCGCCTCCACGGGCATATAATACCGCAATAATCCTTTTCTATAACGATTTTGCTGCTAGATAACAGTATAACTTATTTCATCGGAATTATAAAAATATCTATTGTCTGATCAATAAAAAATTTTTATACTTAAATTATACATATGTTTCCTTTATGGGGAAGCAAAAATTATATAAAGGAGAGTTACTATGGGTAAAAAAGCAACAATTACAGTTCATCCTTCTTACCGTATAGGTGAGATCTCACCCAGACTCTTTGGGGCATTTCTTGAACCTATCGGGAACCTAGTAAACGGAATGATGTACAATCCCAAGCATCCTACGGCTGATGACAAAGGCTTTCGCAGCGATGTTATAGCTGCCCTGAAAGAATCCGGGCTTCCTGCGGTTCGTCTTCCGGGCGGCAACTTTGTCTCCTGCTGGGACTGGAAGGATTCCATCGGACCTGTCGAGCAGCGCAAGGTACACTTAGATCCTGCATGGCACCAGATTTATACCAATGAGGTAGGCCATGACGAATATCTGCAATGGGCGGAGAGGGTTGGTGCTGAACCGCTTTACACCATTAATCTAGGTACTAACCGCGATATCAATGACGCCATTTATATCGTTGAATACACCAATCATGAGGGCGGTACCTACTGGTCCGATTTGAGACGCAAGTATGGTCATGAGAAGCCTTACGGGGTTAAGCTCTGGTATCTCGGCAACGAGATGGACGGTCCATGGCAGCTTGGCTCCTGGGAACAGGATCCCCGCGGTTATGGTATTTTTGCCAATGAAGTTTCCAAAGCAATGAAATGGGTGGATGGTTCGATTGAAACCGCTGTATGTGTATCCTGCTCACCCTTGATTTGCCATTATCCTGAATGGGATATGAAGGTACTGGAGCAGTGCTATGAGACAGTTGACTACATATCAATGCATTATTATCATGTTGCTCCTCCAGGCGACTTTGGAGCTTTGCTGGGCGGCTCGATATATTATGAGGATTATATTAATACAGAAATAGCATTATGTGATTATCTGCAGACTAAATGCCGTTCAGACCGCAAGATGATGCTATCCTTTGATGAATACGGCAGCCATCCCCGTCCGGCGTCAAATCCCAGCTATGGTTATTCGCCTAAAGCTAATCTGCATCGCAGCTTTTATAAGTTCAGTCCCGACACCAAATACACCCGTCGTGATCCCGACCAGATGGGTAGCGGCATGATGCTGCGCAGACAAGGCGACATGCTTGCAGCACTAGGCAATACCAGCGTACAGCTTGCCTTCCTGCGTCATGCCGACCGTGTAAAGATTGGATGCATGACCGGAGGCCTTCATGCCCTTTGCGCAGCCGACCGTGACCATGTATGGAAATCCGCATCCTATTATCCTTATACTCATCTTATCCGCTACGCGCGTGGCATTTCCATGCAAACAGCGGTTGATTGCGAGACCTTTGATATACCTGCATACTTTATCGATGACGGTACGCAGTTTAAGACCCGTGAGGGCATACCTTTCCTGGATACTGCAGCTGCGCTTGATGAAAACGCAGGCGAGCTTAATATATTTGTCATCAACCGTAAATGGGACGGTGACATGAGCGCCGAGATAGATATATCAGGCTTTACCGGCTGGAAATTTGTTGAGCATATCGAAATGTACTCTGAGGATTTGGATGCCCGCAATAGTTATGACGAGCCGAATGTAATCCTGCCAGGTGTAAATAAAAATACCAGCTTCGAAAACGGCAAGCTCAATGCAAACTTAAAGCGCCTGTCCTGGAATGTATTCCGCTTTGCAAAGGAGTCAAATTAATAATAAAAACCCGTTGGAACCTGCGCCCGCCGGGCGTACGAAAATAATTAAGGTTGTGGCAGCTTTTTCTGTCACAACCTTATTCTTTAATTATGCAAAAATAATCTGCGCAGCTTCATAGCAGCTTATCGTCTTCTTCTGCGTTTGCTTAATGGTTCTGATAAAATTTCCTTCCAGATGACAGCCTCCTGCAGCTTTTTTTGCCAATTAATTCTCTTTTCTACAGTTGTCTCTTTTTTTGTCTGTAAGTCAGCTGCCGGCTCCGGTTTTCCCTGCACATCTTTAACCTGCTCCTGCTTAGCCTGTAATTGATCATTCATTTTTATATAAGCTGATTTATTCCTTTTGTCTGTGCTTTCCTCATTCATGGCAGAGTACCTATATAATCTGTTTGCACTTATTGTGCTTCTCTTATCTTCCCTGCTCATTTTTTACCCTTCTTATCTTCATCAATAATAGAACCCTGTGAGATACTCTCCCTCATTTTGGTATCAGCCTTGATATTCTGAAGGTCATAATAGTCCATAACCCCCAGATTACCTTCCCTTAATGCCTGGGCTATAGCTCTCGGAATTTCCGCCTCCGCCTCCACCACAGCAGCTCTCATTTCCTGCTCAAGCGCCACGGCCATCGCTCTTCTTTCCTCTGCTTTAGCCTGGGCGATGTTTTTATCTGCTTCAGCCTGATGGGTCATAAGCTGGGCACCAATATTACGTCCAACATCAATATCGGCAATATCTATAGATAATATCTCAAATGCTGTCCCGGCATCCAGTCCCTTTTCCAATACGGTCTGAGAAATATTATCAGGGTTTTCCAAAACCTCCTTGTGGGTCAGGGATGAACCTACTGTTGTTACTATACCCTCACCAACTCTTGCAAGTACTGTTGCTTCACCGGCACCGCCCACCAGACGCTCCAGATTAGCCCTGACTGTGACACGGGCTTTAACCAGAAGCTCTATTCCGTCCTTGGCTACAGCAGATACCATTGGTGTCTCAATAACCTTGGGATTAACACTCATTCTTACAGCCTCAAACACATCCCTGCCCGCAAGATCAATGGCAGCCGCCTTTTCAAACGGGAGCTCAATTCCTGCTCTTTCAGCCGCAATCAGGGCGTTAACCACACTGTCTACATTGCCCCCGGCAAGATAATGTGCCTCCAACTGATTGACATGCAACCCCAGTCCGGCTTTGGTTGCTTTAATAAGGGGCAATACTATTCTTGACGGTACAACACGCCTTAAGCGCATGCCGATTAAATTGAAAATGCTTACCTTAACATTGGCAGCTATCGACGATATCCATAACCCTATAGGGACAAAGCTGAAAAAAAGAATAATAAACAGACATATAACCCCTATAATAATTGCTAAAGCTATTTCATTCATAAAATACCTCCTATAAATCGCTCAATGCGATATTGAATATGTATTTTAATCATCCTGCTTAACTATTATTTTGGCTCCCTCTACCTTTACAACCTTAAGCCTGGCACCTTTTACAATGTAACGTCCTTCAGAAATAACATCATAATCCTTTCCTTCAAAATCAGCTGTACCTGATGGCCTTAGGTCAGTAATTGCAATTCCCTGTTTACCTTCAAGATAATTCAGATTGTTACTGCTTGTATAACCCTTATCTGTGTTCAGTTCTTCTTTTAATATAACAGGAGATCTGAGCTTTGCTTTTGATAAAAGCCTTAAGATAACAGCAAGCATTATTCCAAGAAGCAGTAAAACAATTATGGTTATTATGGCACCTTCCTTAAAGGAATCAGATGCCAGAAAGATTGCCGCAACTAGACATACCGCACCTGTAAGACCGAGCAGGTTAAATCCTGGTATCACTATCTCTATGCCTATCAGGATAAAACCGACAATAAAAAGGGTAACCGTCAACACAAAAAGCCAATCAATTGAAGCCGGCATGGCTCCACCTCCTCCATCAGGCAAAAAACCACAATCAGACGACAAGCATTATCATTTTGTAATCCATGACCCTTAAAGCATATATTTTTCCTTGATTTTCATAAGTTCAATAAATTTTTGGGGGTCACCTCCTTCATCCGGATGGTATTTCTTGCACAACTGTCTAAAACGCTTTTTAAGCGCAGCCTCATCGGCATCATAGGGCAGTCCCAGATATTCCAAAAGCTCCGGTTGCGGCAGCTGCGCAGAGTAAAGCCCATTGTCACGATATATTCTATAGTATACAAAAAACCAGTATTCCTCAAATACCCGCTTTATCCCATCCTTATCCATCTGCTTCAAATCATTGAAGCTATAACGGGCCTTACTGTTACCTGTACCGGATGAGCCAAGATCAAAAAATTCCTTCCATACCAGCGGCAGTTTGTCTATTTTATCTGTATTGGAATTTTTATTGATGTATTCTTCAGAGAAGCCGTAACGAATCTTTAGTTCCAGTCTCTTCAGCCTGCGAATCTTCTGCTTTAGCTCCTTCTCATCCATCCGACACCCACTCCTATTATTATGCCTTAAGCACCTTATAATGATTATACACCAAGCCGGCTGCCATGTCTAATGATCCGGTAAAATTTATCAGGCAAAATACCGGGTATATATCTATATATATATGCTGCCATGGAAGCATTAGCATATCCGGATATCCTGCCAGCTAACCCTTGAGGGAATTTTTCACAGAATTAATATAAGAGGGCGGTTCCATCTTCTTTATGAAGTCATCCGCCCTATTTTCATCTATTCTTTAACCCTGCTCATATCAACCTGAATGGTTTCTCCCTCATACATAATGATATGTCCCGACTCATAGGGCTTGCCTTCAACCGTAAGGTATACCCTGTCGGTTCCGTAATAATTGCCTACTGTATTTGCTATACACTGAAGTATCATGGCCTCATAGCCTGACCCTACACTCATCTCCGTTATCAGCTCTTCCGAAAAATCAATGTAGGCAATATTGTCACTGCCAAGATACATGCTGTTAATTCTGGTTTTTGTACTTGCCAGAGGAAGGCAGTCCTCCTTTTGTACTTTCTTGCTTATTGCCTCCATCAGAAGCAATCTGGTGATATCTCCGGTTTTAAAGCTTATTGTTACCGGCTGAACATAGATGTTTTCATCGATTCCAGGATAGAAAATATCAATTCTTCTGACATATACAGCATTCTGCTTAATCTGGCTTAATTCCGATGTAACCTCATTACCGTTCGAATTAAAAACCGTCTTAACCGGTCCTACCCCTGGAGCATAATAATCCTTTGTAATACTTCCACCATCCTCAGTTGTCACCTCTAATGTCAGGTATTTCCCTGATTCAGTGCTTATTTCAACATCCGTGCCGGAAATATAGCGTACTCTTCCATCGGCCAGGGTCCACTTTGTCCCCTTTACCAAAGGCTCCATTAGCAATATTTCAGCCTGCTCATCAGCCTCGACGGCTATAAGGTTATCTCTGTAATAGCACTCATTTATGATTTTTATAACAGATAATTTACCGTCCTTGGCCTCAACAACTCTGACGGTTTCTGTTCCTCCATTGCTGGTTCTTGTTTGAATTCGGCTTCCATCATCACTAAGAAAATCTGTAAAACGGCTGTAGGACGCAAATTCATTTCCTTCTCCGGAATATACATATTCAACATCAGCCAGCATCGGATAATAATCCTTCACCGTCAGCTTAACTGCCTTATCACTATCCTGTCCCTGGGGGGCCTGTGTAATTTCATCAGGCTGTCGACTGGGCGCAGGATTTTCTGCCGGAGTCTCAATTTTAACTCCCGTATTCCTGTTACAGGCCGCCAAAGCCAAAACTGAAGCAATCATAATAAATAATAATGCCTTTCCTTTTGATAGCTTTTTTATCATAGTTATACTCAACTCCAACCATATAATAATTCATCAACAGCACTTAGGACAATCTATTTGCAGCATAGGGCAAACATGCAATTGATACAGATATGATGGCTAAAGCTAAAAGTTATTTGTGATTATATAACAATAATATTATGTCAAATTTGTTGCTTAATTATGGCACTAATAATTATATTCACAATTTTCCATACTATTGTGGAATTTGTAGAAATATCTTTTATTATGACACATTAATTGCATGTATTCTTATAATTCTATTATGTTAATGTTTGCATATATAGCCAATATATGTTAATATTCTGTTATAATCTTATGTTCGGCTAATATTATTCGCTCAACTGCGCTAGTTGACACACATCTTTAAGGCACTGCCAGAACTGAAGGAATTAATAACAAATGTAAAGGAGTGAGATCGATATGGTACTCGAAGGTAAAGTTGTTGTAGCACAAGGTGGCGGCCCTACTGCGGTTATAAACCAGTCACTGGTAGGCGCAGTGCTGGAGTCAAGAAAATTTCCGCAAATCACAAAGGTTTATGGAGCCATCAACGGGGTTCATGGTATTATCAATGAAGATTTTATCGACTTGACACAAGAAACAACACACAATCTGGAACAGGTAGCAATCACTCCCTCATCTGCATTATTCTCAACCAGAGATAAGCCGGACAGGGACTATTGCAAGGAAATATTTAATGTTTTTAAGGCCCATGGTGTAAGATACTTTTTCTATATAGGAGGAAATGATTCTGCCGAAACCGTAAGGATCGTAAATGAACAGGCGGAATTATCCGGATATGAATTCCGTGCCATTCATATACCAAAAACCATAGATAATGATTTAATGATGAATGATCATACTCCCGGCTACCCTTCGGCGGCAAAATTCGTTGCCCAGGCCTTCATAGGGCTTAACCTGGACAACAGGGCCCTGCCCGGAGTTCACATAGGCGTTGTAATGGGACGCCATGCAGGCTTTTTGACTGCTGCCGCATCCATAGCCCAAAAGTATCCTGATGACGGTCCTCATCTGATCTATCTTCCTGAGCGCAGCTTCAGCATTGACAAGTTCCTGAGGGATGTCAAGGAGGTCTACCAAAAATATGGCCGCTGCATAGTTGCCGTATCTGAGGGTATTCAGGATGAAAACGGAGTGCCTATAGTAACCAAGCTTATAAAGGGTGACAGAGACTCCCATGGTAATGTACAACTGTCAGGGACAGGCGCTCTTGGGGATCTTCTTGCACTGGAAGTAAAAAATAAGCTGGGTATCAGCAGAGTCCGTTCGGATACCCTGGGCTATCTGCAAAGATCCTTCATGGGTTGTGTTTCCCAGATAGATGCCCAGGAAGCCAGAGAGGTTGGCGAAAAGGCCGCCCAGTTTGCTATATGGCATAATATCGACGGTTCAATCACAATCAACAGAACCGGATACTATTCTGTTGACTATAAGCTGGTGGATCTTAAGCTTGTCGCCGGCAAAACAAGACTAATGCCCGACGAGTTTATCAATAAGGAAGGCAACAACGTTACAGATGCCTTTAAATTCTACCTGCAGCCTCTGCTTGGTTCAGACATGCCTGCTGCCAGCATGCTCAGAGCTCCAAGGGCAGAGAAAATACTTCATAAGAATAAAAATTAAATAATATATTTGGTAAAGGCGGATACACGCATCGGTATTTCCTGAGACTTAATGCGTATAAACAAAATACTCAGCCTCAAGATTTTCTTGATCAATAAAATAAGGCCCTCCGGCAGACCTTCCTGATAGCAAAGCTGCCAGATGGGCTTTATTGCTTGTTTTATTTGCTTCCCTTATATTCCTCCCAGCTGACTATTTCGTCAAGGCTTTTTCTCTTGATTTCCGTCAGTCTGCCTCCTTTTGGATAGCCAACAGGGAGCAGCACCATAGGCTCAAGATTGTCAGGCAGCTCTAAAAGCTTACGGCATTTTTCCGCATCAAAAGCGCATATCCAGCAGGTGCCAAGACCCAGATCCGCAGCCGCCAGGGTCATATGATCTACCGCAATCGCCAGGTCAATATCACAATGATCCTTCCCATCCCCTCTTTTCCAGGATACACTGTGGTCGCCACAGGCTACTATTATCACCGGTGCCTCCTTTAGCCAGCCTCTGGGATAGGTTTCATAAATCTTCTTCTTTTGTTCCATATCCGTAATTACAATAAAATGTACCGGCTGGTAGTTTACTGCCGAAGGGGCCAGACGCCCTGCCTCAAGAATCTGCAGCAGCTTTTCCTTTTCTACCTCTTTATTCTCATAGCCTCTTACGGAATACCTGCTTTTTGCTATATCAAGAAAACCCATATTTACTTCCCCTTCCTCATAAGCCTCACAGGGATCTGTTTCAGCGCTCCTGTGGGCATAATTTAAACAAAGCTATTATTCCCATACAATTATATCTCTTTGTATTATCACCAGTCAACAATGTCCCTTTCAACAGCCAACAGCTCGCCTTCAGTATTCGCCTCAATAAAATTAATAATATTCTCAATAATGCTGTCTGCCTGGGCCCTGTCTGTTGTAACCATGGCAAAGCCCAATACGGCAATTTGATATATGTCCTGCTCATCAACCTCCGCAACGGACAGGTTGAATTTATTTCTTGCCCTTGAGCATAGACTTTTAACCTCCATACGCTTCTCCTTAAGGCTATGAACCCAGGGAAAATACAGCTTAAGCTTCAAAACTGCTATAACCATTTCAAATCACATCCATCCGGCAAAATTATGGCGCCAAAAGCCATATAAAAAAACCTAAAAGCAGTAATAATAAAAATCTAAACTAGCCGCAGCTCAATAGCTGATTTTTTCAAGAAACAGACCACAGGCCTGTGCCAAACTCCCCGCCTTGCCCCTTTCTTTGGCCGCCAGTATGGCAGGTATCTCTTCAGCCTTAAGCCTGCCCAACCCGGCTTCTATCAGGGCCCCCACAATCCAGCGGACCATATTGTGAAGGAAGCCGTTGCCGCGTATTCTTATCTCTATAAGGCCGTCCGTTTCCTCTATATTAATTGAATAGATTTCCCTGACCATTGATTTTTTCTTTGATTTGGCATTGGAAAAGGCTGTGAAATCATGGCTTCCGATAAACTGCTCTGCAGCTTCCCTCATCAGGGAAATGTCAAGCTTCTCCCTGACATGCATACTGTATTTTCTCAGGAAGGGATTGCTGTAATTCTTGTTCCATATTCTATACAGATAGGTTTTATCCTTAGCCTTGTATCTGGCGTGAAAGCTTTCACTTGCCAGAGTCACATCTGTAACAGATATATCGGTCGGAAGATATCGGTTAAAATATTCCTTTATATATTCCTCCCTAATATACTTGTCCGTCCTGAAATTAGCCACCTGGGCAAGGGCATGTACTCCAGCATCAGTCCTACTGCAGCCTATAATCTCCGTTTCCTTGCCAAGCATCTGCGAAAGCACATTCTCCAACTTTGCCTGGATTGTGTTATCGGTATCACCAAGCTTTTGCCAGCCCCTGTATCTGGCGCCGTCATACTGAATCGTTAGTTTATAGTTATACATTCCTTCTCCTTTTGTAAAAATATATTTTTACTTGAAATATGCAAAATATTTTATCTTTATTAAGCTGATTTAATAAAAACCCTATATAAAATTCTTGTAATCCAGCCAGTTTTCCAAAAGCAGGCTGGGCGTATCAAGACCATAAGGACAGCGGCTTTTGCAGCTGTCACAGTGAAGGCAGTCCTCTATCCTTCTCATCTTTTCCCTCCATTCATCGCCCAAATATACCGACAAGGGTGCCCGCCTGATCATAAGGGACATTCTGGCGCAGTTGGCTATATCAATATTTGCCGGACAAGGCATGCAGTAGCCGCAGCCTCTGCAAAAGTCCTTAGCCAGCTCCGCCCGGTCACGCCTTATTATCTCCATCAGCTCCTCGTCAAGAACCGGAGGATTATTGATGTAGCTGATGAATTCATCTAGCTCCTTTTCTCTCTGTATACCCCATATTGGAAGCACATTGTCATATTGGGCCAAATAGGCATATGCTGCTGCAGAATTCGTAATTAGTCCGCCTGATAAGGCCTTCATGGCTATAAAGCCTATACCCTTTTGCCTGCAAAGCTCAACAAGCTCTATTTCCTCATTTGTTGCCAGATATGAAAATGGGAATTGAATTGTTTCGTACAGGCCGGATTCTGCGGCCTGCCTGGCGACAGCCAGCCGGTGGTTGCTTATGCCGATATGCCGAATCATTCCCTTTTCCTTAGCCTGACACATAGCTTCATAAAGGCCTGTTCCGTCACCCGGTAAAGGGCAAAAGGCCGGATTATGGAACTGGTAGATATCTATATAATCTGTATTCAGCATCTTAAGGGAGGTCTCCAGTTGCAGCCAGAAATCCTCCACCCTGGTGGCCATTGTTTTTGAGGCAATAATAATGTCGGCCCTGACATCCCCCAAGGCATAGGCTATCTTTTCTTCGCTGTCTGTATAGAACCTCGCGGTATCAAAAAATCTGATGCCGGAGTTATAGGCTTTTCTTAGCAGCAAAGCCGCCTCATCCCTGCCAATCCTCTGAATCGGCAGAGCTCCGAAACCGTTTTTATTTACACAAATACCTGTATTTCCAAGCATAACCTTATCTGTAGTGTGTTTATCCATAGTTATTGGTCCTTCCTATATAATATATCCCTATACTGTTTCGCATCCTTTTCTGCAGGTCTATATCTTTATACTATTCGGCCGGCGCACCCCAGTCAACCTTGGTAATATCCGTCCCAGCATATCGGTCGGATTAATTACTTTTGCATACTCGGCTGTCTCCAGCTCTTTGATGAAGTATAGGCTGATTATCCCAATAGTATCGCCGGCCCTAAGCAGCCTTTCATTTTCCTCATCTGTAAGAGGCTCGCTAGCCATATATTACCACTGATTCGAACCGAATACAATAGCAGCCTGCCTAACGCTTTGCAGGCCTTTCATAAATCAGGCATATTTGGGCTTGTTTATGGGAAATCTAAGAATTATCAGAAATAATCCACGCTCTATAGCGGCTGCAAACACTTCTGCAGCTTGCTTCAGCATCAAACAGTCCAGATTTTACACAGAAGGGCAGATTTGTTATGAAAACATATAAAAGATTAACTGAAGCATATAAAAATGCCGGCCTAATACCCTTTGACGACAATTCCAGATTTATTTTTTTCAGTGATGTTCATCGTGGAGACGACAGCGTATCCGATGAATTCACCAGAAACCAGAACATATTCCTTCACGCCTTAAACTATTATTTCAACAACGGTTATATATATGTGGAGGCAGGTGACGGGGACGAGCTTTGGGAACATAAGAATTTTAGGCATATCCGGATCGCACATACAGATGTCTTCCTGGTAATAAAGAAATTTTTTGACCAGGGACGCTTTATTATGCTTTATGGAAACCACAATATATATCTCAAGGATAAAAAATTTGTCGAAGAAAATCTTTACGAATTCTATGACGAGTACAAGCAGGAAAGGGTTGAAATGTTCAGAAATATCCGGCCGCAGGAGGCCATTATCCTTAAGCATAAGGATACAGGCCAGGAAATCTTTGTGGTACACGGCCATCAGGGGGATTTTATAAATGACCAGCTCTGGCGGGTCAGCATGCTGCTGCTGCGATATTTCTGGCGCTTCATGCATGTGGTGGGCTTTGAAAATCCCTCCAGTCCCGCCCGTAACCTTTACAGAAGGCACAAGGTGGAAAAAAACTACGCCAAATGGATTCTGGAAAATAAAATGATGCTGATATGCGGTCATACCCACAGGCCCAAATTTCCCAAGCAAAATGACCTGCCCTATTTTAACACCGGATGCTGCATACACACCCGGGGAATAACAGGCATAGAGATAAGAGATGGCCAAATCCTGATGGTAGCCTGGAGAATATCAGCAGACAATGATGGGGTTATGAAAGTTACCAGACACATAGAGAGGGGCCCTGAGCCCATCTGTAAATATGACTGCAAAAACAATCCCTATTCATCCAACTGCTCAAAAATCGAGGAGGATGAGTAGCCCTATTTGGCTCAAAGCTTATTCCTTCCCGTTCCAGCAGTAAGTGCACAGCTTGCAGGGATTTATGCCGACCGCCTTTATCATGTCATCCAGCCTGTGATAACGCAGGGAGGAAAAATTAAGCTCCCTTCCGATCATTTCAACCATGCTTTGGTACTTATCGGATTCTGGGTCGGTATATTGGGATAAATCCAGCTCCGTCTTATCACCCTCCAGCTTCCTGATAATCCTGCGGGTTATCAAATCCATTTCAGATGACGAACGGGAGAAATTCAGGTATTTACAGCCATACACAAGCGGTGGACAGGCAGGCCTGATATGAACCTCCTTCGCTCCGTTCCTGTAAAGAAACTCAGTTGTCTCCCTCAGCTGTGTACCGCGGACTATCGAATCATCTATCAGAAGCAGACGCTTGTTTATTATAAGATTATGTATAGGAATCAGCTTCATTTTGGCAATCAGATTTCTTTTGCTCTGAATGGTGGGTATAAAGGATCTGGGCCAGGTGGGAGTGTATTTGATAAAGGGCCTGGTAAATGGAATCCCTTTTCTTGTGGCATAGCCGATCGCATGAGCCGTTCCTGAATCCGGTACCCCGGCCACTGTGTCTGCCTCTACGTTATCCCTTTCGGCCAGCATCTCGCCGCATCTGTAGCGCATTGTTTCAACATTGACCCCTTCATAGGATGAGGTGGGATACCCATAATAAATCCACAGGAAGGTACATATTTTCATTTCATTACCGGGCGGAACAAGAGTGGTTACACTCTCGGGAGTGATCATTACAATTTCTCCCGGCCCCAGCTCTTTATAATCCTGGTATCCAAGATTTAAATAGGCAAAGCTCTCAAAGCAGGCGCAATAAGCCCCATCCTTTTTGCCTATCATGACAGGAGTCCTTCCCAGCCTGTCTCTTGCTGCATAGATACCGCCGGGAGTTAAAACCAGGATTGTTATGGAGCCTTCGATGATACTTTGCACATACCTGATTCCATCAATCAGGCTGTCCTGCTGGTTTATCAAAGCGGCAACCAGCTCGGTGGCATTGATTTCTCCGCCACTCATCTCCTGAAAATGCATTCTGCCGGCCTTCAGCAGCTCATCGGACAATTTGTTTATATTAAGGATTTTACCGACTGTCGTGATTGCATAGGTTCCATGATGGGAGCGTACAATCAGAGGCTGCGGTTCATAGTCTGATATGCATCCGATTCCCATGTTGCCGTGCATTTCATTGGCTTCCTTTTCAAATTTTGTCCTAAAGGGAGCATTTTCGATATTATGTATCGCTCTGTCAAAACCCTCCTTGCCATATACAGCCATGCCGGCTCTGCGCGTTCCAAGATGAGAATGATAATCGGTTCCGAAAAAGAGATCAAAAACACAATCATTTTTTGCAGCTACAGCAAAAAAGCCACCCATCAATAAAACCTCCACTGTCCAAGCTAATCAGCAATTATTAAAATAACAGCATGCAGGCTTGCAACCGGCGCCGCTGCAGAAGCCTGTTTATATTGTACATTTATCTTTTAGTCCATGCAATAAATCAGTAAGAATAATTATTAATGAATAGAATTAATGCTGCTTATATATACTAATGCCATACAAAGCTTGTTTGGTTTGTTTGTCTGATTTGCGGAAAGGTAAGGAATGATATGGACAATAACAAAAACCGTATGAGAGACAGGGAAAAAAGTAAGGCGGAGCTCAGAAAGATTGATCCGAGCCGCTTTGCAGATTTGGGAATAAAAGAAGGACAAGTAATAGGTGTACATGAAAGCAAGCATGAAAAAAGCAGAACAAAAAAATAAATACCCCTTACTCAAAGGAAGCTGCTGCCGAAAACGGCAACAGCTTCCTTTCTGAAAAAGACCTCTAGCCTAAAACACATCTTTTGAAAATATCTCCCCGTTCCTCAAAATTTTTGTAAAAGCCGTAGCTTGCCGCCGCTGGGGAGAAAAGACAGGTCATACCTTTCAGGGTCACCTTTTTAGCGGTATCAACCGCCTCCTCCATCGTAGTTACCATGTATATATTCTTGCCACCCAGCTTGCTGTCGGTATTGGCTATCAGATTATAAATCCTTTGCCCGATATCCGGCATTAATATCAGGTTGCGGACCCGGGAGGACAGCAAAAAGTCAACTAAAGGCCTGTATTCTATGCCTCGGTCCATACCTCCCAGAATGACCGTGTCTATATTTTTTATGCTGCTTATGGCATGAATTGTTGTTTCACAGCAGGTTGAAATGGAGTCGTTAAAATACTTCACCCCATTTATCTCTCCCACATATTCCATACGATGGGGCAGGGGCTTGAAGGTTTTAACCGCTTCATAAAAAATCTCATCGTCCACACCAAAATAATTGATGACGCAATATGCCGCTCCGACATTGTAAAGGTTATGCTGCCCTTTAAGGAGAATCTCATCCTCGTTTATATCAAGCTCTCTGCCTTTATAACAGATACGGTTATCCCTGATGAACATATCCGCATCCTCACAATATTCGGTTATGGTTAAGGTATCTGCCTTAAACCTTCTGGACGGATCTATGAAATTCTTATTATAAATGAACAAGTCTCCCTTTTGCTGGTATCTGAAAATATTCTCCTTTGCTGCCGCATACTTTTCAAAGGTTCCATAATGATCAAGATGCTCCTGGAAAATGTTCAGATGCAGCCCGATATGCGGTGAGTAGCCTGTAAACTCCAGCTGATGAGAGGACATTTCATACACGACTATCGTGCCCTCATTTATAAGCTCCAGCTTATCAAAAACCGGTATTCCTATGTTTCCCACCAGCAAAGCATCCCGACCGGCGGCTTTCAAGACATGATAAATCAGGGAAGAGGTGGTGCTCTTTCCTTTGGTGCCGGTTATTCCAACAGTCTGGTCTCTGTATACACTCAGAAACAAATCCGTCTGTGATGTCAGCTTTCTGAAATCCTTGCTGTTCTTGCTGTAAAAAACCACTCCCGGGCTTTTGATGATCAGATCATAATCTGCCAGTATATCCTGATAACTGCTTTTGCAATGTAGGGTGACATTTTGCAGGCTGTCCTTTATTTCATGCCGGTCATAAATGCCGATTATCATATCCGGATAGTATTTCCTGAGAAAGCTGTAGGTGGATTTTCCTTCCCTGCCATAGCCAAGAATCAGGATTTTTTTATTATTTAGCTTTTCCAGTATTTTATTAATCATGATTTCCCTCATTCATCCAACATTTGATTTTTTAGCTCCCTGACAAATACGGCCGGAACGGAATTCTCCTCATTGTAGTATTTAAAATATTGCTCGGAGTCCTTATCCTTATATGTCAGGTATAAGCTCTTGCTCTTATAATAGCGATACAGCAGGGGCAAGCGTAACCCTTCCTTTTCCCATTTTTTTATTGCCATGCATATGGCCGTATTCAATTCGTCACGGGTGCCCACGCACTCAAAGGGCTTTTCAGGCTCTTCCCCTATCAGCTTGTCAAAAATGGGTATCAGCCTTTCGTCCTCCAGCATATTGCTGCCAAAGATTTCGGCCAGGGTATTAAGCTCTATGAAGGGTGACATAATCCCAAAAACAAACAGGCATTTGGGGCAGGCGCAGCACCAGATGTCGGATTTGCTGCCGACATTACAGCTTTTGAAAACCTTGAAATATTTATCATGCCTTGCAAAATATCTAGCAATCTGCAGCTCGCTGAAGGGTCTTAAAAGGCTGAAATAATGAACTCCACTGTTAATATAGCTCCTCTCATAATTTATGAAATCCTGCTCAAACTGATAGCTTTTGGAATACTGATGATTGATCTGCGTTCCCTCAACCGTGCTTTCATTGGCACTTGCCTCATTTGACAGTACGACATATTCCTTGTCAAAGAGATAGGCTGTCAGCACAGAAGAAAATGCAACAATCGCCGAGAAGGGTGTATGCCCGTTTAAATAGCCCTTTTTATTCAGTGAAAGCAGGGTCTGATCCAGACTTCTTTTTGCAATTATTATCTCATCATCACTAAAGCCGGCCAGCCTGGCGCATTTTATTGATATCTCCCTGCTGTTAATCATATAGCAGAGATTACCTTCTTTTCTGCCGCCAAGCAGCTCCATCGTCACGACTGAATCCTTACCGCCACCTATGGGTATGAGGCAGCCGGTTTTTTTAAACTGCGTAGTATTAAGGGATGATTCTCCCGGCTCTGCCATTACTTCTATATTCATAAACTCATGCATATTGGTATTTATTCTGTTGACATGGAAGAACTCCCCCAGCCCCAGGAAATATTGGCGCTTCCACCAGCTTACCTGCTCATCGTCTATATATCCCGCCTTGATCTGAACCAGCGGAGAACAGGCACACTTCCAATAGCTGATAAGCTCCACCAGTCCCAGGTTAAATACCAGCCTGCAAAACAGCTCATCCTTGCTGTAATCAATATCCTTATGCTTCTTTGCAAACTCCCACCTGGGCCTGAAGCTGATTTCATCACCCAGAAAAAAGCTATAGCTGATTTGCAGCCTATCGCCGTAATCCTCTATGTAAAAGCCTTCAAATGAAAAAGCAGGATGCCTCTTTCTTAACATTTCAAATTTTTCCTGCATAAAAATCACCTATTTTCACCGATTGATTATATAATTATTCTGCATATGCCACAGATAAAACCCATGCTTATTATATTCTTCCTGTTAAAATATTTCAATGCTTTTCAGAACCGTCAAAAAGGCAAAAAATATCGTACAAGGAAACTAATTCTAATCCTTGTACGCTTATTACTGCAAACTTATATTGAAAATCCTTCGGTATTATTAAAGGGCCGGCACCCTACCCGCGGTAAAGCGTCGACCCTAAAAGGCTTTTATAAATTAAACACCTCTATATATTTAATCAAAATAACCATCCCCTTTCATACAAGATTGACCGGTCAATTAGATTATCCCACCGGTACAGTCAAATTACCAGGGAAAGAATTATTATAACTGTTTTCTCCCATATACAATCTTTTTAATTGTCTCTTCACCAAGATGAAACTTTTCCGACAATTCTGCAATACTGTCTCCCTGCTTAAATAATTTGACAATTGTTTGATTTCTTTGATCAATAATCCTGCGGGCACCACTTGCCTGTCCCCATCCTACTCTAGTACTCTTCTTAGGTATATAGATAAGGCTTCCTTCTATATACTTCTGAATTTCCTTCAGCAGGTGGGCCGGCAATACCTCTGTACCGTTTTTGTAGTCCAATTGGTCTTCCCCCCATTATATTGTTGTTGTCATATGTCGGGTTTAAAACTAACTTCACTTTAATGCCCACCTCCTTCCATTATTTTAACCGTGCAAGCGGTAAATATAATTATACCATATCCTAGAAAAAAAGGAATAAAAATTTATAAAATTTTTTGTCTTCTTCATATTTTTTATATTTTAATTCTTTTGGAAACAAATTTGAATTTCTTAAGCAACTAAATCATTTATTATTGAATTATAAAGTTTTTAATGCTTCAAATAACTCAGCTATAAATTGGATACCGATTACAAAATTATTAAAATATGCTAAGATTGCTTTCCTATTTAATCCATACATGTTATAATCATCATGCTTACGGCAATTTAGCTCCTGTGTATTTTGGGCAGGCTGCTGCCAAGCTATCGTCAGATTCTAAAATACAGGTCCTTATAGCAGGACCGGGTAAAGGGGGATATTATGTCTTTAAGTGTGAAAAATTTAACCAAAAGCTACGGAGACAAGGTTGTTGTTGATAATCTGAGCTTTGAAATTAACCAACCGGGAGTATATGCGTTGCTTGGTACCAACGGTGCCGGCAAGACCACCAGTCTGCGTATAATCTTAGGAATGCTGGCCAAGGATAAAGGCGAAGTGCTCTGGAAGGGCAAGCCTTTAGATCCCTTAAAAACCAATGTCGGCTATCTGGCGGAGGAGCGTGGCCTGTATCCCAAGTATTCATTGCTGGATCAGCTCCTGTATTTTGCCAAGCTGAGAAATGTGGGGAAGAATGATGCAATGCAACGTATTAAATATTGGGCAGAGCGTCTTGCTGTAACCGAATATATCTTCCCGCCTAAGCTTAAGGGAAAAAAATCAAAGGCCAACCGTGCGGATCAGCTTTCAAAGGGTAACCAGCAAAAGATTCAATTTATGGCTGCCCTGCTGTCCGATCCCGAATTGTTGATCCTTGATGAGCCTCTCAGTGGTCTTGATCCGGTAAATACAGATTTGTTCAAATCCATCATACGGGAAGAGATAGCCAAGAACAAATTCCTGATCATGTCCAGCCACCAGATGCCCACTATAGAAGAATTCTGCTCCGATATAACCATACTCAACCGGGGCAAAACGGTACTGCAGGGGAATCTGAATGAAATCAAAAAGAGCTACGGCAGGGTTAATCTGTTCGTAAAGAGCGACAATGATATATCTTCATATATATCCGAAATGGGTCTGCCTATTGTAAACAAGACCCCCAGCGAATATCATCTAAGAGTTACCGGTGAGGCGCAGGCAATGAGCTTCCTTACCAGACTGATTAATGATGGTATTCAGATTGTTAAATTTGAACTCAGGGAACCGTCGTTGCATGAATTATTCGTTGAAAAGGTGGGGGCTGGAAATGAAGAAAAATAGTCTGACCGGGGTATGGAGTGTCTTCTCATTTACCCTCATTCAAACCTTGAAAAGCAAATCCTTTATTATATCCTATGTAATAATGGCGACTCTTGCTATCATATCAATGCCCATAATTAACCTCATAAGCTCCGGCAAGAATGCACAGGGCCTAGATGCAATAAATCCAATAAAGAAGGTATATGTCAATAATGAAAGCTCTCTGGCTGATTTTGATTTTAACGGGCTGCTCACTGACGAAGCCCTGACACACATCCGCTTTGAAAAAATGCAGGAAAGCTATGAGACTGTTGCTGACAGGATACAGACAGAGGAGCAAAGCTCGGTAATACTGACAATAAGCGATAAGGATGGCGTTTTTAATCTGACCTTTGCCAAGGCAAGCGAAGGCCCTGTAAAAGATGCCAGCCTGCAGCAGCTGGGTAACGCTGTGACTACGCAATTTCACAATATGAAAATAGCATCAATGGGACTGAGCGAGCAGCAGCTTCAGATGCTCTTTGCTCCGGTTTACTCATCAGTTTCGGTGACCGATGATCTGGGTCAGATTATCTTTGAGGAGGATACCTCCATATCAAGCGCCGAATATTGGTTTATCTATGGCACATGGTTCATAATATTAATGGTCAGCGTCTTGTCCAGCTCATTAATTGCCACCTCGGTTGTTACCGAAAAGTCAACCCGTGTTATTGAATTTCTACTGATTTCTATTAAGCCGCTGGCATTAATGGCGGGAAAGGTACTGGCCATGCTGGTTGCCGTCCTGATACAGACCGGCTCGATGGTGGCTCTTGCCTTTATCTCTAATACAGTAACCGCCAAATTTCTTTCAGAGACAGGTGAGAGTATAGTAGGCAAATATCTGCCGGATAATATTTTTGCCAACCTGAATATAGTTAACATAATCTTCTGCTTCCTTCTGATGCTTCTTGGTGTCCTCTTCTACGGCATACTGGCCAGCTTTGCGGGAGCAACAGTCAGCAAGCTGGAGGAGGTTCAGGAGGGACTTACCCTGTTCACCTTCACTTGCATGGCAGGCGCATATTTGGGAATAGGTGCCGCCAGCGCGCTTATGAGCAGTGGTGAAAGCGCATTCGTAACCTTTACCCTGCTTTTCCCCCTTTCATCTCCCTTTATACTTCCGGGAGCCCTTTTGATAGGAAAGGCAAGTTTATTGATTGTTCTGCTGGCAACACTCATACAGATTATCACAATTTTACTGCTGGTTAAGCTTGTCGCAAATGTATTTGAGTACCTGATTTTGCATAACGGCAATACCGTTAAGCCGAAGGAATTGCTGAAGCTTTTTGCGATGGTAAAGGAGGGGAAATAATTGAACAATAAATTTAAGGGATGGCGTACGGTTTTTGGCTTTACCTTCAAGCAAGCCACAAAGGGTGCAGGCTATAAGGCGGTTACCGGCCTGGTGGCAATAGCGATTATACTTATCTTTATCCTTATCAATATATTGGTGGCTAAGCCTGATAATGACATAAAACCCTCAAATATCAAATCGGTATTTGTCCTTGACAACAGCGGCCTGGAAGCTATTAATCTAAAGGAGCTCAACCCTCAGCTTTCGGAGGCCCGCTATAAGGATATAGATTTTATATATGTAAAGGGCAAAACAAGAGAGGAAACAATAAATCTGGCAGCAGAATACGGCTCCCACTCCATCGCCGTCATAATCTCAGCCAGGAATGCAGGCTATGATATTGAGACTGTTGTACCAAACAACTCGGAATTAAGCGATGATGATGCATCCGAGCTTCTGCCCCTCATACAGACAGCATTTGAAAGCGGCAAACTGATGCAATCAGGTCTCAGCGCCGAACAGCTTTCCATACTGCTTAAGCCGGTAATTCCCTCATATGAAGAAATAGGCGAAAGCAAAAACTTTGTGGTAGATATAATCAAGATGATAGCTCCCATGCTGTTCGGTCTGATCATGTACATGATGCTGCTATTGTACGGACAAAGCATCAGCAAATCCATTTCAACAGAAAAAACCTCAAAGCTGATGGAAACCTTGCTGACCTCCATCCATCCGTATGGATTAATAACAGGAAAGGTGCTGGCCATGACCTCTATGGCCGTCCTGCAGTTTTTGATATGGATAGTTGCCACAGTTATCGGATTATATGGCGGTAATGCGGTTGCCTCAGCAATTTATCCGGAGTATGAAAATACAGTTATAACCATAATTAATTTCCTGAAGGATAATATCGGTGAAAGCGCCATGACATTCCCGGCAGTTATTTTAGCAATTATAATTTTTTGCATGGGCTTTCTGTTCTATTGTGTTCTGGCAGGCCTTGCAGGCAGCATGGTTTCCAAGCCGGAGGAGGCCGCAAACACCCAGGGATTATTCGTATTCCCTATTGTGATCAGCTGGCTCTTTTGTTATATCACCCCGCTGACCGGCAATGAAGGAATCTTGAGAACACTGAGACTGATTCCCTTCACAATTCCTTTTAGTGTCCCTGTGGACTTGATTACTGGAGTAATAGGTATCGGACAGGGCTTGTTGTCCCTGGCAATCCTGCTGGCATTCTCACTTCTGGTAATTATACTCAGTGCACGCCTGTATAAGGGACTTGTTCTTTACACAGGCCAGAAGCTTAGCCTGAAAATACTCGGAAATATAATCAGGGCAAAAGCAGATTGAGAACAAGAGGGGTAAAGATGCTGCTTGAAAAGGATCCATTTATCGAAAGATATCTGATTAAGGTAAAGAATAAATGGCTGTCAAGCCCCGACAGTTTCCCTGAATATCTGCAGCCGGTAGCCGATGATATCAGGGAGAAGAATAACAAATATATAGTGGAATTGGCAAAAAAGCTGAACGGACTTATAAACAGTTTTTCCCGTCTGCCCCATAAGAAAAAAAGGTGGAAGCGGGGTTTGCTGACCTTAATTGACGAGCTGCTGTTTAACGAAGAGCTGACAGCAATTCACAGGGCCATTGATTCTGCTTCCCTGAAGGCTCTTTATAATGAGCTTAAGGAATTTTTAAGGCAAGAAAGGCGCTTTAGCCCGGAGCTGGCACTTGATGAAATTGGTCAGGCAATACGCAACTATATTGTATATGCCATGTTCAAGCTTATGCATAAGGATGAAAGCTCCTTCAGCATGGCGGCCTTCGGATACAGCATGCTCTATCCCTTTACGGATAACTATATTGACAGCAGCTTGCACTTGCCGGATGAAAAGCAGGCTTACAACCGGCTTATCCGAAGAAAAATAAACGGCGAAGCGGTAATACCGGCTACAAGGCATGAAAAAAAGACTTGTGAGCTTCTTTCAGCCATTGAAAGAGAATACCCAAGAAGCAGCCATAAACAAATATATCAGCTGCTGCTTATTATGCTGGATGCCCAGGAGCTAAGCTTAAATCAGCAAAATACCGCACATCTTATGTCGGAAGAGGAAAGGCTTGATATATCCCTTTACAAAGGGGGAGTATCGGTGCTGATAGACCGCTATCTGGTTAAAAAAGAGTTAACTGAGGATGAAATTATAGTATACCTCGGCCTTGGCTTCTTTCTTCAGCTGGCGGATGATTTGCAGGATATTGACGCGGACGACAGGTTAGGCTATCAGACACTCTTTACGGTTAATTGCTCTCGTGGGGCTAATGAAAAAACAGTAAATAAGCTGCTGAATTTTATTCATGACATTTTAACCCCCTTCAAGCCGGAAAATGAGCTTGTTAAGGATTTTGTCCTGGACAACTGCTATCAGCTTATATTTACATCAGTTATAGGAAGCAGGGAGTTTTTCACTGATGAATATATACGCAAATTAGAAAAGCTGCTAATCTTTAATACGGAGCATATGCAGAAAATAAGAGACAGCCTTTATAAGCCCCTTGATAAAAGAACCAACAAAAAATATCTGAAAATGCTGGATGTTGCAATAAGCTAAAACAAGCCCTTCCCCGAAGGATATTGCCTACCGGAGAAGGGCTGTTTTTACATAAGCCCGAAGGCTTTTTACTTAACAACAATATTTATGATTTTATTAGGTACATATATTACCTTAACTATAGTTTTGCTAGCTACGGCAGCCTTAATTGAATCCAGCTCCAATGCTCTTGCCTGAACAGTTTCCTGCTTCTCATCAAGGGCAATTGACATGCTCGCCTTAACCTTGCCGTTTATCTGTACGGCGATCTCCACTGTGTCCTCTACTGTCTTGCTCTCATCATATACCGGCCAGCTTTGCTGATATATCCTGCCCTGGCCTCCGATTAATTCCCAAAGCTCCTCTGTAATATGAGGCGCTACAGGGTTAAGCAGCAACAGCAGGGTCTTGAATTCTCCCCTGGTAACGCTTCCTGCCTTGTAGAACTCATTTACCAGGCCCATCATTGCGGCTATAGCGGTATTATACTTCATGCTCTCATAATCTGAGCTGACCTTCTTTATAGTCTGATGCATCTTAATCTCAAGAGCCCTGGAATAGCTTTCATCATCTGTAAGCATATCTTTCAGCTTCCATACCCTGTCAAGGAAGCGGCGGCAACCTTTTACACCCTCACTGGACCAGGCAGCATGCAAATCAAAGGCTCCAATAAACATCTCATAGGTCCTTAAGGTATCTGCTCCAAATTCGTTCACAATATCATCCGGATTGACAACATTGCCTCTGGATTTGGACATCTTCTCGCCATTTTCGCCAAGAATCATGCCATGGGATGTTCTCTTCATATAAGGCTCGGGTGTGCTGACCAGTCCCAGATCATAGAGGAACTTATGCCAGAAACGGGAATACAAAAGGTGCAGGGTGGTATGTTCCATACCGCCGTTATACCAGTCTACCGGCAGCCAGTAATCCAGCTCCTCCTTGTCTGCAAAGGCCTTGTCATTATGAGGATCTATATATCTTAAATAGTACCATGATGAACCAGCCCAGTTAGGCATGGTGTCGGTCTCTCTGAGGGCCTTGCCTCCGCATTTCGGACAGGTTGTCTCAACCCAGTCGGTTATCTTTGCAAGCGGTGATTCACCGGTTTCGGTTGGCTCATAGCTTTCAACATCCGGCAGCATAAGCGGCAGCTCTTCCTCAGGGATCGGAACGTAACCACATTTATCACAGTGAACAATCGGAATAGGCTCGCCCCAGTATCTTTGACGGGAGAATACCCAGTCCCTTAATTTGTAATTAACCTTCTTGCGGCCGATACCCTTCTGCTCAAGCCACTCAACCATCTTTTCCTTTGCCTGTTCAACATCAAGACCGTTCAGGAAGCCTGAGTTGACAAGCTTGCCAGAATCTGTGGCAGTATATGCAGCCTCATCAACATTGCCGCCGGCAACTACCTCCACTATAGGCAGGTTGAACTTTTTAGCGAATTCCCAGTCACGCTCGTCATGAGCCGGAACCGCCATAATCGCTCCGGTACCATAGCTCATCAACACATAATCAGATATCCAGATAGGAATCTCCTTACCGGTAGCCGGATTGATGGCAGTCAGGCCGTCAATCTGAACACCTGTCTTATCCTTTGCAAGCTCAGCCCTTTCAAAATCGGACTTTTTGGCTGCCTGCTCACGATATGCTATAAGCTCATCATAGTTTTTAATCTCATCCTTATATTTGTCGATAAGAGGATGTTCAGGCGATATAACCATATAGGTAGCACCGAACATTGTATCCGGTCTGGTGGTAAAGATGCGCAGGGTATCCTCTTTTCCTGCGATTGCAAACTCAACCTCTGCACCAACAGAGCGGCCTATCCAGTTAATCTGGGATACCTTAACCTTTTCTATATAATTAACCAGCTCCAGATCATCAATCAGCCTGTCTGCATATGCTGTAATCTTAAGCATCCACTGGCTCTTAACCTTGCGTACAACCTCCGAGCCGCAGCGCTCGCAAACACCGCCTACAACCTCTTCATTAGCCAGGCCCACCTTGCAGGATGTACACCAGTTTATGGGCATCTCCGCCTTATATGCAAGGCCTTTTTTGAAGAACTGCAGGAATATCCATTGGGTCCATTTGTAATAATTCGGATCAGTAGTGGCAATTTCCCTGTCCCAGTCAAAAGAATAGCCCAGGGATTTCAGCTGCTGCTTAAAGCGTTCAATATTATTTTTGGTTACGATAGTAGGATGAATTTTATTCTTTATAGCATAGTTTTCAGTCGGAAGGCCGAATGCATCCCATCCCATCGGATACAATACATTGTATCCTTCCATCCTTCTTTTTCTGGCTATTACATCAAGGGCTGTATAAGGTCTGGGATGGCCCACATGCAGGCCTTGTCCTGACGGATAAGGGAATTCCACAAGCGCATAATACTTGGGTCTTTTCTTGTCGCGCCCGGCGGCAAAGGCCTTTTCCTCTTCCCAAATCCTTTGCCACTTCTTCTCAATTTCCTTTGGTGAATAATGTTCACACATAGAAAAGATAAACCTCCATTCCTATATTGATATGAAAAGATGGATATAGCAGTACTGATTTTAGCTTTAAGGAAACCGTTAATTATCTCTATACGTTAAAAAACCTCTTCATCTCTGAAAATATCTAGAGACGAAGAGGCTCTATTTGCATAGAATCCTTCCGCGGTACCACTCTAGTCCACTGCGCTATCGTCGAAATAACGCAATGTCCTCATTACATCTGTAACGGGATTACCCGCTCTGCCTACTAAGGTTCAGCAGAGGGCTCCAAGGCGAGTTCTAGGCTCTTATCTGCCGCTTTGCACCCACCAGCGGCTCTCTGAAAGACAGTTTTCCTATACTACTCCTCTTCACAGCCATAATCTCAATATTAAAAATAAAAATGTAAATTTAACCTTAATTTTAGCATCTTTATCAGCCATGTCAAGTATAAATGAAAGTTTTTCTTATAATTAGGCACCACTTTATTCTTCATTCTGTATCATCAATCTGTATTATATCCATAATATAGAAATAATTGCTCTTATTACTGTTCTGTTTTTTCTTCATAAATAATTACAGGAATTCCCTCTTTGATATTTTCAAAAATCTTTTTGGCAAGGCCGACAGGGGCATTTACGCAGCCATGTGTGCCGTTTCTTTTATAAATCTCTCCACCAAAGGCAGACCTCCACCTGGCATCATGCAGGCCCATATTCCCGAAAAAGGGCATCCAGTAGCTTACCTTTGCCTCATATCCGGGACCGGTCAGTACCGCGTCTTTTTCTTTATACACTACAAAATATGTACCTGTGACGGTAGCATTGCCCCTGTTCGGATTGCCTGTTACCACAGCCCCCTGGACAATACACCTGCCATCCTTGTAAAACCACAAATACTGCCTTGTTATATTGATCTCGATATAAGAATTGCCTATATCATCCTCTCCCCGGCTAACAGCCTTTTGCTCATAGACAGGCTCCTTTATAATTTTGACGGCCTGTTCTATATTCTTAATGAGAGCCTTTATTTCCGCCTCCTGGTCGATTTTCCAGCCGTATAAGCCTCCTGTTACCTCTATCGTCCTTCCCGTGCTGCTTTTGAAGCTCCGGCTTATTCCGACTGTATCATATTTATTGGCCAGCCATTTTATATAGTCCCTGACAGCCTTCCTGTTAATGCTTACATCAAGCTTGTCATCAACAATAAGCCATCTGCTGATTACATTTCCATCCACCAATTCATATCTGTTTTCAAATTTGTATTTTATCCATGCGGAGACATACTTATTTAGGGTATTAAGGCTATCTTGCGCCTTCTTGTCCTTATGTGTAAATCTTGGCTTATAATAGCAGTCCTCCTTTTCCAAATCAAGTTCAGCATTCCCGGCCTGAATTGATTTATAAATCAACTCGTTAAGCCTCTCCTTATTCAGCTTATTGCCGGCAGCCTCCTTCTGCATTATGTATACACCGTTTTTATATACAAAGCTTACATCCCTCGGTTCAATAACAGCTTTATTCAGGCAATCCAGCTGGTCTATTCTTTCTCTCAATAAAGCCTCATCATATAATATTAAATCCCTGATATTATAGTCAGACCTTTTAAACAGCATCACCGGCCACAAAAGCTGGTTCTGCAGCCTAAAAATCTCTCCTATGTTTATACTTTCGTTAAGCCGCAGGCCTATCTGCCTGCCTGTAATCAGCTCTTTTTTACCATTCCTTTCTATCAGTGTCAGGCTGTATTCCTGAACATGGTCCATTAGCATGCCTTCAGCTGCCCTGCGGGATTTTAAGGAAACATTGACTCCGTTTATTGTCGTTCCAAGGAAGAAGTGGTTAATAAAATAAAGTGAAAGGAGCAAATACAGCAATATTATAGAAAAAAAGACGATGACCGCTCCCTCAATAGCCTTTATTTTGCCGCTAATCCTATTCCTCATATATTTCTCTTAATGATTAAACATTTATTTAATCATATGTACTTACAGATTCCATATATGAATAAATTGGCCTACATTAAGCCCCGATATTTATTACTTTTGATATCCGTAAATGTGATTATCCCCTGCAACATATATCCTTGAGGAGTAGTGGAATATATCATTGCACATTAAGCTCATCTTTTCATATATTGTAATAAATTTGCTTTAGGAGCAATTTTCTGATGCAAGTATCTGCTGTCAAATCTTCCGATACCAGAAACACTACTTCTGGTATTCCAAATCCCGACAATACAATAATCGTAAACGGTGACGGCCGTGTAAGCGTTGTTCCGAATATAGCCGTTATTCGACTGGGTGTTCAGACCGACGGAGAGAATCTGACAGAGCTTCAAGGCAGAAATGCAGAAATCAGTCAGATGATTTTGCAGGCTCTGGAGACCTTTGATATTGTCGATATAAGGACCTTCCAATATCAGATAAATAAGCTTTTTGATTATGAAAACGGCAGACAAATAGACAGGGGCTATACTGTACGTAATATTTTTGAGCTGCGAAGCGACAATATAGATCAGGTTGGTATGATTATTGATACAGCAATAGCAAACGGGGCAAATATCGTTGAGCTTATTGAATTCGAACTGTCTGACTCAGAGACGTATTACCTTGAAGCCCTCAGGCTGGCACTGGATAACGCTTATCAGAAGGCATTTGCCATTGCCGACAGTCTGGGTATCGAAAAAGAGCCCATTCCCGTCAAGGTCACCGAAAGCAGCAGCTTAAGCCTTCCTCCCAGACCCTTTATTGCAAGGGAAAGCGTGGCCTTTGTCACTCCTGTAGAGCCCGGCAGAGAACAGATAGAAGCCTCGGTTATTGTAGAATTCAGATATTAGGTTTTTACGAATTTTTGAATTTAAGTTTAATTTTTGAATTTAAGTTTACTAAATATAACTTCATTTAACAACTTCATTAATTTAATAACTTTATGCTTGTTATTTCTCCAGACAATCAGGTATACTATTTAGCGTCAGGATATTAATAGCTTAAGGTAAGAATTTTATCTGTTTGAAGCTTCAAATAATTAGATTAATTTGTTTATAATATTGGCATTTTGTTCCTGAATGCTATTAATTAAAAACTATCTAAGCAAGATTTGCATAGATATTATTATAATTTTTTGATATACTTAAGATACTGTACAATAATAGGGAGAGAGATTGCTATGGAAAAAAAATCTAGGCCAAATGAACCATTAGTAACACACATTTACACAGCAGATCCGTCTGCGCATGTATTCGAGGGTAAATTATACATTTATCCTTCACATGATTTGGAGCATGACGGTCCCGACAATGATAACGGCGACCAATACCAGATGGAGGATTATCATGTCTTCTCAATGGAAGATGTGGATGCCCCTTGCATTGATCACGGAGAAGTTCTTCATATGAAGAATGTTCCCTGGGTAAGCAAGCAGATGTGGGCACCTGACGCCGCCTATAAGAACGGCACCTATTATCTGTATTTCCCTGCCAGGGATAAGGAGGGCATCTTCCGTATCGGTGTTGCCACCAGCAAAAATCCAGCAGGTCCCTTCACACCTGAACCTAATTATATTCCCGGCAGCTTCAGCATAGATCCTGCCGTATTTGTTGACGATGACGGAAGAAGCTATATGTATTTCGGTGGTCTCTGGGGCGGTCAGCTGGAGAAATGGCAGACCGGCGAATTTAATCCTGACGGTAAAGAACCATCAGCAAATGAACCGGCTTTAGGACCCAGGGTCGCCGAGTTAAGCGACGACATGCTAACCTTTAAGGAAGCTCCGCAGGAAATCAAGATTCTTGATGAAAACGGAAATCCAATCAAAGCAGGCGATGAAGACAGAAGATATTTTGAAGGTCCATGGATGCATAAATATAATGGCCTTTATTATCTGTCATATTCAACAGGCACCACCCATTATCTTGTATATGCCGTAGGTACAAGTCCGAAGGGTCCTTTCACCTACAAGGGCCGTATTCTTGAACCTGTTATAGGTTGGACAACCCATCATTCTATAGTTCAATTCAAGGATAAATGGTACCTCTTCTATCATGACAGCTCATTGTCAGGCGGCGTAAACCATTTGCGCTGCATCAAGTATACGGAGCTTAAGTATAATCCGGACGGTACCATACAGACCATTAAACCATACGATAACTAATAACCGGCTAATAAAGACCGTCTGCAATTTTAATTTGGCTTAAGCAAATGAAGCCGAGTCATGTATTTACAGCATGACACGGCTTCATTTTTATATATCTAAGCCAAATATCTGAGATATAAACGTATTATCTATTGGCATCGTCAATATAGCTCTGCCATTGCAGTGAAAGCTCTTCTATCTTTTCAGCCGGTGTTGATTCCTGATTCTCATAAACAGGAATTAACATATCATATCTGTTGGGTCCATAAACGAAGGGCAGATACTCGTTGATGATTTCCTTTGAACCGTCAAACATAGCTGCCAATGACTCGTCAACTGCTCTTTCGTCACGGAACTTAGGATAGTAATCCTCTTTCCATGCATCCTTGTCATCTTCATAGCCAGGAGTAGGAGTTGCCCACAAATCCAGTGCGAATGCTACCTTTTCGGCTGTTTCCTTATCAAAGCACCCAGGAATAACTACTATGTTATCTCTGAAGTATACTCTGTAAGGTGAATTTGCATCCTTCTTAGGCAGGCATACAAAACCAAAGTCGTCCTGCATATTGGCAAACCAACCGGCCTTATATTGCTCAGCCCATGTCAGGGCAACCTTAGCATCAATGAATGCCTGTACCCACCAGTTAGGAATAAAGCCTTCAGGAGCCGGCATCAGATAACCGCTCTTGTAGAAATTAAATACCCAGTTAGCAGCCTCAAGGAATTCAGGAGATTTCATCTCACTGTAGAACTTGCCGTTCTCATCCTTGCCTATGTATCTTGTTCCGAATACTGTCAATACGCCTCTTTCTACCTCTTCAACAAAGTTTGCAGAAGCATATACATCAATTGTACCATCATTGTTGATATCTCTGGTTAAGATCTTACAAAGCTCCATTACCTTATCCAGGGTCCACTCACCGCTGGCCTGCAGATCATACGGAAGATCAGGATCAAGGCCGGCTTCACTGAACAGTCTCTTGTTCCAGAAGATACCGTTTCTGGGCTCAGACATGCCAAGTGACAGTCCATATACCGAATTGCCATATGTCATCATATCAATCGTATTCTGATTCCACTTATCCTCAGTCAGATCAATATTCTCCAAGGTAGCCAAATCATACAGCAATCCATTCTGCAGGAACTGGGCTGTCCAAGCCTGCTCAAGAATATATACATGAGCGTCCGGTGTACCTGCCATAACGGAGGTGGAGAACAACTCCTGCATCTCGCTGTAGTCAGCAAGACCGATCTGCCTGATTGTAAAATTGTGCTTCTTCATGAAATTGTTGCGGAATGCCATAGTATCTTCTTCCTTCTGGTTCTTTGGCTCCTGCTGTTCCTTAGGTGACCACCAGTCGGCAATAATGATATCCATTCCGCCGAGATCCATCACTACCTCAGGTGTAGGTGTTGCTTCATTATCTGCTACATCCTGAACCTCCCCACCAGAATCGGCATTAGTAGTGCTTTTAGGTGTTTCTGTTGGATTTGAAGCAGAATCACCATCGCCTTCCTTACCCCCACACGCGGCAAGCAACGAAACACTAAAAGCTAAAATCAAAAGTACTGATAGCAACTTCTTTAAGCCTTTTTTCATAAAACTATCCTCCTCAATCTTTTATATAGAAAGTGTGTTAAACACACTTACTACCATTTGTCATTCCTTTAACCTCAGCTTAAAATCTGTCGCTTATCAAAACCAGCTTATCGCACTTACCTATACGCCTAAAACCCCTGCTGTTTTGCTAAAACGTTTTATTGATTATAATCTTACCCAATTTGCCAGCCTAAGTCAATATCAATTTTATTTGAATCAATCTTTTTCATCAAATAATATGACCAAGCAAGTGTAAAATACCTTAATTTTTTATTGTATGATATGAATATATTTTTGCGTGATTTTGCTATATAATCGGCATATTGCACAACAAAAAATCAACAAGTAAATTTATTCCTCTATCATCCTTTTCTTGCCGCTTTTTTTTATAAGCTCATAAGCACCATAAAAACACTTGGCCTCGCGCTTATTTTTTTAGCAAATGTTTAGCTCACTTTACTTTTCAAAAATATAAGCTGCTGTAAGGAAACTTGAACCGTTTCTTTACAGCAGCTTATATATCACCCGTTATATTGATACAGACTTTTGAAATTTTGGCTTTTCGTTTGCTAAAAGCTTATATTAACCATGCTTTATTATCAAGCCTGCTGTCTGCTCATTTTGTACAGCTTTGCCCCATGTACCGGAAGCTCACATTCAAATATATTGCTTATATCCATCCTGCGCTCTCCGGTCCACAGCTCTTCCCAGGCAAAACCATCAAAGGTTTCCAAATCCAGTTCCTGTGGAGCTATCGATATTTTGCGAACCTCATCACTTAGGTTAAACAGCGCCAGATAATAGGCCTCCTCTTCTGTATCTGCAGACAGCCATATTGCCTGATTTTTGTTTCTCATGATTTGTCTCGCGCCTTCCGAATGTGACAGCAGGCGCAGTACCTTTTTATTTGTTATCAGGCTCAGGGTCCAGTCATCCAGCTTGGTAAGCTCCGCTCCCAGCATAAGGGGTGAACGGAATATACACCATAAGGTCATCATGGTGATCTGTTCATCCTTTGTAAATCTCGTATAACGCTCATGGCCAAAGCCCTTTCCTATATAGCCTAAGGGCAACATGTCACAATCCGGGTAACAGCCCTCAGACACATGCCTTTGCCATACCTCACAGCGTTCAAACATATTTAGCAGCAGCGGCCAGTGATCCCAGAAGTCATCGGTTATTCTCCACATGTTGGCATATTTCTCATAAATCCATGCCTTATTGATATGGGCAGGTCCAGGTGACAGGCTAAGCACCATAGGTCGGCCACAGGCCATAATCGCATTGTGAAGCATCTCAATCTCTTTTTCGGCGGACGGCATATCAAGTCTGCATATATCATCACATTTGATAAAATCCACACCCCATTCAGCATAGAGCTTGAAAATGGAATTATAGTATTCCTGAGCTCCGCTTGCTTTAACATCCAGTCCATACATATCGGGATTCCACCAGCATATGTTTGACGGATTGGCTATCTGGTTGGCGGTTTTGTCCGTCCCCAAAATTTTCATATGGTTATGGGCGGCAATTCTGGGAATACCGCGCATAATATGAATACCAAATTTTAGTCCAAGGCTATGCACATAATCAGCCAGCGGCTTAAAGCCCTGTCCGTTGACAGAGGAGGGGAAACGCTCAGGACAGGGAAGCAATCTTGAATACTCGTCAATTTCAACCCTTCCAAAGGGTATATACTGGAATTTGTCCCTCTGAGTTCCGGCATCATATGCATACCATTGTATATCAACCACTACATATTCCCAACCATATTCCTTAAGGTGGGCGGCCATGTAATCAGCATTGGCCTTAACCTGCTCCTCATTAACTGTGGTATCATAATAATCGTAGCTGTTCCAGCCCATAGGCGGAGTTGGTGCAAATTTGTTTTTATTCATATTAACCTCCTATTTAATCATGCAGTCTGCTATTTATTGCTTTTTGCAGATATCTGTCTGTGTTATGTTGTGCTTTTTAGACAGCAGCAAAACTTTTATTTAGCTCATTTTAATTTGTACATACTGCATGGTTCTTACTATATGTTTTTATTTTGATATGGCTATCCTGTCAAAATCAGGAGCATAATAAGAAGCATTTGTAAGCTTGATGGTATTGACACCGGCCTTCAGGCTGACATCAAATCCCACCGTAGCCGGCTCATCATAGCTGCCGCTGTATAAGCCGGTTAACTGTACTACCGTCGAATCATTCACAGTAACAGTGACATCTCGATTTTCGCCTGAACAGTAATACAATAACACATGATATTTTCCGGGCTTTTCAACCTTTATGTTGAACTGAAGGGCATTTTCTTCACCCATGCCAATCCAGCCCACCTTCTGTCCGCCTGAGCACAGAGCTGAGTTAGCAATTACTGCGGTTCCGCTAAAGACATTGTCTGCACTCTCTGCCTCATAGAAAACATATTGACTGACATCTGTTCCATCTGCTGCCTCTAGCCTTGTATCTATCTTATCCTTTGTCAGAATAGCTGCAAAGCCACCACAATCTGTTAGCTCCATATTTATAACGTCTGTTTTTGATACCGGCCTTTATTTTGACTTCACTATCTTTATCCTGATTTGTATCATCCCTACTGCAGGCGGTAAGGACCAGCAGAATAAAAGCAAGCATGAGCAAACATCTTCCGGCCCGAAACAAGCCATGTCTGATTGGCAAATTAACCTCCTCCTTTTTATATTTATATATTGAATTCTATTATGCTTCTTCCGAACGGCATCAAATCATAAAGGAAAGGCTTTGAAATTTAATCTTACAGTAATTATTTGATATTATATACAAGCAATTGATTACGATATGGCGGCCTATATATCAATTGCATATATGTGCTTTAATTAGTATAATTATAATTAGAGCCGCCAGCTGCCATCAAGGGTAGTTATATGATTGAAAGAGGTGATTTTTTGATGTCATGGCAAACCGGACATTACGGATTTATAAACGCCGATTACATATCAAAGGAATCCTTATGTATAAACGATCTGGGACTTGAGATACGAAACAGCGAAAGTTATTATTATAATAATTTAACACGGGATTATCATGGCTTTCTGTTTCAATATACTCTGGACGGCTATGGAATATATGAGACAGGCGGAATCAAGCATAAGATGACAAAAGGAAAGGCATTCTTTATAACCTTTCCTGAAGACAGCAGCTATTATTATGCCGCAGACGATCCGACCAACAGCTGGACCTTTTTCTATATTCATTTTTCAGGGCCCGCTGCATTGCCCTTCTTTAACCGAATAAGAGAACTGTCCGGTCCAATACTGCAGCTTGAGGCGGACAGTCAACCAATAAACCTGTTTTTTGAGCTATATGATATTTTGCGCAGCAAAAGCTCGCTGGTACAGTATATGACAAATGAATGGCTTTATCGCTTTCTGATTTCATTGGTACGTTATACAGAAGCACCGCCTAATAAACAGACAAGTCCATATGTAGCAGCAGCTATGGATTGGATGAATAAGCATTATTCAGAGCAAATCAACCTGGAGGATATGGGTAAGGAAATAGGTATATCCTATTCGCATCTTTGCAGACAGTTCAGCAAAGAGCAAGGCATCACACCCATGGAGTATCTGACTCATATCAGACTGGAGCGCGGAATGCAGATGCTTTTGAACACCGATCAGACTATAGAGCAGATAGCTGCCGAATGCGGCTTCTCCTGCGCTAATTATTTCTCCAAGGTTTATAAAAAGTTTCTGCATGTTACTCCCAGTGAATACCGCAAGAGGCACAGGCCGTGAAAATTAATATTCTGCTAGTTTGGCATTGCGTCAGTCAACCACCTGCTCCAGCCGGCTTTTTCCAGAATTATATTAGCAGCTATATTATCAATATGGCCGTTTGCCTGCCCCCTACCCTCTGTTTGCCTGCTGTTATCCACACTTTCTATAAGAAATCCCGCCTTTTCATATACTCTCTTCGCCCGTGGATTAAAAGCATAAACTATCCCATTTAAAAAAGCAAAAAACAGAGCTTCCTGAGGAAGCCCTGCCAAAAGCATTAAAGGGGTATCAATATATTCTTTTGTTACTTATAGGTTATATTACTTTACTTCTATTATCTGATCCTTATATCTTACCTCAATTGTTTCAGCGGTCTGCAAATCAAATGGCTCAAACACTATTATATTCCCCCATACTGTAGGATTAATTTCAGAATCCATACCGGATACCCTTCCTGGGTAATATCGTTGGCATCAGCCACATTCTTGCAATAATTATAGGCTATAGAGAAAACCAGTGATTTGTACCTGTTGAATACGGTTGAAAAATCATCACTGCACATTTCATCATCTCCCTTTTGGCGGTTTCATAAGTAATACTGTTTAGGAGGCTAATTTGTTACATTTAATTATAAAATATTTTTATAGGGATTGAGCACTAAATCAGAATAATGATGGGTTATCCTGCATCAATATAATGATATAACGCATGTGATATAAGGTGTGCTTATGAGATATATAAATAGCATTAGTTTTACTTTTCAGCAGTAAAACATTATAATATACGTGTTGACATAAAAGGAGCATGGTTATCTATATTAATCATGCAAATTTATCACATGAGGAGTGCATACAATGGAAAGAATGATAGGAACCGTATCCAGAGGTATTCGGGCACCTATAATAAGCAAAGGAGATAATATCGTCGAAATTGTTGTCAATTGTGTTATTGACGCTGCAAAATCAGGCAATTTTGAACTTAATGACAGGGATGTAGTCGCAGTAACAGAGGCTGTTGTTGCACGCGCTCAGGGCAATTATGCAACGACCGACCAGATTGCTGTCGATATTAAGAATAAATTCGGAGTTGATACACTTGGCGTTATATTCCCAATATTAAGCAGAAACCGTTTTTCCATCTGCCTTAAAGGCATCGCCAAGGCTGTAAAAAAGATTATACTGATGCTAAGCTATCCTTCCGACGAGGTTGGTAATCATTTGGTCGATCTCGATTTACTTGATGAAAAAGGAGTTAATCCCTGGACCGATGTGCTGACCGAGGATATGTTCAGGAAATTATTCGGTTATAGCAAACATACCTTTACCGGGGTTGATTATATCGAATTTTACAAGGATTTGATTAAGCAGACAGGCTGCGAGGTTGAGATTATACTTGCCAATGACTGCCGCGCTATACTCAAATATACAAAGAATATACTCTGCTGTGATATTCATTCCCGAGAGCGTTCCAAAAGACTCTTGCGCGCAGCCGGCGCAAGCAAGGTTCTGGGACTGGATGAAATTCTGAATGCACCGGTTGACGGCAGCGGCTATAATGAAGAATATGGCCTTCTCGGAAGCAATAAGGCTACAGAGGATAGTGTTAAATTATTCCCAAGGGATTGCCAGCCTGTTGTGGACGGTATCCAGCGCCTGTTGTATGAACGGACCGGAAAGCATATCGAGGTCATGATCTATGGTGACGGCGCCTTCAAGGATCCTGTGGGCAAGATCTGGGAACTTGCCGACCCGGTTGTTGCACCTGCCTATACCAAGGGTTTGGAAGGCCAACCCCATGAGGTCAAATTAAAATATCTCGCGGACAATAACTTCTCCAATTTAAAGGGTGAAGATTTGCAGAAGGCTATATCTGAATATATTAAAAACAAAGACCAGGCCTTAACTGACAGTATGATTTCCCAGGGCACAACCCCCAGACGTATAACCGATTTGATCGGTTCCTTATGTGATTTGACCTCGGGTAGTGGTGACAAGGGTACACCTATCGTGCTGGTTCAGGGCTATTTTGATAATTATATCAAATAGGGCTCCTATCACTTTATTATATACCGACAAGTAGTACCCTGTTGTAATGTCAGCAGGGTACTGCTGCGATCGGTAAAGTCCGCATCATTTCTTCTTGCGTCCAAGCAGGATATATGATATGATCTTTACCGATGGAGGCATAGCTCAGTTGGGAGAGCACTTGCTCGACATGCAAGGGGTCACTGGTTCAAGTCCAGTTGTCTCCATTTTTTTAATATTCAATACTCTTTATAAACACAATCAGGCGGGTTTGGTAATTTATACCTTTATACCCGCCTTTTTATTCCGTCAAGTAATTCCTATACGGTTTTCCAAAGTAGGATTATATAGATATAACCAAAATAATAAGCAATTATTTTTCCGCCTTCACTATTATAGCATCATATCCTTTTTTCTTAAGCTCTGCTACCAGCTTATCGGCATTTGATTTGTTTGCAAACGCGCCCACCTGTACCCGGTAGATGGTTTTCTTCTCAGGGGTTTCCTCTACATATTTCACTCCGGTAAATTCACACAGGCCCTTACAGATTTCCTGGGCACACTCCTTCCAGTAAGCCTCATTGGCCATAAGATTAACAGCCTCATACTCATTGGTCATAAAGGCAAGCTCACATATAATAGCCGCCTTAACCCCCAAGCTGTTACAGTTGCACATTCCCAGAGCATCAGTCTTTACTCCTCTGTTCTTTTGCTTACTGCCTCCGGCCAGATGCTTAAGCACTATTTCAGCAAGCTTCTTGGATTGTCCGGGATACTTGTCATGTATATAAACACCAAAGCCTTCGGCACTATTGAAGCTCTTTCCGTCACCATATGCATTAAAATGTATGGAAATACAATAATCACATTTTGCATTTGCTATGGCCTTCTGCCTGTCGGCTATAGCAGTGTCAGGATCATTGTATGCATTGTCATCATCCCAGCCGGTCCGCATTGTAGTAAATCCGCAGCGCTGCAGCTCCCTGTTAAGATGATAAGCCACACCTACATTGGCATAATGCTCGCGGTATTGTTCACCTTTTTTTATGTCAATCTTGCCGTCCTTATTAATATCAATGTCCTTAGGCAGTGGTGGTGTGCGCTTTCCTGCAGTATTGGAACCATGCCCTGCGTCTATCGCAACCTTATAACTTGCTGCCATCGGTATCACCTCCCTTTCTACAATATATGCAAAAATTCGAGTTGTGTTGCATTCAGGAGATGTTATCCCTTCATATTTCATGACAGAGCCCAAAATACCCTTTCAGATGTTACTTTAAAAAGGTTGATGAAGTATTGGGTATTTGTTAAAATTATATATATTTAATTAAAACATAACAAAGGAGAAAACAAATGAGAGTGGAGAAAATTTCTGATAGCGATAAGGTTAAATATATGGATTTACTGCTTATTGCTGATGAATCGGTAAAAATGATAGAAAAATACCTGTATCGCGGCGATATGTTCGCTCTGTATGATGATGATCTTAAAACACTTTGCGTTGTTACCCAGGAAGAACCCGGGGTATACGAAATTAAAAATATTGTTACCGTTCCGCAATATCAGCGCAAGGGTTATGGACAATATCTGATTTCATATATTATCGATTACTACAAGGATTCCGGCAAAGAGCTATATGTCGGTACAGGCGACAGCCCCATGACACTTAATTTTTATGAAAGATGCGGATTCAAAAGATCACATGTTGTCAAAAACTTCTTTATAGACAATTATGACCACCCTATATATGAAGGCGGAAAGCAATTGGTTGATATGATTAACCTGAAAAGAAGCTTCTAAATTAACTTGACAAACCCCTACGAGAGGTTTCTATAAAAACACCCTTGAAATTTTCAATCACATATCAAGGGTGTTGAGTCTATGAAGGAGATTCAGTTAACAATAAGGTAATAGCCTTTTTAACTTATACACCGTCCATTTATAAATGTAAATAAGATCATTTATACTAGTCAGAATGTTTCCATGCAAAAAAGATTGGTTAATAAAATTATTTTATCATACTTAATATGACATCTTTTATTTTTCCCTTTTCTATTTTCTGATCAGGATCTACAACAAACACAACTAAAGAAACAGCGCTATAATCAACCATTTTATTGATAAGAGAAGTCGTATCTGATGCCAAGAATGAAACTTTATTTTCTTTATTAATAAGTTTTATTGCATCTCTAAGTGATTCTTCTCCCAGATCGTTACATTCTTCAATTTTCATAAAACTTGGCAATGATTCAATATTAACTGTTGAAGTGCAAAAACCAATCTGTTCCATGTCAATACCACATTTTTCAGAAATTTCTTTATGATGGCGTTCAAGTATCCATTTTAGTAAAAAGAAATCCGGATCATTTATTGATTGCTTTTCAGCTTTTGATTTACGTTTCAATACTATATCTTTTTCATATAAAATTATTATTGGTTTTTTTCTTTCAGCTAGTGTCCTCCACAATATTTTCACTAATTTATCTTCAGATTTTTCCGCATACGCCTTTAATTTCGTCCACATAAAATCATCTGTAAAATGATAAAACTTATCACTACCAATCGATTTTACTAAGTTATCAAAACTTATATAAAATTCATCCTTTTCTTCAGAAATCATTTTATATAATAAAGTTTTTGCTACTGCTTCAAAAGCTAAAGACGTTTTATGTAAAACGGTTTGTGAATAATGAAAATATCTTGCCATTAAAAAATGTTCAACTGCATGTTGAGCTTTTGAATTTATTGCTATTATTTCATATTGATTATTATTATCATTATTGAGTTGATACTTGACTTTTTTAATATTATTTATTATATAGTTAAAATCTACGCTACCAAATACAACTCCTGCTTGAGACGAGTCTCTTAGTAAATAATCCATTCTATCCGCATCTAAACTTGAGTGCATTAATTGAGCATATACAATACTATTATTATGCACTCCTATCTCACCTGTAATTATTTTACCGACTAACTCTGCATCAATATTATTTGCCTTTAGAATATCGTTAATTTGCTTGTCATAAATAATTACATTAGCTCCAAGATGTTCATGATCAACCGTTTTTCTTTTAATATGATTTGACAAATCACTTAATAAACTTATAGTTCTAAATGGTTCATTTTCCAATATTGAATTATTCTTAGCATCTATATAACTATATACTGTCTCGCATAAATGGGAAAAAGGATAGTGACCTACATCATGTAATAAAGCAGCAATTCGTAGTAATTGCACATCTTCTAATGATATTTCATTATTTCGATAAAGAACATCGCAAAAACGCCCCATAATATAAAGAACACCCAAAGAATGAGCAAATCTTGAGTGTTCACCATCCGGAAATACATAAGAGGAGAAACCCATCTGACGAATTCTTCTCAATCTCTGCATTGCTCGGGTGTCCAATAATTCAACTTCTATTTTAGACAATCCTATATTCCCATATACTGAATCATTTATGGTTTTATAATTAAAAATATGATAGTAGTTATTGTTCATCAACAATTCACCTATCTTTCGAAATCTACTAATGCTTGAATAGCAGCTTCTATATCAGTATCGGAAAATTGCGGTTTTGTTATCTGAACCATTTCAACAGCCTTATCCTGCGTTCCCAATTGCTTCTTCCAGTATAAGTATGAGGCTAGCAACTCATACCAAGCAGAATTATCTAATTTGACTTTTTTTCTCGCTTCACATTTCTCTAAATCATTTACTTTTTTTATTCGCTCCTTTATATTCTCTTTAATATTATAATTAGTAAACTGTTCTTCACCCAAAGGAATACATTCATATGCCATTGCTGTTAATTCTGTGGAGTAGGGCCCATGTACATACCAACTATATTGATAACCTAGATTAACACCTAAATTCTGAAGTAAAAATACTTTTTTCTGTAAAATAATTCTGTTACTTAAACTATCTAAATTAAAACAATTTAACTCTTTTAGAATGACTCCTATTGTTATTAAATCACTTCTCATAATATCCCTACCTCCTATGGATATAATACAATTATTATTATATATAAATTTATGCATCATTTCAATAGAATTGTACATTTGTTCGATGTTTTATCAACAAGACCTTCTTACTATCAATGCCACGCTCTCCACATGGACGCTGTGCCCGAACTGGTCCACTGCCCTTACCTTAACCAGCTCATAATCCTTTTCGCACAGATACTTAAGGTCACGGGCCAGTGTTGCAGGATCACAGGAGACATATACCACCCGCTTGGGAGCCATGGCAAGAATGGTATCCAAAAGGCTCTGCTCACAGCCCTTTCGGGGTGGATCTACGACTATTACATCTGCATATATATTATCTTCCTTATACTTGCGGGGCAAGACTTCTTCAGCTGCCCCAACAAAAAACTCGGCATTATCTATGCCGTTGATTTTGGCATTTGCCCTGGCATCCTCTATAGCCTCAGGAACTATCTCCACGCCGTAGACCTTCTTTGCCTTTTTTGCCATATACAAGGATATGGTACCGATACCGCAATACAGATCCCAGACAATTTCATTACCGCTAAGATTTGCGTATTCCAGGGCAATGTCATAGAGCTTCTTTGTCTGCACTGGATTGACCTGATAAAAGGACAAGGGCGATATGCGATAGCTTACGCCCCCGATTCGGTCCATAATGTAGGGTTCACCCCACAGGGGTATGATTTCCTTCCCCAGGATTACATTGGTTTTCTCCATATTTACATTCAGGCAGATGCTTTTCATTCCCTCAATCTTAAGCAGGCCTTCAACAAGCTCCTTCTTGTGTGGGAAATGTCTGGCATTTATCACAAGGCAGACCATAATTTCACCGGTACTGTATCCAATCCTGGTTACTATGTGCCTCAGGAGCCCTTTATGCTCCTTTTCATCATAAGGCTCGATCTTATAGCGTTCTATAAAGGAGCGCATAAATGATATAATTTTTTCATTGACCTCCGCTCCGATATAGCAGTGCTTTGTATCTATTATTGAATGGGTTCTGCCTGCATAAAAGCCGATTAATATCCTGCCATCCTTGGCCCTGCCCACCGGAAACTGGGATTTATTGCGGTAATAGTAAGGCTCCTTCATCCCACAGATAGGCTCCATATAAAATTCACTAAAGCCTCCTATTCTCATCAGGCAGTTGCGGACCTTATTCTCTTTGAATTCCAGCTGCTTCGCATAATCTATATGCTGAAGCTGACAGCCGCCACATTTTGCCGCTATAGGGCATCTGGGATTGACACGATAAGGAGATGGCTCTATCAGCTTAATTAGCCTTGCATAGCCATATGATTTGCCTGCCTTGGTTATCTGCACCAAAGCCCTGTCCCCAATGGCAGTATCCTTCACAAACAAGGCATAGCCATTATACCTGCCTATGCCTTCCCCTTCGGAACCCATATCCTCTATAGTGATTTCAACCTGATCGTTTTTTTTGAGTATAGCCTCTGTCATATATATTCTGCCTTATTCCTTTCCCTTGGTACTCCTTTTAATATTGGTCTCAAACAGCCTTTGATACCCCATCCATTCAGTCTTTGGATCCCCTGATGATAGTATCTCTGTCATGGTCTGCAGCTTAGCATCGGTATTATCGGCAAAATGAAGGGCCAGGGCTTCTATGGTAGCCGGCTTTTTGGGCGAACCATATTCCAGCTCGCCATGATGGGAAAGTATGCAATGAACTAGTTCGTTGGCAAGCTTAGGCGGGAATTTATCCTTTTTCTTTATATGCTCGCTTAATGTATTGGCTCCAATATAGATATGCCCCAGCAGCTGACCTTCGTCAGTGTAATCATTTTCAGGAAAGGCCGACAGCTCCCTGAGCTTGCCTATATCATGAAACAAGGCCGCAGTAATCAGAATATCACGATTTATCAGCGGATAATTGGCTGCAAAGAAATCACACATTTTAACCACGCTTAAGGTATGCTCAAGCAGCCCGCCCACAAAGCTGTGATGTACTGCTTTGGCTGCGGAGTGCTTCTTAAAACTCTTTATAAAGTCATGGTTATTGACAAAGAAATCCTCCGCCAGGGACTTAAGGTTTGCATCCTTAATCGAAGCAACGAATTCCTTTATCTCCTTGTACATAGCCTCAATATCCTTGCTGGTGGAAGGGAAATAATCCTCCGGATAATATTCTCCCTCCCTGCCTTTGTAGATTTTGCTTATATTAAGCTGCAATGTATCCTGATAGGATATAACACGGGCATCAATATGTACGAAATCCATCGCCTCATATTGCTCAATTTCATTATTGAAGCCCCATATCTTTCCTTCTATTGTTCCGGTTTTGTCCTGTAAAACCAAAGAAACATAGCTCTTTCCATTCCTGTCCGATAATATTTGCTTTGATTTGCACAGATATATCTCATTTTTTATATAATCATCCGCCTTCAGATCCTGAATATATCTCATTCCTGCGAAACCTCCAACCTATTTGCAATACACATCTCTTAGTGTAGTCATATTTTTATCATTGCCTGATTTTCTTAATTTTATTAGCTTCTTTATTATACCTTACCAAATGGAATATATAAAGATTATCATACAAAAACCTTATAGGAAAACCATGAAATCTATAGAAAAAAATCCGGTACGCAGCTTATAGTATATAGTTTTACTGTGTACCGGCTAAATAGTATCCTAATCATTTTGGTTTTGTAGAAAGTACAACCGTCAAATCCATCAGCTTGTCGGGACCTCCATTAGTCCTTTTAACTCTTACAGTCAGCTCCGTTCCTGCCTCATATTGCGATATCAGCCTGTAAAAGCTGCTGGTGTTTATAATATTTTGACCGTTTATCATCAGAATTATATCGCCATTCTTTATATTTGCCTTTAGTGCAGGAGAATCTGCATAGACCTCGTCCACATAAATCCCGTTGCCTACCTTATGCGCCTGCTTGGCGTCCTCCGTCATATCCTTTGCCTTAATACCAAAATAGATTCTGTCGTGCTGGTTAACCATCCGTAATATATATGGCCTAATTTGATCAACACTGATTGCTGTATTGATATTGCTGTTTTGGTCCTGCTTAAGCGTCCGTGTTATCCAACCTATAATTTCACCCCTCATATTGACTATTACACCTTCGCCATCAGGGTTGTCTTCAATATCCGTATTAAAAAGCTTGAGTATATTGTCTGTGATTGCAACACTGCTTCCTTCGCTGGTGATGATACCTAACCCCATTGAATTATGGTGTCCGTTGGGAGCTCCCAGGGCTATAATCGGATATCCAACCACAGGTGAATAATTTTCACTCAGTATTGCAGTATCCAGACCTGAAAGATATATTGACGGAATATCTTCCTTATTGACCGCTATTACAGCTAAATTTATCTCATTTTCATAATCAACCATCCATGCATCAACATAAACCGTATCGAAGAATTTGAGCCTTATTTTATCGGCATTCCGTACGCGATCCAGACTGACCAGTATATAATACTCGTCCTGCGTTTCAGCAACTATAAGCCCCGGTGTGTAAACAGTCTTTTCAACCTGATTGTTGAACCAGTCCTCCACCATAAAGCTGCTGGTTACCTTTACAATCGATTTATTCACCTTGTAAGCCAACTTACGCAGCTCATAATACATATCCTTATAGTCGCTCAGATTGGCATCAATCTTTTGAATCACAGTTTCAGGTATAATCTCCCTGGTTGTAGTCTGATCACTATACTCCGGAACTCCCGATACTTCAGCAACCTGAATATCATCAGAAGCCGTTGGCAGGGTTATCTGGGATTTGCTTCTTCCATCTTTGTGTACAAGTCTGTATATCGTCGGTTCAGCCAATACAAAAGTAACAGCTGCCATAAGTCCAAATAAAACAGCTGAAAGAAGCCTTATAACAAAACGCTGCAAGCGTTTTTTTATTTTTCTCCATCTTTTTTCGATAACCTGTTCCTTGATGAATTCATAATCGCTTTTTGCAATATCGCCCATTTATATTCTCCTTATAAAAGCAGGCTTGTATTGATATCAAGGTTTATGTGGGACTATTATACCAATGATATATTAACAGATTATGAATTGTTTGTAAACAAAAGCTTCTAAAATATTCCCTCCATAAAATAAGAAAATACAAAATAACAATAAATTCTGCACATTGACTTTAAAAGGATAAGTAAATATAATTGCCCTTACGATCATTAATAACGCATAAAGGATAAATTCAATATTAACAGGCAATATTTTGCATGCATATGCTTGCAAATCATTGCATAGGAAGGGATCATGAATGGATGTCATAAAATTTGGAATGAAATACTTCAAAAGGAATTTACCTCTGGCTATTTTTATTCAGCTTGTAAGCTTTATTGCCATGACAGCCGATCTTATGCTGCCCATGATATCGCAGATGCTAATTGATTATGCGATCGGAAATAGCAAAAGCGATGGAAAGGGCATTTTCTCATTTTTACTGAGTGGTAAATATGGCCAAACCCACAGTATGAAGTTCTTTTTTACCCTGGCCTTTGTCTTTATGGCCCTGCTTATCGGCAGAATAATACTTGTTTACATCAGGAATATAATCCGGCAGCGTATCGGTCTTGATCTGGAAACAGACCTGCGTGTCGCCACTTACCAGAAGCTTAACCAGCTTGACAGCAATACAATATCACAGTTTAACACCGGTGAGCTTCTGACAACCATCAATTCTGACACTATCATGTTCAAAGAGCTATTCTGCAGAATGATACCCAATATTGCAGACAGTATCTTCGTTCTGGTGACCGCAATAGTCTTGCTGGCAAGGATTAATGCTTATCTGCTGATTATTCCTCTTGTCATGGCTCCATTCTTTGTAGTTGCCTTGCTTAAGTTCAAAACTGCCGCTATGGTCAATTACAGGAACATAAGAAACGGCAACAGCAGAATGAACCTGACCGTTCAGGAAAATATCGAAGCGGTAAGGCTGGTCCGTTCCTTTACCAACGAAGAATTTGAAAAGCAAAAATTCGATGCTTCAAATGAAAATCTGAAAAACGCATATATCGAACAGATTAAACTGGCATCCAAGTTCGAGGTTATATTTAGCAGCATCAAGCAGTTTGCTTATATCGGAACTATAGGGGTAAGTACCCTGCTGGTTATAAAAGGCTATATGATGGTCGGTTATCTTGTGGCCTGCACCAGCTATGTTATGAAGATAATGGATGTCATCTCCATGATAAATAACTCCTTATTCCAGGTTCAGCAGCAGCTGGTATCCGGTCAGAAAATGATGCATTTTATGAACAGTGTATCCCGCATACCTGACGGGGATATGATTATCAGCAACATACGCCCTCATATCCGAATAGAAAATGCTTCCCTTGTTATAGACGGCAAGCAGGTTCTTAAAAATATTAACCTGGACATCCCTTACGGGAAAAAGATTGGCATCGTTGGTGGAACCGGCAGCGGAAAAAGCGTATTGCTGGAATCATTGTTGCGAATACATGATATGACCGGCGGACAAATACTAATCGATGGTACGGATATCAGAAAATATTCGCTGGAGTCTTTGAGAAATTGCTTCTCCTGCGTATTTCAGGAGGTTTTCCTCTTTTCCAATACCATAGATTCCAATATCGCCTATGCCAAACCGGATACCGACAAGGATAATGTTATACAGGCTGCAAAGCATGCCCAGGCCCACAATTTCATTATCGGCCTGCCTGACGGCTATGAAACCATAGTCGGTGAAAGAGGTCTTGGAATCTCAGGAGGTCAAAAGCAAAGAATATCAATTGCAAGAGCCCTTTTAAAGAATGCCCCTGTGCTTATACTTGACGACTCAACCAGCGCCCTTGATGTCGAAACGGAGAAAAAGCTCCTGCATGACATTAAGAAGTATTATCCTGAAAAAACCCTGCTTATATCTGCCCACAGAATGTCCTCGGTAGTGGACTGCGATGAAATTATTTATATGCAGGATGGCGAAATAATCGAAAGAGGAAGCTTTGAAGAGCTGATGAAGCTGGGCGGACATTTTGCGAATGTATACAATATTCAGGAAGCACAGAAAAAATCGGTTATTGACTTTGATACTCTGGCAAATGCAACACACCTGCAGGCTAATGCATGAGAGTCGGATAGAAAGGCAAGGTTTTGACAGATGGCTAAGAGAAATACATATTTTCAGGATGAGGTAATTCAAAGAAAAATAGATATAAAGCAGCTGGGCAGAACCATTCGCTATATCCTGCCCTATAAAAAGGTTTTTTTGCTGGTATGCTTTCTAATGCTGATATCGGCCGGAGCATCAATGGTATCACCCCTGCTGCTTAGATATATTATCAACCATTTGGTAATCTCCAGGGATTATAAACAGCTGATTCTGATTATCTGCGGCCTTGCAGCTTTGGCAGCAATAGAAATTGGCATAACCTTTGTGTACCAGAGGCTTATGGGTAAAACCGGCCACAAGGTTATAGCAGGTATCAGGCAGGAGATTTTCTACAAGCTGCAACGACTGCCCTTTGATTATTTTGATAACAGGCCAAACGGCAAGATAGTCGTCCGTGTTACCGATTATATCAATGATTTGGCCAACTTTTTCACCAATACCCTGCTGCAATTTTTAATCCATATAGTCAGGATAGTGGTAGTAACCGTCTTTATGTTCTCCATCAATACCTGGCTGACACTGATCGTATTTGCAACTGCCATACCTATGATGATCTGTGTCCTTATCCTCAGGTATAAAATACGCAGGCTGTTTGCGGTCCTGAGGGCCAAAAACTCCAACAGGACAGCATTTATTGTGGAATCCATCATGGGTGAAAAGATAGCCAAAAACTATAACAGGGCGGCATTGAATGCTAAGATTTATGATGAGGTCCACTCCACCTGCGTAAATGCATGGCTGAGGATTTTCTACAGGAATGAGCTTAACGGCCCTATAGTAGAGATCTTTTGGAATATCGGCGTTATTGCCTTGTATGGTGTTGCTCTTGCTATGATACTTAACGGTTCCACCAGCATGAATGCAGGTACAGTAGTGGCCTTCACAAGCTACATGGGACTTTTCAGCGGTCCCTTAACTCAGATAGCCATGCTGATTCAGCAGCTGGCAAGTGTAAGCTCCAACCTTGAGCAGGTATTTGACACCATAGATTATCCTGTAGAAATCGACAATCCGCCTGATGCAATTGAGCTTAAAAATGTAAAGGGCCAGGTGGATTTTGAAAATGTGACCTTTGCTTATGAGAAGGGTGTTAACATACTGGAGAATTTTAACCTTCATGTCAGGCCGGGCGAAACCATCGCCCTGGTGGGCCCCACCGGTGCGGGAAAAACCACAGTCATCAACCTTATAACCAGATTTTATGATGTGACTGAGGGCTGTGTCAAAATAGACGGTATAGATGTCAGAAGGGTAAGCCTGAGCTCCCTTAGAAAAGAGGTAGGTGTGCTGATGCAGGACCCCTTCATATTCAAGGGCACCATCATAGACAACATCCGCTACGGCCGGCTTGACGCCACAGATGAGGAATGCATCGCCGCTGCCAAAACCATATACGCCGACAAGTTCATCGAAAGAATGAAGGACGGCTATTACACCCAGCTGGACGAGCGGGGCGAGGGCCTGTCGGCAGGTGAAAAGCAGCTTATCAGCTTTGCCCGCATCATACTCAAAAATCCTTCGGTCATTATTTTGGATGAGGCCACAAGCTCAATTGATACCGAGACTGAAAACCTGATCCAGCAGGCCATGGAAATTATCCTCAAGGACAAAACAGCCTTCATCGTTGCCCACAGGCTGTCCACCATAAGAAATGCCGACAGAATACTCTATATTGCCAACAAGGGCATTGCCGAAGAAGGCAACCACGAACAGCTGATGGTCAAGAAGGGCTTGTATTACAGCCTGAATGCGTCAATGTAAACAGAATAGTTACGGCACCTCTTTATAACTTAGATATTTAACTTATAAGAAGCAGGAGACATTTTGACAGCTTGAATTAACTGTCGTTAAAGCTCCTGCTTCTTTATATGCCTTTTTATTCGTTCAGATAAATTTCAAACCTTCGCTCAATTTCTTTAATTACCTCATCCAATGGTTTGTCATTCAGTCTATAATCCGTTAGAGGATCTGTTAATTCATAAGGATATTGGAAGAAGATTTCTGCCTCGGCATAAATATCTTGGATATCCTGCCTCAAAATATTGTCGCTGAATTTCAAATCCTTTAGCATACATGAATTCTGGTCCTCCTTTAGCGACTTGCATAGCCTGGAAAGGTAATCCTTTAGCCATACCGTCTTCTTGGATTTGGGATTAACAACGATCATGATGCAGTCAGCCAGAATTTTTGTCTTGCTTCCCTCCTCCAGTCCCGGAACCGCTGCAGCCCTGAAAAAGTCATATTCACTATACTCTTTAAATTTTGAATCTGTCATTCCTCTTTCCATCTTAACCATCAGTTTAGCATATATCGAATCTTTATATGATTTATCATTAAGTAATTTGTCGTGCTGTGTATTTGACTCTATTCTATAATTGAAAAGCTTCTCATCATTCATGACATTTATGTCGTACCTTTTCATAAGCTGCGCATAGCGACGAAAAATTTCTGTATCAAAATTGGCCTTATTATCTTTTATGCAATAATAATGTAAATATAAATTAATAATATACTCGGTCATATAGTAATAGGGCAAATCATAAAATACAGAACCGTCCTGCGGCAAGTCTGCCATGATATTAACAAACTCTTCGCAGCTGTTAATATCCTCTATTTTCAAGCCATATTCATCAAGCAACTTCTGATTATATATAATTATCGGACATTCAATTCCTATCGGCAGCATCCATATATCCTTGTTATCCAGTATGGCTGCATCCTTAATATAGTCAAAGCATTTGTCAAGAAATGATTCCAGTCCGTCAACATCATTCAAAGGCTCATAAGCCCCAAGATCCCTCATCCAGCTGGCCATTTGATCATATGTGGATAATACCAGAAAGTCATAATCAGAGTCTCCTGCCAAGAGCCTGATAGCCAGTTCATCATAATTCAGCTCCGTACTGTCAATTGTATAACCATACCCAGCCGGACTGTATAACGTTTTGCCTCCAATTACATAAGATTTTAAGACCGGATTATCCTTTATTAAGGCCGCATTGTTAAGTCTTGCCAGCCTCTTCTTTCCGTCAAAATCCAATGCGCAATATGTATATCCATCCAGAATCTGCAGCTCATTATTTATAAACAGAGGCTTCCCCTTTTCATAAAAATAAGCCTGCTCTCCTATATTTGAAATATTTACTGCAAAAATCCCCTTATAATCCTTGCATAATATTTTATCAAGTATGCTGTCATAAGAAATGGATATTATATCCTGAATTTTCATATTTGTATAATATTTTTCCCGATTCGCTTGGAGACTATATCGAAAAATGTAAAGTAAAAGCCTCCTTCGCCGTCATAAGCATATACCAAAAGCTCAGTGTCACTCTTTTTTGCGATCAGCTTGATGTTTGGCAGGTCCATATACTCTGCCTTTTTACTGCTTTTATTATAGCAGAGCAGCTTTTCCCCTTCATATTTATACAAGTCACCGTCACTAAATCTGACATTTGCCCATTCATCGTCATATAAATCCTTTTGAATCATGTAAACAGTATCCTTAAAGGCGACCATTCCTGCAAAGCTATAGTAGTCTCCCTTAAGCTCAATCGTATAGAGCTGCGATGAAGCTCCGGTATCCAAATTCAATTCATATAAAGAGTCCACTGCAATATACCGTTAAAAAAGTAAAACCTTCAATTAAAAAATGCGGATTCCGAAGAATCCGCAAGGAAAAGCGTAATATTGCAGCTGCCTGAAAAGGTATTGCCGAGGGGGACAACCATGAGCTGCTGACAGTCAAGAAGGCCTGAATCGAATCTGCGTGATTAATTCTGTGAAAAATCCTCAATAAGAGTCAGCTTATCCAAAATTGCCTTTACCTCATCAATGGTGTATTGAGAAAATTCTAACATGATTTGCCCGTTACCGTAAATTTCACTGCTGTAATTAATGAAGACAATTATATGATCATCCTCTCTGATATTGCATAAAATTCCGCTGCTTGTTGTGTAGCTGTATGTTTTACCCGAGTCCTCACCAACAACAGTTAAATATACATAGGTATTTTCAATCGGACGATCTACAGGAGTTATTGTAAACCATATCCTCTTCTTCAACAGTGTTCTCAGATCGTTTCCAGTTAAATTAGAAAATTCAGGTGATGTATATTCTGGGAAGAAGGAAACCATTACATTTTTATAGGGCTTTCCATCAATGTTGGACTCTGAATAAACAAAGCCGCCCTCTGCAACCTTGTAATTTTCATATATATAATCGGGTATCAAATTCGGAAGCCCAATCTCCGCAAAAGCTTCATCACCATTCTTTTTGTCCTTTTCTATCCTGCCCTTTCCCCATTGGTCCGGTTCACTTTCTATTATTGAGCCATCTGTATAATACAGATTTCCGTACTCATCTCTCTTTAACATATTACCTTCCGTATCATAGGCAGGCCCTTTCATTTTGTTGCCATCGCCAAAGCGTTTTATTTCTCTGTTGGCAAGATATTCGTCGATATTAACTTTCCTTTCCTCATGTAGTTTTTCCAGCTCTTCCTCAGTTACTGTTTTTATGTCAACCGGATAGGTCTTTACCAATAACCCTGCTGCCCATGCAGTCGCGCCACCTATAACAAATAATACAAGAACTACTGAGGCGGCTTTAGTAGCAAATTTAACAAGCTTCCTATACTTATAGCTGTTTTGCTCTTCTGCTTCCAGACTATTATCATCAGTATTATAGGATAATAAATTATTCATAATTTTTTTATCCATAAAATTATCCATCTTAGATTGCATCAGAATTTCCTTAAATTCCTTCTCCTTCATTCCTAATCCTCCATTTCTATTTTTAATAAATCCCTGCCTCTTTTTAAGCGCATCTTTACAGCAGACTCACTTATATGAAGAATATCTGATATTTCGGATATTTTATAGCCGGCTATATAGTAAAGCAATATGCAGCTTTTATACTTCATGGGAAGGCGCACTATATCCGACATGACATTCCTCACATTTTCCTGATAAAAGACTTCATCCAATTCTTCTATCGGAACCTTTTTTCTGTTCCAATACTTTCCTAAGTGGTTTTTGCATAGGTTAATAGTAATTCTAATAATCCATCTCTTTTCATTTTCTTCACTTTCAAAGTCGGGTGCATGATAGCACAGCTTTATAAAGGCTTCCTGAAGTATGTCTTCACAGTCATGTTTGTTTCCTACATAGGAATAGGCAATATTAAATAGCATATTTTTATACTTGTTATATTTTTTAATTACAAGCTCTTCTGATATCCATTGATCAGTGCACTGAGCAATCTCCATAATCTACCTCCTTTCATTGGTAAGACAATTCACCGGATTGAAAGGTCACATTGAATATAAAATAATTCGAAATTATTCCATTATAAACAACCAGCTTATATTACAGTGCCTGCAAACATGCTTATTTAATTATAATGCAATGAAACGTTTTCATTTATTTTAATTATACAACAACAAAGGGGGCATGCCCTTTTACGGATCATACCCCCTGGTTTTATTTATCCTGTATCCTCTTCACCTTAAAATACACCTGAAACGGCTCATAGCCGATGTCACGTATTCTTCTCAGTTCTATAACCGGATTTTGATTCTTTGTCTTGAAGAAATAGCGCCAGCTGCCCCATTCACGTTCATTTTCCATCTCTATTTCCGAGGCGATATCATCATCCTCAACATAAAGAATTCTTTCCTTCTCACATATTCCGGCCAGTACCTCAGGGCCATAGCGGAATGCTCCGATGCTGTCATCGTCAGGCAGCGGAATGAAACGTATACCGATCGGCAGGATAAGCACCAGCTTATCACCATCCTTCCACTGCCGGCTCAGCCTGTAAAAGCTGCTGCTGTCTGATGTTTTTCCATGAAGCAAGCCATTTATATAAATTGAGGCTTCAGCCATTATCCATTCGGGAATACGTAAGCTAAGCGTGAATGTCAACGGCTTTGCTGTATGCACTGTGAATTCATATTTTCTGTATCCCGGCATATTCTCATGCTGCGCGGTTAGTTCATTAAGCTTTTGCATGCCTGCTGTGTTGGAGGAATTCATCAGGCTGCCGCTCATACTGTCCTGTGCCTGTACAAGCTTTAATTCCTCACCGTTTATTGCAGTATTCAGCTCCGAGGCAAAATACTGGCATACATATATTTCATCCTTCTCCTGATAATATATGCCTCTGTTCAGGGAAGCATTAGCCTGAACCATAGTTCCATGACAGCAGAAGAAGCTGTCGGTCTCACCCGCCCAGTCCTTACGCAGCCCGGCCTTCATGGGCAGGAAATAGGTCAACAGTCCGCTTGAAGGGTTATTATGCTTGTTGCCTGTAAGATAATATTCCTGATAATAGGTCTGCGCCATTATGCCATTATAAAGGTTATATTCAATATACTGGGCATAGGCCGGATCGGGATCATGCCTGAAGAGGAAATCCGCCAGCCGTATCATATTATATACGGTGCAGTGCTCCTGGTTCTTGTCACCCAGCCGCGCCTTCATCTTCATCTTTGGCATCCATACCTCACCGGAGGTCTGACCGCCTGTGGCCAGACAGCCTCTTTCTGTAACCGCACATCTCCAGTATGCCTTGACTATGTCCAGCCATTTTTGCTCTCCGGTAACCTCATAAGCACGAGCGCAACCCAAAATCTCAGGTATGGTGGTATTGGCATGCATATTGGTCAGCGGATCCTTGCCTTCCAGTAAAGGAGTAAAGAGCCTGCTGCGGTAATAACGCTCAAGAAGGGTCTTGTATTTTTCCTTTCCTGTAATATGCAAAAGCTCGGCCCAGACCTCAAGCATTCCGCCGGTTTCCACATCCAATATGTCATCGAACTTCTCCCTCGTAAACTGCCCGCTCCAGTCAAGGAACCAGTCTGCAAATTTATCGGCAATTTCAAGAGCCTTTGTATTTCCGGCATACAGATACATGTCCACCAGGCCCATGAATACCTTATGCAGGGTATATTGGGGCGCCCAAACAGGCTTTCCCTTGGCAATCCAGTCAAGATATTTCTCCGGAATTGGGCCGACCCACCTTCCGCCGTTGTCCTTCTGGCATTCCGCAAGCTCATCAATTATTGCGTCAGCCTTAGCCTTCAGCTCATGATCATTGCTTGCTGCATAATGCATGGCTGCGGCCGACAGCCAGTGTCCCAGAAAATGACCCCTTAACTGGCACACCGGTGATTCCCAGCCTCCATGTGCATCCTGTGGCAGCTCCCTTCCGGGGTACCTTCCTGCCTCAAGCAGAAAGTTTATAAGCAGATTACTGCTTTTCAGCCTCATCAGATATTCTCTGTTGGCTCTTTGCCTGCGTCTTAATTCACCGTCAAATATTTTTACATTTCTTCCTCTCAATGCTTCCATATTTAATCCCTCTTTTCCAGTCTGAAGGCGGCGAAGCTTAACGGACTTCTGCCGCGATATCTGAAGTACAATGCATGAACACCGTCCGGTATGGCTATATCTGCAGAGTATTCCTTCCATTCGGTGGAGCCGTAAATCGGTATGCTTCCTATGGGCTTGCCGTCCCAGGCTGTCAAAAGCTCCATAGTTCCCCAGCCACCACGGGTTTTAACAGTTACCCTGCCAACACCCCTGCAGTCAAAGTATTTAAAGCCTGCGCATGCTCCGTCTCTCATATTGGCAATGTAGCCGGGCTCCTCATCTCCATCCTTGCCATCCTGAGTAATCTTCGGGAAGCGACAGTCCATCCAGTCATTCGGTCCTGCAGTATAGGCCTCCTCAAACCCACAGAACAGGTTGCAGGCAATATAAGCCGGATATTCACCCCTGCCCTCCAGAGGACCGCCATTTGGCCCGCAGGAGGTCATCTCAACCTGGGGGATGCTTCCGTCATCAAGAATCTGTATAGGCTCTAAGCAGGCCTGACGGCTGAAATTGGTTCCATTGGTATGCCTGTGATAGAAAATGTACCATTTATCTTTAATCTGCACAATGCTGCCGTGATTGTTGCCGCCGTAATACATTGGCTTGCCTGCCGGCTTATAGCTGTCGATACCGATATCATTATTGCTGACTATAACTCCCCGGTATACAAAATCCTTAGTAGGATATTTGCTGGTGGCATAGCATAGCTCATGGAATTTGATTGATGAATAAATAAAGTAATAGGTATCATTGACCTTTCGTATTGAAGGAGCCTCAAAAAACTCATGTCCCTCATAGCCTGAGCCCTTACTGTAAGGCGCACTGGGAGCTATGTGAACCGGTCCCTCCTTAACTGTCAGCATATCCGGCTCCAGTACCGTCACCATGGGGCCTTTTCTGCTTTTGTCATTGTACATGCAAAAGCCGGTATAAAGATATACATTATCCCCTTCAACCAATACACCAGGATCAAACTGCGGCTCATCACCCGGCCTTTCTCCCAGCAGGGTGCCGTCCTTGTAATGAACATAGCCGTAAAATTCATACTTACCCGCAGGCGTATCACAAACTGCCACGGAAACGATGGGAAGCCTGTTCAGCACATAATACAGATAATACCTTCCGTCCGGTCCCTTTGCCACATCCGGAGCATACAGGCACATGTCTCCATCCGGATTCTTCGGATCATCGTTTCTTCTATATATAACACCCTCATATCTCCAGTCGCTTAAGTCATCCTCCGGCGCCGACCAGCATACATAATCATTAAGACAGTAGGCATAGCCGTTAAACCTGTCATGGGAGCCATAGACATAGACCCGTCCGTCAAACACATAGGGTTCCCCGTCAGGAATATACTCCCATGACGGAAGATATGGATTAAAGCCTTGTTTTTTCATATAACAGCCCTTCCTTTCAATTATAGTAAGCATCAGCTTTTAATCATTTCATTTCAGGGAATATGCAATGCGGTAGAAGTCAAAATCAGCATATCCTCCGGGGCTTTTGGTTGAATAATAGAACATAGCGCTCCTGTAGCCCATGAAATGGTCAAGGGTATACTGCATCTTAAGAGTAGCATCCATCTTCTGCCAGCTTACTCCGTCATAGGAGTATTCAAAGTCGGCATTGTCGATGGCCATAAGCTTGTTGCCCTTGCCTGCATTAAACAAATATTTAATTTTTAAATATACCTCATCCTGCTCCAGTGGAAAACTTGCCTGCTCAACCGGGTTGCCCGACTCTCCCTCATTGAATGCCACTATGATCTTCTTGCTGCCATCCTCCTCCACCTTTACAGCCAGCATGCCATAATGGAAGGAAAATGCTGCAATTCCAGCATAATCGCCGGGATTTAAGCCCCTGGTATCAAGCTTTGTAATTGACGCAAATACAGGTCCCTCGGTTCTTTGGGTCAAGGTATTTCTTGCCCTGAAAATATTGGGTACCACGCTATTGCTTCTAATTCTGAAATATCCCGGCCTTTCAGTAACAGACCAGCTGCTGTTGTCAGGATTGTGATTCCACTGCCAGGCAAGGTGCAGCTTATTCTCCGTATAGTCAAACTCATCGCTAGTCACTATGTTATCCTTTTCAGCCTTCGGTTCTATATCCAGGGTTTCGGGAGTTCTGCCGTCAACTCCTATGACCGGCCAGCCATCCTCCCAAACCATCGGCAGCAGCATGGGTATTCTGCCCACCGCTCCATGATCCTGGAAGAGGAAGGCATACCAGTCACCCTCCGGCGTATCCACAATACCGCCCTGGGCGATACCGTTATTCTGGAAGCCGAAGTTGTCGTCAAACACCAGCTTTGCCTCATACTCCCCCAAAAGGCTTGGGCTTCTGAAGCACCATTGCCTTCTCCTGTAGGTGTCTACATTTGCCCAGTCGATCACAAAGAAATAATATGTATCATTAATCTTATACATATGGCAGCCTTCAGGATTGGCGGTCTTGCCCTCCATTCTGGTATCTACAAACTTCTGGTTGATGCCGTCCGGTTTAAAATCGCTGAGATCCTCCTTAAGCTCCCGAATATAGAGCTGTCCTGCGCCATATATTATGTAAACTCTTCCGTCATCATCAAAGAAAAGGGCCGGATCGTGACAATAGGCAGGCAGCTCCGTTCGCTCCCAGAAGCTTTCCTCTATATTTGTAGTTCTGAATATATAGGTTTTGCCTGTTTCAAGGGCTCCGAAGCAGACATAAAAGACTCCGTCATGGTATTTAAGGCTTGCCGCCCACTGGCCCTTGCCGTACATGTTGCCGGTCTGCAGATTATGCAGCGGATCATCCTCCAGTATGTCATAAACATACGATACCGTTTCCCAGTTGAGGAGATCTTCCGAACGCATGATAGGAGCTCCGGGAGTCATATGCATTGTAGTGCTTACCATGTAGTAGTAATTGTCGACTCTGATAATGTCCATATCAGGCACATCCGCCCATATCATGGGATTTGCATTGCTGGGTGACATATAAGACCTGCCCTCATCGGCCGTAGGCCGGCTGTCGCTGCCCTCACCGGCTGTTTCTTCTTCCAGGATCTTTTTGCTGCCGGCTTCCATGTTCTCTTTTTTGTCCTCTGTCTGCTCCTGTATCTGCTGATTTTGTCCTGGCTGCTTGCTATTTTTAGTGTTGCTGTCCGTAGCCTTACTGCATGCAGCCAGTAATGACATTATCAACAGGAATATAAGGATTTTTTTCTTCATTTCTCCCTCCTGATGCAACAGGTTCAGGTATATGCTACTTAACCTTGAAACGCAGCACATTCCAGCTAAGCGGAGGCAGCACAATCTTGTCTGTTATTTCAAGCTTTTTGGGAACTATACGGTTAGGGTTCTTGGCAGTATTGACAGCAAGAGCCTGCTTATCGTACATCTGGATATGCTCGATTAGCTCGGCCTTATCAAACTGCAGCTGGCAACCCAGCTGGACGCTTTCCCGAACATCCAGATTTACTGCAAAGACCGTAACCATACCCTCCTCCTCGTTATATACGCCTGCTGCCTGAATAAACGGCTGCTCTCCATAACCATCTGTCTTCTTTGTAGGGCTGTCAAGAGCCGGACGCAGCGCAACACCGTTAGCATATGTAGCCGCCTGCTGGAAGGGATAGAAGGTTGTCTGCCTGAAGGCGCAGTCCTTCTCAACTCCCACCATACTTCCTATAACAATGGACTGGCAGGCAATCTTTACACGATCACATTTATTTATGAAGGTAATCAGTATACTGCCGAACAATACGGCATCTATAAGATTCATCCTGAACATAAACCTGCCGTCAGGTTCATAACGCTCGGTCCACTCACAGCCTTCGGCCTTGGCGGTGTGGCTGCTTAATACTCCCCATTCGTCAAAGCAAATATTGATGGTCTTGTCGGAATATTTCAGCCCCTTTACATAATCGGCTGCTGCACATACCGTATCGATAAAGGATGCCAGATCCTGTGAAATGCATGGCAGATCCTCGGGTGTAAACTGCGCCGGGAAAACAGTTCCCTTAACCCGCTCAGGATCATAGCTGTAATATCTGTGCAGGGAAAGGTAGTCCACCTTGTCGTAGCATTGCTCCAATACCACCCTGTCCCATTCAGGGAAGGTAGGATGAGACTTGTCGTTGGCACAGCTGCCGCAGGCAACAAGCTCAATATTCGGATCAACCGCCCTCATCTGCTTTGCAGCCTCATATGCCACCCTGCCGTATTCATAGGCAGTCTTCTCGCCCATCTGCCAGCTGCCGTCCATTTCGTTACCAAGACACCACATTTTAATATTATGAGGCTTCTCATAGCCATTCTGCTTGCGCAGCTCACTAAAATATGTACCGCCCTCAACATTTGTATACTCTATTTCATAGGCAGCTTCCTCCGGTGTACCGGTACCAAGATTAACTGCCAGCATCGGTTCGGAGCCTACCTTCTTAACCCAGTCGGTATATTCATCTATACCCATTTCATTGCTTTCAATACGCCTCCAGGCCTTGTCAAAGCGGGCCGGCCGCTTATCCTTCGGTCCTATACCGTCCATCCAGTGATAGTTGGATACGAAATTTCCTCCGGGATATCTTATGGCAGTTGATTTTAAATCCCTCATTATCTCCATTACATCCTTGCGAAAGCCCTGCTCATCGGCAGTCGGATGCTTCGGATCATAGATGGAGCCATATACGATATCTCCGATTGGCTCGATAAAGGTGCTGAATATACGCTTATCAACCTTTGCTATGGTAAAATCCTTGTCCAGCTTCAATCTGGCTTTTCTCATGAATTAATCTCCTTTCTATTATTGGTACCCAAAGTAGCTTGAGTACATTTTATTTTGTAGAATCAATATCATCTGCCTAAGCAAAATTACAGAGCATTTTTATTGGTCTTGCTATTTTATATACTGATAATTATATTTGGTATTGTTTAAAAAGACAATGTAATATAATATAAAACTATCTCATCATTTATCAATGCCAGACATAGTTATATTTGTTAAAATGATATAAAAATTTTAGAGTAAAATTACACTATAATATTGGGATTGACAAAAATCTCACTTTATGTGATAATATATTTGAACCACTGAAAATGCGAATGCGTTGTAGGTGGTGTTTTATTTGGGGTATATAACAAGCCCATAATTTTGAGAACTGGCTTTTTCGTTTAATACTCCATTTATACTTAATGTTCTTAAAACATTTTCAATAAATTCATTATTAATTAATTTGCCTACGCGCGTTGGTAGGTTTTCTTTTTTATGGTGTATTTTATAATATAAATGAACAAAATAGGAAACAAAATCGCATATTTGAATAAAATAGGATTCTCTTGAATCCTTTTCAAGTATATCTTCTATTAGGTTTTTAATTGGTTTATTGTAATGTCCTGAAAATCTAGAAGGAATTGGATTATATACTCTTATAGCTCTTGCTGTTTTTCGCATAGGACCTATTCTGCCTTTATCCGTTATGATTAAATAATTCCATTCATTATTACTGGTATTTTCTATCCGTTGTATGTTATATTTTAAAGCATTAGCTAATATTGGATAATCATTTGTTTTGATGTTGGTTTTATCGATTATTACATTTATAATCGAAATATCTAAAGATGCTATCATTTCGGTAAAGAAATTTAATATATCTCTCTTTTGGTCATCGGACCATTTGTAATCTCTGTAGGGATTTTTATCAGTTAAAAAGTGTTTAGTATGCATTTCTTGTTTAACATGAAATCCATATAAAATTTTTAAATGTCTTCTAAGTTCTACTATTCTATTATAATTTTCTCGCCAAGACTCAACGGGCATATATAGACTAGTTAAAATAAAAACATTGCTTGAACATGTGTTTAAACCGTCATCTCCGGTTTCATCACAATATACTATTCTTGTATTCATATTAACCTCCTTCTTTAGAATTGGATTAGATATTATATTTGAAAATCAGGATTAAGTCGACGAAACTTATAAATGTAATTCATGTCAAATTTATGTAAATTTTATATTAAATTATATCATAAAGCAATAATATAAGCTACATCAAGTTGCAGTGAATAATAGAGGCCATATATGTGCTTATATTTTTTATTGCTGGTTGCGTCCATCTCAGGCAAAATAACTAAATTGATGTTTTAATTTTGTCAGGGATAAGTTAAAATAGTATTGGTGTACATATTTTTATTTATTGTGATATTATAATGACAGATGCTTACAGATAGCGGAAAGGCAGTTTGTTATGAATGAAAAAGTGCTAAAAACTCTGGAATATAATAAAATAATTGACATGCTGTGTGAGCTTGCCCAGACCAAACGTGGAAAGGAGCTGTGTGCAGGCCTGCTGCCGTCTGCCGATCCTGAAACGATAAGCAAGCTGCAAAGACAAACCACAGATGCCCTCACCCGTTTATTGAGAAAGGGCAGCATCTCCTTCGGTGGTATTCATGACATCAGGCAATCTATTGCCAGGCTTAAGCTGGGCACATCACTGAATGCTGTGGAGCTTCTCCGTATAAGCTCCAACCTTGATGCCACCCTGCGGATTAAGGCATACGGCGGCTATACAGGCAAGGACACAGATGAGGCTTATGAGGATTCACTGACGGAGCTTTTTGCCGGCCTTGAGCCCTTAAGCCCACTTAATAATGAAATAAAGCGCTGCATTATATCCGAGGAGGAGATTGCCGATGATGCAAGCCCCGGTCTGAAATCAGTCCGCCGAGCTATACGCAATGTGAATGAAAAGCTTCACAATGAGCTGGGCTCAATACTTAACTCCTCCAGGAGCATGCTGCAGGACAATATTATAACCATGAGGAACGGCCGTTATTGTCTTCCTGTCAAGGCTGAATACAAAAGCCAGTTCCAGGGGATGATACATGATCAGTCCTCAACAGGCTCCACTCTCTTTATAGAACCGATTGCCATTGTCAGATTAAATAATGAGCTGAGAGAGCTGGCTATTAAGGAGCAGGAGGAAATCGAAAAGGTTCTGGCAAACTTAAGCAATATGGCTGCAGAGCATACAGACAGGATTGAATTTAATTATAATGCCCTCTCCCAGCTGGATTTCATCTTTGCCAGGGCAAACCTGTCCAGAAATATGAAGGCCTCCGAGCCTGTCTTTAACAATAAAGGCTACATCAATATTAAGAAGGGACGTCACCCTCTGATTGACGCAAAAAAGGTTGTTCCTATAGATATAACGCTTGGCAAAGACTTTACCATGCTTATTGTTACAGGCCCCAATACAGGCGGAAAAACCGTTACCCTCAAGACAGTGGGCCTGCTTACCCTGATGGGCCAGGCCGGCTTGCATATTCCTGCCTTTGACGGCTCGGAGCTGGCTATTTTCGAAGAGGTTTATGCAGACATAGGCGATGAGCAGAGCATTGAACAGAGCCTCAGCACCTTCTCATCACACATGACCAATATCGTCAAAATACTTGAAAAAGCGGATAATCGCTCGCTTGTCCTCTTTGACGAGCTGGGTGCAGGCACCGACCCTACAGAGGGAGCCGCTCTTGCCATGTCAATTTTATCTTACCTCCACAAAAGAAATATACGGGTAATAGCAACAACCCATTACAGTGAGCTAAAAATTTATGCCCTGTCAACCAAGGGTGTATCAAATGCCTCCTGTGAATTTGACGTGGAAACCCTGCGGCCTACTTACCGCCTGCTTATAGGAATACCCGGCAAAAGCAATGCCTTTGCCATTTCCTCCAAGCTGGGTCTGCCGGATTTTATCATAGAGGATGCAAGAAGCCGCATAGGCAAAATGGATAAAAGCTTTGAGGACGTTATAAGTGATCTGGAAGCCAGCCGCAAAAAAATCGAGCAGGAACAGCAGGAAATTGCCCAGTATAAGGCTGAAATTGAGCAGCTTAAGCAGAAGCTGGCTAAAAAGAACGAAAGCCTCGAAGCCAGCCGTGAACGCCTGCTTAGAGAGGCAAAGGAGGAGGCTGCAAGAATTCTTAATGAAGCAAAGGAATATGCGGATCAAAGCATTAAACGCTATAACAAATGGCTTCAGGAGGGTGGCAACATCAGGGAAATGGAGGAGGAACGCTCAAAGCTTCGCCAGCGACTGGGTGAAACTGAAAGCACTCTTCCCAAAAAGCGAGCAAAGCAGCCCAAGGATCTTGCAAAAAGTCTGCGGATAGGCGATTATGTACATGTAATCAGTCTTGGCCTGAAGGGTACGGTAAGCACCCTTCCCAATGCCAAGGGGGATTTGTATGTCCAGATGGGTATTTTGAGAACACTGGTAAATATTAATGATATTGAGCTACTTGAGGAAGATATTAGCACTCCCCAGGGCTATGCAAGCGATAAAAGCAGCAAAATCAGGATATCCAAATCATCAACCATCCATCCGGAATTAAATCTTATCGGCAAAACTGTTGATGAAGCGATTCCTGAGCTGGACAAATACCTTGATGACGCGTATCTGGCGCATTTGCCCAAGGTAACCATAATACATGGCCGGGGTACCGGGGCCTTAAAGAATGCTATCCACTCGCACCTGAAAAAGCTTAGCTATGTTAAATCCTTCCGAATAGGAGGCTTTGGAGAGGGAGATCATGGAGTAACTATTGTAGAATTTAAGTAAAGGGGGAAAGTCATGTCCGCCAAACAAAAGATATTGATTGTTGATGATGATACCAATATTGCTGAGCTGATTTCACTTTATCTGACCAAGGAATGCTTTGATACACTTACCGTATATGACGGTCAGGAGGCCCTTAAGCAATTTTCCATATATAAGCCCAACCTTGTGATTCTTGATTTGATGCTGCCGGGAATAGACGGCTATGAGGTTTGCAGGGAGATTCGTAAGCAGTCATCTACTCCCATAATCATGCTTAGTGCCAAGGGAGAAGTGTTTGATAAGGTTCTGGGCCTTGAGCTGGGAGCCGACGACTATATAATAAAGCCCTTTGACTCAAAGGAGCTGGTAGCAAGGGTCAGAGCCGTACTCAGACGCTATAATGCTGCTGCCGACAAAAGCTCCGAATCAAAGCAGGAGGGCGCAGAATGTGTTGTATACCCTGATTTGGTAATAAATCTAAGCAATTACTCGGTTCAGTATTACGGCAAGAACGTAGATATGCCGCCAAAGGAGCTGGAGCTTTTGTATTTTATAGCCTCCCATCCAAATCAGGTTTTTACCAGAGAACAGCTGCTTGACCATATATGGGGATATGATTATTATGGTGACACCAGAACGGTGGATGTCCATATAAAGAGATTAAGGGAAAAGATAAAGGATCATCCGGAATGGAGTCTGGCCACGGTATGGGGAATCGGTTATAAGTTTGAGGTAAAAAGCTCAAGGAAGTAGAAGGGTTGGTGCATACCGTGAGAAAAACCTTATGGTTAAGGCTGATAACATGCTATCTGGCTGCTGTTGCCCTGGCTTTTGTGCTGGTGAATACATATGGCAGATCACTTCTTGAGAAAAGAATTATTGAAGAAAGCAAAAGTAAGCTGGCCGAGGAAGCGGATTTTATTGTATCGGAATATCTATCCATATTCGGAGACAGTACAAAAACAACTAATGAGCTAAAGATGCAGCTTAAATCCATCAGCAAATTTCTGGGCATCCGCACCTGGATCGTTAACGATGTCGGCAGAATAATAATCGACTCCTCAGATAAACCCAGTGCCAGGGATAAGAATGTATCTGTTCTATACCCTGAATTGCTGAATGCAGGCTATACCGGCAACGTTTTCGTTTCAGATGTCTTTACGGAGCCGATGCTGGCCTTAACCCGCCCCATCATCTACAATTATGATGTAAACGGATATATTATTCTTTTTACCTCATATAAAGCTATCCAAAATTCAACCGATGTTTATCTCGATGTAATCAATACCTGCTTTCTTATATTTTTGTCAATCCTGCTGCTGATGTTTCTGTATTTTTATCTGATAACGGTTGTTCCGCAAAGAAAGCTGACAAAGGCAGCCAGGGAGTACAGCCAGGGCAATTACAATTATGCCCTGGTACTGAAGGGTCTCAACGATTACAAGGAGCTTGGCGCAGCAATCAACTACATGTCAAAGGAGCTTAGCAAGCTGGATGATTATCAGAAGAGATTCGTCGCCAATATATCACATGATTTCAGATCTCCGCTCACTTCAATAAAAGGCTTTGCGGAGGCAATAAAGGATGGAACCATTCCCCGCCAGCAGCAGGACAAATATCTGGATATAATTTTGTTTGAAACCGAACGGCTTAACAAGCTTACAAGCAATCTGCTTGAACTGAACCGCTTTGAGACCAAGGCAGCCTTGCTTGATATAAGCACCTTTGATATCAACAGTGTAATAAAGAAAACAGCTGCAAGCTTTGAAGGCTCCTGCCGTGAGAAAAAAATCAGCATTAACCTGGTTTTCTCCTCCAGAGAGCTTTATGTAAATGCAGATATGGATAAAATTCAGCAGGTTCTTTATAATCTTATTGACAATGCCATCAAGTTTAGCCATAACAATTCAAGTATCAAAATATCCTCTGAGGAGAAGGGCGAAAAAGTGTTTATCTCCGTCAAGGATTACGGCATTGGCATTCCCAGGGACTGTCTCAACCGAATTTGGGAGCGTTTTTTTAAAACCGACAGCTCCCGCGGTAAGGATAAGAGGGGAACCGGGCTTGGCTTGTCCATAACCAAGGAAATTATTCAGGCCCACAATGAAAATATAACCGTAGTCAGTACCGAAGGTGTCGGAAGCGAATTCACATTTTCTCTTCCCAAGGCAGAGCTGCGATAATTATGTCATTCTAATACTTCCCTTTGTCACACGTCCCTCCAAAACATGGCACTTATTAAAAATTTCTCTCGTCAAATATTTTAGATGTATATATTGCCACAATATGTCAATAACTTAATTAGGCAGCTTCCGACTGACCGGAGATATCGGTTTGCTGCAAATCAGGTTAGAAAATGGCTTAAACCGCCATTATAATTAAAAATTTTTAACCTTTTCCATAATGGATATGTAGTGAATTGATCAATAATAATATATCTGGAATGAAAGGATGGATGTAAAATGAAAAAGGTATTGCTTCCAATAACCCTGCTTGCTGCAGCAGCCTTACTTATTTCCTGCAAATCGGATAAGGCTGCAAATGACCGGCCCCCGGAAAACACACCCACAGTAACTGCTGCTATAAGCGCTCCGGCCGGTGATGAAGGCCCGTCTGCACAGGAGCCTGACAAGGAACAGAAAGCTGCTTTGCGCGAATTTGAAGAAACGACCTTGTCAGTCAACGGCTGGGAGATAACAATTCAGAATGTCATTAGAGATGACACGATGAGCAATGTTAGCGTCGTACTTGGTTATACGGATGCAACTACTAACGAATACGAGGTTAAGGCACAGGAGGGACATGATTATTTTCTTGTGAAGATGAAGCTTAGCAAAAAAGAAAGCAAGGAAAACATTGAGTGGGACAAGATGACACTGACAGACTCCGAAGGCAATGTATATAAAAGAATTGACGATATATTTATCTCAGATTTGGGAATGAAACGGCTTCCGGGAACCACATTGAATTTCGGAAGCAACGAGGGCTGGATTGCCTTTGAGATAAAAAAAGAAGCAAAGGGTCTGACTCTTGCCTATGATTTTGCAGATGAGGACTTTAGCTACAGCTTTTCAGAATAAATGTGTAGTTTCAATATAAACCTTAGAAATACTTATGCCGGCAGTATTAATAAGAGGTGGAATATGAAAAAAAGCATAATAGAAAAAATTATTATCGCAGGACTGCTTGTATCCATATGTCTGGGATTAATGGCCGGATGCAGCAAAAAGACCAAGGACAATACACAAAATAAGCCTTCTCCGGCTCAGCAGCAGAGCCAGGATATTTCTTCTGCAGAGAATAAACCGGAAGAAGGTCCGGATGAAGAGGACAGCAACGCCAGCCTTAAGCCTGATCAAAAAAATCAATCGGATGTTGAAGGCGGCACGGTTTTAATCTCAAACAATAATCCCTACAGCTTCACCAGCACAATCCCGCTTGTAGATGACCGGGTATCTCAAAGCTATCAGTTGGATAAGCAGCTGGAAAGCCTGCTGAGGGATGGAAATTACAGCTTTGATGACCCCATGGTCATTTTAAATCCGTTTGGCAACTCGCCCCTGACGGCTATTGTCCTGTTTAAAACCGACCAGGAATACGCTGTTCGGGTTACCGTCAAAGGAAACAGCGATGAAACGAATGTTGTAGGCAATCTAGAAGCATCAATCTATCACCGTGTTCCTGTAATAGGCCTTTATCCAGATAAAAACAACACCGTTGTTCTGGAATTAATTGATAAAAACAACAAGCCGGTGGCATCAAAAAGCCTCTCTATCCAGACTGACCCCCTGCCAAAATCCATGCAGGATCTGGTAAAGGTAATTAAATACACCAAGCCAAGCGCATATGGGATGCTGGAGGTTTCAGGCTTTGGCTGTCCCCGACCCTTTGCCTTTGATACCGAGGGAAATATTCGCTGGTATCTGGACGAGGAATATGCCAGCTACGGTTATTTTCCTTTGTCAAATAACCGTTTTATTGTTATGGATAAGGATGTAATGATTCAAACCTATGAAAAACCTCACGCCCAGCAGCTGTATGAAATGGACTATCTTGGCCGGGTCCATCAGATATATTTTATTAAAAACGGTGCCCATCACGAAATAATTGAAAAAACACCCGGCGGTAATCTTCTGGTTGCAACTAATTCCATAAACGGCCATGTGGAGGATATGATCCAGGAAATCGACCGTAAAACAGGGGCGATAGTAAAATCACTGGATTTAAGGGAGATATTCGGTGATGCCTATGTTGATATGATAGACTGGGCCCATGTTAATTCAGTCCAGTATATACCAGAGGATGATTGCGTTGTATTATCTCCCAGAAATATTCATTCCGCAATAAAGGTGAACTGGTCCACCAATGAGCTGAAATGGATAATCTGCGACCCCAGATTCTGGGAGGGTACAGCCTTTGAAGATAAGGTGCTTAAGCCTGTTGGTGATATTATCTGGAATTATCAGCAGCATACCGCATATCAGTTAAAAGAGGATTTGGATAATAATCCTGATACGATTCATATTATGCTTTTTGACAACCATTGGCATGGTACAAGAAAAATTAAATTCTTCGACAAGCTTCAATCATCCTTTGTTTCAATATTCACCGTCAACGAAAAGGATATGACCGTTTCCCAGCCACATACCTATGAAGGCATCAAATCCAAGATAACAAGCAATTACCGCTTTGCCTATGACGCCGGACGGGTATTCTTCATGGGCGGCTATCTTGCGGAGGAAACACCGGACAAGGAAAATGGCATGATTTATGAGTTTGATTATGAAACAGAAGAAGTCATAAATCAGTATTCCATAAAAAACACCTTCTACAGGGCATATGAATTTGTGCCTGATTTTTCCAGCTGCGCATCTGCCATGCGACCGGCTGAGAATTTCTTTATAGGGACCTTGTCGGCAGCAGTAGTTAATAAAAAGGCTCAGCCGGTGCCCGATAAGCTCCTTTCTGAGGGCATAAAGCTCTCCATCAGCCAGCAAATCCTGTATGTTGAGGCTAATGACCACAAGGTTTCTCATATTGAATTTATCGGAAATAAGGGAGCTTATATCCTGGATTTATCCTATACCGGTACCGGAGAAAGTAAATACTATAAATTAAAATATAAGCTGCTGGCTCCTTTTTCAAATTTGCCACCGGACGACTACCGGCTGGTAATCACCTATGAGGGAGTCAGGTACAATACCGGTCACACCATATCAATAAAAGAGTAGATTTGATTTTATAGCCTATTAATAAGCAAGGCAAAATTTGAATGAAAGGAAGGTAATTTTCATGTATAAAAAGATATTTCTGCTTTTTTTTGCAATAGCCCTTAGCGGAGCACTCCTTGGTTGTTCAAGAAAGAAGGATAATACCGACTCGCCAACACCCACCGGTCAGGAGCAGACTTCTTTAACCCCAACTGCAAATCCGAAGGATGCATCAGATATTCAGGCAGTAAGTCTTACAGTCGATAATTATTTTGATGAGCAAAGTCAGATTGATGCCGGACTCCTTTCTGAAGCGGCAAAAAAATATGACTTTGAAGAACCTCTGGTAATAGTAAATCCCTACGGCAATTCACCCTTGACCGCTGTCGCTATCTTTTCCACCGATAGCCCAGTGGGAGGCAGCATAACAGTTAAGGGAAAAGCCAAGGAGGATGATATTAAGGGGAGCTTTCCTGCCAATACGGATCACATTGTCCCCATATACGGCCTGTATCCTGCCGGTACAACAGAGGTGGTTCTTAGCCTGGAGGACGGCAGAAGCACCACCTTATCTGTAACCACAGATGCCATTGATATGGACACTGATGGTATAACAGCAGAGATGAAAAAGGCTGCAGATTACAATTATTCCGACCTTACCTTTATAATGGGTCTTAATGGCTGTTTCTATGCTGTCGACAGCAAGGGGGATGTCCGCTGGTTCATGAAAAAGAACGGAACCCTGGGAATCAAGGTCTTAAAAAACGGCCATCTGATACTGCCGTCAAATTATACTATCCATCCCCTCTACTATCAATCAGGTATTATCGAAATGGATCTTTTAGGTAAGGTCTACCGCGAGTATGCAATTAGCGGAGGCATGCATCATGATATTTTTGAAATGCCCAACGGCAACCTGCTGGTGGCAGCAAATCGTCCCGGTCTTGAAACCCTTGAGGATTATGTTGTTGAATTGGATAGGGAGACCGGCAGAATTGTATGGGAGCTGGATATGATGGAATTAATTGATCCTAAGGAGGGAGGTTCACTTAACAGAAGCGATGAGGACTGGCTCCACAACAACGGTATCTGGTATGATGAAGCAAACGACCTTGTATTATTGTCCTCGAGGCATATAGACGCAATTGTGGCAGTTGATAAAAGCGATAAAAGCCTGAAATGGATTCTTGGTGATCCGGAAGGCTGGAGCGAGGAATATAAGAAATATTTCTTTACTCCCGTAGGTGATAACTTTGAGTGGCAATATGCACAACATCAGGTAACAATTCTCTCAAACGGCGATATAATGTGTTTTGACAATGGTGCCGGCCGTACAAAGGTCACAAAGCCTGAAAAGAAGGTAACCGGAGATGATGTTTATTCCAGAGCGGTTATCTACCGTATAAATACCGATAAGATGACAATAAGACAAATCTGGGAATATGGCAAGGAGCTCGGCCCTGAATTTTATTCCGAATGGGTAAGTGGCGCCATAGAGCTTGATTCTAATCCGAAAAACATCTGGATAACATTCGGTTCAAACCTTTATAACCCGGAAAAAGGTGATTATGATTACGGTCCCTCCAACATGTTCACAGAAGGACTCATACAGTCAAGCAAGATTGTCCAGGTAAAGGATGACAGGCTGGTATATAAGCTAACCCTGCCTCATCTGACCTACAGGACCTTAAGGGCAGAACCATATAAGGACATCAGCGCCTTTGATGTCAACGCAAAAGGCCGCTTTTTGGGCAATCTGGGAATCAGCCCTAAAGCAGCCGCCTCAGTGGATCTGACCAATGCCGAGCTAAATCAGGATATCGAGCTGGCCCTCGACCCCATCAAGCTTACAATAAAGGCCAGCTACAGTACCGAGTCGGCTGATGATTTGTCAAATTGCTATCTGGTGCTTAACCGGGACGACGGCAAAAACTTGCTTTACAATCTTACTCCAACAGTAAGCGAAAATGATGGGAAGGTAACGGCTACAGTAGACGGCTGGATTTCGACATACGGTATTGAATCCGGTGTGTATAATATATATCTTACTCTGGGGGAGAAGACATACTTTACCGGCAAAAGGATTGATATTAAATAAGTTAAGCTATACTTCATCCCAGCTGTGGTGATGAAGCTCTCCCTCAAGTCTCAGTCCTTCAAAATTATTCTGCCTGAGGGCCTCATATAATACTATTGCAACAGAGCTGGCCAGATTCAGGGATCGGATATCTCCGATCATGGGTATACGAATGGTATTTTCCTTATTGGCCAGCAGCAACTCTTCAGGGATCCCGGCGCTCTCCTTGCCAAACATAATATAGCAGTCCGGTTCAAATTTTACATGGGTATAGGGACGCCGGGCCTTGGTTGTTGCCATATATATTTTGGCACCCGGATTTTTCTCCAGAAAATCCTGATAGTTTTCATATACCGTAACATCCAGCTTGGGCCAGTAATCTAAACCGGCCCTTTTTATTTCCTTCTCATCCAGACTAAAGCCCAATGGTTTAATCAGGTGCAGCCTGCTTCCTGTTGCCACGCAGGTTCTGCCAATATTGCCCGTATTTGCAGGTATTTCCGGTTCCAACAATACTATATTCATATGCAATCCTTTCAAAAAATTAATAATAAGTGAATTAATCTGATTAATAATATCTTAATAAATAACATTAAATAAAAATAAACAGTGAAAAAAGAGTTTCGCCGGCGAAACTCTGTAAGAATCCGGAACAGGCGCAAGCTGCACCCGTCCCATACTATATAAGTTAAGTTACTGTTTTTATATACTTAGTTTGAAATTGCTATATTTACCTCTATTTTTTTATCTGAATCATAGGTAAATGGAACACAGATATTAGTTGTGTAACTGGTGGTAAAAACCATTGTTCCATTTCCTATAGTAGGGGGTGTAATATCAATAGCTATACCCTTTGTTGAAAATATTGTTGCTGTGTTACCCATAATCATGTTGCCCAGCTCGCCTATTGCGCTTTTGGCAATTTCATCAAGTTCCGTAACGGGCATCATCATCATTCTGGATGCAATATCACAGGCAACAGGGTAATCAAATGATATTATAACCTGCCCCTTCATTGCACCGGTAAAACCTATGAGTATCAATAATGTATCTTCATAAAAAGCGGGACTTTTTAAGAACGGTTTACCTATACTGGCTTCAACATAACACATTTCCTTAAGTATTTTTGCTGAAGCCATCAAAAACGGATTTATATGCTCTGCGCTGACAGATGCCATCCTGCTACCTCCGAACCCTTAGTCTATTACATTTTAACATAACCCTTCAAATTTTATCAACAAAATCACGTAAATAGTTCTATTTTCTATGATTTTCGACAAAGTGCCCTATCCTTTCAAGGGCAATTTTCAGATTTTCGATGGAATAAGCATAGGATATTCTGAGGTAGCCTTCGCCACAGTTACCAAAAGCGGTTCCCGGAACCACAGCTACTTTTTCTTCATGCAAAAGCTTTGTTGCAAATTCCTCAGAAGTCATACCCAAGCTCTTTATGCAGGGAAATACATAGAATGCCCCATAAGGCTCAAAGCATTCCAGCCCCATATTGCGCAAAGCATGAACAAGATATCTGCGCCTCTTGTCATAGGCATCCCGCATCATCTCAACATCTGAATCACCATTTCTTAGCGCTTCAATACCGGCATATTGGCTGGTGGTAGGCGCACACATAATTGCAAATTGATGAATTTTTATCATCTGAGCCATAATTACAGCCGGACCTACCGCATAGCCAAGACGCCAGCCGGTCATTGCATATGACTTGGAAAAACCGTTTATGACAATAGTCCTTTCCTTCATTCCTGGGAATGACGCTATTGAAACGTGCTTTCTGCCATATGTAAGCTCTGAATATATTTCATCCGAGATTACATATAAATCCTTTTCAATTATTATATCCACAAGAGGCTTCAAATCCTCATATTCCATTATGGCGCCTGTCGGATTGTTGGGATAAGCAAGGATTAATACCTTTGTCTTGTCGGTAATTGCTTCCAACAGCTGTTTACTCGTCAGCTTAAACTCATTCTCTCCCTTTAACTCAATTATGACAGGCTTTCCTCCTGCAAGAATAGTGCAGGGCTCATAGGATACATAGCAGGGCTGAGGAATTAATACCTCATCCCCGGGATCCAGCATTGCCCTCAATGCTACATCAATAGCCTCGCTGCCTCCTACAGTAACAAGGACTTCACTGTTATAATCATATTCAAGGTCAAATCTTCTCTTCAGGTAATTGCTGATCTCTATCTTTAAATCCTTCAGGCCTGCATTGGAGGTATAAAAGGTTCTTCCCTTCTCCAGGGAATAGATGCCTTCCTCACGGATATGCCAGGGGGTATCAAAGTCCGGTTCACCTACACCAAGCGAAATGGCATCCTTCATCTCGGTCACAATGTCAAAAAACTTTCGAATACCGGAAGGCTGTATACTCATAACAGCTTTAGATAATGGATTTCTCAAGGTGTAATCAGCATCCTTTCATCTGTTTTGGTCTGCACCAGCGGCAAACCGTGCTCCTTGTATTTTTTCAACACAAAGTGTGTTGCAGTGCTTAAAATAGCCTCCATGGGGGCAAGCTTTTCCGATACGAAATTTGCTACCTCCCTCATGGTCTTTCCTTCCAGTATTACCGTAAGGTCAAAGCCGCCTGACATAAGATATACTGACTGAACCTCATCGAATTTGTAGATTCTCTCTGCAATTTTATCAAAGCCTAAACCACGCTGGGGTGTAACCTTCACTTCAATCAGGGCTGTAACCCGCTCACATTGCACCTTCTCCCAGTTGATTAGAGTAGGATAACCACAGATTATTTTTTCATCCTCCAGCTCCTTAATAACAGCCTTTACCTCTTCCTCTGTCGTGCCCAGCATAATAGCCAGATCCGCCGCTGAAATTTTGCTGTTCTTATCTATTGCTTTTAGAATCTGTTCTCTCATAGCTTATCCTCCATGCTTCCATTTGACGTAATAAAGTTTTATTAAATCACCTTATATAGCTCATCACTCTTTGGCGGTTCAAGGTAGCGTCTTTCCTCCCCATTTATGATAATTCTGTCATTGCCGGACGTTATCCTTCCTATTACCGCCGCGGCAATACCGGCTTCCTTTAATTTATCAACCATAAGATTGCCTCTGTCGGTAATAATAAGTAGACACCCGCTGGATATGAGCATATAAGGGTTAATGTCATAAAACTCGCATATTTCAACAGTTTCCTGCTTTAGAAGAATTTTATCCAGGAAAACCTCCATACCTACCTTGGCTGCCGCCCCGATTTCCCACAGGGCTCCGAATATTCCGCCTTCTGTAACATCATGCATTGATGATGCTCCAATTTCGCCGGCAATCATCGCCTCCGGCACAACTGATATATACTCTATCATACTTTTTGCGCTGTCGATAAAGCTCCTGGGATATCTTGTTATCAGCTCGTCATACTTTTCGGCTGCAATTATAGCCGTTCCCTCGAGACCGGCCCATTTGGTCATTACAATTTCTTGTCCCGGCAGGGCGCCTGCGGTTTTTATTACTTTATCACGCTTTATCTTGCCGATACCGGTTACGGTTACAATTGGCTGATTTACAGCCTTTGTAACCTCAGTATGGCCTCCTGCTATCTCTATATTCAGCCGGGCACATACCGCCTCCATATCCTGCATCATGGCTCTCAGCTCTTCTTCCCTGCTGCCCTCGGGAAGCAGTATGGTCAGCATAAGGGCTACCGGCTCCGCTCCGCTGGAGGCTATATCATTTGCTGTAATATGAACCGCCAGAGTTCCGATGTCCTTGATTGCACCTGTTATTGGGTCGCTTGACATAACCAGTACTTCATCCTCGGCAAGTTCAATTACACTGCAATCCTCACCCACGCCGGGACCAAGCAGCACCTCATTTCTTCTATGCCTAATCTGGTTTATAACAGACCTTTTCAAAGCAGATTCCGGTATTTTACCAACGTTCATACATAAGCTCCTCATATTTACTGAACCGGCTCCTCCATCTCCCATGCAGGATCCCACTCCAGGGGTTCATCATCAGGTGTTGTTAATATTTCAGTATTGTTCTGGCCGGCATTATCATTTTTCTTAGTATTGTTATTGTCCTTTTTACCTGAGCCGTTTTTTGTTTGTGCAGCCGGCTCCTCCTCTTCCTTGGTACCAATTGTTATATATCTTGGCTCAGCCTTGTAGGTGCTTGTATTAACTAGTTCCCTGCTTACCTCTACACCATTAATATATACAATCTTATAAAGCTGCGCCTTATATCCTGTATGGGCCGACTGGGTCACCTTCCTGTAGGACTTCGGCTTGGTAGGATCCTCAGTAATTACATCCGGCGGAGGATCTGTCTTTGACAATATCTTGGTTTCGTAAACTACCTTTCTGTTCTCTCTGTCTCTTGTTTCATGTCCCCAGATATTGAAGGTAATCTTGCGGTTCTTTGTAAATCCTTCAATAACAATAGGAGCATCCGTATTGTTTCTGAATTTAAAGTCCTTATAGGTTCCGGCTATCGCCGCATCCCTGGACAAATCAACATAGCTGATTGTCATGGAATGAGGCGCCCGCTCCACTACCTCCAGCTCCGCTTCCAGAACCGCATTATACAATGTAGTAGTTACCTGGCATACTCCGCCTCCAAGACTGTCCACTACCATTCCGTTCAGGTACGCGCCCGCCAGATGATAGCCATTTTCCTTTGTAAAGGGAGTCAGCACCTTATATGCTGAAAATACTTCCCCGGGATACAATACATAGTTATTGATAAGTCTTGCGCCATTTTCCAGATTGGCGGCCCTTCCAGCCGCGGAGGATGAAAAATCCGTAGTAAAGCTGCCAATTATTGTGTTGCAAAGCTCAACGATTTCCCTAGTATATTGAGGCTTATCCTCCTCCATAACAGCTTCCACCAGCAAATCCTGCCGGCTCCAGTTGTTAATGGCATCGGATATAGCCTGGGTAGTCTGTTCCACGTTGACCTTGCTGCCGATAATCTCATCAGTATATATAAATTTACCATTCTCTCTTTTTACCGTCGCATTGACAGGAGCTATATTGTATGCGCTGACACTGCCTTCCACCCATTCCCTGATCTTATGGGTGTCAAAGGTATAGTTAAGGGGCAGCACAACATTGCCCTGCTCGATATCCTTGAGTTCCTTGTATCTTTTAATCAGGTTGCCGGATTTGCCAAACTTAAGCGCCTGGGCGATCGCATCCGCATAATCCGCTGTGTAGCCAAGGCTGGCCAAATCCGTTTGCACCAGGTTATTGCCCACCATAACTGCAATCTTTTTACTGCGCAAGTCCTCCAGATACCGGGCAACGGCAGCGCCGGCCTGGCTGGCCGTCATCTGGCTAACGTCTACCTGATCTATAAAAACACCCTTGCATATGGTTGATTCATTTTCTGCGTAAACCTCTTTGGCCGCTGTTCCAAATAAGAAGAAAACAGCCACCAGCAGTATAACAGAAAAGAGAAACCTGTTTCTGCCCATATTTTTCCCCCTTAAATTAATATGCTGATTATTGCAACATGGACAAAGCAAACATTCCAAGGTTTTCTTATGTGATGCAGTCCTACAGGAATACAATAATCCTATAGAACGGGCTTAATAATCATCCGGATTATGTAACTTCTTCCTATTGTAACATAAACTGCAGACTATTCAAGCAAATCTTTCACTGATTGACTTTTCATCCTTGTTTTTGTATGCTTTAACTACAGTGCTTTATTTAACCAGACTTAAAACATAGCTTAAAACAAATGATAATACCAGTATCACTGCAATAACTGTTGATATTATTCTTTGAGTTTTTTTGTTGTTGAATTTCATATAATACCTCCCTCTTTTTCTGGTCGAAAAAGCCGATAAAATATTTGTCTCTTTTAATTTAATGCCGGATTTGTACTTGCTCATTGCTTCCGGCTTATGTTATCCCATCCGTAAATGAAATATATACCTAATTGCCCTCTTTTGCAATTATTAAATTATATTGCAATTATTAAATCATATAAGAAAGGACATAAACTTTATGCGTGTTTTACCTATATTAATACTTATATTCGCAGCCTGGCTCAATATCCAGCTTCGCAAGGCCGGCCGGGGGCAAAAAGACTCCGATGATAATTTCTGGAGCAGGGAAAGCCGGGCTAACCTGTCAAGAAGCAGAGACATTTCAAATCTTGACTATATAACTATTGATTTAAACAGGCTTCCCCTTGAAGACAAGGAGGATGCTAGCCTTAACTCCTACCGTGATACAATAATAAAGCTGTCAGATAAAAGGATTCTAAATCTGTCAGGAATCAGCAATACCCAACTGAAGGAACAGTACGGTATAGCCAATCTGCAGCGTCTGATAGAATATGAAAATAATTATATCATTCTGGTCAGCATACTTTATAAATGGGCCAGACGATTATATGACAGCTCATACATTGACGAGGCCCGCATTGTTCTTGAATATGCCCTGTCATTAAAAATAGATGTGCCGGGAGCATATAAGCTGCTTGCTGAAATTTACAGGCAGCAAAACAAGCCGGATAAGATAGAAGAGCTGATAAGTCAGCTTTCTGATATAAATATACATGGTAAGGAAAAATTAATTCGCAGTATTAAAGAACTAATTCTGTCATAGCTTATTATCTCCTGGGCCGCATCTTATATCCCGGTCCGTAAACAAAAATATTATGTTAATTCTATGATATTTTAGTGATTCAATCAAGATTTTTTTAATCTTTTTTCGAAGCTGCATAGCTGCAATCCTCCCTCAGGAAGCACTCATTGCATTTGGGGCTCCTTGCGGTGCATATGCTGCGGCCATGGGTGATAATCTGCTGGTTGTACCTGATCCAGTTTTGTCTGGGAAGCAGCTTCATCAGGTCATATTCCACCTTGACCGGATCCTCTTCCTTAGTAAATCCCAGCCTTTTGGATATTCTTTTTACATGGGTGTCCACAACAATACTTGGTTCATTATAAATGTGTCCTCTAATCACATTACCCGTCTTTCTTCCGACCCCGGGCAGTTTGGTCAGTTCCTCAATATCCTTCGGAACCTCACCTCCATACTCGCTAATCAGCTTCTGAGCACATGCTATGATGTTTTTAGCCTTATTCTTGTAAAAGCCTGTGGAAAATATATCCTTTTCCAGCTCCTTTTGGTCGGCATTTGCAAAGGCTTCAAGACTGTCGTATTTTTTAAACAGTTCCTTTGTAACCTGATTAACTCTGTCATCAGTGCATTGGGCGCTGAGTATGGTGGCAATCAACAGCTGCCAGGGAGTCTCATAATTAAGAAAGCATTTGCCGTCCAGCTTATAGTTTTCATCCAGGGCTGCCAGTATCCTTTCTACCTTACGCCTGTCCTTTTGTGTTATTCTCTTAATCATAGCAACAACATGCCTTTCTTGTTTATAGCTTTTGTTACAGCTGATTGTAAATCTGAATATCATAGCAAATCTATAAAATCATGACAAATCCAAAAATTTTACTTTTGCCGAGTTGCTTATAGGATCTCTTTTGTCATAATCAAATATGACAGCCTGCTTTTTTGGAATAAGCTCGCCTGTTAATACGGCGGCCCTTATGTCAAAGGCAAAGGTTTCTATATGAATTAAGCTTCCCTTATTCCTGAAGCTGTCATATAGCCTTTTGATTTGCTCCCTGTTGCGGTTTTTGATGTCAAAGGGAGGACGTGCCTTCAGATTCTCCCTCAAACAAAGATCAAATATCAGCAGTTCCTTGAATAATTCTGATGACGGCGATGAATTGTCTGACATATTAGATTTTAACATCAGTTCATGGAAAAAATCCAGTAGTATTTCATACCTTTTTATCCTGCTATGCTTGAGGCCGGACAGTCCTCTTTTTTCATAAAAGTTATACAGGCTCTCATAGAGCTTCATGGGCGAGTCAAAAAAATGCTCCAGATATTCTATTGAATTTGAAAACTGGCCGCTGTTGAAGTATACCTCCACCATCTCGCAAATTCCTTTCAGTTTAAGCATTTCATCAAAAGACAGGCTATCTGTATATAAAACCTCATATGGCGGCTCATCCCGGTATACTATTCCGTAGCGGGCACAATCCTTTTCCATGCAGGAGCCCTTAAGCACCTTCAGAAAGCCCAGCTGCAGCTGATGGGGTTTAAGGGAGTATACATAATTAAAGGATTTTTCAAATGAAGCATAATCCTCCAGCGGCAGTCCCGCAATTAGGTCAAGATGCAGGTGTATATTGTTGTTTTCCCTTAACTTTCTGACATTTTCGCTTAACCTGCCAAGCTCCATTCTTCTGTGAATTGCCTGCAGGCTGTCAGGGTTTGTTGTCTGAACACCTATCTCAAACTGTACCTGCCCTGGCCTTAAGCAGGATAACAGCTCTATCTCCTCGTTATCCAGCAAATCCGCCGAAATCTCAAAATGGAAATTTGTCAATCCGTTATCATTTTCCCGTATGAAGCTCCATATCTCCATGGCATGCTTTTTACTGCAGTTAAAGGTGCGATCAACAAATTTTACCTGCTCAATCCCATGATCTATAAAGGCCTTCAGCTCTTTCTTCACCAGATTTATATCCCTGAATCGCAGGCCACTGTCAATTGATGACAGGCAATAGCTGCATGAATATGGACAGCCCCTACTGCTTTCATAATATATAATACGATTCTTAAGTACCCCGGCATTACCCAGCAGGCCTTCATAGGGAAAAGGAAGGCTGTCCAGGGATAGTTGCCGCCTTTGTCCTGTTTTAACAATATCCGTATTATCTGAAGCCCTTTTGTCTGACTCATTTGCCTTAGTATTATTAGACCTTATATCTGCCTCTGTTCTTGCCCCCGGGGCAAAAACCAGCCCGGCTATCTCATCAAGAGATGCTCTCCCCTCAATATAATAACGCACCAGCTCCAGAAAGGTCTGTTCTCCTTCAGCTATTACGATACCATCTGCAGCAGGGTTTTGTCTGAGAAAGTCTTCGGCATGGAAGGATACCTCCGGGCCTCCCAGCCATACCTTTACCTGAGGGCATACCTTTTTCAGCTGGCTTATAATCCTTTTTACCATACTTATATTCCAGATATAGCATGAGAAGGCAACTATATCGGCCTTTCTCCTGTAAATGCCCCTTAACACCTCTTCATCAGACTGGTTAATGGTAAACTCGGCAATTTCTATATTATCTGCATATTCCTTTGCATATGATTTCAGGCTATATACAGCCAGATTTGAATGTATATATTTTGCATTAATCGCTACAAGCAGCAGCTTCATAAGCAATCTTACCCTTTCCTGGGCCAACTGTAGGCCGTTATTTACCGGCAGCGGTATTTTTTTATGCCTTTTTTGCTGCCGGCTGCTATTAATTCTAGCACAATAAATAAAGGACAGCCAGCTTCTTTTTGCATAGCTTGGGATAAACAAATCAGTCCCGTTGAATAATATTCATGTGTATCCCGGATGATAGACAAATTCGGATCTGTCATGGTATTATATCCTTGCGTTATTGCTAAGGATTATACACTTTAATAACTAATTCACCTAAGAAGGATTAACGGATTTGGAGGTTACCAATGCTTAATTTTGAGCCCATTGATGCTGATAATATATTATTGGCGCTAGATTTTTTCAAATACAAAAGAGGGCGTACCGCCGATTATACGCTGGGAGCCATGTATATGTGGCGGGATTTTTATAAAACCAGCTATGCAATCTATGATGACATGCTGCTCTATCGGGTAAAGTTCTACAACAGAACCGCCTTTACCTACCCTGTCGGCAACGGTTCCTTCGACAGAGCGATAGATGCCTTAAAGGAATATTGCCGCAGCCAGAATATACCCTTATGGTTCTGTACCGTCCCTAAGGAGGTTGTTCCGGATATAGTTGAAAAATATAATGGCACCATACCTTCCCAGCCAAATCGTGACTGGGCGGATTATTTATATCTGGCAAAGGATTTGGCGGAAATGGCCGGCAGGCGCTACAGCGGTCAGAGAAATCATATAAATAAATTTAAAAAGCTCTATCCAAATTACAGCTATCACAGAATAAATTCAGATAATATTCAAAGAGTAACTGATTTTCTTGTAGACTTTGGCAAGGAGCATGCAAAAGAAAGCTCCCTGGCAAAGGAAGAGTTAAAAAGAGCAATCGAGCTTATGTCCTATTTTGACCGTTTCAGGCTTAAGGGAGCTTTTATAGAGGTAGATGGCCGGATAATAGCCATGACTGTAGGTGAAATAGTACAGGATACCCTTTACTGCCATATTGAGAAGGCAATAAGGGATTATGAGGGGTCTTACCAGATGATAGTCAAGGAATTTGCAAGCGATATGCTATCCTACGGAATAACATATATCAACCGGGAAGACGATGTTGGCGACGAGGGTCTGCGAAAATCCAAGCTTTCCTATCATCCGGTAGAGCTTCTGGACAAGTATTGCATCATAGTTCCAAATTAAGGGGGCTGAAGGCGGCTCCCTTCTTCTTTTAATAGATGTCGCCTGATATAAGCATCCATCAGAATGGCGGCAAAGGATATAAAAAACCAAAATATTGAATACAGGGGACAGATCTGGCCCATCAAATTAAGTGGCATGTGGGAATAATCCCAGACATCAAGCTTTAGCCATATATTGACTATCAGGCCAACAATAAACTCCACTGTTGTAATAATTATAGCCGATATAGCCATCCTGCCGATTAGCGATATTTTTTTACGCCTGTCATTAAGCAGGCCGATTAGTATGAAGCAGATGCCGCCTGCGATAAACATGGAAATATGAGAATAGCCTCTTGACAGATTTTCAACTGCCCCATAAGCAAATCCCCCGAAAAAAAATAAAAAAAGATACTTAAAAAACGAATTCCTGGCTATTAACATATCAACCCCTCCGTTTATGCTTCGATATACATCTTCAGGTATCAATGTGTTATCCGGTAAACATTCTCCCGCTCAATATCTTCCTTAAATTTTCTATAAGTCAGTATGCACATTTTTATCGAAAAAAATCGATCAAAAAAGAGCAGCCACGTAACGTGACTGCTCTTTTTCGGAGAAGGTATTTTTGTTACTTATGGGGATGTAGCAAAAACTATATAATGTATTGGGGTTTACATTGCATAGTATAGCATAAT
>ENA-OWPA01000156-OWPA01000156.1-bioreactor-metagenome-genome-assembly--contig:-NODE-156-length-125712-cov-7.796800_pt1 | contig 125712 bp, 105 predicted proteins | sample MGYA00238139_ERZ651803 | MGnify/ENA primary metagenome ERZ651803 (study PRJEB26909, sample SAMN07631231) | bioreactor metagenome | isolation source: Switchgrass digestor | place: USA: Dartmouth... | reverse complement strand
GCCTTTTAGGCGTGGCTAGTAGTTAAGGGCTATGCCCGTAAAAGAAAAACCTCCGGCTAGGCCGGAGGATGATTATTTATATATCTAATATTTGACCGACATGTGGAGATAAACAATTAACAGTAAAAATGCCTTTTGAAATGATTGAAACTACGGAATACCAAATACGGATAAAATGGCAAAAAGAGACTGTTTCTCAAAATGAAACAATACAACTAATTTGCCATTTAAAAATAACTGTAAAGATCACATCGATATTTATAAAAGTATAAAATTATTAGTAATTGAAGAAAAGATGAAGTCAATAAAGAAATGAAATAAGATTAAGTTAATGAAAATACGTTGATGTCATAATCCGAAGTATGGGTCATGTAATAAAGCGTAAATGAATTTAAGAGATTACATCAGGTAATTGTTAAGAATGTATTACTATATAAACCGATTAACTCGGTATGCGAGATATTGAAAAGGAACTACTGACAAATATTAAATCATTACAAACATTAAATAAAAATTTAATGTTTCACGTGAAACATTGAGAAAAATTTGCTTATCATGTCATCTTCATTGAGCAATACGATTATTGACAAAAGCTGATAGATAAAACATGTGTTACATTTTATCACTTTATGTTATAATTACAGAGATCACTAATAAGTAAATGATGTTAGGAGTGAATAACTTGGCCAAGGTAATAGCTATTGCTAACCAGAAGGGTGGAGTAGGGAAGACCACAACAGCGGTAAACCTCAGTGCCTGCCTGGCATACAAGGGTAAAAAGGTAATGATTGTAGACGTGGACCCTCAGGGCAATACTACCAGCGGCCTTGGAATAGAAAAAAAGAATATCAGCAAGTCAATATACGAAGTCATCATTAATGATGAAAGTATAGAAAACGCTTTGATCAAAACAATGATAGATAATCTGTATATATGTCCTTCAAATATCCAGCTTGTTGGGGCGGAAGTTGAACTGGTATCGGTAATTTCAAGAGAAACAAGAATGAAAACTGCTATTGATACTGTCAGAGATGAATATGATTTTATCATAATAGATTGTCCTCCTTCACTTGGACTGCTTACATTAAATGCTTTGACAGCAGCGGATACAGTGCTGGTGCCGATTCAATGCGAATATTATGCGCTTGAAGGGTTAAGTCAGCTTATGAATACGATTAAGCTTGTTCAGAAGCATCTTAATCCGTCACTGGATGTGGAGGGGGTTGTTCTGACTATGTTTGATGCGAGAACCAACCTATCGATCCAGGTAGTGGAAGATGTCAAGCGTTATTTCAGGAATAAGGTATACAGGACTATAATACCGAGAAATGTTCGGCTCAGTGAAGCGCCAAGCTTTGGGCTGCCTATAATTTTATACGATCCTAAGTCAAAAGGAGCGGAATGTTATATGGATCTCGCCCAGGAAGTGATCGAATATTCCGAGGAGGTTAACGGCAAATGAAAAAAGGTTTGGGAAAAGGTCTTGGTGCGCTGATATCGTCTGCAGAAACTGATAATGATGCTGGAATAATGGAAATAAGAATAAGTGAGATCGAGCCAAACAGACAACAACCCCGTAAAAATTTCGATGATGAAAAGCTGGCTGGACTTGCTGAATCGATTAAACAGCATGGTGTAGTTCAGCCATTGATAGTTCAGAAGGAAGGTAACTCCTATAAAATTGTTGCGGGAGAAAGACGATGGCGAGCGGCAAGAATGGCTGGTTTACAGACAGTTCCGGTAATAGTAAGGGATCTGACTGATAAACAGATCATGGAGATTGCCCTTATAGAGAATCTCCAGCGTGAGGATCTGAATCCAATTGAAGAAGCAGAGGCTTATGAACGACTGATAAACGAATTTGGCATGACACAGGAAGAAGTATCAGTTACCGTTGGTAAAAGCCGTCCTGCAATAACGAATTCCATGAGGCTCCTTTCTCTTGATGAAAAAATAAAGGAAAAACTGGTTTCAGGAGAAATAAGCAGCGGACATGCAAGGGCACTGCTTGCTCTGAATGATCAGGAGTTTCGGTTAAAAGTCATGGAAGAAGTTATTAAGAAACAGATGAGTGTCAGAGAAACGGAGCACTTGGTAAATCAGTTATCAGTAAATAAAAAGCCAAAGAAAAAAAGAGTTCCTGATGCAGAATACCTGGCAATCGAGGAGAGGTTAAGAGAAGTATTCGGGACAAAAGTAAGGATAATGAATAACAAAAAGAATGGAAAGATCATCCTTGAATACTACTCCCAGGATGAACTTGACAGGATTATAAGCCTGATAGAAAGTATAAGGAAGGGTTGAGAAAAATTGCCACCTCACAGAATCGTTTTTGAGGCGTTTTAAGGAGTGTGGCAATATGATTTTTTACATATAAGAGGTAAAAGCGATTTAAAGGCAAAATAGGCGCTTATATAAAGGGTGCCTTAAAAAAGAAATGTTTCACGTGAAACAATGATGTAAATCATCAATGCAAAGGAGAAATTTGTATGAAAATATTTAACATTCCACTTGAATGGGCAGTATTGATTGGAATAACTTATTTCATTATTTTGATATTGCTTCTTATGAATATTTCAAATAAAGCAAAGATAAAAAAACTCAAATCAAAATACAACAAATTCATGAACGGCCTGAGTGATGTAAATCTGGAAGTGGTTCTTGAAAATTGCATTGATAAACTTAATGGAGTAATTGAGAAAAATAAGGAACTGGAGTTTAATATCAATGATATAAAACGCAATATGTATTATTGTATTCAAAAAGTAGGAGTTGTCAGGTATAACGCTTTCGATGATGTAGGAAGCGATTTGTCATTTTCAGTGGCATTACTGGACAACAATGATGATGGCGTGGTTATAAGCAGCCTGTATGCAAGAGAAAGTTCTTCAACATATGCAAAGCCTATTGTAAGAGGAAAATCAAAATATGCGCTTTCAGCTGAAGAAATTAAAGCAATAGATAATGCGAGGAAAGGACAAATAACAAATATTATCGATGAATAAAAAGCTGCTGTAAGGGGGGAAGCAGAGGTAATGAGCGAAGATAAGATAAAAGAAGATATTAACGCTGATAATAAGATAAGTGAAAACAGAATTAATAATGATAATATAAGTGAGATTAAAATAAATGATGATAAATTAAGCATGGAAAATAAAAGGCAAAATGTATGGCTATATGCAGTCGTACTTTTCATCAGTGCTTTTATAGTATTGTTGTTTACAGCCTACAGCCAGATAAAACTTAATAAAAACCTGGAGAATTACAAAAATAAGGTTTACAGTACTGAAAACGAAAAACAGATGTATCAGCAGCATTTTGCCAGTGCACAGGAAATGAACGAGGAGCTTAATTTGCGGATTGAGGAACTGGAAGAAAAGATAGAAGAAATGAACCAGGAAATGACTGAATTAAAACAGGAAAAAAATGATCTTGAACTTGAGAGCATCCGGAAAAGTGCTGCAAACAGGTTATTGTCTGAAGCATTGGTTTTATATATGGAAGGGGAACCGGCAAAGGCTTTTGATCTTTTGGAAAAAATAGAGCCGGAAAATCTGGATGAGGCATCTGTTAATGCATATGATATGCTGAAAAGAAAAGCCGGATCTGAGGCCGGAAGCATATTGTTTGATGAAGGCTATGATTTGTACAGGAAGGGGAAGTATGAAGAAGCAGTATCTGCTTTTGAGCGTTCATATTCATATGCCTCTGACGAGGAATTTTCTGATAAATGCCTTTATTACAAGGCATATGCAGAACTGAAAACTAACAACAGGACTTCCGCAGTAGAGACAATGAAGCTGCTGATATCGAAGTTCCAGGAAAGTAATTATTTATCGAGAGCAAAAAAATTCGTTTCACGGTATGAAAAATAAATTTTGTGTCGGTAGGGGCAGAAGGATGAAACAACTTATATGCAGGGGACTTATGCCCCTCAGATAATAAACTTCCGCCATATTTCTTTCGGCAGGTATCTGCTTTGCGCTGCTGTTTTTGGATAGTACTTCTGCCGGAACAATATTAAGTTTTTGGATGAATAGTTATGTTAAGTCAATAGCTCAATATATGTTAAATTGTGTTTTCCGGCAGTACAATATAAAAGGCTTATAATGTTTAACGCCAGGTCTGTTTGGTTGGCATAAGGAAGCGTGCCGGACTATTCGGTTCTCATTTTGGTGCCATAATGTTACATTTGTACGGTGTTGACAAAGATGCGGGTATATAGTAGAATATAATTCGTTGCTCGGTTTATACGGAGAGATGGTCGAGCTGGTTTAAGGCACCGGTCTTGAAAACCGGCGTAGTCGTGAGGCTACCGTGAGTTCGAATCTCACTCTCTCCGCCAAATTTAATAATAAGAGGCTATCAGCCTCATAATATATACAGATTTAATATTCGACATGGAGAAGTACCCAAGCAGGTCGAAGGGGACGGTTTGCTAAACCGTTAGTAGGGGCAACTCTAGCCGGGGTTCGAATCCCCGCTTCTCCGCCAGATTTATCAACCATAGTTGATACAATGTAAACCATCTCAATGGAGATGGTTTATTGCTTTTACAGGAGAAAGGCTTGATATTAGACCTCCGGGTAAGCTCCGATATTGGATCTCCACTTTGCATTTATTATGTTTTTGAGAATTATAAAACGTTTCTGTATGTTGGTGTACTTTATTTGCATGTATCACTTAAGAAATTGTTTCCGAAGAATAACTAAAAGTTTCAGAGATAATTAAATGGTTTGCTGAAGAAATTTTGTCCAGGACAAAGCATCATATTTCAGGACATGACTTTTGAATTCAAATAAGTTATATTAATGTCTGAAAGAAGGTGGATGGAATGAACTGGATACAATGCTTATCGAAAAGCATTCAATACATTGAAGACCATATAACTGAAAGGAAAAGCATTAATGAAGTTGCAGATCAGGCGTATGTATCAAGCTCACATTTTCAGCTGCTTTTTCATTTTTCATTTAGTATAACAGCAGGTGAATATATCAGAAACCGTCGGTTGACTTTAGCGGCATTTGATTTGCTGAAACCAGGAAGCAAAATAATAGATGTCGCAATGCGCTATCAGTATGATACCCAGGAAAGTTTTTCCAAAGCATTTACACGGTTTCATGGTTTCCCGCCGTCAAAAGTGCAACCTGATAAAATCAGGATGTTCCATCCTCTTAAAATAAACATTACCGTACAGGGAGGTTTTGAAATGTCCCGTTCACTCGTCGATGAATTTTATTGGAACGATTTCAGAAATCATAAAAACGAAATGCAATCTGACATTGATAAATATCAAATGATTGTAAACTGGGCGGTAAGGGCAAGAGAACATAACCCGAATGTTTTTGATGCTCTGACCGAATGGATTCTTGACGATTCCGAATGGACGGACGATAAGCTTGCGGAGAATGAGCAAATATTAATGCAGGGTATACTTGCACGGTTCAGGAGTCAGAATGCACAGCTTCGGGCATATTTGAAGGATATTGAGCCTTCAGGGATCGTTAACGGAGCTGTTTTCAATGCATTGGACAGATTTGATGACGAGTTGTCGGGCAAAACTGACTGTGATGAACTTCGAGATGTGATTTCAAAAATGTTTGCTGATTACTCGGTCATGCGGGACCGCAGGATACGCGAGCAAATTGCGGGAGGGAAAACAGGTCATTCAGGAACAGACAGCGTTGACATTTTCGGTTATGTAAATTTGTTAAAAGATTGCGACGCCAGAGTACAATGGACGCTTTTCATGCCTGATGTGGTTGAAAATCAACAGAAAGGTTTTAGGGTTGAGAGATTCGAATATATGAAAATGTCAACCATGCGGTTTATCGGGAAAGAAAGCTGTGAAGGCAACGGCCTGGATACTGTCGGGGGCCTTAAAAAACTTTTCAGTATCCTGGATACCATGAGCGAATATAAATCAGGTTTTGATTTTGATGTTTTATTACAACACCATTATGGCAGAGGAGTGGATGTTGAACGATGCCACGGCTTCTGGGGGCGTTTTATGAAGGCTGATGCTCCTGTACCTGAAGGTTTTGTTTACTTCGATTTCACACCGCAAAGGACCGGAGAGGGTTTTGTAGCGGGACCGCCATTCATTTCACAGTTTGCTTTTGCTGTTTTTTCAGGTGATACGGAAGCAATGCACAAAACAGAAGGATATGACAGTAACGCCATGTATGATATCACTCGGAACATAATACTTGGTCATGATGTAAACATTCCTTATCCGGATAAATACTGGACAGCGGAAGTTTTTCTTAATGGGTACGATAATTACAGCACCGCTTATATGTTTAGTGTCGAACTGTAAGAAAGCATGATATATACGGATAAATGCATAAAACGAATTTTATTGATTGGCAAGAAATTATAAGATTTTTGCTGACAACCTTGGATAGACGACAAATTTGGTTTATCATGTCTGCATGACGATTGCCGGTTTCACACCACAAAGCTATGAAATGGGGTTTAGTGAGAGGATATGGATTTCAGAAAAATTTTTGATACGATACCCGATCAGTTTGATAAGTACAGGCCGCGTTACTGCGCTGAGTTGTTTGCTGATCTGATCGAGTATGCAAAAATCGGTCCCGGCAAAACCGTTTTGGAGCTTGGACCTGGAACCGGACAGGCAACGGACCCCATACTGGACACCGGATGTGATTACCTCGCAATCGAGCTTGGTGAACACCTGTATGAGAAGATGAAGATCAAGTATGGCAAATACCCGAACTTCAGTATAGTGAACAGTGACTTCATCACACATGATTTTGGCTGCAAGAAATTTGATATGATCTATTCTGCAACAACTATTCAATGGATTCCGGAAGAGATTGCCTTTTCGAAAACTTATGAACTGTTAAAGCCTGGCGGAACGTTGGCGATGATGCTGACCAAAGGCGATTATAAAACGCCCGATGAGGATCTGTTCAATAAAATCCAGAAGGTCTATTCCGAATACTTCAAACCTGAAATTGAGTATAAGCACGGAGGGTTCAAATACACGAATGCATCCAATTACGGATATGCAGGGTTTGAGAAACGTGAGTTTTATGGCAGGCGTGTATTTACTGCAGATGAATATGTTGCATTTTCCGGCACTCACTGTGATCATATCGTTATTCCTGAGCCTTACAAAAGCAAATTTTTTAACGGCCTCAGAGAAGCTGTCCTGGAGGCTGGAAACAGGATCGTGTTCAACGATACTTATGTTCTTTACCTGGCGAAAAAGCCTTTATAGCTCAGCTTCCCATAACAGGTATGTGCTTCGCAATATCATTTTAATATTCAAATATAAACAATAATGCACAATTATACTCTCATTCTGTGGATAACTTTCGGCATTTGAAGGATAACTTTTTCAAATGGTGCCGTTTTTATTTCGCAGGCAGAAGTGCTGTCTGGTTTTCATCCAGACCCTTGAGAGCTGTACGCCATACACCATCTGGTATGAAGCCTGCTGCTTCTGTCCTTCTATAAGCATATCCGTTATATAACGAAATGATCAGAAAAAATAAAATTTAAATACAAAGCCGTGCCATGCGTGTATGTGATGAAACTTTGCCGGGCGTGGGATCAGATCTGGATAATTCCCGTATAGTTGATGTGATGGCCATTATATGTTAGAATTACACCTTGGAATTACAGTGATCCGGGTGCTTATATAAGTCCGGCAGCATGGGTTTTTTGAAGGGAAACAGCTATGATATTTTCATCATACACATTTATTTTTATATTTTTACCGGTGGCTTTTACTGTCTATTTTCTGGCTCAGAGATTTGCAGGGGACAAGCCTGCGAAAATATGGCTTATTGCAGCATCATTGTATTTTTACGCACATGGCAGCCTGGTTTTTCTGCCGCTGCTTGCGGGTACCATAGTTTTCAACTTTATTATCGTAAAGCTTATCAGGAGATATCATGACAGGCCGGTGATCCCAAAACTCATCCTGGCTGCTGCTTTTGTTGAGAACCTGGGCCTGTTGTTCTATTTCAAATATATGAATTTTTTCCTTACGAATGTGAATTATGTGTTCGGGACTGACTTCGTACTGCTTGATATTGTCCTTCCCATCGGCATATCTTTTTATACTTTTCAGATACTTACCCATGTTATCGATACATACAATGAGGAAGCCGAAGACAGTACGTTTCTTGAGTTTACGCTGTTTGTGTCATTTTTCCCGCAGCTTATAGTGGGACCTATCATCCGTCACGATGACATGATAGAGCAAATACGTTCCGATAAGATAAGACGTATCGACACCGGCAATATCATCAAAGGCATAATGTTTTTCACTGTCGGCTGCGCCAAGAAGATACTGATAGCAGATCCGCTGATAACGCATGCACAGAACTTTTATAACGTTATGGGGAACGGAAACTTCTTTGAAGCATGGGGTGCTGTTTTTGCATATACATTTGCATACTATTTTGACTTTTCCGGATATGCCGATATGGCGCTGGGACTGGGGATGTTTTTCAATATAAAGCTGCCAGAGAATTTCGATTCGCCTTATAAAGCACGAAATTTCGCTGATTTCTGGAGAAGATGGAACATCACGGTATCAAATTTCTTTAACGACTACATCTTCAGAAAAATATTCAGATTCGGCAATGGCATACCGAAGCTTATACTGGCTACATTAGTTACATTCATTGTATCCGGCCTGTGGCACGGGGCAAGCTGGCATTATGTTTTCTGGGGTGTGGCAAATGGTATACTGGTTTGCTTCGCAAACATAATGACGCTGAAAAGAAAAAAATTGCCGTTCCCGCTGGCCTGGGCCCTCACATTTTTCTTTATACTTGTGACAAGGGTACTGTTTGATGCCAACGGAATGACACAGGCGCTGAACATATACAGGACAATGTTTGATATAAGGCCTGCACTGAACGGACTGCATGCGTTTTTGAGTACAGGGGCAGCCTATATCAGAGAAAATCTGACAGTGACAGCACTTATCATTGCCGGAGCATGCATTTGTTTCTTTGCTCCGAATACCAGGGAAATGTTCTCGAAAATGAAACCCAGGTGGTATCATGCCGTATTTGCAGGCGTATTGTTTACAATGTCCCTGTTTTTTATGGGCAGAGTGTCCAATTTCCTGTACTTCCAGTTCTAGAGCAAATGGCGGAAAGACTGAGAGAAGGCGGCATAAAGGCAATGACCGTGCAGTGGTGTATTACGGAAACAGAGGAGTAAGAGATGAAATTTAGAAAGTGGATCACAATATTTTTATTGACAGTTTTATCAGTTGGGCTGTTAATAACCGGATTTAACGCAATTGTAGATCCTTTCGGCATTTTTGGGGACGTCTTATTTGACTGGTATGCATATGATATGACACAGAACCCGAGAATATCAAAAATAGCGTACCTTGATAAAAACCATGATAAATATGACTCATATATAATAGGATGTTCAAAGACAAGTTCATATTCCACAAAAGCGCTGAACGAATATTATAACGGCGCCAGCTTTTACAATATGCTCATGTACGGCGGCGATATGTATGATATAGAGATGACTGCCCGCTATATACTTGAAAACTATGATCCCCAAAATATCATTATTAATATGGGACTTGAAGAGACGGTAAGGTATAATACTGAGGCAGATGATTTCAAGGGAAATCTGCATGCGAAAGTTGACGGGTCTTCACAATTGCTCTTCTATGCAAAATACCTTTTTGCCAATCCCACTTATGCTGCCGAAAAGATAGCCGCATTGCTGACGGATGAATATGTTGTCAATGAAAATGATGTTTTTGTTCCTGAAACAGGAGCATATGACAAATCGGCAAGGGATGTGGAAAGAGTAGGGAACCTTGAAGATTACCTGAAAACCTATCCAAGCTTCAGAACCATTCTGAAAAAAGAAACACTCGATGCAAAAGATCAATGCCTGGCATCAATAAAGCGCATTAAAGAAATGTGTAATGAGAAGGGCGTATCGTTCCTGATGATAATTTCACCCATATACCACACGGAGATGGATGTGTATAACAGGGATCAGCTGGAGGAGTTTCTCAGGGGTTTATCGGAAATTACCGATTACTGGGATTTTTCCGGTTACAACTCTGTCAGCCGTGAACCAAGGTATTTTTATGATCCGTATCATTTCAGAAATGCCGTAGGAGAGATGGCACTGGCAAGGATATTCGGCGATGACAGCATATATGTACCTGATGATTTTGGATGTCATGTAACAAGAGAATCGATTGATGATCATTTATCATTATACTTCGCAGACAGTGAGGCAGATACGAAGGGTGCAGGCGGCGATACCGCTTCAAATTCTGATTTGAGCCCCGGAGATCAGGCTGATGTGTACAGCTGCGAAGTACCAGTTCTGATGTATCATCATCTTTCAGATAATGTTACCGGAAACGCAGTTATTACACCGGAAAGATTCGAAGAACACATGGCGGCGCTGAAAAAATCGGGGTATAATACAATAAGGCTCTCTGATCTTGTGAATTATGTTGAACGGGGTGCTGAACTGCCTGAGAATCCGATCCTGATAACATTTGACGACGGGTACAGCAGCAATTATGAATTTGCTTACCCAATTCTGAAAAAATATAATATGACGGCTGTAATAAATGTGGTAGGTGTTACAGTTGGAGCGGAGACATATAAGGATACAGGCGTTCCAATAAATCCGCATTTCACTTATGAACAGGCGCAGGAAATGATTAAAAGCGGAGTCATTGATATCCAGAGCCACAGTTATGATATGCATAACAGCCAGGAACTGGACAATGACTACAGGCAGGGCGTTTACAGGAAAAAGGACGAAAGCGAGGAAGAATATATAGAAGCTTTCCGCTCAGATTTTATAAAATCAAAGACTGAAATTGAGAAAAACACGGACAGCACTGTCATTGCATACGCGTACCCCAATGGCTTTTATACAACTTTGAGCGAAGTTCTTCTCAGTGAGATGGGGGTAAAAATCACCATGACAGTAGATGAAGGAATGAATACTGTTATAAAGGGTCTGCCCCAAAGCCTGAGAGCAATGAAGCGGTATCGTATGAGTAATGACATTACAGGAGATGAACTTGTTGAAATGCTGAATTCCGCACGGAAAACGGGAAATCCGTAATTTGCATCCGTGAGAAAAAAAGTATATCAATACTGACTGAAGGATCATGGCGGGAAAAGAAGCAATACTGTCCGCCGAAGGAGTCATGAAGGGAAGGTTTAAATGATGGATACGAGAGAAAAGATACTGGAATTTTTTAAAAGCCGCGGGAAATCAGAAGATCTTGGATATGACACTGACCTTTTCAAAGGAGGATACATAAATTCACTGTTTGCCCTCGAAATGGTCATGTATCTCGAGCGTACGTTTGAAATAAAAATCAGGAATAAAGAGATAACAGAAAAGAACTTCAGAACAATAAACAGTATAGCAGAGGTTGTGGAAAGGGCAAAACAGGCCCGGTAATTCAGCTGCCTTTTAAGTTTCAGCTTATCTGGTCAGAAAGGATGCTTATTTATGTCAAAAAAAATAAAATGTCTTGTCTGGGATCTGGACAACACTCTCTGGGATGGTGTACTTCTTGAGGATGACAATGTCAGGCTCAAGGAGGGAATAAGGGATATTTTAAAGGAACTGGACAGGCGCGGTATCCTTCTTTCCATCGCCAGTAAAAATGACAGGGAAGATGCGATGAAAAAGCTGCGTGAATTCGGCATCGAAGAATATTTCCTGTATCCCCGGATCGGCTGGGGCAACAAAGCGGATGCCATAAAGGAGATTGCCGAATCACTGAATATAAACCTGGATACGTTTGCATTCATAGATGATCAGCCGTCTGAAAGGGAGGAAGTGTCGTTTTCACTTCCGCAGGTTATGACTATCGACGCTGCGGATTATAAAGAGCTGCTGAACATGGAAAGGTTCAAACCAAAGTACATTACGGAGGATTCCGCAAGGAGAAGGGAAATGTACCTGGCGGACCTGGAACGCAAACAGGTGGAAAAAGAGTTCAGGGGTTCAAGCGAGGAATTCCTGGCGACACTGGGAATGGAACTGACGGTGGCCCCGGTTGCTAAAGGTGACCTGGAGAGGGTCGAAGAGCTTACTGTGCGTACAAATCAGCTGAACTCCACCGGTGTGACTTACAGCTTCGAAGAACTTGAAGGCTTTATCGCCTCTCCTGATTATATCTTTCTGATTGCTGAACTGAAGGACAAATTCGGCACATATGGAAAGATAGGGATCGTCCTGCTTGAAGAGACAGAAGATACGATATGGATAAGGCTGCTTCTGATGTCCTGCCGTGTTATGACGAGGGGTATCGGGTCCGCGTTGCTGGTCTATATTATAAAACTGGCAGCCGAAAAAGGGAAAAGGCTTGCCGCTGATTTTGTCGATACAGGCAGGAACAGAGTAATGTATATAACATATAAGCTTATGGGCTTTGAAGAAGCTGAGGAAGAATGCGGGCAGGATATTCCTGAAGCCAACGGAATTCACGGTGATTATAATCAGTGCCCGGATACGAAAGAAAGCAGCAGATGCATACTTGAATATAAGGGCAGTTATGATAAGGAGTATCCCTCATACCTGAAAATAATTTTCAAATGATCTTACTTAAGAACGACTCTATGTGAAGTGTTTTTTCATATATCTCTATATAATATAAGCAGCTTTTTCCTCAGGCAGAGAACATGTGAAAATACGGTAAATCTGCGCCATCTGCCTGCAGAATCGGCGGGGAGGCTGCTGTTCGGAGCAGACATACCGCTCAGTTTTTGGCTATTATCTGCCCTGCGGCAGACATGCTGGTCAGCTTTGTGGATGTGCTGCCATGCAGCGGATATGTTGTTTTGTTTTCTGCAGACCTCCTGCCCTGGGTGAACCTGCTGTTTTGCCGGATGCAGTACCGCAGGCGTTCTTCAGTGTTTACCGGCCTATTGCTGAGATCTTGTTGAGAACCGTAAACAGTACAACCGTAATATTTGAGATGCTCGAGAGCATAATCTGAGGTTTATGCCTATTTTTGTCAAAAACCTTGCTGTTTACCTTCTTTAAAATAAAATATGCCTGGATCAGAATTGCAAATGCAGCAATCCCCTTGAGCAGGACAGTTCCCAGGAAAAATGAACAGTAGAAAATAAACATCAGAACAATAAGATTATATGTTACACTGAGGCCTTCACTGAATTTTTCAATATCCAGATCGGTCAGTTCTTCAAGATCTTCCTGCAGTTCTTCATCTATCTCAGACTCACTGAATCCGTTGGACATCACAATACTGTATATTTGCCTGATGGAAATGAATGTGACTGCAGTGGCTGCTACTGCAAAAAAAATATTGTGATTTGCAGTAATAGCAATGGCCGGCAGGGCTACTATGGCCATAAAAAACAGAATATCGTCTTTCGATTGCATTATACACCTCTAAAATAATCTCTAAATTATATCGTTTCAAATTATTATACAATAAAAAAACATATTCAGATACTAAAAGTTTATGCCGGCGGAGTCTGCAAACTCGTTTTATGCCCTGTGACGGCGCGGAATAATAAACATAAAAAGTTGTTATTCTAACAATGATGTTCAATTAAATTTTATGATATAAGGAGGCAGGAATATGGCAAAAACCGTAGTCGGAGTTTTTGATACACAGGATCATGCAGAGATGGCTGCAAGGCGTGTTAAGGAACAGGGCCTTCGTACGGATGATATATCGATTGTTGCAAAACGCAGTGATAACGAGGATCCGTATGATACGGGGGCAGCAAACAGCATCGATATGGGCGGCTCGCTAAAAGGAGATCCCTGGATAAACAAGGAGATGGGCGGACGTACCGCAGCGAATGATAATATATCTGATGGTGTAATATCCGGGGGCCTGCTTGGAGGACTGGCAGGTCTGCTGATAGGGGCCGGCAGTCTGATCGTGCCCGGTTTTGGCATTGTAGCAGCTGCAGGTCCAATTACCGGATTACTTTCAGGTGCGGTGACAGGTGGTATCGTAGGGGGCTTAATAGACCTCGGCATACCGGAAAGGGAAAGCAGGCAATACGAGACAGATATAAAACACGGTAAAATACTGTTCAGCATGAGGACGGATGACGATAAAGCAGATCGCGTGGCATCGATTTTAAGAAACAGCGGTGCAACAAATGTACAGGTATATTGACTGCAGGTTCTGAAATAAAGACATCACAAGCGGCCTGCTGCATAATGCGCAGTTTCAGGCGCATAGTAAACGTTGAGGCATTTTGAAGCATAAAGATAATCGTGTAAAACAATACATGAGACAATAACCGGCTTATTCGTATACCGGCTGAATAATACAAATACAGGGCATGAGTACCTGTCTCATGCCCTTGGTTTTTAAGTTACTGCCAAATTTGACTTTCAGCAGTGACAAACAGGTTTACATGCCTGTGTACGTGTTTTCCTGATGGATTATACATCCTGGTATTTATTCGGCATTACCTGTATCTGTGCCCTCAGTTGGTTCAGCCGGCTGCTGCATGTCTGGTGCAACTGTATGCCCGGGATCAGCTGAAAGTTCCGGCTGTGTACCTGCAGTGTCCGTGGTTTCGGACGGAGTTTCCGCAGCTTCAGATGACCCAGGAGTCTTCTGCTCTCCGGAATGTGCCGGTTCTGCAGGTGCAGTATTTTCTGCGGGAGTTTGCTGTGCATCCTGTGGCGGAGAAGACTGGGATTTCTTTGATTCTGCAGATGCGGCCTGCTGCATTTTCGCAGCCAGACCCGGTGTAGTTGTGCCGTCAGGATTGCGTATCCCTACCCGGAATTCCTCGTCACATGCATTATATCTGCTTGTATGCAGTTTAGTATGTGAGATGACTGTACTTCCTGACTTCACGGTTTTATATGTTTCTACCACGTAACCATCGGTACCGTACTGACTTTTTTCAATTTTACCTACAGCAAGAGTTGGGTCGTCAACATACTTCGTCTTGTACGGTGTCCGGCTCAGAGTTTTATTGCTGATTATCACGGTTTTGTCCGGCTGCGTTTTTGTTCCTCTGAATATAACTGTAATTTTATTGTTGTCTACCTGTGCAGTGATCTTAATAGGCCAGCCTGTCGTATTGATGAAACGTAAGTCGGTACCGCCGTAATATGCTGTGGCATCCTGCCCCAGAGGTACATATGTGACTATGAAGGAGTGATTTCTTCTTTCTACGACCTTCAGGTCTGACAGCAATACGGCATTATACAGCGTACTGACTGCCTGGCAGATACCGCCGCCGACTCCGTCCTCGACTCTTCCGTTGATGAAGACATGGGCTTCCTTATAGCCATACTTTTCATTTCTTGGCCCAACAATTTTATTAAATGAAAACTCTTCGTCGGGCATCAGTATATAATTATTAAATTTGCTGGCTGCAAGACTGATGTTATGCATCCTGTTTTTCTCGCTTTGTGTCCTTGTCTGGAAGGTCGTGCTGTACTTAGCAAGTTCATCACGGAAAAGCATGGATGAAGCCACGTCGGATGTGATTTCCGGTTCTGTGAAAGTTACCGGAAGCACACGTTCCGCGTCTTCTTTACTGTTTTCTTCTTCAACGATCTTTCTTAGTGTTTCCCTGTCGATCTGACGGCCCATGGTGTGGGGAACAAGTTTGAGTTCATTGCCTTCAAGCTTGTAATATGCATTTTCAGGCGACGAGACTATCTGGTCATACAGCTTATCTGCATCAAGAACCGCTGCTTTGGTTATAATGACATCAGGCTCAATCACTCCGCCCTTTCCGGAGTTTATCATTTCTATGACCTGTGACTTTGTTTTGGCCTTATCGATGCTTTCTCCATGCTTTCCGGAGCGGAGCATGACTTTATCATCCGATATCACAAGCCCGCCTTCACTGACTGGCTGGAAAGACATTTCATAAAAACGTGATATGAAATCGTCCAGTTTGGATTCATCGTAACTTCGGGGGACATTGAATGAAACACCGGTTATGCCGGCACGTGCGATGTCATAGAGACGTACGAATATATTGCCGCTGCGTCCTAAAGAATAGGCGGCTTCCACTGCAGCATCCACATCATAACTGACTCCCACCTCGGGATATGAAAGTTTCAGTTCCGCCAGCTGTGTTTTGAGAGTGATTGAAAGATCTGATGCGGGAATGCTGTATCTGGATTCAAGAACCTGCAGCAACTCCTGTCTGCTCATACCGGATGCATCAATATCGTCTATATGTACGCCCTTATAAATATAACCGTATTGCAAAACGATATAAGCCAGTATTGATGCTGCTAATATCATTACTGCTATAATTATGGACAAAATTAATACTGCTTTGTTTCTTTTTTTTACAGCTGCATTTTTAACCTGTACTTCGGGCTCCATATATCCATACCTTTATATTAAACTGTTGCTATTATTGTATATAATATCAGACGATTTAATTATCTCAATTGTTTCGCCAAAACTCAATATTGTTTCGTAAAAGATATTAAGTTTTTGTTACTGTAGTTTCAAATTTTCAATACAATAGTAGAAATGCCGCATGAAAAGTATTAATATTAATGAAAGAATGCATGTGAATAACTGATTTGCTGCCATTTGAAAGGATTTGGGTTAATGAATGTATTTAATGAGGCTGAGTTTTGGGATATATGTACAAAACTTGGCGCAAACGGGACGATAAAAGATGTTACGGTCAGATACGACACACCCGGGTATTTTAACAGGATCAAAAGCATGGTACATAGAGACAGACGGGGTGAAGTGGTTTTTTGCGTAATCAGGCCTGACGGAAAGTTAATAACCACTACCTGCAAAGAGTACCCTGAAGGTATATACAGGATTCCGACAGGAGGCATAGGCCATAATGAGGATATACTGAATGCTGTTTACAGAGAGGTCAGGGAAGAACTGGGCCTCGATGTTCAAATAAGATCATTTGCCGGTGTAATACGTATCAGGTTTGAATACAAAGATGAAAGTATTATGTTTTATTCATATATTTTCATCCTGAATGAGACAGGCGGAAGACTGCTCGAAGATGCCAGCGACGATGAAATAAGCGGAGTTAAGGAAGCAGATCTTGATGAACTTGAGAGGATCGTTGAAGCCCTGGGTTCGATAAGCGGGAAATGGCATGACTGGGGCAGCTTTCGTTACATAACTTCAAACGCAGTATTAAGATATTTGAGAGATAAAAGTATATAAAGGGAAATATGTGCCTATACTTATAGCAGAAGGAATATACTGTAAGAAGGTGCATATAGTGGATACTGAACTTGTCAAATATGGGAACAGGGATGCCGACACCGGGATTAGGGCCAAAAGCCGGAAAAAGCGCCTTTTTGCCCGGGCCGGAGTACATACCGCTCTCACGGAAGATGAAAGGCAGCTGATAGATGAGGCTTTAAAGGCAAGGGATGAATGGCTGGAAGCCGGGATTAATTTCGATTATGTGTGTGATGAGCTGATGGTGGATTACTATATTTACAGGATGAAAGCCTGCGAATCACGATACACATATTTACTGAGGCTTGCCAAGGAAAAGGGCCTTTCGCATTATATTCTGAAAACTTAAGTCATATTTCAGGAGTTGTACAAGTACAATATAACGGGATGTCACAAGGGCAGAGACGTGCGGAGGAAGTATCTTTGCCCGCAGTACATCAGCCAGGACTCATTATTTAATATGGAGATATGACTGTGGGTTACAAAGTTCTGTTTTCTTTTTTGGCAGGCATTGTTTTGGTGCTTCTTATGGGAAAACTGCTGGCGGCACCTCTTAAAATTGCTGCAAAACTTGCCGTCAATGCACTGCTGGGAGCGGCAGTACTGATTGCGGTAAACTGGCTCGGCAGTTTTGTAGGTTTTGGTATTTCATTCAACATATATACTGCTTTCATAGTAGGTATGCTTGGCGTGCCCGGCTTTATACTTCTGATTGTTCTGAAGCTTCTGTTCGGCATCGCGTAAATGCCTTTCATTTTGCTTTTCCTCTGTTTATTAAACACTTCACAAATTCAACTAATAATGTTAAAATAGTATCGGATGTGTGATATAATCTTGTATACAATATACAATATTAAAAAATAAACTGCCCCTGATCATCTTATACTGTTAAATTTCTAACAAAAAATACGGCATTCATTCGGGAAATGTGCAGTAATTAAAGAAAATAAAGGGGAATAGTAAAGGGGAGATTAGAATGGGTAAAAACATGAAAACAATGGACGGTAATACCGCCGCGGCTTATGTTGCCTATGCTTTTACTGATGTCGCGGGTATTTACCCGATCACACCGTCATCTGTAATGGCAGAGTGTGTGGATGAATGGTCTGCAAATGGCAGAAAGAACATCTTCGGACAGGAAGTAAAGGTTGTTGAAATGCAGTCTGAAGCAGGCGCAGCCGGAACAGTGCACGGATCACTTACTGCAGGTGCTCTGACGACCACATTTACGGCATCTCAGGGTTTGCTCCTTATGATACCGAATATATACAAGATCGCAGGAGAGCTGCTTCCGGGCGTGTTCCATGTAAGCGCAAGGGCAGTAGCAAGTCATGCGCTGTCTATATTCGGAGATCATTCCGACGTGATGGCATGCCGTCAGACGGGTGCTGCACTGCTTGCTGAAGGAAGCGTGCAGGAAGTCATGGATCTGGCACCTGTTGCACATCTGAGTGCAATAAAGGGAAGAGTTCCTTTCATCAACTTCTTTGATGGTTTCAGAACGTCACATGAAATCCAGAAAATCGAAGTAATTGACTATGATGATTTTGCAAAACTGGTAGACTATGAAGCAGTGAAGAAATTCAGGAAGAGAGCGCTGAATCCTGAGCATCCTTCCATAAGAGGTACTGCACAGAACCCCGACATTTTCTTCCAGGCACGTGAATCTTCAAATGTATACTACAATGCACTGCCTGAGATAGTGGAAGAATACATGAACAAAATCAGTGAGCTCACAGGCAGGAAATATGGCCTGTTCAATTACTACGGAGCACCCGATGCTGACAGGGTCATAGTTGCTATGGGTTCCGTATGTGAGACCATTGAAGAAACCATAGATTACCTCATGGCACAGGGACAGAAAGTAGGCGTTGTAAAAGTTCACCTGTACAGACCTTTCTCTGCAAAGCATCTGCTGGCTGCTATTCCTGATACTGTTAAGAAGATAGCTGTCCTTGACAGGACAAAAGAGCCCGGCGCGCTGGGAGAACCTCTTTACCAGGATGTCTGCACCGCACTCTATGAAAACGGCAGAAACGCTGTCATAGTAGCAGGACGTTATGGCCTTGGTTCAAAAGATACGACACCTGCACAGATCGCCGCAGTATATGACAATCTGAAGGCGGATGAGCCGAAGAATCACTTTACTATCGGTATAGTCGATGACGTAACACATCTTTCTCTCCCTGTCGGAGAAGAGCTGGATACAACACCGGAAGGCACCATCAGCTGCAAGTTCTGGGGCCTCGGTTCAGATGGTACAGTTGGTGCCAACAAGAACTCAATTAAAATAATAGGCGACCATACCGACATGTATGCACAGGGTTACTTCTCCTACGACTCAAAGAAGTCCGGCGGTGTAACCATTTCTCACCTCAGATTCGGCAAGAGGCCTATTCGTTCCACTTATCTTATAAAGAAGGCAGATTTTGTAGCATGCCACAATCCTTCGTATGTCGGCAAATATGATATGGTAAGCGATCTGAAGGACAACGGCACATTCCTGCTGAACTGCAGCTGGTCTGCAGATGAACTCAGCGAGAAACTGCCGGCTGATATGAAGAGATATATTGCTAAGCATAATATAAAGCTTTACATCATAGATGGCGTATCTATAGGCAAGGAAATCGGCCTGGGCAACAGGATAAATATGATAATGCAGGCTGCATTCTTCAAACTGGCCAATATCATACCGATCGATGACGCTGTCAAGTATATGAAGGATGCTATCCTTAAGACCTACGGCAGGAAAGGTGAAAAGGTTGTAAACATGAACTACCTTGCTGTAGATAAGGGTATTGGAGCACTCCACAAGGTAGAAGTTCCTGCCGACTGGGCTGATGCAGCAGATGAAGCTGCAGCAACAAAGGACGTACCTGAGTTCATCAGCAATATCCTTGAGCCTATCAACAGGCAGGAGGGTGACAAGCTGCCTGTAAGCGCTTTCGCAGGAAGAGAAGACGGTACTTTCCCGAACGGAACTTCCAGGTATGAGAAGAGAGGTATAGCTGTAGATGTGCCTGAATGGCAGATAGACAAATGCATACAGTGCAATCAGTGCTCATATGTTTGTCCGCACGCAGCTATAAGACCGTTCCTCCTCAATGAAAATGAGGTAAAGAATGCTCCTGAAGGATTCGAATCCAAGAAGGCAATAGGGAAAGGTATGGAAGGCCTGAACTTCAGGATGCAGGTATCCGTTCTTGACTGTCAGGGCTGCGGCAGCTGTGCAAACGTTTGCCCGGCAAAAGAAAAGGCATTGATTATGAAGCCTATAGAAACACAGTATGCACAGGAGAAGAACTGGGACTATGCTATGACAATAGAGCCCAAGAATCCTATGGGAACAAGCACAGTCAAGGGAAGCCAGTTCCAGGAACCGCTGCTTGAATTCTCCGGCGCATGTGCAGGATGCGGCGAAACGCCATATGCTAAACTGATTACCCAGCTGTTCGGCGACAGGATGATGATCGCAAATGCTACAGGATGTTCGTCAATCTGGGGCGGCAGTGCACCGTCCATGCCGTATTGCTCAAACAAGAACGGCCATGGTCCGTCCTGGGCAAACTCCCTGTTCGAAGATAACGCTGAATTCGGTTATGGTATGTACCTGGCAGTGAAGCAGATCAGGAACAAGATTGCTGATAACTGCAATAAACTTCTCGAAGCAGGAGTTCCTGATGATGTAAAGGCAGCAATTGAAAGCTGGCTCAATAACTTCAGTGACGGTGAAGGTTCCAAGAAGGCATCTGAAGAGCTCAAATCGGTATTTGAAGCTTATGCAGCAAAGGCTGATGCAAATGCAAAGGCATTGATAGATGAGATACTGGAAAACAAAGAGTTCCTGGTTAAGAAGTCTCACTGGATCCTTGGCGGAGACGGCTGGGCATATGATATCGGTTTTGGCGGCCTTGACCATGTCCTTGCTTCCAATGAGGATATCAATGTTCTCGTATTTGATACCGAAGTTTATTCAAATACCGGCGGACAGTCTTCAAAAGCAACTCCTGCAGGTGCAGTGGCGCAGTTTGCAGCAGCCGGCAAGAGGACAAAGAAGAAAGACCTTGGTATGATAGCAATGTCCTATGGCTATGTTTACGTAGCACAGGTTGCAATGGGCGCTAACCAGGCACAGCTGATTAAGGCATTGACTGAAGCTGAGAAGTATAACGGACCGTCCCTGATCATAGCATATGCACCTTGCATCAATCATGGAATCAGGCTTGGTATGGGCCAGTCCCAGCTTGAAGAAAAACGTGCTGTTGAGGCAGGTTACTGGCACCTTTACAGGTACAATCCTGAGTTGAAGAAAGAGGGCAAGAATCCGTTCGTCCTCGACTCCAAGGAGCCTACTGCGTCATTCAGAGACTTCATCATGGGCGAAGTCAGATACTCGTCACTGACCAGGACATTCCCTGATACAGCGGACGGGCTCTTCACAGAAGCTGAAGAGGACGCAAAAGAGCGTTATGAAACTTACAAGAGGCTGGCAAACGGCTGATACTGAAATATTCAGAAGGAGCACAGGATAAATCCTGTGTTCCTTTTTTTATCGGGGAAATGCGTATTTTTACGGCATCATCTCCCGGAACTCAGCTGATTCCGTATATGTGATTTCTTCTACAAAAGCATCCGGGGGCATATAATTTAACGTGCTGTGCCGAGTACCAGGCGGCATAGTTTTCCGGATTACATGAAAATAATGCCTGGCAGGCAAAAAGTATGCTATGCCGGGCAGCGACACGGATATAGCTGGAGGGGATATCATGCAGGGGATAGATAAAGAAATTGCAGAAAATTATGGATTCAATGTCACAAATATAGTGCAATATAAAGATTCTTACATGATCGTTTCCCCTATGGGGAAGAAACTGCTCAAAAGAATACCTTTTTCTCAGGATCGGCTCATGTTTGTACATGCAGCCAAAGAGCACCTGGCAGCTAACGGATTTACGCATACTGACAGGTATCTGACAACTCTTTCAGGTGAGCCCGGGTTTTATTCGGGCGGAAATCTGTTCGCTGTGACAGACTTTATTGAAGGCAGGGAGAGCAGTTTTGACAGCGATGCCGATATAAGGAGGGTGTCAGCGGTACTGGCGGAACTGCATCGTGCTTCAGCCGGATATGATCCGCCGGAAGAATGTAAGGTCCGCAGTGAACTGGGGAAACTTCCCGGTTATTTTTCAAAGAGGATTGAGGATATCAAAAAGATGAAAAGGCAGGCAGCAAAGGAACAGGGGCGTTTTGACCAGCTATTTCTTAAGTATGCTGATTATTACATAAACCTGGCCCAGACCGCCGCTGAGCAGCTTGCTTCATCGGCTTATGAAACACTTACTGAAAAAGCAGCCCGTGAACGGTCATTTTGCCACCATGACTATACCCATCACAATATCATAATAAATGATGGTACCGTTGCCGTTACTAATTTTGATTACTGCTGTTTTGATCTGAGGGTGTACGATATAGCAAACCTCATACGGCGTAAGATGCGTAAATCAGGCTGGGATGTTTCGAAAGCTTCGCTTATTTTAGAGTCATACAGCAAAACTGTACATCTGGATTATGAGGAACTTGAGCTGATGAAAATAATGCTTATTTTCCCGCAGAAATTCTGGAGAGTTGTAAACCGTTATTATAACAGCAGGCGGAGCTGGTCCGAGAAAATATTCATCGGCAGGCTGCAGGAAGTTATAGATGAAATAGCCCCTTTTGACGCGTTTATAAAGGCATATGACGCTGAAATACTGTGATGATGTAATTTTCATCATCACAGTATTTAAATCAGAATAAGCCCTTTATAACGCCGGCTGCGTCGATATCCATCTTTTCGGCAGCCGGTACTTTCGGAAGTCCTGGCATGGTCATTATGTCACCGGTAAGTGCCACAATAAATCCGGCACCTGCGGATACTTTGATTTCACGTACGGTTATTTCAAAGTTTTCCGGCCTTCCCAGCAGTTTTGGATTGTCTGACAGGGAGTACTGTGTCTTTGCCATACAGATCGGCAAATTGGCAAGCCCGAGCTCCTCCAGCTTTCTGATCATCTTTTCGGCAGCTGCAGAATATACAACGCCGCTGGCTCCATATATTTCCCTGGCAATAGTTTCTATCTTTTCCTTTACGGGAAGCCCGACATCATAGAGGACTTTGAAGTGTGACGGGACTGTGTCTGTCAGATTTACCAGCTTTTCAGCCAGCTCTATACCGCCTTCACCGCCCCTGGCAAATACATCGGAAAACGCTATGTCGACATTCATGCGTTCGCATCTGTTCCTGACATACTCCATTTCAGCTTCAGTGTCCGTACTAAAGCGGTTGACAGCTACCAGCACCGGTACCCCGTATTTTCTGAGATTCTCAACGTGTTTTTCCAGATTGGGGAATCCCTGTTCCAGGGCTTTCATATCTTCCCGGGCAAGGCTGTCTTTCGGGGCACCGCCGTTATATTTGAGGGCCCTTATCGTTGCCACAAGAATGGCAGCATCAGGCCTGAAACCGGCATATCTGCATTTTATGTCAAAGAATTTTTCAGCTCCCAGATCAGCCCCGAATCCGGCCTCCGTTATCACATAATCTGCCAGTTTCAATGCCAGTTTTGTTGCGTTTACGCTGTTGCATCCATGAGCGATGTTGGCAAATGGGCCTCCGTGCATAAGCACGGGAGTGTTTTCGAGTGTCTGTACCAGGTTGGGCTTTATCGCATCCTTCAGCAGAAGTGCCATTGCTCCTTCCGCTTTCAGCTGAGAAACTGTTACAGGAGCACCTGAGAAGTCATATCCGATGATTATTCTCCCGAGCCTGTTTTTAAGATCTGTCAGATCTGAAGCAAGGCATAATATAGCCATAACTTCTGAGGCCACGGTAATTATAAAGCCGTCTTCCCTTGGCATGCCGTTGGCCTTTCCGCCCAGACCTGCGACAATATTTCTCAGAGCCCGGTCATTCATGTCCATAGCCCTTTTCCAGGTTATCTGCCTTGGGTCGATGCCCAGTTCATTGCCATGATGTATATGATTGTCTATTATCGCCGACAAAAGGTTGTTTGCCGCAGTGACAGCATGTATGTCGCCTGTGAAATGCAGATTGATGTCTTCCATTGGAACGACCTGTGCGTATCCTCCTCCGGCCGCGCCGCCCTTGATTCCCATAACAGGTCCGAGAGACGGTTCCCTGAGCGTTATGACTGTCTTTTTCCCGATAGCGGCCATAGCTTGTCCGAGACCGACAGTAGTTGTCGTCTTCCCTTCTCCGGCAGGTGTCGGGTTAATCGCGGTCACTAGAATAAGCTTTCCGTCTTTCTTGTCCCGGATCCTGTCCCAGAGCGAAGGAGACAGTTTTGCCTTATATTTTCCGTAAAGCTCAAGCTCATCGGCATCAATGCCCAAATCTGCCGCTATTTCTGTAATAGGCTTCATTTTGCACTGCTGTGCTATTTCAATATCAGTCAGCATTATTTATCAACCTTCCCGAAATTCTGTCGCTACATCATTATACCTTCCGGTGCGGCTCATGACAATAGATTGGTCACAACAATACTCTGGTTTACATATTATGGAACAGGAGGCGGAAAACGCATTGCCGCAGTACAGCGCGATGCCGCAGAATTGATGCAGATGATGGTGGTGAGCGGATGAGTGAAATAAAAATAGGCGATATCGTTGCAAGGAAATCTTACGGGTACGACATTTTTTTCAAGGTCATTGACATAACGGAAGCCGGCGGAGAAAGAATACTTACTCTAAAAGGAATCAGCTACAGGATTGAGGCTGACGCTCCTGAATCGGATCTTGAGCTGCAGCCTGAAAACAAAGTAAGGGAATACAGGGACAAATGCTTCCGGCAGGCAGAGACATGTGCAGCAGACAGGATACCTGCAGTACGGTATTATGGCCGGTACATGCCGCGGAGCCGAAGCCGGCGAAAAAAAGCATATCTTAGAGATACCTCAGAGGAGGAAACCGGGATAATTAAAAGGCCGGGGAAGGTACTGCATATAGATGGCGATAAAGATTATCTGGAAAACTGCATGGCTGAGTATAAAAGACTGGGCATCGAAGCAGTGGGAGAATATGTGCCGGAAAAGGAACAGCCGCAAAGAGTTGTGGAGCTGTTAAAAAAGCATATGCCTGATATACTGGTACTCACAGGACATGACGGTTTTATTAAGGGCCAGGACAGCTATACGAACCTGTCAGCGTACAGGAATTCAAGGTACTTTATTGAGGCGGTAAAACAGGCAAGACGTTTCATAGGAGACATGGACAGCCTTGTTATTTTTGCCGGTGCGTGTCAGTCGCTTTACAATGAGATAATTAAGGCAGGAGCTAATTTTGCCAGCGCACCTTCCAGGGATCTGATACATGCGCTCGATCCTGTGAGAGTATGTCAGAAGATAGCATTTACCAGCATCGATACCGTCCTTGACGCAGAAGATGTAATAAAAAATACGATAACGGGGAAGACTGGAATTGGCGGTATGCAAACCAGGGGGAAATACAGGGAAGGTTTTCCGGTCGAGCCTTATCACCAGGGAAATAGCTAAATTTTAAGAAAAGACTTGACATAAATAAAATTCCCTTGTTATAATATATAACTTTTTTTTGACAAGCTATACTGTTTGTGATATAATATTCAAAACAGAAGATGAGGTGATTGCATGGCAGAAAAGAGCGACCTTGTTCAGATAAAAAAGAACATTGAGACCTGCATAGGCGAAAGAGTTCAGCTCAAGGCCAATAAAGGCAGGAAAAAGGCTTTTATCAAAGAAGGAATAATTGAAAATTCATATCCCAGCATCTTCATCATCAGGTTTGAGAACGAATACGAGACAACAAGAAGGGTTTCCTACAGTTATACGGACATTCTTACCAAGGCAGTAGAACTTGTGATTTATAAAGATGACAAACAAATACTCGTAAGCTGATACAGTTGCAAAACGAGCAGTAAAAGCCTTAAAATCCCGGTTTCAGGACCGGGGTTTTTTAATTTTTGCTGTATGACCCTGCGATGCTGTGCTGCATTAAGAATTTGTCCTTCCGCGGGTATATTTCCTGTAATAATTAATACATCTTGTCAATATACATTTAAAGAGGATATACGCATACTGTCGTGCGGGGGGAGGATTTTCAAATGTCTCTTGAACTGATAAAAGAGGCCGTCAGGTTTAATAGACCAATAGGCGAGGATTCCACACAGACTATTGTTGAAAATGATATCATAGTACCCGATATAAAGCCGGACATATCACGCATATTGCTGCTGGACGGTGAGACGTGGATAGACGGAGCGGAAACTGCTGCAGAAAAGGTACTGGTCAATGGTTCGGTCAGGTACAAGATCCTGTATATCGCAGATGATCCCGACCAGCCGGTAAAGAGCATCGTTTCAACTTCAGGATTCCAGTATGCCATGGATATACCTGATGCCAGGCAGGGAATGCAGTGCAGGGTCAAATGTGATATCGAGCATATGGAATATGAAATTCTCAACAGCAGAAAGATCAATGTCAAGGCAATCATCAGCCTGTCAGGAAAGGTCACGGAACAGGTCGAGCAATATATCACCAAGGATTTTGAGGGTTCAGAAGATCTGCAGGTCCTGAGGGGCAACATTTCCGTCAGTTCATATATCGGTGACAGCCATACAAAGTGCCAGGTGAAAGAGATAGTCGATATACCTTCCGGCAAGCCGGCCATTCTGGAAATACTGAGAAACGATGTAAAGATAACCGGCAGGGAATATAAGGCCGGAGAAGATAAAATTGCCGTAACCGGTGCATTGAATGTTTCAACACTGTATGTTGCAGATGATGAAAACCGGAGTATCCAGTTTATGGAACATGAAGTTCCATTTAACCAGATTGTTGACATACCGGGAATGGATGAAACGTGTCAGTGCAGTGTTGACATCGCTCTTGGGGAAACGTCCTTTGAAGCGGATGAGGATGGGGACGGAGAACTGAGAAGAATGAAATGTGATGTTTTGCTTGACATTTATGCGCAATCGAGCGGGATCAGGGAGATAGAACTTGTTGATGATGCATACAGTCCCTGTGCCAGGGTAAGCATCGAAAAGGAACAGCTGACACTGGAAGAACCCGTTGCGGAAAACGAAGGCCAGCTGACGATCAGGGAGAATATAGTTATAGACGAAGACGCTCCCGATATTTCAGAATTGTTTAATGTACTTGGGAAACTTTCACTTTCATCATATGAAATAACCGATAACCGGGTTGTCATAGATGGAGTTGCGATTTGCAATGTGCTGTATATCGCAGCAAGTGACGGGCAGCCGGTCCACTGCTCAGAAAGTCAGATCCCGTTCAGACATTCGGTAGAAGCAAAAGGTGCTGCGCCGGGGATGGCTCTGGCTGCAGAAATGGAGATCGAGCATTACAGTTACAGCATTATTTCTTCCAGAGAGGTGGAAGTACGGCTGGTAATAAGCCTGAAAACGAGGGTCACGAGGCAGATATCCGTACCTGTTATTTCGAAGGCTTCCGAACAGCCGCTCGATGACAGCAGGGCGGACAGCCAGCCCAGCATTACCATCTACTTTACTCAGCCGGGAGATACGCTTTGGAAAATTGCCAAGAGATACTATACGACTGTGGATGAAATAATCAGGTTTAATGATATTGCATATGATAAAGAAATCGAGCCTGGTAACCAGATCATTATCATGAAGAAAGTGTGACGAGACATCAGACAATATGCTGTTGTATTTATTCTGATGCCGTATAAGTAAAAAAGTGCCTGAAGATTAGAATTTGGGCACTTTTTATTGTAAATGGAATGTTTTTTGTATATAATATACCTTAAATTGTATTTGCTGAGGCGCAAGATAAATGTCCTACTTGGAAGTACCGGCTTATGCCAAAATAAATCTGTCACTGGATGTTATCCGCAGAAGAGAAGATGGCTATCATGAACTTAGGACGATCATGCAGACAGTCTCTCTGCATGATACTGTATGCCTTGATACATCTCCGGATGCAGGGATCAGACTGGAATGCAGCGGCGGCCATGTACCTGAAGACAGGACGAACACCGCCTGGAAAGCGGCTGAGCTTGTAATTGGCAAGTTTGGTATAAAAAACGGGCTCAGGATAAGGATAATCAAGAGGATACCTGCAGCTGCAGGCCTGGCAGGCGGCAGTGCGGATGCAGCCGCTGTACTGAGGGGCCTGAATGAGCTGTTTTCCCTCAGGCTTGGCATTGATGAACTCAAGGACCTGGGAAAGCAGATCGGGGCGGATGTGCCGTACTGTATCGAAGGAGGTACCAGGCTGGCTGAAGGGATAGGTGAGATACTGACTCCGCTTCCTGACTTCAGCGGTGTCAGTGTCGTGATTGTCAAGCCAGGTATCAGCGTTTCGACGCCATGGGTATACCAGAACCTGGATCTGTCCGAAATTTCAGATCAGGACAGGCCTGATACCGGGCGGATTATTGATGCATTGACCCAAAAGGATACTGCAGGGGTTGCAGCGGGGATGAAAAATGTCCTGGAGCTTGTAACACTGCGAAGGTATGCTGTGGTAAGACAGGCAAAAAGCCGTATGGAAGAAGCGGGAGCATTGGGAAGCATGATGAGCGGAAGCGGCCCAAGCGTATTTGGACTGTTTGCGGATGAAGATTCTGCATACAAAGCATATGAAGCGCTTTCAGACAGCAGTATCTGGCAATGTTATATTTCTAGAACCATATGACCGGAAAAGGTGATTTCTGTATAACGGGCATATAAAAGGAGACGTGAATCAAATGGCAGGTAAGCTGGCAAAAGTTAATCTGAACGACTATAAACCACTTAGGGATGTTATTTTTGATACACTGAGGCAGGCTATAATAGTTGGTGAACTCAAACCCGGGGAGCGGCTGATGGAAGTGCAGCTGGCACAGAAAATGGGCGTGAGCAGGACTCCTGTTCGGGAAGCAATAAGGAAACTTGAGCTGGAAGGGCTTGTAGAGATGCTGCCGAGAAAAGGAGCCCATGTGGCTGATTTGTCTGTAAAAGATATAATGGACGTGCTGGAGGTCAGGGCAACTTTGGACGGACTGGCATCGTCGCTGTCAGCTTCACGTATAAACGACGACGAAATAAAGGTGCTGAGGCATCTTCTTGATCAGTTCATCAGCTATGTTGAGAAAGATAACCTGCAGGGTTCCATTAAAAAGGACGTGGAGTTTCATGATGTAATCTATCATTCCTCCAGAAATGACAAGCTGATACAGATATCCAACAATCTCAGGGAACAGGTCCAGAGATTCAGAGTTATATATATCAAGGATTACAGCAGCTCAAAAGAGCTTATAAAAGAACATGAGACTATATTCGATGCCATTGTCAGCAGGGATCCGGAAGCAGCAATGCAGGCGGCACAGATCCATATAAAGAATCAGGAGGAGGCAATTATCAGGTCGGTGAAAAAGGTCAGCATGACAGAATGATGTCCTATGTACCCATATGCTGCGGCACAGGAGCGGCAGCAATGGTCCGCACCGCGCCGCAGGCTGAGTTTATTACATCACTTCATAGCCCATTTCCGCGATTCTTTTACGGATATCTCCGGGCTGCTGAAGATCAGGGTCATAGGATACTTTGACTGACTGGGTCTTCAGATCAACATTGACATTTTCGATCCCGTCAAGTCCTCCTAATTCTCTTTTTATGCGGCTCGAGCAAATGCTGCAGGAAATTGAGGGCACTGTAAAAGTTGCTTCCATATGATCCTCCTGACAAGTTTTTGTATTAAAATATTTACAAGTAGTTTTTGCAGTTTAAATGCAAAAAATTTATTATAAACAAACAATTAGTCCGATTTGTCGTATAATTGTTTGCATCGAGAATTCAAACAAGTGACCGGCAGCGGCAGGTTACCATGCTCTGATTTGCCTGATTTTGCATGATTGCCTGCCGTACAGCGAAACGGAGGGATCGCGGTGTCATCCGATGAATTTTGGTATGACAGTTTTTTAAGCAAATACAAGGCAGGTATTTCTCATGAATTCCTGTTCTACTTCAATGTAAGGGACCTGGTCGACAATTACCGGTACCTGGACAGGTATATCTATGAGGAATTCATAAAGAAAAGGAATTTTGGCATAGTCGCTTTTTATGACATATCCAGGGGACTGACCTTTTTCGATGCCGGCATGGAAAATGAATTCAACATGATCACTTCCAATGAAGCGGCCAATTTGATGAGTGCCATGCCGTCGAAACTTTTCCCGTATATAGACAAGGCGCTTAAGAATACAAAAATGGCACTGTTTATAGATCACGTGGAAAAGATGATACCTGCCGGTGATATTGCAGCTATGACACTGGAGGAAAGGATCGCTCTTATCTGGATATGTGAATGGTCTGTCAGCCCGCGGATTTCATCTGTCGGCAGCTGCATCATGATGATGGCTGACAATCTTGCCGATGTCAGCAGAGAAGTACTCAAATCATCATACAGGATCGAGCCGATATTTGTAGGATTGCCCGATGAAGCACAAAGGAAGGAATATATTGAATACCTGCTAAAGGACAACCAGGTTAAGACGAATATAACTGCCGACGAATTTGCGAAACTTTCCTCAGGCCTCAGCAAGAAATCGATAAAAGATATAAAGCTGAAGGCAGAAGCAGAGGATATACCCATAAGCTTCGAATTCATCAAGGAAAAGAAACACTCGGTACTGCAGAAGGAATATGGAGATGTTCTCGAGTTCATATACCCCGAGATAGGATTTGAAGACATCGGAGGAATGGAAAAAGCCAAAGACTATTTGCTGAAGAATGTCGTCAGGCCTATCCTGAAAGGCGATCTGCGGAGAGTGCCGATGGGCATCCTTCTTTGCGGACCTTCGGGTACGGGCAAGACACTTCTTGTTTATGCTCTCGCAAAGGCCAGCGGATTCAACTGTGTAAAGATCGACATGTCGAGAATACTTGGCCAGTATGTGGGTGAAAGTGAAAAGAACTTTAAAAAATGCCTTCTCGGGGCTCAGTCACAGCATCCGGTCATAGTTTTTGTAGATGAGATCGATACGGCATTCCGCAGGAGCGACAGCGGGGACAGCGGTGTTGGAAGGAATATATTCAGTGAATTTTTGCAGTTCACCAGCAATACAAATAATAGAGGCAAAGTAATTTTTATCGCTGCAACCAACAGGCCTGACCTGATGGATCCTGCACTGAAAAGGGCCGGAAGATTTGACAAAAAGATACCGATATTGCTGCCGGATACCGCAGAAAGGGCTGACATATTCAGAATAATAATCAATAAATACAAATTTGACACGGATATTGAAGATTTCACGCCATTTGCGGAAGAAACAGAAAGCTATACGGGAGCCGAGATCGAAACTGTAGTGAGGAAGGCATATGAACTCGCCAGTGAAGATGACAGGCCGGATGACATAATTACGGCGGAAATATTGTCTGAAGCTATAAAAAGATGCCGCCCCAGTACGCAGCAGGTACAGTTTATGACTATGCTGGCCATTGATGAATGTGATGACAAAGACCTGCTCCCCGATAAGTACAAAGGGCTTCTGGACAACAAAAACGCTGCGGGCAGCATGTGACAGGGTTTATTTTACTTTACATCGGGCATTATTTATTATAAATTTATAATATACAATATGCAAAGCTGACCAATCATTACAAATTTTAAATAAACAGGGAGGGCATGTGATATGGGTTTTTTCAGTAGACTCGGTGCTTTGATAAGAGGATTTTTCGGAAGATTGCTGGGCGGTGTGGAAGAGAATAACCCGGATTTGTTGTTTGAGGATATAAAGATGAAGATCGAGAAAGCCAGAAAAGAAGCAGAACAACAGATTTTGGAGATACAGACCAATGCCGAAATGATAAAGATCGAAATGAAAAATGCAGAAAAGAATCTGGCTGCTGTAAAGGCCAGAGTGGAAGCTGCCCAGAAACAGGGTGACAAGGAACTGCTCATTGAACTGCTCATGCAGGAGGAAGAATATCAGGCAACCTACGAAACGCACAAGGCCACATATGATGCAGCGATGGAAGAGGTTGCAAAGATCAGAGAGGACTATAAGATTTTCGAGTCCGAAATGAACGCCAAACTCAATGAGCTCAAGACACTGAAATCCCAGGCGAAAATGGCGCAGCTCAGGGAGAATATCAACTCCGTCAACGCCCGCTATGCTTCCAGAAACAATACTGTCGGAAGTGTTAATGAAAGCATGGACAGGGCAAGAGAGCTCGTAAATAAAAAGACAGCACGTGCAAACGCCGTGGAATCACTCAATGACACCAACACTGACCTGAAACTCAGAAGGCTTGACATGAATTCAGCCAGAGAAAGGGCAAGAGCCAGAGCGGAAGCTATGCTCAGCAGCGAGCAGGGTTTCGAAGTCAAGGAAAAGGCTGAGAACAAGGTATCCCAGTAGAGCATGTCCCAACCCTGACAAGCAGGCAGTGAAGTTGTGATATATGCGGATAGACAGGTGAGAGATTTTCATGCAGCAGTGAAAATTCCATTTCTAGCCGATACTTTTAACCGGAAATGGTGGTTAGTCCTATGAGATCAAGAATGGTTCTGGACGCATTGTTTAAAATGAGAAACATCGGTGTACTGGCCCTGGCTTTGGCAGCAGCTGCGATCCTAAATGGATTCAGTGCGGCTTTATGGCCCTATACGCTGGCAGGCTGCGCTGTGGTCTATATCGCACTGGTTATTCAGACGCTGCAGAGTAAGAAGTTCCATACCGAATTCAGCCAGAAGGAGAAGTTCAGGCAGATACGTGAGCTGGACAGGACAGCCAACCGTCTTGCTGCGGAAACAAGAAGGAATGCCAATAACACGTATATGCAGAAGATACGGAAAGTTATGGATGACAAGAACGATATCTTTAAATCCTATTCCAGCGGAGAACCAAGCTACCTGAAGGAAAGGATCGTGGAACAGACTCTCACTCTTGTTATTGCATATCTTAAGCTGCTTAACAATTTCTGCATAAGAAACAGGGAACTGAGCAGCATCGATATAGGTGCCGTTTCAGCCAGGATAAATGCAAACAACAGAAAGCTCAGCTTTGCAAGGGATGAACGGATGGCGGATGATCTCCGGAAGGTAATACAGATGGATGAGAAGCTGATCGAACGGATGAAGGACGAAAAGAAAGATCTGGAACGGATCAGTGCCAAGCTGGATTACATGGAGAGCACAGTTAATATGTTTAAGCATCAGATTATGTCAAGTATCGAAAGTGAGGAAATGCTTGAGCAGCTGGAGACAGCCGTTCAGGAAGCAGAAGCACTGGATACAGTGCTGGAGGAAAGACACAAAAACAGGCTCAGAATGTGAAAAGAAGTTATTATGCCATTTATAGAATATAGGTGATAGAATACAGGGACGGGGAATTGGATGACTTGATTTCACGCCCCTGTTTTTCGTCTGGCCGTTTAAGGTCCGCAGTTTGAAATTCATATACCGGAAATATAACTGAATAAATACAGACCACTGGATCAGCTAAGACAGCTGCGGTGCTGTGACGATAGTAATATTGCAGGACAAAGATATGTCATGAAATGCTGCCGGGCAGAAATTGCCGGGTATTGATGAGAAAAACACAATAAGGAGAAACAAGGTGTATTATGGCGATACGCTGCGGTACTGATATAATAGAGATTGACAGGATCAAAAAACCACTGGATGAATTTGAGAGCTTCAGATACCGGGTATTTACAGACAAGGAAATAGAATACTGTGAGAGCCGGAATATGGCCAGGTATGAGAGCTATGCGGCAAGATTTGCGGCAAAGGAAGCGGTATTGAAAGCTCTGGGTACTGGCCTTGCCGAGGGTATAGAATGGAAACATATCGAGATTATGAGGGATGAAAAGGGCAAGCCATATGTGATCCTTTCCAACAAGGCTCTCGAGCTGTTCAATAAAATGGGCGCAAAGGGGATCGACATAAGTATTTCTCATTGCAGTGCCTATGCGGTGGCTTATGCTGTGATAGAGATTTGAGAGGTGTGGCTGTATGAAAGTAAAGCTGCTTCAGTTCGGTGATCTGCATATGGATGCTCCGTTTACATCGCTTTCAGGTGCTGAAGGCAGGCCTTCGCAAAGGAGACAGGATCTGAAACAGGCACTGGCCAGACTCATAGATCTGGCGGAGAGTGAAAAGGCGGACATGGTGCTTGTCTGCGGAGACCTCTATGAACACGGCTACACGGGCAAAAGCTCCATACATTATATCTGCGATCAGTTTATGAGGATACCTGGGATACCTGTTCTGATCATACCCGGGAATCATGACCCGAAACTGCCCGGCTCATATTATTCGGATCATCCCTGGCCGCCGAACGTGCACATACTTGGAAATGGTGACATATTCGAATCCCGCGGGACCGGTACGAAGGTTTACGGAAGCATGGATGCCGGTCCGGTAGATTCTGCTTACATAAACATATTAATGCATCACGGTACTCTGGACATGCCGTTCAGTACTGATGCTTTCAGACCGATATCCGGCACGCAGGCAGCGGAACGGGGCTTTGATTACTGTGCGCTGGGCCATTTTCATTCGAGGGTCTGCGGCGCGGGGGCGCAGGGGATTTTTTACAATGCCGGAAGTCCCGAACCGCTTGGCTTTGATGAGGAAGGAGACCATGGAGCCTTCCTTACAGTAATAGAGAAGGAGCCGGGAGAAAAGGCAGAGATTAATGCCCGATTCGTCAGTATTTGTACCAGGCGATTCATAAATCTGACGGTGGATGTTACCGGCTGCTGTACCAATGAGCAGGCAGCAGCGATAATCAGTACGGAAATTGGAAATGCCGGGAGGAAAGATGACCTTTTCAGAATAAGAATAAAAGGCCGGATACCGGCAGGTGCTGAGATTGATGCTGCACGGATAGTCCGGCAGCTTGCAGACAGGGCGTTTTTCCTTAAGGTTATTGACGATACGGTTCCTGATTACGATCTGTCAGCAATTTCACGTGAAAAGAGCCTTAGAGGACTGTTTGCAAGAAAAATGCTCGAGAGGGCGGCCTGTTCGGATGAAGAGATGTCGGATCTGGTAATGCAGGCGCTTTACTATGGCCTTGAGGCTATTGATGAGGGTAAGATATGCATATAGATAAGATCGAGATAGGCGGGTTCGGGAAAATAAAAAACAGGGAATATGTGTTTGGCAAAGGAATGAACCTTGTATATGGCGGTAATGAGGCAGGAAAATCTACTGTACAGTGGTTTATACGGGCCATGTTTTACGGACTTAAAAGCGGGAGGAGAACCAGTGGTCTGCCTCCGGCCCAGAAAAGATTTATGCCCTGGGATGGTACACAGTATAAAGGCGCGGTTTACTATACTCTTGACGACGGTACGTCTTTTCGGGCAGAGCGGGATTTTGAAAAGAATGAGGTTAAGATATATGACAGTTCGTTTAACGACATATCAAATTACTTTGAGCATGGAAGAGACAAGCAGCCGCTGTTTGCCAATACACAGCTGGGTATAGATGAGACGGGCTTTGTCAATACGGTTTTTATCGGCCAGGCAGAGGTAAGGCCTGGCCCTGACGGTCTGGCGAATATGGCTGCAAGGCTTGCTGATATGGACAACACCGGCTGGGATGGTCTGATGTTTCAGAGAGCGGAAGCGGCGCTGACAGATGCACTTAAAAACAGGATCGGGACAGAGAGATCCAGAGTACAGCCGCTGGACAGGCTGGAAGAAGAACTGGGAAAGCTGGAGGAAGAACGTGCTGTTCTCATTGGAAAACGGGAGCAGAAAGAAAGCTTAATGGCCGAGTTGACTAAAACCAAACACCAGCTCACGGAACTGGAAAAATGGGAACAGTGGCTTTCTGAACTGGGAAAGCTTATCGAGCTCAGAAAAAATATAGATCAGGGGATAAAGAAGGAAGCACGGCTCAAGGAAGCGGCAGCCGGGTTGGAAGAGACGGAAGAACGCATCAGAAGCCTTCAGGTCTCTCAGAATGACAGCAGAGAGGGAAATGAACCGGTAATTCAAGGGACTGCTGCCGAGAGAAAGTCCGATTTGAGCCTGAATTCCGGCAGAGTCTCAGCCCGCAGGCACAAAAGTATGCCTTTGTCCGGAATTATCGTCTCTGTACTGTGCTTTGCAGCCGCGCTGTTATCATGCGCATTGCTTGCAGCTGGCCTTTTGCGGGGAGGTTTTGACGAGATAAGCCGGGTGTCATATATATATCTGCTGTTTGCCGCAGTATTTGCGGCTGCTGGTTTATACCTGCCCGGGAAAATGCGGAATAAAACGGAGCGGGGTGAAAAGCCGGAAAGCAGCAATGCCAGTCAAAAAACGTCCGCACCTGATTATGGGAGCAGCCTGTACGAGAAAAGGCAGGCGCTGGAAGAACTGAGGCAAAATCAGCTGAACAGCGCTTCGCTGATATCAGGGGAGAGGTTTACGTGCGCAGCAGAGGTAAGGCGGGCTCTTTGTTCAGTTCAAAGTGAAAATGAGAAACTGAGCAGCACTTTTCAGAGAAAGCTGGAAGAAGCAGACAGGTTTGAGCGCCCGGAAGGCAGCTTTTTTTCAAAAGGAGAACTTGATATTCTTGTTTATGATACCGATACCGCGATCCTGGAGTCAAAATGGAAGACTGAGTATGAGAATGTAAGACGGCAGCTTGTCGAAACAGCGCTAAGAAAAAGATACTGCGAGGGCCAGCTCGACGAGAAAACAGAAGAACTGGACAGGCTGCAGTGCGTGGAAGAAGAAACCGTTGCGGTAAAAGAGAAAATCACGTATCTTAGAAACAAGGCCAGTGCACTTAAAATGGCTCTCGAAGTTTTAACAGAAGCAGCTTCTGAGATCAGGCGCACTGTCGAGCCTGAACTTAACAGAAAAATGAGCAGGATAATTGCAGGGCTTACCGGCAGCAGGTACACGGATCTCAGGGGCGGTGACAATCTGAAGCTCAGGGCAGTGATGCCCGAAAGCGGGGATGTGAAGGATGCTGATGTTCTCAGCGGCGGTACTGCTGACCAGATGTATCTGGCCTTAAGGCTCGCCATGTCGGAACTGATAACTGAAGGGTCGGAGAGCCTTCCGCTGGTAATGGATGAAGTATTTGCGCAGTATGATGACAGAAGGACTGAACTTGCGCTAAAATATTTAAAGAAAGAATATAAAAAAAGACAAATTTTGATTTTTACATGCAAAAAGCGGGAAGCAGAACTGGCGTGGAAAATTTTCGGGGACGAAATGAATTATGTGGAGTTGGAGAATGAAATCCGTTAACAGGAGTAAACTGGTCAGAAGTATCATTATAATGCTGATTCTGATGATGTTTGCTGTTTCTGCCGCCGGCTGCGGCAGCCAAACTGCAGATACAGCTGCAGCGGAAAATGAAGACAGCACTGAGAGTTCTGCACAGTCAGTTAAATATATATACGGCATACCTATGGATGAAGATGCGGCAGTGGTTGTGGAAAATGTTGCCGACGTTTATGAAAAGCCGGATGTTTCATCAGCGCGCATTACCCAGGTGCTCTGTAATCAGCCTGTACACATCGATAGCGAAGAGGGCGGATGGTCAAAGGTCAAAACCGTAAGCGGCCTGACCGGCTGGATAAAAACGAAATTCATCAGCGATGATATATCAAGCTTAACGGGCAGAGTATTCACCTACAGGATAATTGTCACCAGCAGGGAAAAAACGGTTTACTCCGGCCCTGACGGCGGCATTACCATGTTAAATGCGTATATGGGTACTGAATTTTACGCATTTAACAATATCAGCGACGCATATGAAGTATTTTTGCCCGGCAACAGGACGGGCTGGCTGAAAGGCAGCGGCATTATACGTATACCTGTGGATGACGCTATACCCGTTACGAATGCGGACGATTTTGCATCGACAGCACTTAAATTCAAAGGCATGAGTTTTATGCTCAACGGAATGAGTGCCCTGGGGATCGATGCACCAAATCTTGTCTATATCTGTGCGCGTATAAACGGTGTTAATGTTCCGATAACGCTGGAAGGACAGCTGAATACAGGAATTCAGATCGATATCGATGAAGTCCGGGCCGGGGATCTCGTATTCCTTTCCCGCAACAGCGGCAGCGAATACAGCGGAGACAGTGAAGACAGCCAGGACAACCAGGACAGAGAAATAACCTCTGTGGGGATATGCATCGGAGGAGGCAACTATATCTATGCCGGCAGAAAAACCGGTTATGTTGCCATTGGTGACATATACAGGGAGAATGCTGACGGAATAGTGGCAGAAGCCAGAAGGATCTTCAACTGAAGATGAAGGCTTTGTGTGTGAGCTGCAGAACCAGTCGGGTTATATTTTCGCACGCGTTAGGCTTTGCCAGCTTTCCTGCCGCTTCAGACATTTCCTTCAGGAGCATGGGATTGTCGAGGATGCTTTCCAGTACACTGCACAGATCCCCTGAGTGCGTAAGTCTGCGTCCGGCTCCGAGTTCAGTCAGAAAATCGGCATTTCTTTCTTCCTGTCCCGGAATAGGGTCTGTTATAAAGACAGGGAGTCTTTTTATCAGTGCTTCGGCAACTGTTACTCCGCCTGGTTTAGTAATAATCAGTGAAGATGAGTCCATCAGATTGCATATATTATCGGTATAGCCTAAAATGTTGGTTTCTTTGCCGGAGAAGGATGCCATCCTCTCAAGTCTGCGGCGCAGGCTGATATTATACCCGGTAACTGCGGTTATACGGATATCACGTCTGAGCTTAAGAAGCGCTCCGAATACTTTATCCATGCCGCAAAGACCAAGACTTCCACCCATCAGGAGAATTGACGGCTTATTCTTATCCTTTCCCGGTTCCCTGCATACGCCGTATGGTTCAAAATTCTCCGTGAAACGGGCTGATACAGGGATGCCATATGCATATACTCGGTTCTCGTCTATTCCCATCGCGGCCATATCCGCTTTGACGCGTTCGTGGGGCACGATAAGTGCATCCGCTTCATCAAGCTTCCAGAAGTAATGGCTTGTGTAATCCGTGACTATGCCTATGACAGGGGTATCTATAACACCTTCTTTCTTCAGCGCAGATACCATCTGAAGCGGTATGGTATGAGTGCATATGACTGCATCAGGGGGATCATTTCTGAAAAGGTTCAATAGCCCTGGTGAGAGCAGTTTACTGAAATATTTTGCGATATCGGTGATCCTTTCATTTATTTCCGAAAGACTGTACAATTTGCCGTATATGAACGGTGCATTTTTTATTATCTGCAGATATGTCCCGGCTATAAGCCTGTCTGCGGCGGGACTTATGTATTTGAGCGCATCAACCAGATTTGTTTTCAAACCCTGGATGTGTGAATGCATATATTCCATCAGGGCATGAGATGCTTTGACATGCCCGCCACCGGTTGATGCTGTAAGAAACAGTATTTTCATCTTTTGTTTACCTCCGTAATCATTATTAGCAAAGCTCGTAATCTTTATTACATTTTCAGCCTGATCAGCCAATATCGTGGAATATTTCAGCTGCGTTGTGCGGAGAATAAATCAGGCAGAACACTAAACTAGGATTATCTGTTAAGACTGGAGGAAGGTATCAATGAAGAGCAGAAAAGCCGCAGCGGTAACTTTGATTATTGCTTTTGTTTGTATATGTTCGCTAATCGGACCTGATCCGCTCTTCAAGCCTGGTGGTTCACTTGCGCAAAGCAGCAGTATCAGTGATGAGCAATTGCTGGCCAGGGCAATAAACGGAGAGGCAAGGGGAGAACCGTATGAAGGGCAGGTCGCTGTAGGGGCCGTTATCCTGAACAGAGTCAGGGATCCCAACTTTCCGAATACGATAGCCGGAGTTATATATCAGCCGGGCGCATTTACCGCAGTAGATGACGGACAGATCAATGTACCTATCGACCCTGATTCCACGGTGGTAAAAGCGGCACGGGACGCACTGAACGGGTGGGATCCGACCAACGGCTGTGTATACTATTGGAATCCGGCCACTGCAACGAGCTCCTGGATATGGAGCAGGGAAATTGTGACCAAAATCGGAAAGCATAATTTCGGAAAATAGCAAATGAAATCAAAGGAGGTTGGTATCATTGGGCATACGTGATAAATTGCTGGATTTCAAGCGAAGATTGTCGGACAGAAAAATGTACAGCATAGTTATAGTGCTGATCGGAGCCATAGCCGGATGGGGGATCTATCAGTACAAACGTGCGGCAGATTTGAGGCAGGAACTGGACAATCAGTATAACAGGGCTTTTTATGAAATGGTCGGATATGTTCACAATGTGGAGACACTTCTTGCAAAATCAATGGTGAGCACGACTACAGACAGGACGGCGATTACACTGCAGGAGGCATGGCGGCAGGCCGGGCTGGCGCAGACAAATCTTGGCCAGCTGCCGGTGTCACAGCCGGTGCTGGCAAGCACATCTAAATTTCTGAGCCAGGTAAGCGATCTTAGCCTGTCACTTGATAATCAGAACATCAGGGGAAAAACGCTGAGTAAAGAACAGTATGATATGGTCGAAAAACTCTACAAATATTCCATATCACTCAACGAAAGCCTCAAAGCGCTTCAGGACGATCTTAATGCAGGAAGGCTCCGGTGGGGCGAGCTTGCTGACAAGGGGACAAAACTGTTCAGCAAGACAAAGCCTGGAGAGATGATGAAAAAGGTAGAAGCGATAAGCGAAACCTTTAAGGATTACCCGACGCTGATATATGACGGCCCGTTTTCAGACCATATGACCTCTGCGGAAGCAAGGGGCCTCACAGGAGATGAAATAAGCCTGGAACAGGCAAAGGAGAAAGTAAAGAAATTCTTTGGAAAGGACAAGGTGGAAGAAATCACTGACACAGGCAAAAATGACAACGGGCCGATAAAAACTTATAACTTTGATGTAAAGCTAAAGAACGCTGCGGATGGTCAGTCCGTACACATCAGCATCACACAGAAGGGCGGACATGTCAACTGGATGCTCAACACCAGAAACGTGACCGAGGAAAAACTCGACATGGATAAGGCAAAAGCGGCCGGAATCAAGTTTTTGAAAGAAAAAGGCTATGAAAACATGGAGGATACGTATTACCTGAAAAACGACAATGTAGCTACCATCAACTATGCATACAGGCAGGATAAAGTTACGATGTATCCTGATCTTATAAAACTCAAGGTTGCCCTGGATAATGGTGAGATAGTAGGCATGGAAGCAAAATCGTATCTGTCGAACCATACCAGGCGCGACATACCTGAGCCCAAAATAACGGTGGAAGAAGCCCGCAAAAAAATCAACGAAAACATGGAAGTCTATTATTCGGGCATGGCGTACATCCCTACCGATTACAAAAAGGAACTTTTCTGCTATGAGTTCAAGGGAAAACTGAACGGCAGTGATTTTATCGTATATATAAATGCTGTGACAGGCGAGGAAGAGGATATTTTAATAATCGTGAACACCCCGAACGGTGTACTGACTATGTAGATTCATCCTGTAAATGTTTGCATTTTTCTGATTTTAATGTATAGTATTAATTATAGTTATCTGTATATAAAGGCCGGGCTGCAGATATATGGAGCACGGCCATTTTTGGGGGTGCCGCATGGATACTGACAGAACCAATGATACCAGGATGCAAAAGTCCGCTGCCGCATCACGGGGAGGTGGAATCACCGGGGCGAGTGCTCTGTTTTCCGTTGCGATCATTCTTCTTATTACCTTAGGTTACAGGGTACAGACCCGCAGTTTTAACTCAGGCATACTGATAACCGAATTCGGAATAATATTGCTGCCTGCACTGTTGTATGTGCTGGTTACGAAGCCGACGGCAAAAGAGTTATTGCGCCTGAATACACCTAAAGCCGTGAATCTTCCGATAGTATTCGGGATAATGATATTTGCTGTCCCGCTGGCTGCCGTGTTCAACCTGATCAATCTTGCGGTGGTTAACTCCATATTCGGCAGGATCGCGGTTGATACGGTACCGGTTGCCCATAACGGTACTGAACTGCTGGTGAACATATTTGTAATCGCTGTAAGCGCCGGGATCTGCGAGGAGTTTTTGTTCAGGGGGGTCATACAGGGCACCTTTGGGAAATTCGGAACTGCAAAATCCATAATATTGGCAGCATTCCTGTTCAGCATCACCCACCTCGATTTTCAGAAAATACTCGGGACTTTTGTGCTGGGAGCACTGATCGGATATATCGTTTACAGGACCGACTCACTTTACTGCGGTATGTTTGCTCATTTCACCAATAATGCGCTTGCAGTGTTTGCCGGGTATGTATCCGACAAAATGCTTCAGTTTCTGGACAAAACCGGAGCGGAAGTACAGGCTGCTGATGCCGGCAGGCTTTTTGATGTATTTAAAAATATAGATACTCAGCAGCTTGTTTTTGCAATCATGATTTATGGCTTTATACTGATTTTTGCTGCGATAGTATTTGTACTGCTGCTTTACCTGCTGGCAAAAGTTAATCCGGTGCGCAATGAATCAAAACCTTTGCCGGCGGAGGCACAAAAATCAAACCGCCATATATCCGGAAGGAAAGGATTGCTCTTGCTGCTGCCGGGATTTGTGGCTGCCGGGCTGTGGTTTTTTACAGAAACATGCAGCTTTTTGGGGATACAGAATACTGTAACAACAGTTTTCAGACAAATTATAGGGGCTTAACTGATTTCTGTCATTTTTTTAACAGAGTGCGGATATCGTCGCCGGCAAAACGGAAAATATCAAAATGGCCCAGTATACGTGATACGATTCTTTCGTCGTAATATTCGAAAAGCTTTTTAAGGTCGATGTTTGTTACGATGATGGTCTTGCATGGCTTCCTGGTGTCATTGGATGTCCTTGTATCAAGTATGTTCAGCAGCTCAGAGTATCTCATGGCCGTCGGTGATTCTGTCCCCAGGTCATCGATGATCAGAAGTTCTGTCTCAAATATATTCCTGTATGCGCTGGAATCCCACTCATCATTATTGTCGGAATGGTACCTGTACTCGAAGATTGTGTTGAAAAGGGCCGGTGATGTAAGATACAGCACTGTATGTCCGGCTTTCATCAGTTCCATGGCGATGCATCCGGACAGATAAGTTTTTCCGGTCCCTGTCGGGCCGCAAAAGAACATATTCCTGGTGTCCGGATTATCAAAACCTGCCGTGAATTCCTTACAGTTCTCCAATATGCCCTGTATCTGCCTGCGTGGAGATTTTTTTATTCCGTATTTCTCTTCATTTACAACATCAGGGTACAGATCAGTATTAAAGCTTGAAAATCCGTTATTTGCAGCGATGCATAGATTCGACCTGTTATACAGCAGGTCGAGCATGAGCTGCCTGCAGCATATGCACAGAGTGTCACCGCTGCCGTCAGCGGAACGTATGATGCCGGTATCGGAGCATTTTTTGCATTCGTAGTCAGGCGTGAGGTAATCCTCAGGATAGCCATGTTCAGCAAGAATCCGGGAACGCTCTTTTTTCAGCTGGTCTATGACAGCAGAAAGCTCACTGGAAGCGACGTCAGCCGGCATTGTACCCATGAGGATCGCTTTGTTGTACTTAAAGCCTGCGGCTTTTATTTCATTTTCTATTTCCTCAAGGCGCGGTACATCCCAGTAAAGCTTCGATTTTTTGGCTTCCAGGTCATCTATAGCCTTTTTGCGCTTTTTGTCATATTCGTTTCTTATTAACTGATATACGCTGTTGCTCATACAGGCGATAATCATCCTTTCCGGACTGTGCTTGCCGGCAGCCTGTCAATGACAGGGCTGCTTTCGGACAGAGTATTGTGCTGCATATAACTTTGCTCAGACGTCTTTATAAAGCTTGTCAATATATTCATCATCATATTTTCGCTGGTCGAAGTTGCCTTTTTGTGGCACGGAAGTATCTTTTGCCTTTTTCTGCGATGATTTTGCGGCTTTTGCAGCCTTAGCGCTTTCCTGGGCTGCAATTATCTCTTCTTTGGTTTTGTAGCCCTTTTCATGCCAGTCTGTCAGTATTTTGTTTATATATTCAAAGCTTGGCTTGACGGCTGAAGTAGTTCGGCGCAGGGCCAGTTCTATTATATCCGCGTCAAAGCCATATTCGGATACCCATTTTTCAACGTAGGCCTCCTCATACTCAGTCAGATACCCCTGTTTCCTGAGCTTTTTCATGATCATGCCGCGTATGTCCTTTATTTTCTGCATCTCCATCGAGTATTTGTCCAGGTCGAAACTGTTCCGGATGTTTTTGCTGTGCCAGTTGTCAGCAACCTTTGTTATATACTGGCGGGAAAGACCCTTATAATCGTAACAGTGCTTAAACAGCGCATACATCACGTCTTCCTCGAACTGGTACTTGTCAAACCATGCATCTATATCCGTATACCAGGAAGGAGACATCACACCCTGGAAAAATGCATTATTAATGCTGGAGATGAACTTGCTCCGCTTCTTGCTCCTTTCGCTGCTTAGCTCGGCCTCTTCGGGAGTGGAAGTGGTCTTGGCCCTGTAGACCTTTTTAATCTCCTTTTCCTTAAGGTCGTTGATCGTTATTGTATTGTCGTTAACACCACGTGAAATGAGACCAAGCTCTTCAAGACGTGTCAGGGCATCCTTAACTCTCGATGGCTGCAGTTCCAGCGTTTTTGCAATTTCCTCCGCAGAAGGGGTTTTTTTGTATTTGCTGAGGAAAAGGCAATATATATATACTTTAATAAAGTCGCTTTCCAGCGACGGCATGTATTCAGAAATAAAAACATCCGGTATCAGCGTATCGGAGTACAGTATTGAGAAGTTTGCATCAAAAACCATAAAAGAATGACCTCACTGCCTGCTGTATTGAGTTGATCTCTTTAACTTATTATAGCATATACGATACACTATAAAAACCAAAAAAACAAATGAGCGGGACTTATGGCAGCATCCGCTTATGCCTCATTTTAAAACACCACATAAATACAGTTGATTTTCTTACGGGAAAGTATTATTATATATATTGCGTCGGTGATGGCGGCTGTGTGCTGTGTCGCCGGACGCAGGCAAAAGATGCGCCCATAGCTCAACTGGATAGAGCGTCTGGCTACGGACCAGAAGGCTGCGGGTTCAAGTCCTACTGGGCGCGCCAAATTGCTGAATTGGGGCCTGTCGGCAGAAATGATGACAGGCTCTTATTTTATTTTCGCTGCCAGACGCTGCCTTTTTTACTGCCGGTGAAAACTGTCCTTCCTGTGCGGCAGAATTTGATTTAAGAAAGAGATAACTGCTCTTTTGCTGAAAGCCCGCAAATGTATATATTCAGCGGTATTTGATTTTTTGCTTATGGGAAATTAAACAAGTATTGCTGAATTGCCACTGATAATAGTAGAATATATGTACAGATAAAAATACATTTCATTTATCCAAGTTAAAGATTACGGGAGGCATGACCATGCAATACAGAAACTTTGGCAAACTCGATTTTAAGGTATCCGCCCTGGGGTTCGGAGCGATGAGGTTGCCGACAAAAGTGATCCAGGGAGCGGGTAACAGGCTGGATAACAATATATTGGAAAATGAAGCCATAAAAATGATTCGCCATGCCATCGATATGGGGGTTAATTATGTTGATACAGCATATGGTTATCATGGCGGCTACAGCGAGATCGTTGTGGGAAATGCGCTGAAGGACGGGTACAGAAACAGGACCGCGCTTGCTACAAAGTCTCCTGTGTGGTTGATACATAAGGCGGAAGACTTTGACAGACTGCTGGATGAGCAGCTTGGAAAGCTTCAGACTGAGTGGATTGATTTCTACTTGTTACATTCACTCAATGGCAACGCATGGAAGGACACGGTACTGAAATATGACATCCTTTCCCGTGCCGAAGCTGCCAGAAAAGCAGGTAAAATTAAACACCTTGGCTTCTCATTCCATGGTGATGCCGATTCGTTTGTCGAAATCGTGGATGGTTATGATAAATGGGATTTCTGCCAGATACAGTACAATTATATGGATGTTGAGAATCAGGCAGGGGTCAGGGGATTGAAATACGCAGCTTCGAAAGGACTGGGCGTTGTTATAATGGAGCCTTTGCTTGGGGGAAGACTGGCAAACCCGCCTAAGGATGTAAAAGCAATAATGGATGAAACAGGTTCAGGAAGATCGCCTGCACGCTGGGGCCTGGACTGGCTGTGGAACCAGCCGGAAGTGTCAGTGGTGCTCAGCGGTATGAGCACAATGCAGCAGCTGGAGGAAAACATTGCATCGGCAGATAAATCGGGTATCGGCACACTGACGGAGAGGGATCTGGAAACAATAGAGCTTGTGCGCAGCAAATACCTTCAGAGGGCTGCTATACCATGCACAGGATGCAGTTATTGCATGCCCTGCCCCAATAATGTTGATATTCCAAGGAATTTTTCGATATATAATGATGCGGTAATACATGATGACCTGGAAGGAGCAAAAGTAGCATACAATAATTTCTTCAATAAGTCCAGCCATGCCGGCGAATGTGTACAGTGCAGGGCATGTGAGAGGAAATGCCCGCAGAAGATAAATATAAGTGACTGGCTGAGAAAAGTAGAAGAGACATTGTCCAACAGCTGAATTACAGCAGTAACCAGTAATGGTTTCATGACAAACAGATAACAGAAGCCTGCCGGTGGGTCCGGCAGGCTTTTTTGATTTCTTGCGGAAAATCTTTTTATTCATGATTTTTTTATAAAGTCTGATTCCGCAGATCAGTATGCAATACCCTGTGCATACATTGCAGAGGCAACTTTTTCAAATCCGGCTATGTTGGCGCCAACGACCAGATTGTTTTCATATCCGTAGTCTTTTGCAGCGGCGCTGATATTTTTGTATATGTTGACCATTATCTGCCTGAGCTTTGCGTCTACTTCTTCGAAGGTCCATGAGTATCTCATGCTGTTCTGGCACATCTCAAGACCGGAAGTTGCCACACCACCGGCGTTCGCAGCCTTGGCGGGACCAAATACGATACCGCTTCTGAGGAATACATCTATGGCTTCAGGAGTTGAAGGCATGTTAGCTCCTTCGCCGACAGCATAGCACCCGTTGGCTACAAGCATTTCTGCCGCATTTTTGTCCAGTTCGTTCTGAGTTGCGCAGGGCAGTGCTATATCGCACTTTATGCTCCATATTCCGGAACACCCTTCTGTATATACAGCCTCAGGATGATACTTTACATACTCCCTGATTCTCTTTCTTTCGACTTCTTTTATTTGCTTTATCGTATCCAGCTTAACACCGGCCGGATCGTAGATATAACCGTTGGAATCGCTCATTGCAACAACTTTGCCGCCCAGCTGGAATACCTTCTCCGCTGCGTAAGTTGCGACATTTCCTGAGCCGGAGATTATAACTGTTGCATCTTTGAACGACTTGCCTGCTATGTTTTTCATGGCTTCTTCCATGAAATAGCACAGACCATAACCGGTAGCTTCTTTCCTTGCAAGGCTTCCGCCCCATGTGAGACCCTTGCCGGTAAGTACTCCTGTGAACTCATTCCTCATTTTCTTATACATACCGAACATGTAGCCGATCTCGCGGGCACCGGTTCCTATATCGCCTGCCGGTACATCCGTATCCGGACCTATGTGCCTGGCCAGCTCAAACATGAAGCTCTGGCAGAATCTCATGATTTCGCCATCAGATTTGCCCTTGGGGTCAAAATCGCTGCCGCCTTTGCCGCCGCCCAAAGGAAGACCGGTAAGTGAGTTCTTGAATACCTGCTCAAAGCCGAGGAATTTGATGATTCCGAGGTTTACTGACGGATGAAGCCTTATTCCGCCTTTATATGGACCTATGGCACTGTTGAACTGGACTCTGAAGCCTCTGTTGACCTGGACCTTACCACTGTCATCGACCCAGGGTACTCTGAAGATGATCTGCCTTTCAGGTTCCACTATACGGTCAAAAATGCCTGCCTTAACCCATTCCGTGTGTTTTTCAGCGACCGGTTCCAGTGACTCGAGTACTTCTCTGACAGCCTGGTGAAACTCCGGTTCGCCCGGATTCCTTTTTAATACCTGTTCCATTACATTTGATAGAATCTTCATAACATACCCCCGAATTCAAGCTTTTTATGGTGCATAAACATGTTTGCAGTAAGTGCAACAATCAGTTAATGTTCCTGCAATTCACAAATCAGCAAATTAGATTGCCAGATTTGCTGCTAATCACGTAACGCACTTAACACAGATTTTTTCCTTTTTAATATATACGTATGTACTCAATGATGTCAAGAGAAAATTTGAAGGAATCGATAGCTTAAGTTGCAATTTGTGATTTGTGAATATTTGTTATAAAATGCAGAATAATTTCATTTTTAATATAATTATGACAATACATGTGGTAATATATTAGGTGACATCGGATATATGTATCTGTAACAAAGGAAAAAGGCCAGAGGTTTACATTTCCCGGGGTCAGTGAGGTGCGATATGTTTAAAGTTATGCTTGTTGATGATATGGAAATAAGCCGCAGGCAGGTGAAAAGGCTTGCTTTGTGGAACGGTGAAACGAGTTTCACCATAGCTGCCGAAGCTCAGAACGGACAAGAAGCTTTGAATATGTTAAAGAAAGAACACTTCGACCTTTTGATCACAGATATCAAAATGCCTAAAGTTGACGGCATCGAATTGCTCAGGGAAACAGCGGAGAAGGGATTGTGCCCTTGTGTTGTATTGCTCAGCGATTATGAAGATTTTTCATATGCCCGGCAGGGCATACAGTACGGAGCATTCGACTACCTGGGCAAACCGCCGGAATACGGCAGCATGCGGGAACTGCTCACGAGAGTCGAAAAGTTTCTTCTGAAAAAGAAAAAAGAGGATGAACTGGTCAAAAGTCTAGCTGAAAAACTTGAAGAGAAAATGGAGGACTCTTTTCCGTCGGCAGAGCTGGAGCAGCTTATAGGAGCCATGAAGACAAAAGACGGTGATATTGCCTGCTATATAAACAGGTTGGCTGAAGCAGTAACAGTGCTGTTTGAGAATGATCCTGTAAAGACAGGCACAGCTTTAAGGAAAGCCATGTCTGAAATAATAGAGCAGCTGAAAAACCATTACGGCTGGATGGGTAAGTTCATTGACATCAGTAAATATAAGAGCCTGGATTTTATCGGTCAGGATTCGCCTGTACAGGAGTTCAGAAAGACTGTGACCAGCCTGTACGATGAAATCAGAAAGCTTGAATATGGGAATACGTATGATCAGATAGAAAACAGGATATGCAGATATGTCCTGGATAATGTCGACAGTGACGTTTCCATAGAGGGTATATCAAAAGTCCTCTATATGAACCGTAAATATATCAGCGAAGTTTTCAGGCAGAAGACCGGTGAACTGCTGATAGAGTACATAACGAGGGTAAAGATGGCAAGGGCTGCGCGGCTGCTTCGTGAAAGCGGCAGGAAAACATATGAGATAGCGCTGCAGCTGGGTTACAAGGATACTGAATACTTCAGCAGACTGTTCAAGAAGCATATGGGAATCACACCCAGCGAGTACAGAAATATATCAGCTAATATTTCATAATCTGACAAAATTCTGGGTATATACAGGAAATAGTTCATTTATCACCAATTTATATCAGGGTATCATTATTCAGGGGGAAAATGATACCTTGTTTTTATTTTGCAGTCAGTTTTGAAAAAGACAGTAAGTTTCTCCGTCTCGTTTGTGAGAGCGCTGTTGCAGCTGATGAGGTATTCTGGTGCAGAAACCTTCATTAGATCCTTAGCGTTATAATACTTCAGTACAGAGGAAACCTTTTATTTGCTGAAAAACTCCTCTGCCAGATTTGCTTCAATGAGACAGGAGATATGCTCACCGCCTGAGTGGCAGATCGGTACCCGCCACTGTCAAGTGGGGGACACATTATGCCCGTTATTATGAAAGAATGGTGGAGTGCGTATGGACAATGGTTCAGTACTTTCGGTAATCGTTGTGGAAGATTCCCACTATTTTGCGGATCTGGCCATAAGAATACTGAAGAGAAGCGGACTTAAACTTAAAAGCAAGATAGTATCGACTAGATCAGCATTACAGAAAGCTTTGAAAGAGGATAAATGTGATATTGTCCTCAGTGATAATGTTATGCCTGGCTTCAGTGCTCTCGGAGCGCTGGAGATTGTAAATAATATGTGCAGGGGTATTCCCTTTGTTATCGTTTCCGAAGACATAAGCCAGTCGGAGATTGATGAGGCTTTCAAAAAAGGCTGCAAATCTTATCTCCCTAAAGAAAGGATTGCAGAATTGCCTCAGGTTGTAAAAAAGGTGCTGGCTACTTCGTGAATTGAAAACAGGCATCTGTACAGCAATGCTGTGAGCACATTGAAAGGGGGTGACATAATGAAATCAACCGGTATAGTAAGGAAAGTCGACGAACTTGGCAGAGTAGTATTGCCGATAGAACTCAGAAGAACACTTGATATTGCTGAAAAAGATGCGCTTGAAATTTTCATTGACGGAGCGAATATAATTTTGAAAAAGTATGAACCTGCTTGTATATTCTGTGGTGATGCCAAAGATGTTATCAATTACAAGGGCAAGAATATATGTTCGGCTTGTATGAAGGAGCTCAGAGGCTGATATTCGGTATAGGTCCAATAAAGCTTCTTGCACATAGGAGCAATTTGTTCAGGACTGGTTCCCTGGGCAAATTGCTCCTGTGATGTGAAAGAAAAAACAGCTGGCGCGGTTTGCCGGCATGATATCCGAGATGACAGGAATAAACGGCAGGCCCGCCCGGGAGTTAGTAGGGGTGATTTTCTGAAATCCGGCAAGAGATATGCAATTATCAAAAAAATGGTACAAATAGCATCAATCGCTCTGATAGCTGGATTGATACTTTATTATGCTGTTACAAGGATACTTGTGCATGATCTGGAAAACTCTCTTATCAGATTTGCAGAACAGGGTGCTGCAACTGTACGGGAATATGTAATGGGCCGCCTTTCGGAAACCAGATCAATAGCTGAAAACAGTATTATAAAGAATACTGACCTGCCTGTCCGGCAACGTATCGGGGAACTGAAGGCACAGCTTAAGCTGGACAGATTCAGAAGGCTCAGTATTATTGATCTGGAGGGGAATGCTGTCACTACTGACGGTATGTCGTACAGTGTAAAGGACAGAGAATATTTTCAGAATGCTCTAAAAGGAAAAGTCAGCGTTTCAGATCCCCTGCGCAGCCGTGCAGATGGCACGATGGTGATAGTGTTTTCCGTACCTGTATATAATGGTGATAAGGTAGCTGGAGTCCTGAGTGTTACGTATGATGCAGATGTGCTGAGCCTGATAACTGATGATATAAAAATAAGTGACAGCGGTTATACGTTTATATTAAATGAAAAAGGCGATATTATAGCGCATAAGGACAGGACGCTGGTATATGGGAAGGCCAATGATATACAAAGTTCATTGGAGGATCCCGGCCTCAGTAAACTGGCCGAACTTGAAAAAAGAATGTTATCCGGACAAAAGGGAGTCGGTGAATATAAATATCAGAACGAAGCATATTATATGGGCTACTGTCCCATTGAGAACACAAACTGGTTCATTGCTGTTGCAGCGCCTAAGAAAGCTGTATTCAGCAAACTCAATATTGTTTCTGTAATATTGTTTGTTTTGATTCTTGCAGCTTCATTTATAATTGCTTACATAATGTCGCGGTCAACACTTCTTAAGATAGATCTGCTGAGACAGCAGATGAATTCCCACAGGATCGCGGATTTTACGAATCTTATTGCACTGACTGTCAGAAGCGACGGCACCATACTGACAACAAACAGATATGCCGAAGAGCTGCTGGTGTATTTCGACAAATTTGGAGATGAAAAAGTTCAAAACATATATGAACTGATATCCACGAAAGACCGGGATATGCTGGAGAAAATAGCGGACCGGACGCAGGGCCAGGAAAACAGTGCAAGTTTTGAACTGGCACTGGGCAGAGGGGACAGCAAAGTTGTGCATATATACTGCAATGCCGCACCTGACAGGGACAGCACGGATATTATTGAGATTCTTGGAATCGACATAACCGACAGGGTCGCGCAGGAGAACACTCTGCATGAAAGCTTCAGGGAGCTTACCGTCGTATATGATGAATTAGCGGCAAAGGAAGAAAAGATAAGGCAACTGGCGTTCAGAGACCAGCTTACAGGTCTGCCAAACAGGGCTGCTCTCTACAGTGAGGTGGAAAAGGTAATTTCCGGCCTCTCCGACACTGAAAAATGTGCGATGCTGTATCTCGATCTTGATAACTTCAAATATATAAACGACTCTTTCAGCCATTCTGTAGGAGACATGCTGCTGGTCGAAATAGGCAGACGCATCAGGGATGCCTTCTCGGACAATGAGCTGGTGGCCAGGTTTGAGGGAGACGAATTTGTTGTATTCATCAAAAAAATAAACTCCGTCGATGAGCTCAATAAAAAAGTAGAAACAGCCATGAATGTCTTTACTGAATCATTTTATGTAATGAGAAATCACTTCCATGTTTCAGCCAGCTGCGGTATATGCATATACCCTGATCATGCAAACTCTATAGAACAAATGATGAAAAGTTCCGATGTGGCCATGTACCATGCAAAAAAGGAAGGCAAAAATATTCATATCATGTTCAGACAGGAAATGAATGATGAGTTTGCGGAAAGGATCGATATGGAAAATGGCCTGAGACATGCAATCGATAATAATGAGTTCATACTGTACTACCAGCCGCAGGTGGATCTGTCGACAGGTGAGATAGTGAGCTTTGAGGCATTGATCAGATGGATGCATCCTGAACGCGGCATCATACTTCCGCTGAAGTTCATAAATGTCGCAGAGGAAACAGGACTCATTGTACAGATAGGGAAATGGGTGCTCAGGACAGCATGCGAATTTATTGTAAAGTTAAACAGCCGGACATCCAAAAAATTCGGCATATCAGTCAACATTTCAGTTGTTCAGCTGATGCAGGCGGATTTTGTGAACATGGTTCAGAATATTCTTGCTTCCACCGGACTGGAGCCCAGCCTGCTGGAACTTGAAATTACTGAGTCCAAACTTGTTGAAACAGTTGATATCAATCTGAAAAAGATTTACGAGCTGCGGGACATTGGAGTCAAGTTCTCAATAGATGATTTCGGAAAAGGGTTTTCATCGCTGAGCTATCTGAAACAGCTGCCTGTAAATAAGCTTAAGATAGACAAATGCTTTGTTGATGATATTCCTGAAAATGATAACAGCCTGATCGAATCAATTATACACATCGGACATAAAAGAAATCTTGTGGTAGTGGCAGAAGGTGTGGAAAACAAAGACCAGATAGAGTATCTTTCACAGTACAAATGTGATATGATCCAGGGTTATTATTATTCCAGGCCTGTTCCGGAGCCGGAAGTTGTCAATCTTATATAAACATGACTGATGCATTTTTCGGACTGGCTGTGGAAAGTGTGCATGTTATTTATTTTATATCCCCGACTTATCCACAGCTCTATATCCCGCAAAACAGTGTTATACACAGACTTATCAACATTATCCACAGGCATGTTTCCACAAAACGGACGTTCTGATGATATCCAGAGTACATAAAGATAAAAAAAGAAAATGGGCAAAAAAAGGTGGTTAGTCTGGCGACTAACCATGTAAAGGGGGTCAAAATGTATTTTGTGAGGTCACAATTATTATTGACCCGCTTCGCATTCTTTTATACATATTTTCAGGATAATTTAAAAAAATTTTCTGCTACTTCTGATACAATGGTTCCGATATGCTTGTGTGAACAGTCGATTTCAACATCGGCATACTTTTTATAGAGCGGCAGCCGTTCATTGTACAGTGAGGAAAGAGACTGCCCCGGTCTGATGGCGATACCGCGTGTCTGTGAATTTTTTAAGCGGCGCTCCAGCTGGTATACCCTGGCATTCAGAAAGATCAAAACGCCGTTTTCCTTCAGATGGCTGACGGCTGATTCACTGTATATGACACTCCCGCCTGTGGCGATAACATGGTTTTCAACATTTATGGATCTGACTGCGCTTTCTTCGATCCTGATAAAGCCGTCAATTCCAAAATCTTTGATCAGTTCCTGCAAACAGCGGTTTTCCCTGTTCTGTATCAAAATATCAGTATCTATGAACGGCATATTCAGCGCTTTTGACACCAGAGCGCCAACAGTGCTTTTGCCGGCTCCCGGCATACCGATCAGGACAAGATTTTTTCCTTCTGCCATTAATTCGCTCCCAACATGATAAAATCAGTGTTTCATGATAATAATATACCACAGATGCGCATGCGTAATCTCACTGTGAATCTTTATCAGCGGAGGGAACAACTGTGGGACAGTCAAAAGACAGGAATATGTATGGCAAAGAAAATTATGATAAAAGGCGTGGTATAAGTCAGCAGAATAATGATGAATGCGAAAGGATCATAAATGCGGAAGATTTTCAGACAGATACGACACTCAATGACATATCAAAAGAACTGAGGCCGGGAGAGACCCTGATCCTCGATATAGGGGACAGTCATTTTGAACAGACGGATGAAATATATGACACGCTGGTAATGCGGGGCTATGATGTGAGAAAGTCATTCAAAAACGGAAAACATCAGATTTATGTCAGCAGGAAGTTATAAATGAATAAACAGAGGAAGTGCCTTGAACCGACCGGGAATATAAGTATTGCCTGAAAACCGGCCGGCCGCCTCGTTATAAGTTGGACTGCCTCATTGTAAAATATAGCTGACACGCTGCCGATATATATATTGGAGTGTACCTTTGACGGATTACATTAAGGGTACAGCAACTGCCTGGAAAGATGAATTATCAGGACTGTATATATAGGCGCGGAGGTCAGCATCAATATGAGATATATTAAAAAACCTGTGGCAATATTGATTGTAGCATCGATCCTGTATGGGATTTTCGGCTTTTTCGGTCCTGCTGCATATGCAGCCTGGATGCCGGTCACAATCACCGCAGACAATTTCAGTGACGGGACGCTTACATTTCACTGGAGTATACTGCCAGGAGCTAAATCGGCAGTAATAACATATCACAGGCCCGGGACAGGCGATACAGCTGTTTCTTCGGTAAATACGACAACTTCGGGAAATAAATTTGAGATCAAAGAACTCAAAGCGGATTACATTTATGATATCAGTGTAACGATATATGACAGTGAAAATCCTGCAAGCGGCGAAGTTATAGGAAGGGGACTGCTTTATTATCTTCCGTCCATAACCTTTACAGCTTCTGCGCCGGAACAGCAAAGCGTTGCAGTCGCCGGCGGCGGACGTGAGTCAGGTGTCATGCCGAAGCTCCGGCTAAGCTGGAAGCAGCCCAGGATATACTGGGATCCGGATAATGCAAGGTATCCCCAGGAGGACCCTGACCTGAACAACGGTTCATTCATTGATGCCAGCAGCGCGAAAGCTCTTCAATATATGGAGTTTTCTTACAACAGTATTTATACTGACAATACCAGGAGTATAGCGTCGCTCAATTACACCATAAATATATCAACTGAATTCAACCTTCTTAATTCAGGCTCTGCACAGGCGTCTGTATTTGTAATGCAGTCAGGTACGGCCTCTTACAGTGCTTATGTGTCCGGGGTTCCCGGCACTACGGCGGTCGTTTCAGGACCTGACAGCACAGGATTCTACAGCCTTGAACTGCTGGGCAGAAAAGATGAGGAATCGGTCATTACAGATGAAAGCGGCACCGATAATGTGCTCCCCCATAATGATATATTGCCGGGAACCGTTTATTATATGAATATCCGACCTATATACAGGAACCAGAGCAATGCAAATGTAACGGCTGTTACGGTTGGCAAACCAGGTGATTACAACGGAAGCCTGCTCTCGGGTGAAAAGTCTTATATAAGTACACCAATAAGGTTCCAAATGACCAAGGACAGCGCCAATAATGTCTATGTAAAAATTTACAGGATAAACCAGGGAAGCCTTGATCTGCCCAGACTGTTCTACGAGGTACAGGCATCAAGCGACGGTTCAATAACAGGTGACTGGCCTGTCAAAGAGACCCTGGATGACTCATATTTCAGCGAAGACTATGCTGTAACAGTGATTACCGGAGTGAACCCCAATAATATCGTTTATTATAAAATCGTTGTCAAATCTGAAGGCGCGGAAGACAGGCTTGAATCCTCGATACTGGAATATGCGCTGACTGTAGATACAGACAGACCTCCTCTGCCTACAGGTGTCTCGGTTATAAAAAGGACAGCTGACAGCCGGAACGTTGCCGATCCGTCAGGAACCGTCAGGACGGTAAAATCCACTGATATCACACTGTCGTGGGAGAAACCTCTCAACTGGGACGAAGTAAAGGATGATCTGACCTATCACTTTTTGATAAGCACTAGTCAGACAGATTCAGGTACAGGCAGGAAAGTGCCCGTATATGTAAATGGTGAACTGTGGGGCAGCAGGGAAGGATATGTGAGTAAATACAGGCTGGTCAAATATATAGCTGCAGATTCAGGCAGGATCAAAGATATGGGAAACAGGCTGGAGTTTACGCTTGATGCATTCGAACTGTTTGACTATGATGACGACCCTGATACAGCGCCGGTACTCGATGAGGAGGATAATGGCTTTCCGACTTTCCTGGTGCCGAATACTGTATATTACCTGCAGATGTATTCTACAAAAGCGGGAGACGCCGGAACGACAGATCCTTTAAAGATGTCTGACAGATCTGTGGTAGTCAGCTTCACCACGCTGTCGGGCAGTGAAATGGATGTACCGCTGCCGGTGAACCTCAGTGTGAGCACCAACGATAAACTCGTTTCAGGAGGGAAAAACCTGAACTATATAGATCTGAGTTTCAGCAAAGTACTGAATATTGACTGGACCAACTACACCGACAAATATGATGAATCACTGTATGAATATAATCTTTATTATGATTTATTCATGAACACCGGCACAAACGCAAATACTTTCATACCTGTGGCATCAACACAGGATCTTAACGGTGACGTTGTATTCAGCGGGGCAGATAATCCGCGAAGCTCAGTGATAACCGCGAGGATATACCGGTTTACCGATGATGGCTTCGACAGGCTTAAAGATATTTTGCCTGATGAGGCAAAAAGAAGCCCGGTTCAAAAATTCGGAGCAAATCTGCTTCCTAATACGACATACTATTTTGTCGCAAGAACCAGGCTTGAGATCAAAAGTAAAAAGAATCCGGATGATATTGTTGAGAAAGTATCTGTGTTCACATCGGTGCTTCCTGTCACTACCGTTCAGCTGGAAGTAAAATCGCCTGATGAAAGCAGGAGAAAACCGCTGGCACCGACAGACTTCGGAATAGCCCTGGACAGTGGCGGAGCTCAGCTGCTGACTGACAGCAGTGTAACATTTTCATGGACACACTGGCAGGACGACGTGATATACCAGATAATAAGGACTGCAACAAGGGTATATCCTTCGGCCAAATCACCCGAGTACGAGAACGATCCTTTGTATACGAGTTTCCTCGATGATTACGCTCCGGCCGGGAGTGGTGATCCCTCCGGAAAACGCGCTGTCTGTCTTGACCCTGCAGGTGATCCGGAGCAAAATTACCCCGGTAAGTTTTCGTATGACAGTGAAACGGGCAAATGTACATTTACAGTAGATCAGGGGATGTATCCGAACAGGCTGTATTATTTCAGCATAAAAGCCATCAGGGTGGATGCCGGCAGAAAACCCATCAGTGAGGCAACCGAAAGTGTATGGGTATCTATACCCGTAACAACTTCAATGATAGAGGCGCCTGCCATGCTGGAAGCAATACCCGGCGCAGAAATAAGCTTTTTCTGGACCGATACGGCACCGGGCTTTTCTGCGGAGGATTACACTATTCTTGTCAAAGGGCCGTCGGATTCCGCCTACAAAACGCTGACCAAGGAACAGTCGACGATAGTCAAAGATGCTGACGGCAGTACCTATTATGGAAGAATAACAGGCCTGAAGGTCGGAACATCGTACGACGTAAAAGTTACAAAAGGCAACGGCATTACTGTATACGAAAAGGCAGGACTCACCACGAGAGACGGATACCATGAACTTGAAGTCAGATGGGCGGGCAAGGCCCTGGATGATTATGCGGGTTACGAGATAGCAATCATGGAAGAGGGTGGATCTGAATACACCATACTTTCAGCGTCCGATCTCGAATCGTATACGGATAAGAACGGCAGGACACATCCGTACTATACCGAAGAAACAGCCAGAACGGTAAACAATGACAGCCTGTATTACCGTGCGAGGATAAAGAGCATGGACGTTGAGCTGCCGGGCGGAATTGTGACCAAACAGCCGCTGAAATCAAATACCAGGTATTATATCAAGGTCAGGGCGGTAAAATCGGATCCCGTCGAGACAGATCTGGTTTCATACTCGAAATTTATCGGCCCTGTAAGTATAAGGACTGAGTTCAGCCAAAGCGATTATGACAACAAAGATCGTGAGGAGCAGCAGAAGGCGAAATTCCTTGACAGGATAAAGGAACTTGATGAAGGGTATTTCTGGAGGATAGCAATAGGGAACAATGACGTTTCCGGTATCCTGCTCAGGGAAGACAGGATAACCAACGCAATGCAGAATCTTGCCGGTGACTCAATCACGGTCGATCTGACAGAAATCTCTGAAAATATTGCAAAAGATGAAATATACATTCCGGCGCCGCTTATAGATGTTATGAAGAAATTCAGAAAAAGTCTTGTTATAAGGACGTCAGATATGGAACTGGTACTAAAGCCTTATACTCTTGATGCTGCATTTAGTGAAAATGTCAAAGGTATCCTGGAACGGCAGGAGGTCAGAGAACTGTATGTTAAACTGGATCTCCGCCATAATACACAGACGAACAAAGCTCTTCCAGCAGGGACGATACAGCTGTCACCGGTGAACAGGATAGAAGTGCAGGCACTGGGATTCTCCATGACGTATGACGAAATGGCTGAACTGTTCCATAACAAACTATACAATGAAAACAGCGGCCTTGTCACCGATGCGCTGAACAAGCTCCTGAACACCTATGTCGGAAGCGGGACAGATGCAGCCAGGCTTACAGATCAGTATACCAGTAACCTTTTGAACATGATTGAACAGGAACTGTCTGTTTACATAGACAGCACGATAAAAACAACAAAGCTTACAAATACGGCTAAAGAGATATATACTTTCGACACACCTGTTACTGTAGGCGTACGGCTGAAAAAAACAGGGGGGCCATTATCATCATACCTGCTGTACAGGGACTCCGGCAGCTGGAAAAAGACGGAAGCGACAATAGCCGGAGCTGTTGCGGTATTTAACATGTCCGGAACAGGAACTTTTGTTATCCTGGCTCCGAACCAAAGCGCCGGGGGCGTCACGGAAGATCACTGGGCACAGAAGTATATTGCCGGAATAACGGCAAAATACGATCTTGAAGATGTCTTCCCGGGGATTCAGACGAATTTCATGCCGGAAAACAAGGCAACATGCAGGGAAGTAATACTGCTTTATGAAAAAATAGCCGGGAAATCCGCTGAAAATACGGGCCTGGATATAAGAAGCAGGCTTACGGCCCTTGGCCTGGATAATATCATCCAGCCAAATTCCATATCAAAGAACGTAACAAGGCAGCAGACTGCCGCCGTGCTGGTCAGGCTGTTTGCCGCGAAAAAAGGGTTGAACGCCGGAAGCATAAGGCCGTCAGCAGGTATAAGGATAAGTGATGAAAGTGATATCGGTGATAAGTATTATTCGTCCGTTGTTACGGCCGTGGATACCGGGATCATGCAGCTTGATGGGTCAGGCAGATTCAGGCCTCAGGAGAATATGACGCGTGCGGAAGTTGTGACCGCTTTTGCAAGACTGCTTGAACTGACAGGCGATATATAATATTTGATAAAGGTTTGAAATCTAAGGCATGAAAACGGCACATTAAACAAGCAATCAGCTGAAGGGGAAGGAATGTTTATGAACAGGCAGAAAAGAGCAACAAGTATAGTTTTGGTACTGCTTCTTGTAATACAGTATACCTTATCACTGACAGTATCGGCTGCCGAATACGCGTCCCAGCCGGCGCCTGAAAAATTAAGGGTAGAAGCGATATATGACGATCCTGCAAATGAGCAGCCGGCTATAGGCTATAACGAATATGACAAATACTATGTGGACCTCAAAAGCGACAAGATTACGCGCCCTCAGAACGTGTCCGCACCCAGGATATACATTAACTACTACCTGCAGGAGGTCACAAAGCCTTACAAACCGGTCAAATCGACGATTCTGAAGGAAGCCGATGTCCCGGCCAAAACTGATACGGATAATGAGATACGTCTGAAGGAGCTGAATTCTGGTACGGTATATTATGCTTACTCGAGGGCTTATTATACCTATACGACCGATAAAGGTACATATACCAGCAGTGAATCTCTTCCGTCCAATACAGTAAAGTTCATGACGGATATAGAAATAAAAGCATATTCTTACGGACCCAACCAGATAAAGATAGAATGGGATGATGTATGGGTCGGCAGCAGGAGGATGGACTACAAGCTTTATATTTCTGAAAACAGTACCTTTGCCAATACTCCTCCGATATATATAAGCAGCGATCAGATCAGCAGCAGCGGACCGGTAACGGTCAATGAGGCTTCAGGCAAACTTGAGTACATACACACGGTAAGAGATCCGGGAAGGGTGTACTATATAAAAATCGTTCCGGATACTGTGGATACCGAACTTAAAAGATCATCCGAAAGCCGTACCGTTGCTGTGAGCAGCTTTATACTTGCGAAAATGACCAAAATGTCCGTCACGTCTTCCGGAAACACCATCTGGAAAATGGAATGGAGCCCCGTGGTCACCGGCCTGAACACCAGTGATATAAAAGTGTCGTACCAGATATACAGGGGCAGCGGAACGTCGGGCAATCTTGAACAATATATGGCTTCGAAGGATGATACAACATATTATCTTACGCTTGGGCCGGGAGAAGACAAATATTATTATATAATAAAGGCCATAGTAACGAGGAACGGTCAGAATGTCTATCCGGGCATAAGCATTACATCATCGAAGATATATGTGAAAGAATCGGAAGTGCCTTCCACGCCGGCAGCCCCCGAACTGACAAATGAACTTTCAGATGGAAGCTCCGTCATAAGGCAGACTGTAACTGCCACAAGTGCAACGATATTATGGAGGGCGCCGCTTAAAGGTGACGGAGAAGTCGACAGCAACGTATTGTATGACATTTGGCTTATAACTGATCCCAACTATATCGATGATCCGCCGGCAGACAGCAAAATAGCATCTGACCTTGAAATGAGCCAGAGCAATTACGTAATGAGCGGGAATATATTGATCGGTTACAAGTATACGATCAATAACCTGGTGCCTAATTCAACCTACTATTTTAAGATCATTGCCAAAAAGAATTTTATTGATTATGTTGATGATGTACTGCAGAACGTAACGCTTCAGTCCGGGGCGGCAGTGAAAACATTTATAACACCGGCACTTGGACCTGTTGACCAGCCTGTGGTTCCCGGAGCACCTCCGCTGCGCATCAAAAACGATAAGCTCGGTAACGATATGGTAACCAGCACTTCGGTTGTTATAACGCTGCAAAATAAATGGTATGAGGAATATTCCAACAAAAAGACCACTGACTCTGATCCGGGCGAATGGTCATGGTATTACAGGACCCCTTCTGAAATGGATGAAGCCGGAATGCAGCTTGATCCGCCGGTGGAAAACCTTGCTGACAAACTGGAGAAGGGGGATGAATCTGTTAATCCGCTGAAATTCAGGAAAGTTGAATACGACAGCGGAGTTACAATCGATGTGGGCTGTATCGAATACACTCCGGGTATGGATTACAACGAACTGGCAAATCTGCCGGCAGACAAGGTAATCAGCTATCCGGTGACACCGAACGATCCTGATGAGGATATCGGTAAAAAAGATTCCATTCGTGACGGAAAAAGGCATAATGTTGATATAACGCTGTATGACCTTGAACCGAACAAAACTTATGTAATATGGGTAAGAGCGGCACGTCGCGGTTCCGATCTTATATCGGGACCTTCCGAGCCGATTATAGTGACTACTGATCCTGAACTGCCTACGATTGTTGAGAAACCAACGGTACCGGTATTCAATTACAATTATGCGGGAGATACCTTTATTGACCTGGGGTGGAATTTCAACAATGAGTATGTATATTACCTGGAATACGGAACTGAGGACGACAGGTCCAGGGCTTCAGGAAGTATTACCATAACGCCGGAGGATCTGGAGTTTGCGACATACTACAGAGTAGAAGGACTCAAGCCTTCTACAGTATATTATTTCTGGATACAGGCAGAGAAAATGAACACCGCCGGAGAGGCAAAACGTTCAGACTTCAGTGACTCCTATATGGTCAAAACCCAAAAGGAAATGCCGCCGGACACACCACTGGGATTCGGCGTGAAGGGTACTTCCGGGTCTGTCACCAAAAACAGCATTACATATGAGTGGATAGCTGAAGAGGGGCTGGATTATATTCTCGAAATATCCGAACACAGCAATTATGCAGAGAGCAAAACATACAGGATAAGCGGAGCGTCTGAATTTACCGTCCAGGACCTTAGATCCAACTTCAGGTACTATGCCAGATTATATGCATATGACCCTGAAAAGGATCTTTCATCTGCTCCCACGCAAAGTGTAACGGCACGGACTCTGCGCTCTACTGATGAGTATGATTCGAGCGAAGATACGGAAGGCGTTATAAGCGGTGATTTTATCATAAAAGATTCCGTGGCAGTCAACGGTGTGTGGAACATCCGGATAACCGGAGTCAATGCCGACCGCTTCATACAGTACGTACAGACTGATAATATACTTGACTACCGTATCGACCTGAGCAGCATGCCCAGCGGGACTAAAACCATTTCTGCCGTGATATCGAAAAAAGTATTCAGAGCCCTTGGAATGCTTGGTGAAAACCTGATTTTGAAGACTGTCAATAATTCTCTGATAATCCGGCCGGGTGTACTGGCAGACAGCGGCAGTGCTTACGGTACGAACAGTGATGATACAAACTACATAATCAGAATAACTTTAAACGCAGGTACATCCGGAGATGTGAGCAATCTGATTTTCAGGACCCAGGTGTCGGAACTGGAAATTAGCTTGTCTGATGGCCTGACACGAAAACTGGAGAGCTTCGGCAAGCCGATGAAAGTAGAGTATGAATTTTCTTCTGCGGCATCATACAAAGCCGGTACGACCTTCGGCTATTATCTGCCGTCAGGCAAAACTGCCTGGCAGAAGTCATCTGTCACCAGGACCTATAACGCTGATACAGGGACAATAACGCTGGCATTTGAAATGCCTGTCCCCGGCAGGGTAGCCATCGCTGACCAGGGAGAGAGCTTTTATACCGATATATCGTCAAGCTATGCAAGATCGGCGATAGTGAATGTTGCCAGAAGGCATGAACTCAAGTCAGTGACAGGCAGGAAATTCGAGCCCGGCAAGAACCTGACCATCGGAGACGGAGTTAAGTTCATGCTGGATATAATGGATTGTAAATATGATGCGGGCTATATGACTACAGCAGCCAAAGCAGGCATCATAAATGCCGCAGACATAGGCAGAGCGGCAGAAAACTGCACAAGAGAGCAGCTTATTTCGATGGCTGTCAGGGTATGTGAACTGAAAACATCGGAAAGGGCAGGAAATGATAATACAGATCTTTCTATGTACAAAGATATAAGTCAGGTCAGCCCGGCATTGCTGAACAGGATTCGTTATGCTCAGCGTACCGGAGTGATAACCAGCAGGTTCTCAGATATGCTGGGACCGAAGGATTCGGTTACACGGGCGGAGGCTATGGTGCTGATTGAGAAACTCCTGCGTTATGCCGGAGAATTATGAGGGGATGTGATTTGCCGGCAGCAGATTTTTGATTTGCCGCCACAAGAAATATTGCAGAAACAAGGATAATATCCATTAATCGTGTGAGAAATAGAAAATTTTCATGTATATGCCTTATTTTCAGCGGCAATAATTCTAATGTAACCATTATGGCAGCGTTTATGGTCAACGGGGCAAAGGGACAGCAAACGTCATCCCGGACTGCAACGGCTGCCGTAATGCTGGAAGGGGGCTGTACATGAAAAAGGTTCTGTTTCTTTTTTTTGCTTTGCTTTTAGTTTTCTCCGTTTCCGCGATGTTGATGCATAATGACGAATCCGAAGATGCAACTGCTGAAATGGTGATTAAAGCATTTGATGTAACAGGAGCAGATGCTGTTGTTTCAGAAATATACGTACGGGGAAGAGCGGCGCTGCAGCCTGACATTACCGATCCGGCCGGACTGCTTGAAGACATAATTACTGAGACAGGTGCGGAATATCACAGTGATATACCTGCCTTTAATATAATAGACACAGATCTGGCTGCCGGACAAGAAATAAATTACATAATTGATGAAAATAAAAATCTGAAGATAACCATACTGGAAGAAAGCAAAGAAAAAAATGATGAGGACCTGATTTTTATAAGCTTTACTGACACCTCACGCTGCCCTGATCTGAAAAAAAACTACGATGCAGTCACGAATGTCCTTAACAAATATAAAATAAATTACCGGATAAATGTGGCGCTTACGGGCTGTATCGGGAAAAAGCTCAGTGACAAAGAACTGGAAAATATGTTTGAAAGAGTTTTCAGCATTACGAAGGCCGAAAAGGTAGAAGGTATGAATGACAACGGACTTGTGAGCGTATCGGCCTTTTCGCCTGCAATCGGGAGGAACACCCTGGTTGACGGGAAAAGAGTAAACCTGAACATTGCGGCCCGGTATAATTTCTATGAAGGCAAAACCTACATATGGCTGGCGACACCTGTGATAATTACAGAATACTGACAGGCCGGGAAAGGAAAGAAAAATACATAGAAGATAAAGGAGAGAACAACGTGTCAAAACTCATAATATCTCAGGCAAAGCCACTGAAAGGAAGAGTCCGCATAAGCGGAGCCAAGAATTCTGTGCTGCCGGTCATTGCCGCGTCGCTTCTGGCTGATGGCAGAAGTGTGATAGAAGAAATTCCCTATCTGAACGATGTAAAGGTCATGTGCGAACTTGTCAGTTCTCTCGGCGCTTCAGTTGTATTGTCCGATGATAAAAGCAGGCTTGAGATAAACTGCAGAGCAATAAATAATACAACAGCTCCATATGAACTCGTGAACAAGATGCGGGCTTCGTTCCTTGTAGCAGGCCCTCTTCTGGCGAAGGCAGGACATGTCAGGATATCTCTCCCCGGAGGATGTGCTATAGGCTCGAGGCCAGTGGATCTGCATCTGAAAGGCTTTGCAGCCCTGGGTGCGTCGATAACGCAGGGACATGGTTATATAGAAGCAAGCTGTAAAGGACGACTGAAGGGGAATAAAGTCTATCTCGATTTTCCCAGTGTGGGAGCCACTGAAAACATTATGATGGCAGCAACACTGGCCGAGGGGCATACAGTCATCGAAAATGCCGCTATAGAGCCGGAAGTTGTGGATCTTGCCACATACCTGACTTCCATGGGAGCAGACATAAAGGGCGCAGGTACCGATACAATCAAGATATCAGGCGTCAAAAACCTGAACGCGGCAAGTCACACTGTTATTCCGGACCGTATCGAAGCCGGTACTTTTATGATTGCAGCTGCAATAACCGGCGGTGATGTAATAATCGAAAATACTGTAACAGACCATTTGAAACCCGTAACTGCAAAACTTAGGGAAGCCGGCGTCGAAGTATCTGAAGAACTGACATCCATAAGAGTTAGGGCAGACCGGATCGGGGCGGTCGATATCAAGACGCATCCGTACCCCGGATTTCCCACCGATATGCAGTCTCAGATGACGTCTCTTTTAAGTATTGCAGATGGAACCAGTATGGTAATAGAGACGATATTTGAAAACAGGTTCATGCATGTCTGCGAGCTGAAAAGAATGGGTGCCAACATAAAAGTTGAGGGAAGAAGCGCAATAATCGAGGGCTGTGCCGGACTGTCCGGAGCCAGTGTCAGGGCAACGGATCTCAGGGCAGGTGCCGCGTTGATACTGGCAGGCCTTCGTGCTGAAGGCACCACTGAAATACTTGATATAGACCATGTCGACAGAGGATATTACAAAATAGATGAAAAACTGCGCAGACTGGGAGCAGTCATTGAAAGAGTGAATGATGATTCAAATCAGTAAAACCGCCCGAAACCTGCGGCCATGTTATCGGAAATAACAGAACAGGTATGCGTTTCCGCATACTTTTTTTTTATGTGAATATATATTACAAGGCATTTATGTGAGGTAAAGAGGGTCCTGATGAAAAAGCTGATATACTATGCCTTGATTATGGCCGTAATCGTCATACTGCTTCCCATGATCATAGTGAAAAGCTGCAGCCCGGCACCGGATGCGCCGCCGCCGGTCGTCAGTGAGCCGGAGAAATCATATAAAATCGAGGTCTATAACAAAGACACAGGGACAACAGAAACCGTGGATCTTGAGGAATACATAAAATGCGTGGTAGCTGCAGAAATGCCTGCTGAATTCAGCCTGGAAGCTCTGAAAGCACAGGCTGTGGCAGCCAGGACATTTGCATACGGCCGTATGTCAGGAGCCTACAGGTCGAAACAGGGAGTGCACGACGGGATCGATATATGTACAGATTCGTCTCATTGCCAGGCATGGATAAGCAAAGAAGATGCCAGCAGGAAATGGGGCATCCTGTTTGCAGCAAAATACTGGCGTAAGATCGAGAAAGCAGTAAATGAAACAAGAGGCCTGATAGTGGTATATGACGGGAATATTGCAAATACACTTTTCCACGCAAGCAGTCCCGGCAGGACAGAGAATGCGGAAGATGTCTGGGAAGGGAAAAGTGTACCTTATCTGCGCAGTGTTGAAAGCAGCGGAGATGAAGCAGCCAGGGGCTATATAACCACTGTTTCGGTAAGCACTGATGAGTTGGCTGACAAGCTTCGTCAGACTTATCCGGATGCCGAAATTGATGATGATATTCTCGACAGCATTGAAATACTTGACCATACTGAAGGTGGAAGAGTTAAAACACTCAAAGTAGGAAATATTATAATGAAGGGTACGGAATTCAGGACAATGCTGGGCTTAAGATCAGCCTGCTTTAATATAAAACCTGCCGGCAGTGATGCAATAGAAATCATAACCACCGGTCACGGACATGGAGTCGGTATGAGCCAATGGGGAGCGAATGCACTGGCAAAAACCGGCGGAACCTTTGAAGAGATACTGAAGCATTACTATACAGGAGTTGACATCATATCCATATCCGAATATCAGGCCCTGAAAAAGCCGGATTAACCAGTACACATCCGGGATGAACATCTAAAATTTTCGCCCCGTATGTATATTGTTCCCATATGCGGAAACAATACTATACGGAGGTGGAATTTGTGAATATGAAAAAGTCGTTTCCGGATGAAAAGGGAAAGAAATTTAAGGAGTTTCTGGACAAAAGAGGTTTCTATATCGTTCTATTGCTTTGCATAGCTGTGGTGGCAGGTACCGCGATTTTCGTAACTACGCGGAATGCTCTGGACAAAGAGCCTGAGCATAATGCTGAAGATTTGCCGAATGAGACTGACAGTGATCTGGCGGCAGAGGATGCGGCCAGCAGCATGGCTGACAAGCTGACGAGTCTTGATCCTGCGGATCCGGCTGCATCAGAGCCTGACAAAGAAACAGATATAGGTACTCCTGCATCGGTTTCAAAAGATGATGACAAAGCGGGGAAGCAAAACGAAAAAACTGATGGGGAAACTGATAAAGAAGAATCTACACAAAAAGGCAAGCCTGCTTCTGAAAAAGACACCGGTGACAAACCAAAAACAGAACCTAAAAAACAAAGCTTCCAGATGCCTATTAATGGAGAGATTTCACTCGAATATGCGATGGACCATCTGGTATACTCAAAAACCCTTGAAGAATGGCGCGCCCACTCCGGCATCGATATCACGGCAGACAGGGGCACTCCTGTAAAAGCAGTTGCCGATGGTGTGGTCAGCGAAGTTAAAAATGACAAGTTCTATGGCATAACGGTAGTTATAGACCATGAAAATGGTCTGAAAACATTATACAGGAATCTTGCATCTGATGAAACAGTCGCAGTCAACCAGAAAGTAAAGCAAGGAGAAATTATCGGAAGCATCGGAAATACGGCAATGGACGAATCTTCAGAAGAGCCTCATCTCCACTTTGAGGTACTGAATAATGACGTCAATGAGGATCCGACCCTGTACCTGCCCATAAAATAACCTGCATCCATAAAAATGATAAACCGGACGAACGGGGATGATGCAAACCAGGCATGCGGTTTGTGTCATCCCCGTCTTATGCTGTTTTGGTTTTTTACCCCTTTAATCATATAGGCATCCGGCAAGGCATATATATACTGTAGACACGCAAATAACACAGGCAGGACTGCGGTACTGTTTCAGCGGTATGCAGGCCATGCATCAGGCGGGCTGCCCATACTCTTTCCACAAAATGCTCAGGGATGAAGCGCCTGTTTTGCGGCTGAAAAAGATAAGAGGCCCGTTATGCCTTCATATACGAGTGATTTTTATGTTCTCCACAGTATGACTTGAAGAGGGGGTATCTGCAGTTGAAGGGATATATCGAAGAAAGGGCGGTTGAACTGGCGAATTACATTATTGATAAAAAAACCACAGTAAGAGCAGCAGCTAAAAAATTCGGCATCAGCAAAAGCACAGTACATAAAGATGTAACCGAAAGACTGAAGAAAGTCAGCCCGGAACTTGCTGAAAGTGTCAGGGCGATCCTTGAGGAGAATAAAGCCGAAAGGCACATAAGGGGAGGAGAGGCAACAAGAGCAAAATACCAGGGCAACAATTCCAAAGCGGTATAGACGGCGTCAGATTTGACCAGTACTCCGATAAGGCCGGGACGGACGAAGATCTGTTCCGGCTTAATTTTGCGGATTTTTATCAGATTCGTTCAGGCAGCTTGCTTTCAGAAGAATCAGTATGAACTGTACTGCCGGCACATGACAGTTTTCCGGCGTATATGTGGAAATCAAATATTGCATAATTGTAATATTATGATAAGATTATTTTGATAAAGTCAGCTATTGGTTAAATTAAATATAAAGAACGGATCGGCAAAGGGGTGTTGATGTTGAGCTTGGGACTGGATATAGGGATAGATCTCGGTACCGCATCGGTGCTGGTCTATATAAAAGGCAAGGGCATTGTTCTGAAAGAACCTTCTGTAGTGGCTATAGATAAAAATTCAAACAAACTTCTGGCAGTAGGTGAGGAAGCACGGAGAATGCTTGGAAGGACGCCGGGCAATATTGTAGCCATAAGACCTTTGAGAGACGGGGTTATTTCTGACTACGACATAACTGAAAGAATGCTGAAGTATTTCATCAATAAAATTTGCGGCAACAAAGCATTCAGGCTTTTCAAACCAAGAATCATGGTCTGTGTCCCAAGCGGTGTAACGGAAGTAGAAAAGAGGGCAGTCATTGATGCGACTATCCAGGCGGGAGCCAGGAAGACATACCTGATAGAAGAGCCCATAGCAGCTGCCATAGGAGCAGGTATCGACATATCGAAGGCCTGCGGCAGCATGGTGGTTGACATAGGCGGAGGTACCACAGACATAGCTGTCATCTCACTCGGCGGTATTGTTGTTTCTTCGTCCATCAAGGTGGCAGGAGATAAGTTCGATGAAGCGATCGTAAGATATATGAGAAAAAAGCATAATATCATGGTAGGCGAGCGTACAGCCGAGGAACTGAAAATAAATATCGGCGCTGTATATCCAAGGGTCCAGGAAGTGACAATGGATGTCAGGGGCAGGAACCTGATATCCGGACTGCCGAAAACATTGACAGTCACTTCCACAGAGATAATGGAGGCGCTGGAAGAACCCATGTCCAGCATTATCGAAGCTGTGCATTCAGTGCTTGAAAGGACACCGCCGGAACTGGCGGCTGACATCAGCGACAGAGGTATTGTCCTGACGGGCGGCGGCAGCCTTATTTATGGATTGGACAAGCTGCTGCAGGAAAAGACGGGAATCAATGTCATTATTGCTGATGATGCCGTATCGTGCGTAGCACTTGGTACCGGCGAAGCGCTTAATAACATTGAAACAATTGAAAGCAACGCCATCCAGGAAAGCAGATCCAAAAAATAAAACCTGACTGAATTAATAAAGAGGCCGCGAAAAATGCGGCCTTTGTTTTGTTTACTCTGCTGAAAAAATCTTTAGTGCACAAAGCTGCATACAGAGAAAAACTGAACTATTTTTGTATTAAGACCTGGGGCAGATAATCCGATAATAATTATGACTGTAATTGGCGGATAGCCACGATACATATGCTGAGCAACCCGACGGGCGGGCTGAGACCGGACAGAAGTTCCGGAAAGGAGAAAATATGGTACGCGGTTTATATACTTCAGGCTGGAGTATGCTGGCGCTTGAAAAAAAGATGGACGTTATATCCAATAATATGGCAAACGCCAGTACTACAGGCTACAAGAAAGATACAGTGGTGCTGGAAAGCTTTCCTGAAATTATGACCAAAATAGTGGGGAAACATAACGGTAACTCCGGCAGACCCCGTAATATAGGAACAATGGAACTCGGCAGTGACGTCGGGGAAGTATACACAAATTTTTCCCAGGGACAGCTCAACAATACCGGCAATGAGCTTGATATAGCGATAAAAGACAGCGGAAGTGCTTTTTTTACAGTAGCTGTACCTGATGAAGAAGGAAATTACAGGGCATTTTATACAAGGGACGGGTCCTTTGCAAGAGGATCCGATAACAGGCTTGTAACGAGCGACGGCTACACCGTGCTTGGCGAAAACGGCCCTATCATACTGAACGAAGGTTCGTTCACTGTAACTGAAGACGGTTCGGTCGTGCAGGACGGAGAATTCATAGACAGGCTGCTGATAACTGAATTTACTGACACAACAGCACTTAGAAAATACGGGTATAACCTGCTTCAGGCTGATGAAACAGCTCAGACGCGGGAATTTACAGGGACGGTTCAGCAGGGCTGCCTGGAACTGTCCAATGTGAATATAGTACGTGAAATGGTCGATATGATCACTGTACTCAGGTCATATGAGGCTAACCAGAAAATACTGCAGTCTATAGACCAGACGCTGGACAAGGCAGTCAATCAGGTCGGATCGGTATAATCAATTATCAGCCGCATCGATATTAACGGGAGGTTCGGATAATCATGATGAGAGCATTATGGACAGCGGCATCAGGTATGGAGGCACAGCAGATGACTGTGGATGTAATATCCAATAACCTGGCCAATGTAAACACGACAGCATATAAAAAGCAGCGTATAGAGTTCAAAGATCTGCTCTATGAAACAATGGACAGGGCGCGGGTCCTGGAGGAAGGCGGTAAGCCGGTAAATCTGCAGGTGGGCCACGGGACCATGGCGGCGGCGACCGTAAGGGACTTTGAAAAAGGAAGTCCGGAAGAAACCGGGAACCCGCTGGATCTTTACATTGATGGCGATGCGTTTTTCATGATACAGGGACCGAACGACGAAATAAACTATACAAGAGACGGCAGTTTCAAATTGAGCATTACTGATGAGGGTAAAATGCTGACGACTTCTGACGGGTATGCAGTGCTTGATGAAAGCGGTCAGCCGATTATATTCGATGCAGATCTGTCGGACCTGACGATTTCCCAGAACGGTGAAATCTGTTATACCGATGAAGATGGCGCAACTGTCTCAACAGGACAGTATATCGGACTTGTATATTTTGATAACAAAAATGGTCTTGAGGCAATAGGAAGAAACCTTTACAGGGCTACAGAAGCAGCGGGGGAACCTGTACTGGCTGCAGACTCGACACAGACGAGCATGATAATGCAGAATTATCTGGAGTCGTCAAATGTCAAGACTGTTGAAGAAATGGTAAAACTCATAGTCGCTCAAAGGGCTTACGAATTGAGTTCGAAGGCGATCCAGTCCTCAGACGAAATGCTTTCGATTGCAAACAACATTAAGAGATAACTGCAGAATATGAATCCGGCTGACAGGGAGCGAAACTGATGCCAGAAATTCTGAAAGAACGTACATGATATGTCAGCTGCCGGTTATTTTATGAAAATGTTGACAGACGGATCAGCAGACATTTATCATATTGAACAGAGGGATATAAATGGATATAGGTAAAATTGACAGTTTGACCATAGAAAGCCTTGTCGATAATGCATCCAGTATACTCAAAAGCACGAATGACGATGATTTTGCCAAAAAGCTGGAAGCGGCTGCAAAAAACAATGACGACAAGGAATTGAAAGAGGCATGCCAGGAATTTGAAGCAATCATGCTCAACATGCTTTACAAACAAATGAAAGCGACTGTGATTAAGTCAAGCCTTACAGAAGAGGATCCGGGCAGAGAAATATTTGAGTCGATGCTTGATGAGCAGCTTATGGAGGAGGCTTCAAAAACCGGCAGTTTTGGACTGGCGGATACACTTTACAAGCAGTTGTCAAGGCAGTACGGAATTAAGGCTTATGCAGCTGCTGACAAGAATACTGTAAAAAGCGAGATATCCGGTGAGCAAACAGATTTATAAGCGTGTAATAACAAAAAAACCGATACTGATAATTATGGCAATGTCCCTGGCTTTTGCTGCGGGACTTTTTTTATTGCACGGGAAGAACAGCACGCCGGCTGATCCCCTGACTGAAGGGATTCCGGCGGAAGAAGGCGGACCATCAGAAGTTTATGAGGAAGACTCCGTAAAATATATACATCGTTCGGAGGTCATAAACGGGTTAAGACAGGAAATCAATATCCTGGAGACAGATCCATGCATTCCCGGAGTAAAAATCAGGCCGGCACTGTCATATGACCTGATATATGGTTATGAACTGCTCAGTGAAATGGCAGCCAGGGCGGGCGCATACGCTGCGGTCAACGGCGGTTTTTTCAGGGATTACGGACTGCCGTCCGGGATGGTGGTCATTGACGGGGAACTTATCTCAAAAGCGACAGGTAATTATCCGGTCCTGATTATCAGGGACGGAAAGGCTGAAATCAAGGAAATCAGCAGCAGGCTGTTTCTTGTGAAAGCAGACGGGACCGGCCTGCAAAATGATGACAGTTGGGACGGTTCACCGGAAAACTCTGCGACAGGCTCAGGCCGTGCTGATAAAGATAATATAGTTATTACCATAGATAATATAAATTCTCCGGCGGCAGGAAAACAGACGGTAGTATACACGCCTGTATACGGCCAGACAAACAGAGCAGACAAAAGAAATATTTCAGTGACGGTAGAAGACGGTGTCGTTACAGGTATCGCCGAATATGAGAAAGAGGCGCCGATACCGGGAGACGGCATGCTGATATCGTTTTTTGATGCTGCCGCATATGCGGGAAAAGAGCTGCCTCTTAAAGCTGGAGATGCTGTCAGACTGATCCATGAACCGGATATGACCGGCAATGTACAGGCATATGAATGCGGGTGCTGGCTTGTCCGGGACGGTGAAGCTGTTGTAAAAGACTATGACCCTTGGGTAGGCGTTCTGACAAATCATGACCCGAGGACTGCCGTTGGCATAAAAGAGGACGGCACCGTTATTCTTCTAACGGTGGACGGCAGGCAGCCGGGATACAGCACGGGATTCACAGGAAAAGAACTTACAGAGTATCTGATAAGCTGCGGAGCTGTGGATGCAGCAATGCTTGACGGTGGAGCGTCTACTGCTATGATAGTTCAAGGAGAGCTGGTAAACAGGCCTTCGTATAAAGGGCAGGAGAGGCAGATTGCCGGAGCGATCCTGGTTATAAAGGACTGATAGATAAAGGAACGATAATGGAAGACTGATCGGGGGAGGTTACAGAAGATTTAGGTGAACTCCCGCTGATCCTGCAGTAACCAGAACGGGATCAGAAATAGAAAAAAAGCTGCTCAAGCGTGTTTTCGAGCCTGAATTCGAAGTCAGAAACAAGAAGTTTGTCGTAAGAGTCCGTTTTCAGGAAGGGATTGTGGGCTATATCGCTGCTGCTGATCCAGCCAAGCTTATAATATGCATACCAGGTTCCCTGGCGGACTATCATTTCCTGTATATATGAAAGCCGCTCTCCCATGTTGCACAGGTAGAGACCGCAGCTGTACGGGCGGATACTGTAGCGCGAGCAGAGACGCTGTTTAAGAAAGCAGCATTCACCGCCGGCCTGTTTGGCAAGGATGATCGGTTCTGCGTTATTGTATTCAAACAGCAATGTTGCTTCCAGCTCACTTATGGAGGCAGATTGAGCCATTTCCTTTATGGCTTTTTTCCTGTACTCCATATCCGGTTTTTCGGGCAGCAGGAGTACGCTGCCTGCCGCCTGTTCCAAATCCATATCAAGTCCGCCAAGCAGGACAGGCAGATCAGGCCCAAGCACAGGGATGTTATCGCTGCAACATTCACCGCAGCCCATGCAGCCGGAGGTTTTCAGGCCGGCAGCGGATTTTCTGAAAGATTCCAGCTCCGATGAAAGCTCGTGTAATGTAGCTTTGTCATCATAATTAACAAGTTCTATTTCGTTATTTTCAACTGCAAACTTAATCATGTTTTTCCCTCCGCAATTTAGTATATCAGACGAACCGTACGTTCTCAATTCAGATGAATTGTGTCAGCCCGGGTAAGCCTGAACATTTTTATATTGCACGGGAAATTTCCTGAAAGCGGAACCTTTATCCTTTATGAAAAGTCTATAATAGGGTATATGAGGTAATTAACTCATAGATTTGGAAGAAAGGGTGAATCATGTGAAAAAAAGAATTGCTTTACTGTTATCGCTGATTTTTCTGCTCACAATTATAATGCCTCTGAATAGTTTTGCCGCAGGTATCGACAAAGGGCTGGAAAATGCCATAAAGGTCGTTAAAACCAAGTTTTCGATCCCGGAAGATTACAAATTTACTTCGAGCGTGGTCAAAAACGGTGATGAGACATTCTATTACCTGACATGGAACAGCAAGGATACACTGGTTACGAAAACAATTAACGCCACTGTTGATGATGACGGTATTATCATTGAGTACGGCAAATATTCGTCCGACGATTACTACGGGCAGGGGAAAAAACTGCCGGCGCTCAGCAAAGCAGAGGCAAAAGCCAAAGCTGATGAGTACATAGAGCATATCGCTCCCGGACTTCTGAACGAACTCAGATATCAGGAGGATTACTCGGACAATATTTACGACTCAGACTATTATCTGAACTATTACAGAGTCGTAAATGATGTGCCATATTATAACGACATGGTAAGAGTAACCATAAACCGCGATACAGGTGAGTTGCGCGATTATTCCCGCAACTGGACCGATGATGTGGAGTTTCCTCCGGCAAACGGTGTCCTGACCGCTGAGGCTGCTGAAAAAGCTTATGCCGAAAAACTGGGACTCAGGCTGATATACAGCTATACATCTGAGGATGATGGTCTTAAAGCTTTCCTGCTATACGCTCCTGTTTATGATAACTCTGATTTTGCCATCGATGCATTTACCGGCGAAAAGATCCGCCTGGCTTCCGGAGCCCGTATAGCTTTCGATGAGAATGCCGCGGCAGAACAGAAGCAAAGGGTGCTCAAAGCCGCAGGCGAAAGTGTGAAACTTACTCCTGAGGAACAGAAGGCTGTAGAGGAAGCAGGCAAACTGATCAGCCTGGAAGAAGCTGAAAAAATAGCACGCAGTGCAGAGTTTACAGGCCTGACTGGTGATTTCAAGCTCCAGGATTATTACCTGAATACCAATTGGATCGACAATAGTGAGTATTTATGGTCACTGTCATTCGAAAAGAAGTCTGAAGACGGCAAAACCGAGGATTACGTAAGTATTTCTGTCAATGCAAATACCAGGGAAATTACAGATTTCTACAGGTATACGCCGGACACCGGCAACAAAAAACCGGTAAAGGATATTTCAAAGATAAAAGAAATTACGGATGCTTTCCTGCAGAAATACTATCCTCAGTACAGTAAGCAGCTTGAATATGATGTGGTCTCCAACGAAGAATACCTGGCTGACAAAGCGGTGCCGGCTGATTCTTACACGATCAGATATACAAGGCTTGTAAATGGTATACCTTTCCCTGGCAACGGTGTCGTATTCAGCTATGACAACATTAATGAAAGGATAACCAGCTTCAGCCTGGACTGGTACAATATCAATATTCCGGCGGAAGACGATGTGATCGGGCTGGAGGAAGCTTATAAGAGCTTGTTTGGAAAAATCGGCCTTGAGCTTGAATACGTATACGCAGGTTCTAAGTATATCGCGCCGGTTAATACTGAGGAAAAGCAGGAAAAAGAAGAGGCAAAGCTGGTTTATCTGCTGAATTCGGGGAAACCTCTGTATATAGACGCCTTAACCGGGAAAGTGGTTTACAGAACCGGAACGGAATATGTGGAACCCAAAAAGGTCAGCTATACGGATATCAGCGGACATTTTGCAGAAAAGCAGATAAGTGTTCTTGCGGATTTCGGCATCTATCTTGACGGAAATGAATTCAGACCTGATGAAAAGATAACCCAGCTGGACTTTCTTTCACTGCTTTCCAGAACACTGAATTATTATGGCCCGGTTATAACCAAAGACAGCACGCAGGATGACATAAATAACCTGTACGCATACCTTATAAGGGAGGGCATAGTGACCGAGGAAGAAAAAGCTCCGGACAGCACAGTGAAAAGAGAGGAAGCAGTCAAGTATATAATCAGAGCGCTGGGATATAATAAAGTAGCCGAAATAAAGGGTATTTTCAACGTTTCATTCAAAGACAAATCAGAGATCAGTGAAAACCTTTATGGCTATGTTGCAATAGCATCAGGCCTTGGTATAGTAAAAGGAGACGGTGTCAGCTTTAAGCCGAAGAACGATATCACCAGGGCAGAAAGTGCGGTTATGATTTATAACTATCTGCAGTCATGACAGTTTGCCGCATTCTGATGATAACCGAAAGGGGTGCCGGACAGCGTGCCTGTCCCCGCACCCCCTAATTTTTTGCTTTGGATTTTTGAGTAACTGTTGCTTTGCGCCAGTTCTGACGGACCAGCTTTCTGTAATCTTATGCCGGTTTTGCTGAGCCGGGTTTTCGGCGTTGAACACACTTTTCCGCATTCATTACATGATTGCGCACATGATTCCGCGGCCGGTGTACAAGATATCAATGAAAAGATCAATATACAATATAATGGCCTTTGGTCTTGATGCCTCCTATTCCTTTGAGCCCGGATTGGGTAAGTTTTGCGATTTTCTCTGCAGTGACATATGCCCTTGAATCTGTCAGTGCTATCCTGTCGCCGACCTTGGCCGGATCAAGCGCATGGATAAGAATCCTTCCGGGTGAACTTGCGAAATTTGCACCTGCTTCCATTATGCCTTCGTAGTACGACTGGCATGCTCCGGAGAATATGCACAGCTTATCGTAATCGGGCTCGTATTTTCTGGCCTCCTGTGCAGACTGTATGAAATAGCGGGAGTTCCTGTAGCTGTCTATTGAGTTCATTTTTACAGCGTTTTTTTTCAGACCGTCATGGCCCGTAACGATCAGTACGTCTGCTTTCGTGCCGGCCAGTAAACTTCTTACGTTGTTCGGCTGTTCGTTTTCCGGTATTACCTGGCCATAAGCCTTGATTTTTGCGTCACGGTAGAAATTCATACACATTTCCAGGAATTCACGGCTGGAGTCGATATGAAGTATCGTGCCGGCTTTGCCTCTGGGACGAGCGGTTTTCTGAAATGAGCCGCCGGCACGCGTCATGTGGTGGATACCGTCCTGTGCCAGCCTTTTTTGCACCTCTTTCTCAACATCAGCAGCATTTCTGAGTTCCAGGTCATATTCATCGGAGTCAGCAATGATCCTGTAAAGCATTCCTCTCAGTATATAAACTTTTCTGCCGTTCCTGCCGGTTAAAATATCTGAAATACGAAAATCGATATCGCCGCCATAGGATTTCCTTGCAACATAATCTCCAACTCTGAACGAATCCATATAATCACCCTTAATTTACATAAATCGATAGTACATAATATGAAGAGGGGTGTATGTTGGGAACAAAATGACCAAATAAAAATGGCTGAGGACATATCAGGTACTGTATGTCCATACATCAGAAAGAATCCGGCACGGGAAACAGATATGGCACTGATCATACGGTGATGTGTGGCAATAACGATGTACTGGCAGAGAAGATAAGGAGCGGACGCATATAAAACACAGGATGCATGTAAAAGCAAAAAAGAACCGGCTGCAACGCCGGTCCTTAATGAAAGGGAATATTAATCTGGCTTACAGTGTCTGGACAAGCCGGGACAAAACAGACAGATTTATTTCGCCTTTGAGGCTGCTTCCATTATCTGTGCCGCCACCTGTTCTGGCGGAAGTGATGTGGTATCTATGATAAGATCGTAGTTATCGAGGTTTGAACAATCCACTCCATATTTTGTGGTGTACCGGAGATTCTCGCTTTGTTTTCTTTCCATAAGGCATTTTTTTGCATCATCCAGGCAGGAATAACACTCAACCTTGCCTCTCTGATCGCTCATGATCCTGCGGGCTGCTTCGTCCAGATCGACTGTGAGATATACTTTAAATGTATCGGGTACGAAATGCCAGGCCATTCTTGAATCAAGGACCATGTTTTCATCGCGCCTGCCTATTTTCACAAGCTCTGAGTCGATTTCCTCATCGATTTCGGGGTGCGTTTCCATGTATTTGTTGAAAGCCAGCACATCCATATTATACTTTTGTGCGAGGGAACGCTGTATCTGTCCGGTGGAATAGATGTTCAGACCGTGCTTATCCCTCAGATACCGGCAGACTGTAGATTTGCCGCTGCCCAGGTCGCCGGTGATCGAAATTTTAATTTTCTTTTCAGATCCGTTCATTCTGTTTTCTTCCTTTCAGGCAACATAATATATCACAATAATATATCACAAAAATCTAAACCCAATAACACTTTATGCTTATTATTGAGATTATAACAAATAAGATACTTTCTTTCTACAATTAAACGTCTTATCATCAATCAGCGCAGGAATGACATATTTTCTGCCGCTTAAGCATATTTGCAGTGTTCACAAAAATTAAACGTATCCAAAACATAGAATATGATACAATAAAACAGTACGGTGTAATCTTTCGATTTATTGCAATTTTAAATTCCGGACGAATTTCTGTATAAATACATACTAAATATAAGGGGTGCCGACATGAAAGATATCGGACAGGAGTTCATGGAGTATACGAAATATCAATATCTTGGTGAGTCCCAGCAATCACTGGGACTGCCGCAGCCGCCGCAGGAAACGGAATATGATCTGAATGCCAAAAAAATAGCCCTGCCGGCTCCTGACAGCCTGAAACTTGGCCAAATGCCGTTTATTGATGTGGTGAACACAAGAAGGAGCCTGAGAAGTTACTCCGACACACCGGTGACGCTCGAAGAGCTGTCATTTCTTCTCTGGTGCACCCAGGGAGTAAAAAAGAGCGGAAAAGGCAGCCGTGTGCTGCGTACTGTCCCGTCTGCCGGAGCCAGGCATGCATTTGAAACGTATTTGCTCATAAACAATGCGGAAGGACTGCAGCCCGGTCTTTACAGGTATCTGGCATTTGAGCACAAGCTCATCGCCCTTGATACGAATCCCGGGATCGCCGACACTATAACGGCAGCCTGCCTTGGACAGGGTATGGTAAGCAAGGGGGCGGTCACTTTCTTCTGGATCGCCGTTGCAGACAGGATGAAATGGCGCTATGATGTCAGAGGCTACAGGTATTTGCATCTTGATGCAGGCCACGTATGCCAGAATCTTTATCTCGCCGCCGAGACGATAAACTGTGGTGCATGTGCCATAGGGGCGTTTGATGATGATGAACTCAACAATGCCCTTGGCCTTGATGGAGTACAGCAGTTTGTGATATATGCTGCAGCTGCAGGCAAAAAACAGCTGCCGGGTTGAGATAGGCGGCTATCCGCCGCTGGACAACATGGCGTCATATGTTTATATACCGGCGGAAGATGGTGACTGGCTGTTTCATGGTTAATATTGCGGAGGTGTGCATTATGGACAGAGATATTAAAACACTGATTTCGGAGATGACGCTGGAGGAAAAAGCAAGTCTTTGTTCAGGCAGGGATTGCTGGTTTACAAGAAGTATCGAAAGACTGGGTATTCCGTCAATAATGATGTCGGATGGTCCCCACGGTCTCAGAAAGCTGCCGGGGGAAAGAGAGGATCTGGACCAAAATACAAGCATCCCCGCCACATGTTTTCCTGCTGAAGCTGCCCTGGCGTGTTCATGGGACCGCAGCCTTGTCGAGGAGATCGGAGCCGCACTTGGTGACGAGTGCCTCAGTGAAAATGTGTCGATCCTGCTGGGACCTGCAGCCAATATAAAGCGCTCACCCCTGTGCGGACGTAATTTCGAATATTTGTCCGAAGACCCGTACCTCTCAGCTGAACTTGCAGCATCATACATAAAAGGGGTACAGAGCCGGGGAGTAGGTACGTCATTAAAGCATTTTGCCGCAAACAACCAGGAGACGAGACGGTTTTTGGCAGATGCACGTGTAGATGAAAGGACACTCAGAGAGATCTACCTTGCCAGCTTCGAAGGAGCTGTGAAGCAGTCACATCCCTGGACGGTGATGTGTGCATACAACAAAATAAATGGACAGTATTGTTCGGAAAACAAAACTCTGCTGACTGATATTCTTAAAAAAGAGTGGGGACATGAAGGGTTCGTCGTGTCTGACTGGGGCGCCGTGAATGAAAGAGTTGATGGCCTTGCCGCGGGGCTTGACCTGGAGATGCCGTCCAGCGGCGGAGACGGAGACAAAAAGATAATAGATGCGGTCAGATCCGGGAAACTGCCTGAAAGTGTCCTGGACGCGGCGGTAGAGAGGCTCCTGAAGGTGATTTTGAGGGCAGCCTCAAATCTGAAGAAAGATACTTCCTGTGACAGAGATGCGCATCATTTGCTGGCAAGAAAGGCAGCGGGAGAATGTGCAGTCCTTTTGAAAAATGACGGAGAGCTGCTGCCGCTTAAAAAAGGCGGTACAATAGCAGTAATAGGAGGCTTCGCCAAAGAGCCCAGGTTCCAGGGAGGCGGAAGCTCCAACGTCAATCCTTTGAGAACAGAAAATGCATTTGATGAGATGATCAAAATGGCAGGCCCGGGCACGAATATTGTATATGCCCAGGGTTACAGGACCGATAAAAAAAGCGGTGTATTCACCAGTGAACCCTTCAGGTCACAAAGTGATACGCCTGATCAGGACTTGATAAGGGAAGCGGTGAAAATAGCAGAGAAGTCCGATGTGGCAGTCATATTTGCCGGATTGCCGGAAAATTATGAGTGCGAGGGATTCGACAGGAAACACATGATGATGCCCGAAGGCCATAGCAAGCTTATCGAGGCTGTGGCTGAAGTACAGGAAAACACAGTTGTGGTGCTGAGCAACGGCGCGCCCGTCGAAATGCCGTGGATCGGAAAAGTAAAGGCAGTGCTTGAAATGTACCTGGGAGGACAGGCATCAGGAGGGGCGGCGGCAGACATCCTGTTCGGGGTCGTCAATCCTTCCGGGAAACTGGCGGAGACTTTCCCCGTCAAACTGAGCGACAATCCGTCTTTCCTGAACTTCCCGGGCGACTTGAAAAAAGTAGAATACAGGGAAGGCCTGTTTGTAGGCTACAGGTATTATGATGCGGCACAGGTCGAACCATTGTTCCCCTTTGGACATGGCCTCTCATATACGAAATTTGAATATACGGCAATCAGCGCTGACAAAAAAGAAATAAAAGATACAGATGAACTGCATGTCAGTGTCAGTGTGAAAAATACCGGCAGTGTCGCAGGCAAGGAAATCGTACAGCTTTATGTCAGAGATGACAAAAGCAGTGTCATACGCCCGTACAAAGAGCTGAAGGGATTTGAAAAAACATACCTGGAGCCCGGCGAGGAAAAAACTGTTGTATTTACGCTTGGCAGAAGGGCATTCGCATATTACAGTACAGAGAAAAAGGACTGGTACGTGGAAGACGGCGATTTTACCATTATGGCAGGCAGATCATCAAGGAAGATCGAGCAGGAGATAACTGTCCATGTCAGTCCATCTGTCCCCGAACACAGGATCTTCACGCGCAACAGCACTGTAAGTGAAGTGCTGGCGGTACCACAGGGAAGGGCATATCTTGAAGAAGTCCGGAAGAGCATTTTTGGTGAAGAGGGCGGGGCGGTCCCATCATTGGATGAAGATGACCCGACGTTAGCCGAAATGCCGCTGAGGCAGCTGATGACATTTAACCACGAAGCATTCAATGAGGAAAAGCTTCAGGAACTGCTTGAGATACTCAATAAAGGGTAAAAACATAAAGAAGAAGGTTATACCAAATGGCAGGAATTTATACCAAGCGTGCATAAGGTTATACTAAGATTGCTGTTTTCAGTGTGCAAAACGGCTATCCCCAAATACGTTTTTAAAGTGTATATATCATGGTATAGTTTGGGGCCAGGTATAGCTTATACATACGTTTGACAGTTTAAAACGAAGACAGGAGAGATATGATGAAAATAGTTATTCTGGACGGATATTCTGTAAATCCCGGTGATCTCAGCTGGGATGAATTAAAAACATTTGGTGAACTGACGGTATATGACCGTACGCCGGCGGACAAAATTGAAGAACGTGCAGCCGGTGCGGAAATATTGCTGACGAACAAAACGCCTCTCAGCAAAGAGATTTTTGGCAGGCTGCCAAAGCTGAAATATGTGGGGGTACTGGCCACAGGGTATAATATCGTTGATACCGGAGCGGCAAAAGAGCACGGTGTCATAGTGACAAATGTACCTGCATACAGCACTGAAGCTGTAGCTCAGTTCACATTCGCGCTGCTCCTAGAGCTGTGTCATCATGTAGGAGAACACAATGCGGCCGTAAAGCGGGGTGAATGGTCCCATTGCGCTGATTTCAGTTTCTGGACCCATCCTCTGATAGAACTGGCGGGAAAAACGATGGGTATCATAGGTTTCGGCAGAATAGGACGGGCTGTAGCCGGAATAGCACAGGCAATGGGTATGAAAGTCATGGCATACTCAAGGCACAGGGATGTATCTGCGGAAAATGACAGGCTGCGGTTCGCTGAATTTGATGAGCTCCTTGCAGAATCTGATGTAATAAGCCTGCACTGTCCGTTATTTGACAGTACCAGGGGAATGATCGACAAAAATGCTATTGAAAAAATGAAAGACGGTGTTTTCATCATTAATACAGCCAGAGGGCCGCTTATTGTTGAAGAAGACCTCGCACAGGCGCTCAACAGCGGCAAAGTGGCCGGAGCAGCCGTGGACGTAGTATCAAAGGAACCCATAACAGAGGACAATCCTCTGCTCAAAGCCAGAAACTGCATTATAACACCGCATATTGCCTGGGCACCGAAGGAAGCAAGAAAAAGGCTGATAAAAACAACTGTAGAAAATCTTGCGGCATATATCAGCGGCAAGCCGGTAAATGTTGTGAATGGATGAGAATATACAGTAAAATAACCTGCAATGCGAAAATAGCCGGTATGCCGGCCATGAAGCGCCAATGCCGGGTCTTGTGCCTGAAAATGAGCATGCCTGAGTAAATGCCGATACAGCCGCCGAGTAAGGCAATGAGAAAAATGGTTTTCTCAGGTATCCTCCAAAGTTTCCTGCGGGCTTTGTACTTATCGGCCGTGACTGTGGCAAAGCCCAGCAGGTTTATCAGGATCAGTACGGTTGTTATCAGGATGGAAACAGTACTCATGATGGTCTCCCCGATTAATTGCGCAATGGCTTGCTATTTACTAATGCCGGCTGTTTTTCTTTTTACCTGCGCAGCAATAACCCATTTCCTTAAGTATCACAGGAAATTAAGAATATATCAATCTGTGAAAATAGTCAATGTAAATCAAATAATTGCATAAAAACTATTTAGCCTGTATAATTATGTTATAAAATTTTAAATTATGTATGCACTGTTCAGCTAAGGAGCGGTTCTTGTTGAAAAATCGTGGATTGATAGGAGTTATAATATCAGAAGCGGAGGGCTTTTATCAGCAAAGGCTTTTAAAAGGCATCATATCGAGATGTTACTGCCTGGATTATGATGTGGCTATATTTACCACTTTCAGGGACAGGGCCCTGCCCGAGTATATAACCGGTGAAAAGAATATTTACAATCTTATAAATTTCGATGTGTTTGACGGTATTCTTGTGGCTCCGCTTCTGATGGGGATTCCAAACCTTATCCATGACCTGGGATATATGCTGAAGGAAAAATGCAGATGTCCTGTACTTTATATCGATCATCCTGCTGCCAACTTTCCCGGTATATACACAAATGACAGCGTAATCATAGAAAAACTGGTGGATCACCTGATAGACCATCACGGGTATACGGATATTTTCTGCCTGGCAGCAAATCCACAGGACGGTTCTACTGTCAGCAGGGTCAGGGGTTATAAAGATTCGCTGAAAAAGCATGGGATCACAGTGGATGAAAGCAAAATATCATATGACGGTGATTTCTGGTATACGGGAGGGGAAAGGCTGGCCGGCAGAATAATCAGAGGAGAGATCGCCAGGCCCCAGGCAGTTGTATGTATAAGTGATTACATGGCTATCGGGCTTGTTAATGAATTAATAAAAAACGGAATACGGGTACCTGAAGATATAGCAGTCACGGGATTCGATGCCGCAGAAGAAGCCGCTTCGTGTATTCCTTCAATTACAACCTGCCTGCCTTCTGTTTTTCAGACCGGTGTGGATGCGGTTTCGCAGCTTGTGCAAAAAATAACGGGCGTGATGCCGGAACCATGGGAGAAGACCGAAGGAACACTTGAGATAGGACTAAGCTGCGGCTGCAGGGAAGCAAATGTTTCTCAAAGGAGCGTTATCCGCAGTCTCAGGAAAAAAATCGATGACTTCAGGGATATGATGGACAGTTATATGTCAGAAGCACTGACGAATGCTGCAGGGTTTGAAGACAGCCTGGCGAAGTTTTGTCACTATCTGTATCTTATCGACGGGTACTCCGATTACTACATGTGCCTTTGCGAAAACTGGGACGGAAGCGCTGACAATTACAGCACGGAATCGGCGTATTGCCTGACAGAAGGTTATACCAAAAGGATGCATATGGTACTGGCAGCTGAAAACAGAGAATTTATCCATTCCGATTATTTCTTTGACACCAGGGACATGCTCCCGGATATATGGAAGAAAAGGGAAAAGCCAAAGGCGTATTTTTTCACGCCGCTGCATTTCAATGAACGGTGCCTGGGATATTCGGTACTGACTTATGGTGATAAAGTCGATGTATTCGATACCTCTTACCGGTTCTGGAGCAGGAATGTGATGAATGCGCTGGAGTACAACCGTGTGCATAAAAAGCTGTACAGGGCATCATTCCGTGATGTCCTCACTGGAGTATACAACCGCAGCGGGATCGAGCAAAAAGTTTCGATGATGCTGAAGGAAAACTATGGAGCATTCAAAAGATTAATGGTCTGTATGGCCGATCTGGACGGCCTGAAGGAAATCAATGATAATTATGGCCACCTTGAAGGCGATAATGCGCTGACCATTGTAGCCGGAGCCATACAGAGCTGCTGCAGCAGCAACGAAGTCTGCGCGCGCATAGGCGGAGACGAGTTTATGATCGTGGGCTACGATGAGTATAAGGATGACTATGCCATGGTTTTCATCGACAAGGTCATGAAATATATCGAAAATTATAACAAAACATCAAACAAGCCATACCAGATATCTTTAAGTATCGGAGGCACCCTGAATTCGTATGGCAGCGGCAGCAAAATTCATGATATGCTTGATAAAGCCGACAGACTGATGTATATGGAAAAACTCAGGAAGAAAACAGGCTGAGCGAATCCTGCCGCATATCGGCTGTTATTCTGCCGACCGTATCGGATATATCGTCGAGCCTTACACTCTTTTTTATTTTTTTGTCCCTTGTAGTGACCTCCACTTCGCCTCTTTCGAGATTGCGGGCACTTACGATCAGTCTTACAGGTATACCAAGCAGGTCAGCATCGGCGAACATTACACCTGCTGTCACATTACGGTCATCGATCAGGACCTCATAGCTTTTACCAAGTTCTTCATACAGTTTGAATCCGGTCTGGCGAACCTGCTCGTTGGCGCTGTTCAGAACACAGATGTGGATCTGCCACGGAGCGACAGCCCAGGGCCATATGGGGCCATAATCATCATGACTGGCTTCTATGATGCTTGCAATAAGTCTTCCAACACCGATGCCGTAGCATCCCATCACAGGATACTTCTGTTTCCCGTCAGCATCTGTATAGGTCATGTTCATGCTTTTTGTATATTTGTCGCCCAGCTGAAAGATATTGCCGACTTCGATGCCGCGGCTGAGGGTCAGCCGGCTGCCGCATTTTACACACGTATCTCCTTCTTTGACTTCCGAGACATTTACGAAATTATCCGGTTTTACGTCCCTGGGGATGCTTATGCCCCTGATATGATGATCAGGCTTATTGGCACCACCAATCAGACACCGCTCATTATCCAGGGATATATCATACAATACATCAACAGCTGTTTTATTAAGGCCCAGTGCGCCTATAAAACCAAAACACAAATCCACATTTGCATAATCAGTAAGAGGGAAAACTTTTGCGCCTACGGTATTTCTAAGCTTGGCCTCATTTACCTGGAGATCGCCGCGGATAAATACCACCAGTGGTTTTTTGCTGCCTTCAACAGCGAAGACGGCAGCTTTCATCAGTTTATCAGGAGTCGTGCCGAAGAATGCTGCCAATGAGTCGATATCAGTTATGCCGGGAGTGTATACTTCCTCAAGAGCCGACTCTTGTGACGATCCATGTCTGACGCGTGAAACGGCTATTTCGGCGTTAGCCTTGTAACCGCAGTTTTCACACATGACGATAGTGTCTTCTCCTGCTTCAGTAAGAAGCATAAACTCGTGGGATACATTTCCGCCCATCATGCCGCTGTCGGAACCTACCGATACTACCTGAGGAAGGCCTGCCCGCTCAAATATCCTGTGATATGCTTCAAGCACCCGCTGATAATATTGTTCTAGATCCTCCTGGGAAGTATGGAAAGAGTAAGCATCCTTCATGGTGAACTCGCGGACCCTTATCAGGCCTCCCCTTGATCTTGGCTCATCGCGGAATTTAGTCTGTATCTGATAAATCATGAAAGGGTATTTTGTCCATGATCTTGCTTCGCTTCTGGCAAGGTGTACGGCAGCCTCTTCATGAGTCATGCCCAGCAGCATGTCATGGCCGGTTCTGTCCCTGAATCTGACAAGCTCATTGCCGACGCTGTCATAACGGCCGGATTCTTTCCAGAGTTCAGAGGGAAGCACTACCGGGAACAGGACTTCCTGGCCGCCTATTCTGTCCATTTCTTCCCGGATGATCCTTTCGATTTTGTCTGCTATCCTCTTTGCAGGCATCAGCAATGAGTATATTCCATTGCTTACCTGCCTTATATATCCGCCGCGAAGCAGGAATATATGGCTTGCCAGCGATGCGTCCGCCGGTTTTTCTCTGAAACGTTCGCCAAGAAGTTTACTTAACAGCATTATATTCAGATCCTTTCACGGGTTTTATTATAGCTGCAACAGCGAATTATTAATGAAGTTTAGCAAAGTACGGATAGAATTGTCAAGGAATAAGGCCCTATTAAATAAATTATTTGAATTAATGGCAGGGAAAACAATTTTATTGTCGAATTTCAATAAATATCGGAAAATAACTGAAACACACATACTTTTAGATGGATTTACTACATGACACCGCAGTAAATTTCAATAAAATCACACACAGAATGGAGGAAAAAAATATATGCGGCTGGAATCGTTGTCAAATCATGCAAGGAAAATTAACAAACTGCTTAACTGGCTGTACTTCGGTCTGGGCGCTGTAATGGGGATTATAACGATTATTACAAGAACTTTTGATCCTACAAGTATTGTTCCTCTCCTGGTAACGCTCATTTCTGCTTTTGCTGCTTTGCTTCTCAGGCGTCTGAAAAAGGATACCGCAGCCAGTTATGTACTGGTTACGTCGGCTTTTTTACAGGTTCTTCCACTGATGATGATGGGTGACGTATCTTCCTCTTTTATATCGGCAATGATACCCCTCAGTATAACTGCACTATACCTGAATAAACTGCTTTATATCATATATGCGGGCTTAACGGATATTTGCGTGATCGTACTGCAGTTATTATCCGGCAGCTATGAAGCCGGAGAACTACTATATCCGGATATTTGCCTGTTATTGATTACAGTTGCGTTGTTCCTGGTAACGAGAGACGGCGAAAAACTCATAAAAGATGCCGTTGCGCATACGAAACAGACAGAAGATCTTCTAAGTGAACTTCAGAAGACCTTGAACGCTATCAGGACCAATACTTCTGAACTGAACACTGATATTTCCAAAGTAAACGAAAGTCTTGGCGGAATCCGTGAAATCAGCTCTTCTATTACAACAGCCACTCAGGGAATCACGGAAGGCGCAGTCAGACAGAGCAAAAGCGTTGCACAGATCAACCGGATGATGAAAGAAGCGGATAGTAAAATTGCTGATTTAAAAGATTATTCCGGCCATCTGGGAGATATTTCCGAAAAGGCAAGCCAGGCGGTGACAGAAGGATCAGGGAATATAAATATGATGGACAAGCAGATGGATATAATCAGCCAGGCTGTTGCGAAGTCCTATGAGACTGTTCAGGAACTGAACAACAATATGGATGAAATAAATAACTTCCTTGCCGGGATAACGCAGATAGCGGAGCAGACAAATATGCTTTCACTGAATGCGGCCATTGAAGCTGCCAGAGCCGGTGAATCAGGCAAAGGCTTTGCAGTGGTAGCCGAAGAGGTCAGAAAACTGGCAGAACAGAGCGCAGATACTGTAAAACAAATTAACCAGATCATCAGTCAAATAAAGCAAAAAACGAAAGATGTTCTTGATGAAGTCAGCAAAGGGCAGACAGCAGTTCAGGACGGCGGGGTGATTGCCAAAACTGTCAATCAGAGTTTTGAAGTCATCGAGGCATCATTCGGGGAAATAGACAGAAACATTGAAGATGAAATAAGCCGGATTGGGAACATTGCAGACCTGTTCTCACGTATCAGCAGTGAAGTGGAAAGTATATCGAGTGTTTCCGAGGGACAGGCGTCTTCGGCTGAAGAACTTCTGGCAACGCTGGAAAATCAAAATTCAGGTATTGAAGATATGTTCTCCCTGATACAGAAAATCAAAAATGCAAGTGATCAATTGCAGGGTGTTTCTGAATAAAAGACAGAAGAACAGTGTATAACGCAGCGGAGGATATCCCTTGCCGGTAATGCGGCGGATACCCCCGGAGGTACAGCGGATACTTCCGGCGAGACGGAAGACAGCCCCGGCTGAACTGGCTGGTACCGGGCTGCATGTTTTAGCGGCAGATCTCCCGCCTCGCTGAAATATCTTCTGCTTTTGCTGCTGCCCGTTCACAGCAGTTTTCGTATCGTAAAGTTGTCCTCCAGCAATACCCAGTTGTCCGGATACGGGTAACCCAGCGCCCAGTAGCTTATACCTCCAAGACCATAGTCCTTTACGGTGTCAAACTTCGCCTGGGCGCTTCGTGCATCTTCAAACCAGACTTCGTGCTGCCTCCCCTGATCGTCCCTGTACCGGTAGAACGGAGACTGGGCCACCGGATCATACTGAATGACTGCACCATAACGGATAGCCCTGTTTAAGGCTTCCTTGTTGCTGAAAGTTTCGGCTTCCTGTCCCTGTACATGAGGAAGCAGCCAATCACGGGCATAAATCTGGAACCCCATAAAAATCTTGTATCTGGGCATAACCGAGACAGCATAGTCGAGGACCCGTCTTATCTCGTTCAGCGGCGAGATGGCTCTGGGCGGTCCCAGACGGTATCCCCATTCATATGTCATAAGCACGACGAAGTCCAGTATCCTGCCATGAGCAGCATAATCATGCGCCGTATAAAGAAGGCCGGTCTGCTGTTCACTCACCTTCGGAGCCAGGGAGCTTGATACAAAATAACCGCGTGGATGCAGGCGGTTTACTGCCAGCTGTATGAACCTGTTATAGTTTTCCCGGTCTTCCGGCAGTACATTTTCAAAATCAATATTGAGCCCCATGTAACCTTTCTGATCCATTACGCTGAGTATGTTGCTGATCAGGCGTTCTGATACCTGTGAACTGCTCAGAACAGCATGTGCCAGGTTTTCCCCGAGTTCTGTGGAAGTAAAGTTATTGACTGACATCATGGGGACAGCCCTTTCAGCATATGCGGCATTTATTGCGGGAAGGTCGTCAATGGGATCAAGACTGCCGTCTTCCCTGATCCTGTATGCAAATGGAGAAAGATATGTCAGATGCTGTCCGACGCTTCTGACAATAGGTGCAGCCTGCTGGCCTGTAAAGTAAATGAATGCGTTGACATCGATCACGGGTCTTGGCTTTATGGGTATTGTCAGCACATTGCCCGGGAAAATGAGATCAGGATTTGAAATATTATTGATTTTCATAAGTGTCTGCAGTGATACGCCATATCTTTGCGCTATTCCATACAGCGTATCTCCCGACTGTACTCTGTATCTGGGCGCCGGTATATATAAAACCTGCCCGGGAAGGATCCTGCCGGGATCTGTCAGCTGGTTGCGCTGAATTATCGACTGTACAGTAACGCCGTAGCTTTGTGCTATGCTCCAGAGTGATTCGCCTGCCCTCACGGTGTGGTAGGTATCCTCGGTAGGTATCACAAGTGCCTGGCCTATTACCAGTCTGTCAGGATAAGTCAGTTCATTTGTTTCAATGATACTTGATACGGATACGTTATAAAAATTGGCAATCGTCCAAAGCGTTTGCCCGGAACTTACTGTATGGATGATCATAAGGCTCCCTCTGTTTCGTGTTATTATACATAATATTCCGGAAAGTCATGATATGTTAATAATTGCAGCAATTTGGGCAGATCAGGTTAACGTGCCGCATGCCTGTTTAGTTTTCATAATCTGTTGATTTCCATAATAATCCTGATATAATGAACTTGGATGGTAAAAATGTCTGAACAGAACAGTAACTTTACAGAAAGGCGAAAAGGACCTGATGCTGTAGTCAAGGCTGTATGGTGGTCAACAGGTATAAGCTGGTTCCTGTTCATTGCGGCGGCAATTTTTTTCGATAAAGCACGGCCTGTACAGGAAACTTTCTTTGACCGCCTGTTCGATATAAGGGTAAGGGATTACTGGAACGAAAATGCCCTGGTGTATGCATTTTATATTATGATGGTGGACCTCGCCATATGCATCGTAGGTTTCATATGCAACATGATGAGGCACAGGAGGAAAACCGACAAAATCAGCAAATCCATACTCATACTCGGAGCGGCAAACCTGGCAGGGATTTTGTGGTATATATTCCGGTAAACTGCCGTGTGATTCCGATAGCCGGGTAAGCCGAACTTCTTGAATATACAAGTCTTATAGACTCCCGAACTGACGAAACCAGGTAATTTTTGGGCTGCAGACAGGTCTGCAGTCTTCTGATCAGGTGCGTACCGGGCGTGCAACCCTGAAGCAGACCAGGCGGATCTGAAATTTAAATGTTTGCATACATGGAACATAATGGAGGCAAAATTTGTCTAATGTAATAATACTGATTGACAGGAGAATAAAATGGCTCTTGGAAAGATCAAAGCGGTACTGTCTCTGGTACTTATACCCGTATCCGTATGCCTGGCTGCAGGTCTGTATATTTCCGCCGTTGATAGGGGAAGCAGCACCAGGACAGCTGATGCTCAGAGGTTAAGAGCATTTGGAATGACGTATTTTGCTGTCTTCGGAAATGAGCGCGTCGGCATTTTCGATGAAGAGTATAAGAGGCTGCTGGAATACGGGATCGGCAGCAGCGAAAATGTGATAGTCAGCAGTTGTATTTCAGATCTGGACAATGACGGTACTGATGAAATATTGCTTCTTACCGGTGCCAGAAGCAGTGAATACGCCAATGAGCTGTCAATACTTAAAATGCAGAATGTCCCCCGGATGGATGTCGGCAGGGGCGTGAATGGGGCCGCTGACAGCGTAAGCATTGCTTTGATATACAAAAGAGATATGACTGAACTTAACCCGTGGAAAGTGCAGACCTGTGACACAGATGGAGACGGCAGGACTGAGATATCCCTCGGAGTATATAAAACAGCCAGGTTCCACCCGGTCATGGCAAAAAGACCGTTTATATTTGAATGGAACGGGAATGCCATTTTGCCCAAATGGCTTGGATCAAGACTGGCGAGGCCATTCGATGATTACATTTTTTCTGATATTGATGGTGACGGCAGCGATGAACTGATATCAGCAGAGCGACTTGAAGATGGTAGAAAGATAGTGAATTCGTACTCATGGAAAGGATTTGGTTTTGAGGGCACCGGGGAAAGCGATGCATTCGATGATATCATCGGTATATGGAAAACGTCGGTAATAGACGGAAAAGAGCAGGTAGAAGCCCTGATTGATGAGAATGGCAGGCAAAAACGAATTATTCTGCACTTCAGCGGCAACAAGCTCGAATACAGCTTTGCAGATACGGGAACAGGGGGCTGAACCTATGGCTGATGTGCAAAGGAAGGGTGATGTGATGCCAGGGAAGAGAATTATTGCAATTATTCTGGCTGTTGGTATGATGTTTGCTTCTGCAGCAGCGCTCACATCATGTACGGGACCCGGAGACAGCCGTGAAGCTGAACCGGGCAAAGAAGAGGCATCCGGCAAGTCTGATGAGGATGGCAAGGCCCCGGTGGTACCATCATTGGACCCTGGTACCGATGATATGGATCAATTGACAGATTCACAGGTCAGGCTGTTTTTTTCCGCGGAGAGGGAGAAAAAACATGTGAGCGTGGAGTGGAAGCCTATAAGCTATGAGAAAAAGGTAGCCCCATACAAGATCAAAAAAGATCTGTCGAATGTGGCAAACGCGGAGCAATTCGGCAGCTTTACCGGCAGTCAGCTAAAAATGCTGTATAATAACGGTTTTGTGGTAATTCCGTCAACAGATGAGCAGTTGTTTCATGTTTATGAGAAAAATGAGTATGACATGATTCCCAGCTTCATTACAGTTGATTCGGTATTGCAGACATACCATGTTTTCTTTGACTATTCTCTCAGGACCCTTGAAACAGAGTACCTGCTGGAGGACCTGGAGCAGCTCACTGAAAGCATGCTGCAGAAATCTTTGATCCTTTACCGGAAACTGAGCGATCCGCAGGTGAAGGAGGCAGCGCTGAAAAATACTGCTTATTTTGCGGCCGCGCAGATGGCCCTTGAAAAAGCGCTCCCTCCGGATATGCCAAAGGATGCGCTGAATCTTGCAAATGCGGAGTTTAAACTGATTTCCGGCGCAGCCGGCTTTGAGATGTCCCCGATTTTTGGATTTAAAATGGACTACAGCCAATATAAGCCCAGGGGCCATTATACCAGGAGCCATGATTTCGGAAGGTTCTTTAAAGCAATGATGTGGTATGGGCAGGTTCCATTCCCTATTCTCAGGGGAACCGAAGGGGAAGAGGAACTGGCTGTTCCGGAGACACTGCAGGCAATGCTTATAACATACAGCCTGTTTGCCGGCGGAAGCGGTACTGCGGATATAGACCTGTGGGAGAATATATACGATCCTACTGTATTTTATGTCGGAAACGCTGACGATCTGACCGTATACCACTATAAGGACATGATAATGAAGATATTCGGCAAAGATCCTGACCCGGAAACATTTTCGGACAAAGCCAGACTTGATAAACTGCTGGAGGAGGCAAAAAAACTGCCACACCCGAAGATACAGGCAAAACGGGCCGAGGAGCTGTCGGGGACAGATACTCCTGTCGGTTTGCAGTTCAGGTTCATGGGGCAGAGGTATATCCCTGATTCGGAGATACTCCAGAATCTGTGTGACCCTATAAAAAGGCCTGTGCCTGCGGGCCTGGATGTTATGGGAGTCCTCGGGTCGGACCGGGCTTACGATATTCTTACCAATGTGTATTATACGGACAGTCAATGGGAGGATTATCCGAAGGAATTCAACAGGATGAAGGAGAAATTCGGTTCACTGTCCGATGAAACCTGGCGTTCCAATATGTACTATGGCTGGCTGTGGACGCTCAAGTCTCTGACAGAGCCCTTTGGTGACGGGTATCCGTCATTTATGACCAATCAGGCGTGGCAGGACAAATCCCTCGGTACCGCCCTGGCCAGCTGGGCTGAGCTCAGGCATGATACAGTACTGTACGGAAAGGAGTCCTGCGCCGAAATGGGAGGCTGGATACCTCCTTCTGTCAAGGGCTATGTGGAGCCGAATATAGATGTATATGAAAAGTTGTTATTGCTTACCATGTACTCGAGAGAAAACCTGGCAGCGAGGGGTATTTTGCCTGAAGAGATGGAAGGCAGGATGGAAGACTTCGAGGATCTGCTGCAGTTTCTGATCGGCTGTTCTGTCAAGGAACTCAGGAACGAGGAACTCACCGAAGAGGAATATGACCGTATACAGTATTACGGAGGTGAGCTGGAGAAACTGACATGCTCATTTGCCGGAAGCAGCAAGTGGTTTGAGATCACATCGGATACCGACAAAAACATGGCTGTCATAGCGGATGTCCATACAGCAGGGGATTTCTACCTGGAAGAGGGTGTAGGTACGGCATCTCATATATTTGTGGTCGTACCCATAGGCGGGAAGCTTTACCTGACAAGAGGAGCGGTTTTCAGTTATTATGAATTTGTGAGCGACAGCAGGCTCACGGATGAGGAATGGCAAAAAATGCTCAAAGAAGGCAGTCAGCCGCCGCTTCCCGAATGGACCGATTCCTTTACTGATAAAGAAAATGTTGATAAAGCCATTCCGGCACCAGTTGATATGTACTAGCAGAATGCTGACAGCTTTATTTACAACGACAGGCTTTATGCTTCCGGTATATTTTTGCCGGAAGATAACATCCGGACAACTCAGGTAATGGAACAAACAGAATTAATCCAACGGGAGGCTGAGCTGATGGAAAGTACACGGACAAAAGTATTGCTGTATTCTGTCGTACACTTTCTTGTGGATCTTGCCTGTGCGTACCTGTTGTTTTTCAGCATCAGGGATACACAACAGTGGTACTTCTGTGTCCTTATGTACAACTTTTGTGCATTTGCGGTGCAAATGCCGCTGGGATTACTGGCTGACCGGCTTAACAGGAATGCCGTGTTCGCCGCTTCAGGCTGCATGCTGACAGCTGCAGCATATGCATTTCGTGCTGTTCCGGTTGCAGCGGCAGTGACAGCCGGTATCGGAAATGGTATGTTCCATATTGGCGGAGGCATAGATATTTTGAATTTAAGCGGCAGAAAGAGCAAGCCGCTGGGTATCTTTGTAGCACCGGGAGCACTTGGACTGTACATAGGCACAGCCTACGGGAAGCAGGGCATAGATGCATGCAGCTATATAGTGACTTCGCTTCTGCTGGCAGCTGTATTGACAATGGTACTTCAATATGTGGCAGAACATACTTTCCGGTCAGGTAATGAACACTTGTCATTCCGGATGGTGCGCCTTAATGAGGCATACGTACAGGATATCCATGACTCCGGGGAAGCGGGGAAAACAGCAGTATTGTCTGCTATGGTCTGTATGTTCCTTGTAGTGTGTCTCAGGTCTTATACAGGCATGACATTATCTTTCCCCTGGAAGGGTCAGGGCTCCTGGGGGATCATACTGGTATGCGCAGTCGTACTCGGAAAAATGGCAGGCGGCATTCTGGCGGATGCTTTTGGCGCAGTAAAGACTACGGTGGCGTCGCTGAGCCTGTCGGCCTTGCTTTTCCTGTTCTTTAATTATCCTGCGGCGGGAGTTGCGGCCGTTTTCCTTTTTAACATGACGATGCCCATTACATTGTGGGCAGTCTCACAGATACTGCCCGGCTGCAGGGGGTTCACTTTCGGACTTCTGACTTTTGGTCTGTTTCTCGGCTTTTTGCCGGTTTATCTTGCTTACACACCCCTCTTTCCCGGGGGGACTGGTTTTGCCGCAGCAGCAGTAATCTCGCTTGCTTTGCTGTACGCGGGCCTGATTTCGGCAGGGTCAGGACAAAACCGAAGCATGCACGGCAATGAATCATGTAAGCATGCGGGCTGACAGCCAAAACAGAAATTTTTACACTGTAAAAGTTAGGGGGAGTTAAGTGTGTATCTGGATTACGGTATTGCAGGCAGTATGGCAATATCGCTGGGCCTGACGCTTACGATTGAGATCATTTTTGCCCTGATTTTCAGGGTAACCAACAGAAAGGATCTGCTGCTGATACTGCTGGTGAATTTTATAACGAATCCATCTTTAGTGTTTCTGTATAACTTTATTGCAGGCAAAACCTACATGGACGAGTCACTGATATTGCTCATGCTTGAAATACCTGCATTTGCTGTTGAAGCGCTGCTCCTCAGATTATATTCCGAGAGGATCAGGCACCCTGTTTTATTTGCGGCAGGAGCTAATCTGTCATCATATCTGATCGGACAGTTAATCGAAGTACTGCCTTTCATGTGATTATCGTTTTAGACTGCAATATACCTTCGGAGAAAGGAGCGGGTTTATAATGAAAAAATTGCTCAGATCAGCTGCAGCTCTTTGTCTGTGTATTACTCTTATCATTATTACAGAACTGACTTCCTATGCAGATGTGGCATTTGAGCCGGAGGAGCTGTTCGTACGCGATAAAAACTCAGTAATCCTGGGCGCAATTCTGGCAGTAGTGCCGATAATTATTTCTGCAATACTGATAATGCTGTTCTGGAGAAAAAAGCCCAGCACCGGCCCACAGAAGACTGAAAACATGGACACGGCAGGAACGGATACGGCAGCTGATAAAGCCGGTGACAGGGAAAATGAGTAAAACAGAGGCAGGGTGATTCAGCTGCTTTGGACAATGTGCCGCTTGAAGGATCACCTGAACTGGGAGTTATACATCTCCGCGTAAACCCCGTTAAGCTTCATCAGCTCATCATGGCTGCCCTGTTCCGCTATGCGGCCGTCCTTTATGACCAGTATCGTATCAGCATTGCGGATAGTGGACAGGCGATGGGCGATAACAAAGCAGGTCCTGCCCTGCATGAGCCTGCGCATGGCTTTCTGTATCTGCTGCTCCGTTCTGGTATCTACATTTGATGTGGCTTCGTCCAGAATAAGCATTTTGGAATCGAGAAGCATTGCGCGGGCGATAGTGAGCAGCTGCTTCTGTCCCTGGGAGATATTTATGCCGTCGTCGCTTAAAATGGTGTCGTAGCCTTTTGGCAGCTGCATTATGTAGTTATGGATCTTTGCGGCTTTTGCGGCGGCGATAACTTCATCCATTGTCGCATCTTTTTTACCGTAGGCGATATTTTCATAAATCGTGCCGTAAAACAGCCATGTGTCCTGCAGGACCATGGAATATGAAAGCCGCAGGCTTTTCCTGGTAACATTCTTTATATTTATGCCGTCTATTGATATTGTCCCGCTATCCGGGTCATAAAATCTCATAAGAAGATTTATTATTGTTGTTTTCCCGGCTCCGGTGGGGCCTACGACCGCAATGAGGCTTCCTTTCTCCGCTTTTATGTTAAGGTCGCGGATGACCGGCTTTTCAGGCGTGTAACCGAAGCGGACATCCTTCATTTCCACGTCACCGCGGACATTTTCGAGTACAAGGGCGCCTTTTATGTCTTCCGGTTCAGGTTCTTCATCTATCAGGCGGAAAACCCTTTCGGCTGCTGCGAATGTCGACTGAAGTTCACTCAGGATATTGGCGGCTTCATTTATAGGTCCGGAAAATTTACGGGAATACAGTACAAAAGACGAAAGATTTCCCAGTGTCAGATGGCCGAACAGATACAACAGTGCTCCGAATACGCTGATAAGTGCCAGTGAGAGGTTATTGACAAAGTTGACCGACGGACCGACCATGCTGCCGTAGTACTCGGCATCATAGTATGCATCCGCAGCTTCCCTGTTTTTTTCATCAAACCTGTGAATGGTCGATTCTTCCTGGTTGTAGACTTTTATTGTTTTCTGTCCTGTGATTATTTCTTCCACGAAGCCGTTTAATTCGCCAAGCCTGGCAGAGCGCCTGCGGAACAGGGGGCGTACCTTCCCCGTCATATATTTCGTCAGCAGTATGGATACCGGGACAGTTACAGCAAATACAAGCACAAGCGCAGGGGAAATGTAAAGCATCATCGCCAGTGATCCCACAACGGTGAACAGACTTGTGAATATCTGCAGCAGATCATTGGAAAGTGATGCATTGATCGTATCGATGTCATAGGACATCCTGCTTATGATCTCTCCGGGCTGATGACTGTCAAAAAAGCGGACAGGCAGGTCCAGCAGTTTATTGAATACGTCTCTTCTCATCTGGAATATTACCTTTTGACTGAGGCGTATCATCAGTATGGACAATATGTACGACAGTGCTGACGATATGATATAGAAAACAATCATCAGCATACAATAGAAGAAAACTTTATCAAACTGTGCCATACCGGCCTTAGTACCGATAGCGTCGATGGCATTGCCTGAGAGCAGGGGACCCACCAGGGCCAGCAGGTTGCTGACAACTGAAAGAACAAGGGCGATCAGGCCGAACCATTTGTATTTATAAAGGTATTTCCATAATCTCGACATGATCTTCAGCGTTTGCTTAAATGTGTATTTTTGCTTTTCTCCCGATGCCGGAAAGCCGCCCATACCTGTACCGGCGGATGGGCCATGGCCGGGAGCGCCGCTTCGCCGGGATTCATGTACAGGGCTGTGCATACGCCTCACCTCCCATTTGGGATACATAAATTTCACGGTACACATCACAGCTTTCAAGGAGTTCTTCATGGGTTCCGTATCCGAGCATCCTGCCGTCTTCGAGAACCATTATCCTGTCGGCGTGCATAATGGAGCTTATCCGCTGGGCAATAATGATCTTTGTGGTGCTGCCGAAATTTTCTTCAATGGATTTCCTAAGCAGGGAGTCTGTCTTATAGTCCAGGGCACTCGATGAATCATCGAGAATAAGTATTTCAGGATCCGCAGCCAGCGCCCGTGCTATCAGGAGCCTTTGCTTCTGGCCGCCGCTCAGATTCGAACTTTTCATTGCCAGCAGATGTTCATACCGGTCCGGGAGCAAATCGATAAATTCTTTTGCCTGGGCGCATTCTGCAGCCTTTTCCAGCTGCTGCATGCTGAGCCCGCGGCCGAAGGAGATGTTTGCGGCAATGGTATCCGCGTACAGGAAATCATTCTGAAAGACGACACCGAACCTGGTGTGCAGCTTTTCCGGCGGAATGCCTCTGATATCGTCCCCGGAAATGCGGATCACTCCCTCATCGGGATCATACAGACGCATAAGAAGGCGTATGACCGTACTTTTTCCGCTGCCGGTGGCTCCTATTATACCAAGGGTCTCTCCCTTTTTAAGAGCTAAACTGATGTCCTCAAGGGTGTTTTTTCTGTCGGTTTCCTGCCCTTTGGGACTGGCTTTACTGTTGTTTGCGTGGTATGAGAAGCTCACATGTTCAAATGAGATATGGTATCCGTTATCCACGTGGCTTTCATTCCTGCAAAGGAGATCTGCAGGAGCCTCGAGTACCTGGCGTATCCTTTCCGCCGATGCAGTACCTTTTGAGAAGATCACGAAAATCCTGGTGATGGAGAGCATTGCATTGAGGATGATTGTAAAATATGTGAGGAATGCTATGACTTCGCCTGATTTTGTAAGGCCTGCGTTAATCCTGTACGCTCCCGCCAGTATCACCACGGTAAGCCCGATATTTAAAATAAGATTCATCACCGGGTTGGTCAGTGCCATTGTGATACCGGCCCTGGATTCATTCTGCACGACCTCGGAATTGACCTGTTCAAACCGTTCTTTCTCATACCCGGTTTTGGAAAGCGCTTTTATCACGCGAATTCCCGATATGTTTTCACGGACGGTGCGCACCAGCTTGTCAACGGATCGCTGGGATTCTGAAAAAAGAGGGATCCCCTTTTTTGAAATCAGATACACCAGCAAAGCAATAAAAGGAAGTGTAAGTATTAATATCAAAGACAGCACGGGTTCAAGAGAAAGAGTAACGATAATCCCGCCGAGCAGGAGTATGGGTGCCCGTACGCCGAGACGCTGCATCATGCCTATCATATGATGTATGTTGTATGTATCCGTCGTAAGTCTTGATTCAAGTGACGGTATGGTGAATTCATCCACCTGTCGGCAGGAAAGATACGAGATTTTGCTGAACAGGTCGTGCCTGATAGCTTCCGTTGCATCACGGGCGACTTTTGATGCCATCCTGTTGGCAATGATATTTGTTACCAGTGCCGCAACTGAACACAAAAGCATAATACCGCCCCATATGAATATAAGCCTGATATCCCTGAGCGGCACGATGTCGTCGATGGTATATGACAGTATCCATGGCAGCAGCAGATCCATAATAGTACCTGTGAATTTTATTGTCAGCCCGAGTATCATTCTTGGTATATATGGCTTAAGGTAAGACAGTATCCTCCTCATGCATTATTTCCCCCTGCTTTTCTGCTGCCTTTCTGCCTTGCTCTTCAGAAAAGGACACGAGCTTTTTTATTTTTTTAAAAAAGCCGGAAATGATAATTTTCCCTTTTGTCAGGCAAATCCTGACCCGGACAGAATGCCTTAAGTTTAGATGCCCGCTGCTTTAATGCTGACAGCATGGTCGCAAAGTAAAAGCAGCACCTGCAATATCTTATCAAGAATACATCTTATGGCAGGCTTTGTCAATAAAACGGGCATCATATGTGCAGTATACGTGCGGCATCCGTACATTATTCGTACGGCATAAATGCCTGCGGCTGCAGTTGCCTTCCGGCTAAGCGGACTGAGACCGGCTGTTTCTGCAGCGCTAAAGGTCAGGGACTTCATAATGGGTCATGTTCCTGTTTCCCTGTGTCCAAAGTTGAGCAGATGTGAGATAATAAACTGAGGAATGAATCAGAAAAGGGTGGTATTATGCGTGCGGTTGTGCAAAGAGTGACAAAGGCGAGTGTTGCAATAAACAGGGAGCTTGTATCTGCCATCGGGCAAGGACTGCTGATACTGGTCGGCGTTGGCAATGACGACACTGAGGCTGATGCAGACTATTTGGCTGAAAAGATTGCCAGTCTGCGTATATTTGAGGATGACGGCGGGAAAATGAATCTGTCTGTCAAAGATATAAAGGGAGAACTGCTGGCTGTATCGCAGTTCACTTTGTACGGCGACTGCAGAAGGGGAAAGAGGCCTTCGTTTACAGATTCGGCAAGATCGGAGCAAGCCCGGCCCCTTTACGAATATTTTACGGAGAAACTGGAGGAAGCGGCACAAACGGATGTCAAAACAGGTGTTTTTGCTGCTGACATGGATGTGGAACTTATCAATGACGGTCCGGTGACGATACTGCTGGACAGCAAAAAGCTGTTCTGAATGCCGAAAACGGATAAATGCAGAAAAGCGGGATAAACATTAATTTAGCTGAAATACGCATGGAAAGCAGCTTTTGCAGGAAAACCCGGGAAATACCACAGGGGGAAAGTACCAGGCGGCAGTATCAAGCAGAAGAAAAACAGATAATGAGTACATAAATAAGGAGGGTGTTTGCAGATGGCAGGTATTATTGATACCAATGTACTTACACAGGTCGGTTTCGTAGTCAGGGATATTGAAAAAACAAAGAGAAAATTCGCCGAGTTTTTTGGAGTGGAACCGCCGCCGCATACTGACGGTGGGCGCTACGAGGTCACGGGAACTACTGTCAATGGCGAACCTGCACCGGACGCCAACTGTCTGCTGGCTTTTTTTGATGTGGGGCCCAATGTACAGATAGAACTTATTCAGCCCAACGGAGCAAAAAGCACATGGCAGGACTTTCTGGATACGCATGGAGAAGGTATCCATCACATCGCGTTTCATGTCAAAGATATGAACAGCAGGATAAAGGCGTGTGAGAACTTTGGCATGAAATGTGTGCAAAGAGGCAGATACGGTGACGGAAAAGGAGAATACGCCTATATGGATGCGCAGGAAGATCTTAAATGCCTTGTGGAACTCCTTGAGAACTACTGATTGCAGACGTGACATAAAAGCAAAGTGTGATCTGAGGGATCTGGGAGTACCCTCAGATCATCATTTCAAAGTGCCTTTGTATACTTTCCCGGCCTGCCGGCCAATAAACCCGCGACGGCAGATCTTTTTTCAATTTGGCGTGCTTCATGCGCATCTTCAGTTTCATATATCCCGTTTCATTGATATAGTACTTTAACCTGCCGATTATACCTGATATGCGGTCAATGTATTTTTGCACCGTATCTCCTTTCTTAAGCTGTATTCTTATTTCATTGCTTTTGATGGTCAGTTTTCTCTTTCTGCAGCATATGGACTCACTCCATGCTTTCCGTATCGCTTTGGCGTGGATGCTTTTTATTTTTTCTCTTGTAAAAACTCTTAGTACATAGCCGCGTTCATTGCAGCTGCCGCTGAGACTAATGCTTGTGATCCTGACTGTATATACGTTATCAAATACCATCCTGAACCCCTCAGACAAGTTGGCTTATTATTGGGCAGGGACTTTACTGCCGCTTTTCCTCGCTGTCCTTTTTGCCGATACCTTAAAGCAGTAATTCGCGCTGGAATTGTTATCCCAGTTGTTGGCGCTGTCCTTGAAGCATATATTCAGGCTTCCGGGTTTCTTCAGCTCTATCCGGGCCTTGAAGCGGCCGTTGTCCTTCACCATCTCTTCGGTTTTCGGTTCCTCCCATGAGTCTCCGTAGCCGTAATGTATAAAGACCCTGTCTGCCCCGGATGATGCAAGCAGCCCTGAATAAGTCAGTGTCAGCACATCACCGGCACGAATCTTTTGACTGGATAATTCTATACCGTTTTCAGCGTATAGATTTATGCTTTTGTTTTTCAATTGACTCCCTCCTCCGGATATACCATAAATTACCATACAAAAAGAAATAATACACTATTAATTGGAAAAATGCAATAACAATATATAAACACATATCGACTTCAATATCTTTCAGCTAATGAAAATATGAAACATAACATGCAAAAAAATTCGAATAATACCGGATATGATATAATAATGCCGGAAACAATCTGCCGCAGACAATCAGTAAGATAAAATGCCGGAATTGAAGCATGAAACAAAGCAGTTGAAAAAAGTACGGGTTATGGATATAATAAAGTTTAACATCAGTATTTAATACCATATAATATATTAAAGCGATGACCAAAGTTATGGTCCGGGACTTCCTCCCAGAGAGCCGGTGGCTGGTGTGAACCGGCAGGATGTCGGATCTATCCGCTTTGAGGAGCTGCCGGTGATGAGCCGGAGGTTTGTACCCTTTACAGTACTGACGAGAGGCCGGCAGATACCGGCAATTTGGGTGGCAACGCGGAAACCTTCCGTCCCATGCGTTTGTATGGGATGGAAGGTTTTTTATTACAGGTATATACAAGGATGAACTGTATTGATGAAGCAACCGGCCGGTGAAATTGAATGCTCAGTTGTGAGATGCAATATATAAAATGCTTATTTTATTGATAAGCGGACAGGAGGATAAAAATGATCGATATTAAATTAATAAGGACCAACCCGGAACTGGTAAAAGAAAATATACGCAAAAAGTTCCAGGACCATAAGCTGGTGCTGGTCGATGAAGTCATCGATCTGGACAAACGTTACAGGGAAGCCAAGACCCGCTGCGATGAGATCAGGAGTCAGCGTAACTCCATCAGCAAGGAAATAGGCTACCTCATGGCAAAGGGAATGAAGGAAGAAGCTGAAAAGAACAAGGCAAAGGTCGTGGAGATCACAAATGAACTGGCGGACCTTGAAAAACTCGAGGAAAAGCTGGAGGCGGACATACGTGAAAGGATGCTTGTTATTCCTAATATAATTGACAGTTCTGTACCTATCGGGAAAGACGACAATGAGAATGTTGAACTCGAGAGGTTTGGCGAGCCGAAAGTACCTGATTTCGAGATCCCGTATCATGTAGATATCATGGAGAAGCTGCACGGGATCGATCTGGACAGCGCCAGAAAAACCAGCGGCAATGGTTTCTACTACCTGTGCGGTGATATCGCCAGGCTGCACTCGGCAATATTGTCCTATGCGCGCGATTTTATGATTGACAGAGGCTTTACTTACTATATACCTCCTTTCATGATCCGCAGTGAAGTTGTGACCGGGGTAATGAGCTTTACCGAAATGGAAAATATGATGTATAAGATCGAGGGAGAAGACCTTTACCTGATCGGAACAAGCGAACACTCCATGATAGGCAAGTTCATTGATACTATTCTTGATGAGGATCAGCTGCCCCAGGCGCTGACCAGCTATTCTCCGTGCTTCCGCAAGGAGGTTGGTGCCCACGGTATCGAAGAGAGGGGAGTATACCGCATCCATCAGTTCGAGAAACAGGAAATGATCGTGGTGTGCAGGCCCGAGGAAAGCCCGGAATGGTTCAGGAAGCTGTACATGAATACCGTGGATTTCTTCAGGACAATGAACATACCTGTGCGTACCATTGAATGCTGCTCGGGTGATCTGGCCGATCTGAAGGTCAAGAGCGTAGATGTGGAAGCATGGTCGCCGCGCCAGCAGAAATACTTTGAAGTCGGCAGCTGCTCCAACCTGGGTGATGCGCAGGCCCGACGCCTGGGTATCAGGGTGAGGAACAAAGAGAAAGGAAATTACCATCCTCATACACTGAACAACACAGTTGTGGCACCGCCGCGTATGCTTATCGCATTCCTTGAAAATAACCTGAACGCAGACGGATCTGTCAACATTCCGGAACCACTGCAGATGTATATGGGCGGGAAGAAGATAATCAAATAAAAGAACAACACAGCATTAAACATAACGGCATTGATCTGAGAAATCATATCGATGCCGTTTTTATTTTTGCCCAAAATGTGAACAGGGCCTGCTCATGCGCAAATTGCTGTATATATTCTTATGCACTTTTCTTATGCACTTTCACCTGGCTCCACTTGGCGATTCCTTTCCGCATGAATCCCTTTGTGTTGCTTTTCATCCTGTGATGCTGCAAGCCCATTGAAAAATTTTTGCTGATAAAGCTCATTTCTTGTCAAAAAATTTCCGAAATATTATAAATAGCGTGCGTGGCTGAGCATTCGGATTTGTGGTGCCCATAGATACTAAAGGGAAAAATGGAGATGATGTGATGAAGAAAACATTTCGCCTGATTGTTCCGGTTTTTGCTGTCCTTTTAATATTTGCGGCTGTGTTTGTCACAGTACAGTCTGCAGATGCAGTTCCGGATGCGGTTTCAAATATAGTTTCAGATAAAACTTCAAATATAGGTTCAGTTACAGGTTCGGCTGCAGTTTCAGGTAAAGCTGCCAATACTGTTCCAGACGCAATTTCAGAAACAGCTGAGGGTACCGGAGCGGTTCCGGAGAAACTGACAGTTCACTACCTTGACGTAGGCCAGGCAGACAGTATTCTGATACAGTCCCCGTCGGGGAAAACTATGCTCATTGATGCAGGAAATAATGGCGACAGTGAGTTCATAAAGTCATACATCAATAAACTGAAGATACAAAAAATCGATGTTTTGATCGGTACTCATCCGCATGAGGATCACATCGGTGGTATGGAGGCTGTAATAAAGGCGTTCAGGATCGGTAAGATCTATATGCCGAAGGCGGCTGCCTCCACCAGGACGTATAAAAACCTTTTGACCGCTGTAAAAAACAAAAACTTGAAGATAACGTCCGCAGTTCCGGGGAAAATTGAATTTGATGATGATCTTGATGTGGATATTTTAGCGCCGAACTCAAAAAATTATGAGGATCTGAATGATTACTCCGTTGTGGTCAAAGTGACCTATAACAATACGTCATTTCTTTTTGCCGGTGATGCAGAGAAAGTTTCGGAAGAGGAAATGATAAATAAGGGATATGATCTGAAAGCAGATGTTCTGAAGGTGGGGCATCACGGCAGCAAGTCCGGTACATCAGAGGAATTCCTCAGGGCTGTTTCGCCTGAATACGCAGTTATCAGCGTCGGTGATAATAATGATTACGGGCTTCCGGATGAAACCGTACTGGAGCGCCTTGAAGCAGCAAATGTAAAGATTTTCAGAACGGACACCGGGGGAACGATAGTTGCAGAAAGCGACGGCAGTACGGTGACGTTCGGTAAGAAGCCAGCATCCGACGGAATATCATCCGATGACAGTAAGAAGACGCCTTCCGGCGAACAGGCGGATGCGAGCGGTGAAAAGCTTTCCGCCGGAACGCAGTCATCGTCAGGCAAGGCAACTGCCGATGGTTCTGATGCGGACAGGCTGGTTTACTATACCAGGAGCGGTAAGTCTTATCATTACAGCAAAGACTGTCCCGCTTTAAGCCGGAGCAGGGAAATAATCCAGGGCAAATTATCTGAAGCGATAAAGCTGGGGAAAGCTGATCCGTGCGACAGGTGTGTGAAATGATGAGCCTGTGAGGTGATTTTATGCGGTATATAGTTGACAGATTTGAAGGTCAGTTTGCGGTTTGTGAGAATGAAAAGCAGGAGATGGTCAATATACCCGCAGGACTTCTTCCGCAAGGTGTGAAGGAAGGCGATGTGCTCGAGGAGTCAGATGGATCGTATTGGATAATGCGCGGGGAAACCAGGAAGACTAAAGCCGAAGCAGAGAAACTGATGAATGACGTTTTTGAATAGAATTTCTGTGCCATCAGAAAGTGTGATGCCCCAATAATTTCCTGGACCTCAGTACGAAAGCGAAGAATAATGGCCGGCTGCAGCTCAGAAAATGCGGAGGAAGATGGAACAGGGGAAAATATTCTGCCCGGCACAATACAAATAATATATAATTATTATGGACGAAAAATTTTGTGTTGGACAGGAGACCTCTATGCCTGCGTCGATGATACATTTGCTCATTGCACATAAGATAAACCCCGAAGGAAGCACGAGGTTTTTCACCGGCACCCTGGCGCCGGACGCCGTACAGTTTTGGAAAGACAAAGATGTAACACATTTCCGCAATCTTCCGGACAGAAGCGGAGCGCTGGCAGATCTTGCCCGGAGGACACCCCGGTCTGATGATTTTGCAGAGGGCGTACTGCTGCACCTTTATACGGACTGGCGATGGGATATACTGGCCAGAGATGAGTTCATCAAAAAGACAGGAGATGACTGGTTCCAGAAATACCGCAGCGAGATAAGACTCTCAGGCTGCTATGCTTTCCATCACACTGCGTGGGCAGAGGATATCTGGGGCAGGATCTATAAATGTGACATGTCGGAGTATGGTGAGATCCCCGGCGCAACCGCAGAGGACCTGAAAGACTTCATCAGCCGCAATTACAAGTGGCACAGGGAAAATGAAACCGAGGCATCATCAGTATTTCCTCCCGAGTTCATCCGGAACTTTGTCGATGTAACCGCAGATGAGTATACCAGGTGGCGTGTGAAACATGTCTGATAGCCAGTTCATATTTGATCAGGGTTCAGTTGAGGGAATACGGACGAAATAGTTATATTGGTTTACAATAATGATTTTAAATGTTAAAATATTAACCAACTTTGCAAAAAATAGATGAATAGCTCAGAAGCAGTAAACAGTAAGTATCAAAGCAGCGCAAAACATACGACGACCGTGCGGAGCAGCTTATAAACACCTGCGGCGGCTGTCACAGCGAAATGAACTGAACAATTAAGGGGGCAAACATAATGGCAAGATTCACTCTGCCCAGAGACGTTTATTATGGCAGGGGCAGCATGGATGTACTAAAAACTTTGAAAGGTAAAAAAGCAATTATTGTACTCGGCGGCGGTTCCATGAAACGTTTCGGCTTTCTGGACAAAGCCATCGGCTATCTGAAAGAGGCAGGCATAGAAGTAAAGCTGTTTGAAAATGTTGAACCCGATCCTTCTGTTGAGACAGTTATGCGGGGAGCTGAGGCCATGAGGGAATTTGAGCCCGACTGGATAATATCAATGGGCGGCGGTTCTCCTATCGATGCTGCCAAGGCGATGTGGGTATTTTATGAATATCCGGAAATAACATTTGAAGAACTCTGCGTGCCGTTTAATTTCCCGACATTAAGACAAAAAGCAAAGTTCCTGGCTATACCGTCGACATCAGGTACAGCAACCGAAGTTACCGCCTTTTCTGTTATAACTGACTATAAAAAGGGAGTAAAATACCCTCTTGCGGATTTCAATATCACTCCTGATATTGCTATCGTAGACCCTGAGCTTGCAGAAACAATGCCTCCAAAGCTTACGGCTCACACAGGTATGGATGCATTGACCCATGCCATTGAAGCATATGTGTCGACCTGCAGCAGTCCTTTCACAGATCCGCTGGCATTAAAGGCAATTAAAATGGTATTTGATTACCTGCCTGACTCATATAACGGCGATATGACTGCAAGAGAGCAGATGCACTATGCGCAGTGCTTCGCAGGAATGGCATTTTCAAATGCACTTTTAGGCATAGTGCATTCCATGGCACACAAAACAGGCGCTGCATTCTCTGCCGGACATATTCCTCACGGTTGTGCGAATGCAATATATCTGCCTTATGTGATCAAGTTCAATGCCAAAAAAGGAGCTGCACGGTACGCTGATATAGCAAGATCGGTCGGCCTGACCGGCACGAATGATGAAGAACTTACACAGAAACTGTGCGCCAAAATAGATGAATACAATGTCAAGCTTAACATTCCAAAGACACTGAAGGACTTCGGCATACAGGAGCGGGAGTTCAATGAGAAAGTTGCCCAAATCGCAGAACTTGCAGTAGAAGACGCCTGTACGGGTTCCAACCCCAGACCGGTCACTCCTGCCGAAATGGAAAAATTACTGCGGTGCACCTATTACGGTACTGAAGTAGATTTTTAGACAAGCCTTAATTCATACAAACCCTTATATTAAGGAATATACTTTTAATATCCTATAAGATAAAACCGCCTGAGCATATTTCGCCGGGCGGTTTTTTAGCCGGTGTTTTTTACCGGACAGTTTTCTGCCTGAAGCACCTGATTTCAATAATATGTATATATTAACTGCCTGATAGGTTGCTATATTCCGACAAAAAACTGAATATCAGCAAACAAATTCAGTTCAAATCAAGTATGATATAATAAAGCAAAATAACACTGATGATATCTCCCGGGGAAAATGAGTTGTAAAGGACCGGTTGTTATAAAAAATTATAAGCAGGGGTTGGTGGCATGTTTGGATTTAGTACGGCGTTCAGTGTTTTCAGCGTAATTTTCGTCATTGGTTTTTTCCTGGTGCTTGGCCTGATAATATTTACGGCGATTAAAGGAGCAGCCGAATGGAACAGAAACAATCGTTCTCCGGTACTTACAGTAGATGCGAGAGTAGTTGCCAAACGGACGGATGTGTCACATCATCACAACGACGATATGTATCATACACACACAACATATTATGTCACATTTGAATTTGAAAGCGGTGACAGGCTCGAACTGCGCATTCCTGATGGTGAATTCGGCTATCTTACTGAAGGCGATTATGGAAAGCTTACTTTTCAGGGTACCCGGTTCAAAGGCTTCAAGAGATATGGTGAAACCATGTAGGTGGCAGGTCTCACTTATGCAATATAAAATAATATCGATCCGTCATCACCCCGAATACTCGGAAAGGGCCGCAGACTGGTTCAGTTCCAAGTGGGGGATTGACCGCAGTGAATATGAAAAGAGTATCAGTGACTGTATCAGTAAAAACGAAAGACTGCCCCAGTGGTATCTTGCAACGGGAGAAAATGACGAAATCATAGGAGGCTGCGGGCTCATCCAAAATGATTTTGTTGACAGGACCGACCTGTTTCCTTATCTGTGCGCACTGTTTGTTGAAGAAAAGGCCAGGGGCCACGCTCTGGGTTCAAAGCTCCTGGAATATGCGAGAACCGATGCGGGAAGACTTGGCTTTGACAAGCTGTACCTTTGTACCGATCATACATCTTATTATGAGAAATACGGCTGGACACACATCGGCACCGGGCATCATCCCTGGGGTGAAACATCAAGGATATACGAGGCCCCGGCCATAAGGGAACACTTGCTGGAGAGGATGAGCGACTTTTTTGCTGCCCGTGCCGATGGCTATGATGAGCATATGCTCAATGATGTCGAAGGCTGTAAGGAAGGTTATTTAAAAATGGCGGAACTGGTCCCGGGGAAAACACAAACTATCCTGGACCTGGGGTGCGGCACAGGACTGGAACTGGATGCAATTTTCAGGAGGTTCCCTGATGTATCCGTCACAGGGATAGATCTGACACAGGCAATGCTCGATAAACTCGGGCAAAAATTCTCCGGCAGGAATATCAGGCTGATATGCGGTGATTATTTCAAGGTTGACATGGATCAAAATGTATACGATACGGCTATTTCATTTCAAACTATGCATCATTTTTCCCATGCTGAGAAAACCGGCTTGTATAAAAAAATATACGGAGCGCTCAAAACCGGCGGAGTATATATAGAGTGTGACTACATGGTGGAAGACCAGTCTGTGGAAGATGAGCTTTTTGCAGAATGTGCAAGGCTGCGCCGTGAAATGAATGTGCCTGACGGCGAGTACTATCATTTCGATACGCCATGTACCATTGACAATCAGATCTCGATGTTTCTGAAAGCCGGCTTTTCATCTGCCGAAATGGTCTGGCGGAAAGGAAACACAACAATAATAATTGCAGGAAAGTAAACTATTTTTGCTTCTGCTCCGTGATATAATAAAGATAAGATCAGAAAAAATCGGGGTGAAATCAGATATATGAACTCTATATTTGCACGCAGGAGTATAAGAAAATATACAAATCAGGAAGTATCTGAAGAGACTGTCGAGAAGCTGATCAGGGCAGGCATGGCAGCGCCGTCCGCCGGAAATGAGCAACCCTGGCATTTTATTGTGATACGGGACAGGGATATACTCTGTCAGATCAGTAATTTCCATCCATATGCTCAGATGCTGAAGGAAGCGGCCTGTGCTATCGTTGTCTGCGGAGATAAAACACTTGAAAAATTTGAAGGCTTCTGGGTCCAGGACTGCTCTGCGGCAACCCAGAATATTCTGCTCGAAGCACAGGAACTCGGGCTGGGTGCCGTCTGGCTGGGAGTATACCCCGTAAAAGAAAGGACAGAGGCACTGAAAAAATTGCTGGAAATACCGGATAACGTAACTCCGCTGTCGATTGTGTCCGTAGGTTATCCGGCAGAATCCAAAGCTCCTTCAGACCGCTTTGATCCGTCAAGGATACATCGGGACAGGTGGCAGGGGAAATAAAATCAGATGAATCGTTTTCCCGTAAATGCAAAGAAACCATCTCAGACAGAGATGGTTTTCTTGTGTCAACTGCGTTGACAGATTTGGCGGAGAGTCAGGGATTCGAACCCTGGATACCCTTGCGGGTATACATGATTTCCAGTCATGCGCCCTCGACCATCTAGGCGAACTCTCCAGGTCGACTTATAAATATGATTTAATTTTACTTTACCTGATCCGCATCTGCATAAGAGCGTTTCAGACCGGTCCAGTGCCTGCATGCCCGGCTTTGGCCAGGTACAGAATTTCTGAACCGCTTAACCATTGTACAATAGATTCTGCCGGATGTCAATCGGAAATAAGGCTTGCAGGCGCAGCCCATAAACGGCAATTTTATCCGGCAGGCTGCTTTCAGGCTGATTCCGCCGATTTTGCCGTTTTCATCCAATGCTCCGGGAGATATTAGTTTTATGCCAGTTATAGGTTTTTTTTAAGAGAGATAGCATCTTAAAATTCCTATTGACTATTAGACAAAATATGTGTTAAATTCAATTTAGGTCAAACGTCCGAATTAAAATACAGGGAGATAATATGGAAAACAAATCCGAAAAAACAAGCCAGTCCAGAAAGATACTTGAGACAGCGTTCCAGTGTCTGTCCACAAGAGGATATGCCAATGTGTCCATGCGGGACATTGCCGATGAAGCTGGGGTTGCGCTTAGCCAGCTGAACTACTATTACAGGAATAAAGAAGGATTAGTTACTGAAGTCATAAAAATGATGATGCGCACATATCTGCAGGAGGTAGAGGAGAAACTGAAATCTACCAGGAATGCAAAGGAAAGGATCAGTTCACTTATCAGGTATTTTAATGAGCTGATAAAGAAAAACCCTGAGCTTTTGAAGCTGTTTATCGATTTTACAGCGCAGTCCTTATGGCTGCCGTCTTTCAGGAAGCATTTGAAAAGCTTGTTTGCTGATTTGTCGGAAATGATTGAGAAAAGAGTATTGGCAGGAGCGGTAATAAACAAGAATCTGCGTGAATATTCTTCGAGGTCGGTTGCAAAGATGGTTCTTGGAGCGCTGTACGGCACTTCGATTCAGATTATGCTCGATTCCGATGAAGACAAGGCTTTCGATTCACTGGATATGGTAGGACTGATACTGGAATAGTAAGGAGGACTGCTTATGGCAAACTTAGTTGACTTATTGGCCAGGCGTGGGTCAGTGGTTTCAATGTATCGCAGGATAAAGGCGGAAGGACCTTAAATACAGTAAAGCAGGCAGAGATATGGGAATCGCAAATTAGAAGAGTAATGCTGCAAAGTAAAAATATACAGATAATTTATTTTTTGCCAGACTAAAACGAACGTACGAATTATTCAGGGGGGTTATAATATGAAATCGCCAAAACAGGTAATCAGTACATACGTAATGAGACAAGGACTGAACTACATAGAAAAGAATCCTTTGGAGAACCTTGGCAATATTTTAAAGTGGGTCAGGAAAGTTGATACAAAGAATTTCTATGTAAAAACCTATGACGCCCTGGAAGAAATTCTGAAGGACGAGAACAACAACTGGAATATTTTTATCCGCAGCCTCTTTGAGGATATAGACCCGAAGGTGCTGAAGAAATTCCTGAGCAACTTTATTGTGAATACCATGATCTTCTCTCCCCAGGTAACCAATGAACTTGAGGAAAAATACGACATCAACATTCCTAATGTCATCCTGATGGATCCGACTACAAAATGCAATCTGAAATGTATTGGCTGCTGGGCGGCTGAATATGATAAGAGCGCATCTTTGAGCTATGAGGATCTGGACCGTATTATTCAGCAGGGTAAGGAAATTGGAATTTATATGTATATTTATTCCGGAGGAGAGCCTCTGGTAAGGAAAGATGACCTGATCAGGCTGGCTGAAAAGCACAATGACTGTACTTTCCTGGCATTTACCAACGGTACCCTTGTAGATGAAGCCTTTGCGAAGGAACTCCTGAGAGTGGCTAACTTTGTGCTGGCCATAAGCATTGAGGGCTATGAGAAAGATACAGATATGAGAAGAGGCAACGGAACTTACAGCAAAGCCATCAGGGCTATGGATATATTAAAGCAGTATAAACTGCCTTTCGGATTCTCAACCTGCTATCACAGCAAGAATGTGGATGTAATAGGTTCTGATGAGTATACCGATTTCCTGATTGAAAAAGGATGCAAGTTCGGATGGTATTTCACTTATATGCCGCTGGGGAAGGACGCCAAGACAGAACTGATGGTAACACCCGAACAGCGTGAATTTATGTATCATAAGGTACATGAATTCAGAGCTAAAAAACCGATCTTCCTGATGGATTTCTGGAATGACGGCGAACATGCCGGCGGATGTATTGCCGGAGGCAGGACCTATCTGCACATCAATGCAAACGGAGATGTGGAGCCCTGTGCCTTCATCCATTATTCCAACGCAAACATCAAGGAGGTCAGCCTCTTTGACGCACTGAAATCTCCGCTGTTTATACAGTACAGAAAGAATCAGCCGTTTAATGGAAATCACCTGCGTCCGTGTCCATTGCTGGACAACCCGGATAAACTGAAGCAAATGGTACATGAGTCAGGGGCAAAATCAACACAGTTCCTGGACAAAGAATCAGTTGACGATCTGACGGATAAATGCCAGGAAGCTTCAAGGAAGTGGGCTGAGACGGCTGACAGAATAATGAGGGAGAAAGCAGCTGCCGCGAAATAAGGCATAGAGAGTGTAACGATCACAGGACAGGGGTTTTATGATATGGCTGTTAACAGACGAAATACCTGGACAGAAATGCTGCAATAAAAGTATTTGCTGTTCAGGCTGATAGTCTGACAGCCATATCTTTTTTGCTGAAAAAACAGATGACGGAGCTTATATGTGACGGTTATAATATAAGGTAAGGGGGGCATTTGTGATGGATAATAACATTAAGTCGCTGTGCAGGGAATACGCGGACTATTTCCCGATCGGGGCGGCAGTAAGCCGCAGGGCCATCAAAACCCACTCGGATCTGCTCACCAGGCATTTTAACAGTGTTACTGCGGAAAATGAAATGAAGCCCGCGTCGGTATGCAAATCTGAAAATGAGTATTCATTTGATGAAGCAGATTCCATCGTGGAGTTCGCAAAGGCAAGAAATATGAAAGTGCGGGGGCATACTCTTGTATGGCATAACCAGACACCTGACTGGTTTTTCACGGACAGAGACGGGAAACCTGCATCAAGGGAGCTTATGCTAAGCAGGATGAAGGAACATATTCATACGGTGACAAACCACTACAGAGGCAAGACTTACTGCTGGGACGTCGTAAACGAAGCGGTGGCGGATAACCCTGAAGAATACCTGAGAAAATCCAGATGGCTGGAGCTTACAGGCGAGGATTACATTGCAAAAGCTTTTGAATATGCTCATGAAGCTGACCCGGATGCTTTGCTTTTCTATAATGACTACAATGAAAGTGCGCCTGAAAAATGTGAAAAAATATGCCGCCTGATCAGGTCGCTTAAAGACAGGGATGTTCCTATACACGGGATAGGCCTGCAGGGGCACTGGTCAATTTACTGGCCGAGTACCGATATGATAAGGACGGCATTGGATAAGTATGCTTCACTTGGACTCCAGCTCCAGATAACCGAACTTGATGTATCATTGTATGATCCTCGCTACAAAGGCATGGAACTCGGGGCACCGCTGCCGGACCTGCTGAAAATGCAGGAGGAATACTACGGCAGGATTTTTGAGCTGTTCCGGGAATACAGGGATGTCATAACCGGTGTGACGTTCTGGGGAGTGGCTGATGATGTGACCTGGCTGGATAATTTCCCTGTAAGGGGGAGAAAGAACTGGCCATTGCTGTTCGATGACAACCATAAGCCAAAAGCTGCTTTTTTCAGCGTAATAAGCAAATAATGAAGCGCGGATAACAGGTAAGAAAATAAGTTAACAGGAAAGAGACAAACACGGCAGCCTCATTTGAGTGAGACTGCCGTATCTTTTTGATTACAGTATAAATTTTACTTACCGTATTTATTACGGTATATATGCGGCATATATGTGGCTTTCATATTTGTCCGGTAATATGTTTTTGTATCATTCCGGACTTACATGCAAGGCACATGCAGGTCAGCTCTGCCATTTGCCATGAGCTTTATGTTTCGCGGACCTGTTTTCCGGATACTATGCTTCAAGAGCCTGTTTCAGATCATCGATGATATCGTCCGCGTTTTCCAGGCCCACTGAAAGCCTGATCATATCAGGTTCAATACCGCATGCGATAAGCTGTTCATCGGTGAGCTGGCGGTGTGTCATGCTGGCCGGGTGGAGAACTGCGGTACGGGCATCAGCCACATGCACAACGATAGAAGCCAGCTTCAGGTTGTTCATGAATCTGGCTGCCGCGTCACGTCCGCCTTTGATCCGGAAAGATATAACGCCGGAGCAGCCTTTGGGCAGATATTTTTTCGCAAGCTCGTGATATTTATCGCCTTCGAGCGACGGATAGCTTACAGATATAATCTTGTCATGCTGAGAGAGAAACTCTGCGACCTTTCTTGCATTTTCGCAATGCCTTTCCATTCTCAGATGCAGTGTTTCGAGACCCAGATTTGTAAGGAAAGCGTTCATGGGGCTCATATTGTTGCCAAGATCACGCATGTACTGATATCTGGCTTTTACGATGTATGCTGCATTACCGAAGGTCTCGGTGTATGAAATACCGTGATATGACGGGTCAGGATCGGTAAGGCACGGGAACTTGCCGTTTGTCCAGTCGAAATTTCCTGAATCTACAACTACTCCGCCGACGCTGACGGCATGTCCGTCCATATATTTTGTTGTTGAATGGAGGACGATGTCTGCACCGTATTCGAAAGGCCTCAGCAGTATCGGTGTTGCAAAGGTGTTGTCGACAAACAGCGGCACACCGTTTCTGTGTGCTATCCTGGCGAATTTTTCAATGTCAAGTATGCTTATTTTAGGGTTCGCTATGGATTCCCCGAACAATATCTTGGTGTTGGGCCGGAATGCCTTCTGTATTTCATCTTCGGAGGCATCCTGGTCTATGAAGGTCACGCCGATACCCATTTTTTTCATCGTTATGTTCAGCAGGTTGAAGGTACCGCCGTAAAGTGTACTTGATGCTACTATGTGGTCACCGGCCTGGCATATGTTCATTACTGCCACAAATGTCGCAGACTGCCCTGAAGCAGTCAGCATAGCGCCGATGCCGCCTTCAAGGGCTGCTATCTTTTTTTCGAGAACATCATTTGTAGGATTGCTGATCCTCGTGTATATATGGCCTTTGTCAGGACGGTCGAACAGCATTGCTACTTCTTCGGATGAATCGTATTTGTATGTGGTGCTCTGATATATGGGAAACACGCGCGGTTCGCCGTTTCCCGGCTCATAACCTTCATGCAGGCACTTGGTTTCTATTTTCCATGATTTCATTTGAAACACCTCTCAAAACATTTATTATTGAAATACTACACCATTAGCAAATGTTTAGCAATAGAACACAACATCCTGATAAGCAGGCAGCGTAATTGACGCTGATGTATAATAATGCTAATATTCATGGTGAGGCGACAGGAGGTAATAAATATGGTTTTCAAAAGCAGCCTGAACATTACGTGGGTGAAGCGGAAGAGATCTGCAGGCAGGATTGTGCTGACAGCGGCAATAATTCTGATTCTGATTTTGATTGCAGCGCTTGCAGTCATACCGCCCCTGGTAATGAAAAATCTGATCCACAGTCATGCGGACTGCGAAACACTTTCACCGGCTAAGTTCGGTGTACAGGCAAAGGAGGCGGAACTGACCACCGAAGACGGACTCCGCCTGATGTCATGGGAAGTACAGGCTGACAAGCCAAGAGGTGTCGTCATATTCCTGTCGGGTATACAAAACCCGTCAGTTACTGCATATTTCGGTCATGCAAAAATGCTGGCAGAAAACGGATACTCGTCACTCCTGATCGAAATGCGCTCACACGGCAAAAGCGAAGGAAATAAAATATGCCTTGGAACAAAGGAATACCTGGATACCAGGGCGGGAGTCGAGTATATACGCTCACGCGGAGAATATAAGGATTTGCCTTTAATTGTATTCGGCGTATCGATGGGCGGCGCTGCTGCCGTCAACTCGATGGGTGAGATTCCCGAACTGGACGGTCTTATAAGTGTTTCTGCATTTTCGTCAGCGCCGGATATATTCTGTGACAGTATGGTGAACATGGGCTTTCCCGAGTTTGCTGCAGAAATTGAAAAGCCTTTCGTGAAGCTTTATATGGGCTTCGAATTCGGATTTGGAAATCTTCGTATCAACCCTCTTGATGAAATTAAAAAGCTCGACGGCAGACCCGCATTGCTGATGCACTCCACCGATGATTCCCAGGTGCCTTACAAAAGCTTTGAGAGGCTGCAGAAGGCGGCATCCGGACAGGTTGACACATTCATCCGGGAAGGAGACTATCATTTCATCTGCCGTGATGAGTACTTTGATGAGCCATGGAAAGATGAGGAATATGCCGGGGCGATTCTTGCATTTCTGAAGAAGAACTTCTGATTACGGCTAAATTGCCCGTACTGCTATTTCCCACGCTCCACTAATATTTCCCGTATTCCTATTTTAAGAAATATGCGAAGGCTGAGAGCAGATCGATGATCCAGTCCGGCAATCCGGGGAATGCGGACCTGATAAGTGCGGGTATTTCTGCAGCCGTTTCCGGGCCCATGTTTTTTATCTGCATCGCATATTCACCATATACTTCTTCGCCGATGGCGACAGTACCGTAAGCAATTCCGCCTATTGCTATTTTCCCCACGGCAATTCCGCCTATTGCTCCCAGGCCCAGGGCTATGCCGCCGAAGGCAACTGCGCCGGCTGCCATGGCTCCCAGGGCCAGCAGCAGTCCGACTGCCACAGCTCCAAAAGCAACAAGGCCCAGGGCAACAGCTCCTATACTGATGATTCCAATAGGTATTGCGCCGATGGAAATAACGCCTATGGAAACGGTGCCAATGGCGATGATCCCTTTAGCGACTGTCGGCCTGCCATATCTGCTGATTTTGATATGGACCAGCGGTATCCCGAAGACAGTTGTCTTTGATTTGCGTTCATAGATTCTTCTTACGAAAACAGCACTGTCCGGATTATCTGACATTATTTCATTCAGAAGATCGTTTTTGCTGTCATACATCGAGTCCATAAAATCCCGTGCAACATCCCTGGGATCGCCCATCCGTTCGATAACAGCATCTATGCTTTCCGTACGGGCAGCCTCACTCAGCTGCAGCAACAAATCATCCTTTATCCGTTTTTTCATTTTTCTGTCTGCAATGATATATGATAAAACCTCATTGACATAACTGTCTATTTTGTTCATACCAGCTTACCTTCCTTTTTCAACTGATTTTATAACCGCTTCAATTGATTTATCATCCGCCATTGCGGATGATGCCTTTGTATGTAGGCAACAAGCAGGCTGAAAAAATGTTTAATCCATGACCTTTTTTATGGCGTGAAACAGTGTTTCAAGCTCCTGTTTCATGTTTATCAGTGCGTTTAGTCCTTCTTCCGTGATCCTGTAGTACTTCCGCGGAACGCTTCGCCGTTCATTTTCCTGTTCCCAGCAACTTTCGATGTATCCGCTGTCTTCAAGCCTGTACAGGACGGGATACAGTGTGCCTTCCTTCATCCTGAAAACGCCGCTGCTTCTGCTGTCCAGCTCCTGTAAAAGCTGGTAGCCGTACATTTTCTCCCTGCTCAGAAGACTCAGTATCAGTATCTCAATGACGCCTTTTTTCAGTTGTTTGCCAACTTCATTCAAGAACCCTTCCTCACTTCTAAATAATTAGTATTACTAAATATATATTAATACAAAAGACATTATATGTCAATAATTACTTTAAGAATATGGAATACAGTGCGGCAAAAGACTATTGGAGTACCGGCCTTATAAGTGCCTTGTGAAGACCTGCACGGCAGACAGAATGCTTCATGTATGATGAAACACTGCCGGGATACTAAACTTTCTCCGGAAAATGTTATAATAATGTCATGTATTTGCAAAAAACCATGGAACTTGCTTATAAACCGGGGTAGTATTATGAAAAGCGTCTATTTTTATGCGACAAATATCGGAAGAATAGGTATCACAGATAACGGTAAAGCTGTAACCGGGCTGTTTTTTGCCAATGATGAAGAAACAGATACCAGCCCGTTATCTGTGCCTGATACGGCTAATGCGGGATATGCCTGCTGTGCCGGCTGTGTTGTTGCACAGACGCCGCTTATAAAGAAAGCTGCGGAACAGCTTTATGAATACCTGGGTGGAAAGAGGAAGATTTTCGATGTGCCTGTTTATCTTGAAGGCACCGATTTTCAGAAAGCGGTTTGGGAGGCGCTGAAGGAGATACCTTACGGCGAGACGAGAAGCTACCGCCAGATAGCCGAACGCATCGGGCGGCCAAAAGCATGCAGGGCTGTTGGAATGGCAAACAACAGGAATCCGGTCGCAATAATCGTGCCGTGTCACCGGGTGATAGGCGCGGACGGCAGACTGGTGGGATACGGCGGCGGCCTGGAAATAAAGGAGAGGCTGCTGACGCTGGAGAAAAAGAATTCCGGCAGATAATAATATATGGATGGAACTGACAGAAGCAGTAAGTGAAACGACAGACAACATTGCCTGAATCATGTTGCCTGCTTTACATGATGATTCAGGGTTGCATAAATTTTTCAGCTAACACAGGCGGCAAAATCATAATACGCAAACCGGAGGAAATGAATGTGGCAAGTACCGATATCAATAATACCAATGACACAGACAACTGCAGAAGGTTTCATATAGGCTGTCACCTGTCTGCTTCAGGAGGCTATCTGAAATTGGGGAAGGATGCCTTATCCATAGGAGCCGACACATTCCAGTTTTTTACCCGCAATCCGCGGGGCGGCAGGGCCAAAGAAATCGACCCGGAGGATGTGGCTGCATTTCTGGAGCTGGTGCAGGAAAATCATTTTGTGCAGATAATGGCTCATGCACCATATACGCTGAATCCGTGCGGAGCGGACAAGCGTGTGAAAGAATTCGCACTGGAGGTCATGGCTGATGACCTTGTCAGGATGGAATATACGCCCGGAAATTATTATAACTTCCATCCCGGCAGCCACGTGGGACAGGGGGTCGAAGCAGGCATTGAACTGACTGCTGCACTGCTTAACAAGATATTGAAGCCTGACCAGACCACGCTGGTGCTGATTGAAACGATGTCAGGCAAGGGCAGCGAAATAGGCGGCAGGTTCGAAGAAATAAGGCAGATAATCGACAAAGTGGATCTTAAGGATAAACTGGGTGTATGCTTTGATACATGCCATGTGTACGATGCGGGCTATGATATAGTGAATGATCTGGACGGAGTACTTTGTGAATTTGACCGGGTTATAGGACTGGACAGGCTTAAGGCCGTTCATTTAAATGACAGCAAAAACCCTTTTGCCAGCCATAAAGACCGCCATGAAAAAATCGGGCAGGGAAGTCTCGGCTTTGATACGTTTGTCAGAATAATCAACCATCCGAAGCTCAGGCATCTGCCGTTCCTCCTTGAGACGCCCAATGAGCTGGATGGCCATGCCGGTGAGATCAGGCGGCTGCGGGAAGCATACGCCGGATAAACATTCAGCCCGGATCAGCGTCTAATTATAATTACTGTCAGTATGTATTTTGGACGTGGCAAAGCCGGCCACGTGCAATAATAATAATCGGGAGGTAATATATGCAGGCTGAGATTAAAGAGAAGCTCAGGAGTTTTGCGGATGAAAAATACCGTGCCTTTTCATCCAAACTGATACCTGATTCAGACAACATGCTTGGAGTGAGGCTGCCTCAGCTCCGCGTACTTGCCAGGGAAATTGCCGGCGGCAACTGGCGGGAGTATATTGATACCGCAGATGATGAATATTTTGAAGAGGTCATGCTGCACGGGCTGGTAATCGGATGTATCAAAACAGATGTTGAAGAGCGGTTAAGGCTGATTCGTGACTTCATCCCGAAGATCAGCAACTGGTCGGTTTGCGACAGCTTCTGTGCAGGACTGAAATTTGCCGTCAAAAACAAGGAACGCATATGGCAATTCCTTGGGCCATATTTCAGGTCTGACAGGGAGTTTGAACTGCGCTTTGCCCTGGTGATGGGCATGGACTACTTTATAGATGAAGATTACATAGATGAGTTCATAGCCCTTATTGATAGTATCAGCCACGAAGGCTATTATGTGAAAATGGCTGCAGCATGGGCTTTATCTGTGTGCTTTGTAAAATTTCCCGAAAAAACAATGGCATATCTGAAGCGAAATTCTCTTGACGATTTCACGTATAATAAAGCTCTGCAGAAAATCATCGAGTCATACAGGGTTGACAATGATACCAAAGCGCTGATCCGCAGTATGAAACGTAAAAAGCAAAACGAGGAAGATTAGTTTTTTGGCATAGAGTAATGCCGGGAAGATATGTTATAATATATCATGCTGCACGGAAATTATTTCCATCAAAAGAGGTCACGTCCGGCTGATGACGGTATGCCTGGCCTTGCCATATTGTCCGTGTTCAGATGAATAGTCAGAAATATTATACAAATGGGGACATAAAATGGATAACAGTATCAATTCAAGGGAAAAAACATATTTCACATACAGTGATGATAAAAAGGATAAGCTGATGACTGAACTTAAGCAGATAAGGTTTTCATCGGCAGCCATAACTGTTTACAGATCCGTCAGGAATGACCGGCTTGTCCGGGACATTGGCGCCCTTCTTTTTATGCTGGGCAGTGATCAGCCCGATTTATTAGGCATAATCGACATGTACAGTTCTGTAGGACAAAGGCTGTTCAGCGCGGCATCGGGACTGAAGGAGTACATTATTGACAAAATACTTTTTACGGAAACTTCCTTCAGCAGAGCGGCAGAATTCGATGGAGCCGGATGCCTGTCCGGTGCGATGGAAGCCGCTGTGAGAAGCGATCTGGCTCATTTACAGAAGCTGGCTTCAACCAGGCCTGAATTTATAAAGGATCTTCTTTTGTGTCTCTGCGGAGATGATGAGGTTATACGGCAGGAAGTAATGAAACTGCCGCTCTGGGCTGATATGCCTGACAGAGAGAGCACCGGCGCAAAGGGTGCCGGCTGTGAGGAAATCCATACGGCAGCCGGAAATGATGACAATGCCGTGCAGACAATTAAGGCATGCCTTTTGAACAGCGGGAACTGGTCTGACTGCGCTGCGGAACTTGCCGAATTCCACAGGAAGAACGGAAGCGGTATCTTTGCCAGGTACAGGGCGTTTGTGTGGAGACATGTTCCGGTATATCAGGGCTATGAATCATATGAAATAACCGGAAATATTCCGGATACAGGAGAAACCAGGAATTTTGAACAATCAGGTACTGCCGGCGGATCTTTTGTCGGTGTGGCATCGCCGGATCCGGTGAGATTTTCAGACCTGGTGTCATATGAACTGGAAAGAAAGGATGTTATTGAAAACACACTGAATTTTCTTGAGGGTCTGCCTGCCAACAACATATTGCTGTACGGCGACAGGGGCACGGGGAAGTCCACTACTGTCAAAGCTCTTGTCAATGAGTACTGCAGCAGGGGGCTCCGCCTGGTGGAGATACCAAAAAAGCTGCTGGGAGACTTTCCGCTTATAACAAGGCAGCTGACCGGAAGAAATCAGAAATTTATTCTTTTTGTCGATGATCTTGCATTTGAGGACAATGAGGAGAATTATACGGCATTGAAAGCAGCATTGGAAGGCGGGGTAGAAAGTAAGCCTGGCAATGTGCTTATATACGCCACATCCAACAGGAAACACCTCATCAAAGAAAGGTTCAGCGACAGAACAGGCTTGTATTCCGGCAATGCAGACGATGAGGTACGGGCTGCCGACACTTTGCAGGAAAAGCTCTCGCTTTCCGACAGGTTCGGAATGACTGTAGTTTTTTCATCACCGGATAAAAAGAAGTATCTTGAAATAGTGGAGGGGCTGGCCAGAGCAAGAGGAATCCATGTGGAAAGAAACTATCTCCACAGCGAAGCCCTCAAATGGGAGATGCAGTACAACGGGCGTTCGCCAAGGACGGCCCGGCAGTTCGTAGACTGGTTCGAAGGCCATCTCAGCCGGTTAAATGATACCGGCCGGGGAAATGATGCGGACAGCTCCAAAAGTGAGCCTTGATCATTCAGCAGGCTGATTTTGCATTTTTTCGCGCTGCCGCTGCACAAGATCTGCCAGTGTGATATTGTCAATTACTTTGCTGACAGCTTCATAGATTTCCTTCCAGACATCCAGAGTGGCACAGGTATTACAGCGCGGGCACTGATTCGGCTCATCTTCCATGCATGCCACGGGAACGAGACTGCCTTCTATCAGTCTCAAAATCATGCCTACCGTGTATTCTTCGGCCGGCCTGGCCAGTTTATATCCGCCCTGAGGGCCGCGGACGCTCTTGACATATCCTGCCCTGCCTAATACTGTGATAATTTGCTCCAGATACTTGCTGGATATCTCCTGGCGCTCTGCAATCATCTTTATGGATGAATATTCGTCGTTATGCATGGCCAGATCCAGCATCATGCGAAGGGCATACCTGCCTCTCGTTGATATTTTCATGACATCACTCCCATCGTTCCAATTATTAATTATAATATATGAATAATAGGAGTTCAATCCGACAGTGATATGACAGAACGTCCGGAAGGTTTTTCCATGCCCAACGGCATAAGCCTTTTTTCTTCCACTTGCTTAGCGAGTGGTTTCTTCGTTACACAAAAAGCAGGAGAGATATTAAATATCTCTCCTGTCCTTTTTGGGGCGTACCAGCTTGTAATTACTGTGCTCATGGCTCAGAACTGAATAATTTGTTTAAGTCGGGCAAAATGTTGTATAAGTATTGATTTATGAAATTCCATGCGTGTGTTCCGTTTTCTCCTACCATGAAGTAGCAGTTGCCTACGGTAAGATCCTTGTTAAATATGAATGGATCGCCATGCTCCTCCAATGCATCCATCCACGGCTTCATATTTGGATAAGCGATATCTGCACTACCTGTAGCACCTAAAATATAGAAATCACGATTACCCATGTTATGAGCTCTAAGGAATTCTGCCATTGCATCAGCCTTATCTGCCGGCTGATCACCCTGGAATGACCAGCTTTCTCCGCTTAGCGGTATATAATACTTAATGTAATCAATGCAATTGGCCAGTACAGACCATGTACAAACAGAGCCCATTGAGAATCCGCCGAATGCTCTGTGACCACGTGTAGCTTTTATAACATCGGGAGTAATTTCGCTGTCTGATGTTGAAAACGCTGCCGCATACGTATTGTATCTGCTTTCTACCAGAGGAATAATTTGATTAAGTAATTCTTCTTTAGCAAACGTATCAAAATCAAATGAACCATCATTATTGTAGAAGCTCGGTGTAACAACGATCATCGGATCAATGTCACCGTTGGCGATCATATTATCAAGGATTCTCTTTAATTCACGCTCTTCTCCCGGGCCCCCAAAGAGTAACTGCCAGTTCTCGCCGCCGCCATGCATCAAATAGAGTACATTGTACTTTGCAGCTTTGTCAGCCGGATCATATCCATATGGCAGGTATACATTGAGATTCTTGGTTTCAGTTTTTTCTGTTTCTGTGCCATCATCATTCCTGACCTTGATCTTGATATCATATGACAAAGTCTCAATAGCTCCGCCGGATGTACAAATGCCCTTATATGCACTAGGCATCTCTGTAAAGCGTTTTATCTTCGCTGCTTCTTCAGTATATTCCAGCTGGCTTAATACTCTCTGTAAATTAGCATACTGTTCGTCATAATCTTCCTGTGTGGAATCCTTATCGGCTGCAACAGCTTTTGCTGCAGTAATGGCTTCTTCTACAATATCGAAGT
>ENA-OWPA01000155-OWPA01000155.1-bioreactor-metagenome-genome-assembly--contig:-NODE-155-length-125817-cov-19.564061_pt1 | contig 125817 bp, 98 predicted proteins | sample MGYA00238139_ERZ651803 | MGnify/ENA primary metagenome ERZ651803 (study PRJEB26909, sample SAMN07631231) | bioreactor metagenome | isolation source: Switchgrass digestor | place: USA: Dartmouth... | reverse complement strand
AACAATTATAATACATTGTATGTTTTAATTATTTGTTCGGCTACTTTTATTCCATCAACAGCTGCACTAACTATTCCTCCGGCGTAGCCTGCGCCTTCACCGGCAGGATAAAGCCCTTTTACCTTTGTGGATTCAAAAGTTTCTGTCCTTTGAATTCTAACCGGCGAAGAAGTTCTTGTCTCAACTCCGGTAAGAAGAGCATCACCTATTCCAAAACCTTTAAGCCTGTCATCAAAATATTTGATGGACTCTTTCATAGGACCTGTTACAAATACCGGAAGACATAGGTTCAGGTCGGCAAAACTTGTCTTTCCGGTGTAACTTGGTTTTACCGTTCCCAATTTAACCGATACCCTTCCGTCAATAAAATCCTCAAGCCTTTGAATGGGAGCAGCATTGCAGCTTCCTGCAACAGTAAAAGCCAACCTCTCCCAATTTCGCTGAAACTCAACACCGGCCAAAGGATGGCCGCTTCCAAAGTCCCCGGGTCCAACAGACACCACAAGGGCACTGTTGGCATTCTCCCTATCCCTGGCATACTCACTCATACCGTTTGTCACTATCATATTGGGTTCGGATGCCGCAGCAACTACAACTCCTCCAGGACACATGCAAAAGGAATATACCGTTCTGTCCTTTAACTTGTAAAACAGCTGATAATCGGCTGCTCCAAGATGCGGATGCGATGCAGCTGCACCATATTGTGCTTTGTTAATGAGTTCCTGAGGATGTTCAATTCTGACGCCCACCGAAAAAGGTTTTTGAATAAATTCAATTCCACTTTCAAAAAGGCTTAAAAATGTATCCCTCGCACTATGACCTATTGCAAGAACCACAACCTCAGCGTCAATGGTTTCACTTCCGTTAACCACCACACCGGTAACTTTTCCGTCCTTGATTTTTATAGAAGTAACTTTTGAATTAAATCTAACTTCCCCGCCTAATTCTATTATCTTTTTTCGCATGTTTACAATTACTTTTTTCAGTATGTCGGTACCTATATGTGGCTTTGCTTTATATAATATCTCCTCCGGTGCACCAAAATTATAGAATTCCTCCAAAACCTTTGTGCACCTTCTGTCGTTTATCCTCGTTGTAAGCTTTCCGTCGGAAAAAGTTCCCGCACCGCCTTCTCCAAACTGGACATTGGTTTCAGAATTGAGTTCTCCGCCATTCCAATAACTGTTTACGATTTCGGTTCTTTTTTCCACGCATTCGCCGCGTTCCAAAACCAAAGGCCTGTATCCGTTTTGTGAAAGCACAAGAGCAGCAAACAGTCCTGCCGGACCTGTGCCTATTATAACAGGTCTATATTTTAACTTTTTGTCTCCGGGAATCAATTTTTCTTCTATATTATCCTCAACAATTCGGACATCGTTACTATTTGGTACTTTAATCTTCCCGGGTATTTCAACCATGACAGAATAAACCAGGAATATATCCGGCTTTTTCCTGGCATCCACAGACTCTTTCACAATCCTGAAATTTATAAATTCTTTAGAATCTATTTTAAGTTTTTTAGCGGCCATCCTCTTTAAAGAGTTTATATCATCATCCAAAGATAGTTTTATATTGTGTACAATCAGCTTCATTTAGTCCCTCTATCCTTCATTCTTTCTTTCAATTACTACTTCCACTTCAACATCCTGTGACAATTTAAGGGTACTTGGCAGTACAACCTTAAGTGTTCTTTTGTAAGTTCCCTCTTTCAGGCCTCTTACATCAATCGATGGTTTTAGCTTACTCTCAACAATCTTATCCAATTCTTCCATAGTTCCCTTTATTTCAATCTCAATTTCTTCATCAACAATTTTATACGTCAGCGAATCGTCAGCCTCTTCATTTTCCATTATAATATCTTCTGCCTTTATTTTATATTTCTTAACCGAAAGAGGTACTATTTCCACACTGACAGAAACAGCTTTTTGTGAATTTACAAGGTTCACACCGCTGGGCAAAACTATGTTGGCTGTTTTGGTAACACTGGCGTCAAGGTCTTCAATATCAATGCTTTCAGTTTTTAAATTGTCAATGGAATCTAACAAATTGGAAGGTCCGGATATCAATACTTTATCCGGTGATACTTTGTGCACACCATCAACATAGTCCTTGGCAGGTTTTCCTTTAACCACAGGTATTACCGAAACTTCTTTCGCCACCTCAATTCTGGCTTCAACACTATATTTATCGCTAAATTCAGGCATCTCATTGCCTACTTTGTCATATACCTTACACATGAGCTTCATCGAAGTATCGCTTTTAATACCCGTTATATCTGCAACTGCCATAACCTTACCGATAGAACTGATTACCGAATTGGTAGCTTCAATGGATATGGTCTGCGGAGTAATACTGATGCCCACCACCCTGTAGTTTTCCTTAGCTTTTCCCACAGTCGTCACTTCAATGGGATAAAGGTTTTCACCTATCTTTTCAAGTTTAAAATTTACAGTCCTTGGTGAAACACTTTCAAAGGAAACACCATCAGGAATATTATATATCTCCACGTACAAAAAACCAGTGGAAGCATCATTGACTTTTGACAAATCCACAACTGCTTCTATCTCTGAAGAATTAATACGCTTTATTTTCTCCTCCCTGCCCTTTAAACTAACTGTAACGTTTCGAGGAAAATTTGACTCTTTTATCACTATATCTTTGCTTCTCAATACATTCTCGTTCTCAATTCTCAAAGGCACACTAAAATCCATAGAAACTATTGGGTTTGTGCTATCCAACACAAAAAACCAGAGAAACACTGCAAATAATACAGACATAATTTTTACAGTTGTATCTCTCTTCAGCAAATCACTCATTTCGACTTCACCTTCCACAAACCCAATTTTTTGTTGGGTACGTCTTTTTCCAAAAGGTTCTTGCTTAACGCTTTTCTAAGGGTGTCGGAAGTAAGGTTTCTGGTCAGTCCCCCGTTTAAGGCAACAGAAATTTTGCCGGATTCCTCCGAAACAACCACAACTATTGCATCAGATACCTCACTTATTCCCAGAGCTGCTCTATGCCTTGTACCAAGCTCTTTGCTCAAGTTCGGATTCTCCGTCAAAGGCAGAAAACATGCTGCTGCTTTTATCTTATCTCCTCTGATAACTACTGCTCCATCATGAAGAGGAGTATTGGGCGTAAAAATATTTATCAAAAGTTCCGATGTAACGTTGGAATCAATCTGAATTCCTGAATTTATTATATCGCCAATTTTTGTCTCCCTTTCAATAACAATTAAAGCACCGGTAAAAGTCCGAGACATTTCAACTACAGCTTTTATTATTTCCTCAATATTGGATTTTATTTTAATGGTATAGCTTTCATCTTCAAAGCTGAAGAAACTCTTAAACCTGCTTCTTCCAATCTGTTCAAGACCTCTCCTGAGCTCAGGCTGGAACAGCACTACCAATGCTATAGCCAAATATTGAATTATCATCTTAAGTATAAAGGCAATGGTTCTAAGACCTAAAATATCGCTTAACTTAGAAGCAATCAGTATAAACAGAATACCCTTTATCAACTGCCATGCTCTTGTTTCTCTAACAAGCATTGCCATTTTATATATGGCATAAGATACAATACTTATATCAACAACAGTTTTTACCAGATCCCATGGCCCTTTAATACTTAAATTATCCGAAAGAAAATTAAAAATTCCCCATAAATTAATTTGGTTTATAAAATCCATCAGATAACCCCACGTTCTTCCAGTTATTTCATTATGTTTGCGGTTTTTGTGCAAAATATATTCTCTTTGCACCAAATGTATTTTGTATACTTCTCTCTTTTATATTTGAGAAAGCAAATACAGCTTTTTATCAAATAAAGAGGACTCATTGTAAAATTATGCATTTATGAGTTAAATATATACATTAGTTCAATTTTATATTTTAACACTAATAATATAATACGTTAATAGACTTTTAAATAATTTAATGAAATATTAATATTATTATTTACAAAATATTCCCAAGATAAACACAGTCAAGGTATTTAAGCGCTTCTTCTCTGCATCTAATTAAGGTTTCCTTGGGAGTTGGGGGTATGTTATGCATCTTGTAGTTCGGAAAATACCTTGTTAGGTGCAAGGGTATTTGGGATGAAAGAGATGCAATCCATTTAGCCAAATCGAAAATCTCCTCTAAGGCATCATTAAGTGTCGGAATTACAAGAGTCGTAATTTCAATATGACAGCAGCTATACACCAGTTCGACAGTTGCTTTGACCTCTTCAAGAGCCCCCTTGCATATGTCATTATAAAATGACTCAGTATATGCTTTTACATCTATATTCATTGCATCAATATACGGTACAAGCTGAGTCATTGCTTTCCTGCCGATAAATCCGTTGGTGACAAGTACGTTCAAAAGCCCTTCTTCCTTTGCCAGTTTTGCAGTTTCAAATACAAATTCATACCATATGGAAGGCTCATTATAAGTGTACGCAATTCCAATATTCCCTTTGCTCTTAAGCTCTTTTGCCTTTGATACAAGCATTTCCGGAGTTATATCATATGTCTCCGGCTGCTCATGGGCTATTGTCCAGTTTTGGCAAAAGGAACATTTAAGATTGCATCCAAAAGTGCCCACCGACAATATATTCGAACCGGGCATAAAATTGTACAAAGGCTTCTTCTCAATAGGGTCAAGGGCTATCGCAGTTATCTTCCCGTAATTGAGAGAATAAAGTTCACCGTTAATGTTTTTCCTGACTCTGCAAATACCAAGTTTTCCGTCATTAATTATACAGTTGTGCGGACAAAGATAACAATGTACCTTTGAATCCTCAAGTTTATTAAAAAACATAGCCGTTTTCAAGTTTTTGAACTTATCTCCTGTAAGGTTCATGCCTTATCACTTCAAACCTCTCTAAGGAATATTTCTCTTTTTTGCCTATTCCCGCTTTCCTAAGGGCTATTTCCACCTGTTCCTCCGGTGTATTTACCCCCTCAAGATTCGGTAAAAGCAAACCGGAACGATGTCCCGACCTTACAATTACTCCGTATTTTATTACATCTAATTCCTCTATGGATTGGATGGGTTCAGGCTTCATCAGAACATCTACAGAATATACCAGACTGGGAAGTTCATCTTCCTCAACCGGGTAGAACCTCGGATCTCCGGTACCGCTGCTTATGGCATTATGAATAATTTCTTCGGCGATATTTTTTCTCGTAGGCTCTATCGTTCCAATACATCCTCTAAGCTGGCCATTCTTTTTTATTGAGACAAAAACCCCTGCCCTGTTCTCCTTCATCTCTTCAGGCAGGTCATCGGGCACTTCTATTACCCTGCCTTCCCTTACAAAAGTCTCCAAAGACTTACGGGCAAGTTTTATATATTCATCTTCATTTTTTCTTATATTTTCAATCCTTTTATCGAGCACTTTCCTCTCACTATCCTCCCCGACAATATCAATTTGGGCTATACAGTAACCTATGCCGAAAGGGGCTTCATACGAATATACCTCAGGTTTCAAACGATATCCGTCCAAAGCACCGTACATAATTACGAAAGATCTTAAACCGCATTGACCCGCACTCTCACAAAATGCCTCATCAATGTCGAGAAGACTATTAACATCGCTTTCTCCAATACTTTTAACCACAAGTTCATCAAACTGTTTACCCTTTTCACTATATCCGTACGGGCCGTCATGGGAAAGTTTATGGGAAAGGTCTCCGCTTGCAATGAAGACAACATCCTCATTGGAAGATTCAACCGCTTTTTTTATGCTCATTCCAAACCTATAAAGCTCTTCCATGCTTAAGTAGGATATTGAAATGTGTACAACCTTGAAATCTTTATATTCCTTTGATACATAATATAAGGGAACCAGCGCACCCCAATCAAGCTCATTGTCCAAACCGTATCTTGAAGCTGTTGCACCGTCTATTCCTCCGGCTTGTATTCCCTCCTCAGAAGCACTGCATATGATGCTTTGTACAAGGTTTAAATTATTTTCGAAACTTAAACTTACATCCGCCCTTCCAAATCGTCTGAAACTTCCTTTGAGTGTTTTATGTTCCGAAATATAAATATAATCCTCAAAGGCAGGTGCATGGGGAGTTGTAACAATAATGGTGGACGGTCTCTGATTTTTGATTTCTCCAGCCGCCTTAATTGCTGCTTCTATGGTTTTTCTGGCAGCTTCCTCTTCACCCTTTCCGACTTCAGGAACTATAATGGGCGGATGGGGGAAAATGTATGCACCAATTATTTTTCCCATAAAATCACTATCCTCTCCAAAATGCTGATAAAATTATCATACCGAAAGAAGTAATAAAGAATATAATAACCGTTATCAATGCTATAATCCTTTTAGTTTTGGTCCGCATTTTATTTTCACTTCCTTACATATTTTTCTATATACATGGCCTATTTATACATTTTTTACAATTTATAATCATATAATCTTAAAAGTAATTGGAACAAAATCTTTCTATAATTTTAAAACCTCTTTCAAACTGCAATCCATCAATATCGGACTAATAATAAAGCTGCAATATTCACTTTATATTCTATTATATAAAAAGATTATTTAAAAATAAAATTAATTTTAAATTTAAGAAGGAATTTAAAAAAAAATGTAGAAATATAATAATGTGAAATTTAATGATCTCCTTCTTCAAATTAATACCCTTCATCTCTATCAAAAACACTAGTATGGAACAGTTCTCCCCTGTTGCATAGTAGTGTTTTTCTCGTTTTATAAGCAGCATCCTATTCTATATATTTTGACGAAAATTGACGAAATTTAGAGAAACACATTATTCTTCTATCGAAAACATGATTCAAACAGCTGAAAAGCTTAAAAATAATAAAAAAACAAAATGTACAGTAATATTTTACTCTGTTATAATAATATTGTACATTATACTCCCCTTTATATTTGGTATAAGGAGATATAAATAGTGACTTATGAAACAGGGCAAAATTGCCGAAAGGCAATGACGCAAAGCCTTGGGTCTAAAGCTTGGATTTATCCGAAGCTAAGATAGCTCGGCTGCCATTAAAAGTTCTGTTTATTCTCTGAATATCATTATTAGAGTAAGTAGTCCTAAATATTTCCTTATACCTATTATTTTTTATGTATACAATAAGATTTAAAAATAAAAAATCAGAGGGCATTAGCTCTCTGATTTTACTTTTAATTTATTACATTCCGTTTCACTCGGACAGCCTGAACAACAGCAGCAAGAACCTTTATTTTTATATTTTTTATATGTGCTATATCCAGCCAACACAAAGGCACCAAATAATATTATACTTACTATAACCGTTGCCATATAATCAACCTCCTTGCGTTCCTACCGCACCTTTCCAAACACCTTTGCTTTTTGCATTCTTTCCATGTTGAGGTCTGAACATCAAATAAAGCATTAAAACCAGCATTGCTATCGCTACAGCAGTACCGATATGGAATCCGCCGCCGGTAAACAATGTTCCCAATTGATAAATAATAAGCGAAACAACGTAAGCAAACCCTGTCTGATATCCAACTGCAATCAAAGTCCATTTTAAATTGCCCATTTCACGTCTAATTGCACCTACTGCAGCAAAGCAAGGTGCACACAGCAGGTTGAAAATCAGGAATGAAATAGCGGAAACCTGTGTAAAAGACTGACTAAGCAATACCCATATTTCTGCTCCGTTTTCTGTAACTTCTTCAAATCCGTATAGTATACCCAGCGTACTTACAATATTTTCCTTAGCAACCAATCCGCTTAGTGCCGCAACTGCTGCTTTCCAATCTCCCCATCCCAGCGGGCCGAATACTATTGCTATTTTACTTCCAATTGAAGCCAGTATGGACTCCGATGCATCCACCATTTGCAACGACCAGTTGAAACTGCTGACAAACCATATAAATCCACTGGCAAGGAAAATAATTGTTCCGGCCTTTTTGATAAAGGATTTTGACCTATCCCACATATGGATAAGCAAACTTTTGAGGTTTGGGGCCTTATAGGGCGGAAGTTCCATTACAAAGGGACAAACATCGCCGGAAAAAGCTTTGGTCTTTTTAAGTATTACTCCGGATATAAGGACTGCAGCTATACCCACAAAATACGCTCCCGGTGCCAGCCATGGATAGGCAGGGAATATTGCTCCAACAATCAAAGCAATAACCGGCAGTTTGGCCGAACACGGAATGAACGATGTTGTCATGATACTCATTTTTCTATCGTGTTCATTTTCAATGGTACGTGAAGCCATTATTCCGGGTACACTGCACCCTGTTCCAATTAACATCGGAATAATAGATTTTCCGGAAAGCCCAAATTTTCTGAATATCCGGTCCATGATAAAAGCAACACGAGCCATATAACCGCTGTCTTCAAGAAGTCCCAGGAAAAAGAACAGCACAATCATCTGAGGAAGGAATCCCAGCACTGCTCCAACACCGGCAATTACACCATCGAGAATAAGTGAATTTAACCACTCGGCAGTACCCATTGATTCAAGTAGACTTCCCACTGCCCCCGGTATTATTTCTCCAAACAGTACCTCATTGACCCAGTCGGTCATCAAAGTCCCTATGGTTGAAATGGATACATAATAGACCAGGAACATTATCAACGCAAAAATGGGAAGTGCCAAAAAACGATTAGTTACAATATTGTCGATTCGGTCAGAAGTTGTAACTTTGGTTTTATTTTTCTTCCTGACGCATAACTTTATTATATTTCCTATATAGTTATAGCGTTCATTGGCAATAATACTTTCACTGTCATCATCCAGGTCTTTTTCACACGAAACTATAATATTCTCTATACTTGCCTTTAAATCGGATGAAAGATTGACTTTCTCAACTACATTTTTATCCCGTTCAAAAAGTTTTATGGCATACCAACGGGAATTGTCAACCTTTCCTTCAACTAAGCTTTCAATTTCTTTAATAGCCTGTTCTACCCTGTCGGTAAAAGCATATACAGGATTAGTATTTACTTTCTTTCTTGCCAACTCTACGGCTATTTCGGTCACTTCCCTGCAGCCTTCACCTTTTAAAGCAGATATTTCAACAACTTCACATCTCATACATTTGCTTAATGCTTTAATGTCGATAATATCGCCTTTTTTTCGTACAATATCAATCATATTGAGAGCAATAACGACAGGAATGCCTATTTCAGTAAGCTGCGTGGTAAGGTAAAGGTTTCTTTCAATGTTTGTACTGTCTACTATATTAATAACAACATCCGGTTTTTCTTCCATCAAATAATTTCTCGATATCACCTCTTCCAAGGTATAAGGTGAAAGAGAATATATTCCCGGAAGATCCACAATTTCTATTTCCTTATTTTCTTTTAGTTTTCCAGCCTTTTTTTCCACTGTAACACCTGGCCAGTTTCCGACATATTGAGAACTCCCTGTTAAAGCATTGAATAATGTTGTCTTCCCGCTGTTCGGATTACCTACCAGGGCAATTCTGATTTCCATTAAGTTTCCCTCCTAAAAATATAAGTTAGTCATTCCTAACCGCGAGTCTCAAAATATGCAGCCTAAAAGACTGCCTGCTTCAGAGACCTTGTATCAGTATAGCATGACACGAATTTTAACATCATTTTATAAGCTCAGTACAATCTATGTAGAAAATCAGTCATTACACTACTTCAATCATTTGTGCATCAGATTTCCTAATACTAAGCTCATATCCCCTAACATTTATCTCGATAGGATCTCCTAAGGGTGCCACTTTACGTACAAATATGTCAACACCTTTGGTAATACCCATATCCATAATTCTGCGTCTTAATGCACCTTCTCCATGGAGTTTCACTACTTTAACCGTCTCGCCGCATTTGACTGTTTTAAGCGTTTTCATAAAATTACCTCCTTAGTTAGTCTAACCTAACTAAACTATATTTTAAAAGTTAGCTTAAGCTAACTCTATTATTAGTTTAGCACTACAAATTTTCCCTGTCAACAGTGTAAAAATATTTTTCTTGCCTAATTACTTACTATTTGATAACATTATAGTATAGGATTCTATAATATATGCTGAAATTGTATTATTTTTCCTTATTTAAGCACTATATAATTGTGGTATATATATAATATCTTAGAAGGAATTTTTTTAATGTTTGTGAAATCCTAATTCAACTGTTAAATTAAATTTTTAGTAAAGAATTATTATAATCATGTTAAAAAAGAACTTTTTTCAATGATTAAGGTTAAAAGGAGGATATGTTTTGAAAATCCAGGAATCCGCAGAGAATTATCTCGAAACGATTCTAATACTGAAAAAGCGTAACGGATACGTTCGTTCAATAGATATTGCAAACGAGCTTTCTTTTTCCAAACCAAGCGTCAGCACAGCTATGAAAAATTTTCGTGAGCAAGGGTATATATCTGTCGAAAGCAATGGCTCAATAGTACTTACCGAAAGTGGCTTAGCAATTGCTGAACGTGTATATGAACGGCATTTGCTGCTTGCAAAATATCTTATGGCTCTTGGTGTTGATGAAGAAACTGCAAAAGAAGATGCCTGCCGAATTGAACATGTTATTAGCCAGAAAAGCTTTGACAAAATTAAGGAATACTGTCAAAAAGTCTTAAATATTAATATTAACGAATAAAATTGAAAAATAATCTCCGCTTTTTACCATGCTTTGTACCGGTAAAAAAGCGGAGATTTTTTAGTTTCGCTATCGGCCATTTGACTAACTATTTACCGTTCATGAAATCATAAACCTTTTTAGAAACCTGAGCTATTACACTGCGTGATTCTTCGTCACTGATTACCCCCTTGGACATAACAGCCAATATGTAAGGGTTATCGGCATAAATTATACCCACGTCATGTACTGCCTGAATCTGATCCCCAATTTTATGAGCGACTTTCACATCTTTGGGTAATAATCTGGGCAGCCTGTCATTATATACGGTATTACACAAATTATATTTCAGTTCTTTACCCAATTCGTTATTTTCATTGCAAAACTCATAGATATTTTTCAAATAAACAGCCATGTCTTTTGGACAAGACACGTTTTTATTATCGTCTACAACCGTAGCTCCGAGTGTTCTGAGGTAATTTTTAAAATTTTTCCTTCCAAAATGCCTTAAAAGCATGTTAGTTGCTATATTGTCGCTATATATAATGGATACTTTCAAAAGATATCTTATTGTGAAACTCTTGCCGGTCAGTTTTTTAGATTGCAATATACCCGTACCGCCCTCAAAATCTTCCTCTTTATATGCTATAGTATCTTCAGGGTCAACTTCTCCTGCCTCAATCTTTTTAAAAATATAATAATTAAGTGGTACTTTTATCGTACTTGCCGCTGTATATTCATCAGTGTCATTTATTCCAAATTCATATCCGCTTACCAAATCTACAAAGTATATACCGTATTGACCTGTATACTTTGAAACATATTCTTCCAGTTCACTTTTTAATTTATCGTAATCTAAGCTACCCTGCCCATCAAGATTGTCAATATCCTCTTCTATATAATCTTCATAATCTTCAATATTATTTTCGTTCTCGGAAAAAACATCTTCCCCATTAACAGACATATCACCAAAATATATGCTTGAAACTTGACCTAAGCTGTCAGGAATATCAGAAGGAACTTCTTCGACTGTATTTTCAATTTGAATATTGTTTGGCTCTGAATCTTTATATGAAAACACTTTTCTTAAATCTTTGTGATTTGATGAATTGAGGAAATCAACCAAAATCAGTATACTTACCATCAAAAAGGTCACTTTTACAAAAAATCTTCTTCTCTTTTGTTTTCTTCTTTTAATAATCCTTTCCTTGATGGAAAGCCTTCTGTCAAATTCCATAGTCACCTCGTACGCTCACATAGAAATACTAATAATTGTACTGTATTATAAATATTACAAAGACAGTTATTTTATACCTTTTCAAACCTTTCCACATCAAGAATGAATATAGTAGCACCGCCGACAACAACTTCAACAGTATTGTTCAGTAACATACTTCCCACATCGACTGGAGTAACAGGTGCATTGACAATTTGTTTTCTGCTTTTTGATTTACTCTTAATAATTTCAATAACCTGTTCAACCTTGTCTTCATCCACGCCTACAAGCAAAGTTGTATTGCCCGATTTTAAAAAGCCTCCTGTGGAACATAGCTTTGTAACGGAGAATGAGTTCTTGTTCAATTCTTTCATAACTTTATTACCATCTTCATCATTTACTATTGCAAACACCAGTTTCATTCTCACACCTCCATATTTTATTTTTGAAGTTATATTATTATATGAATATCGGCATATATTATTAAAATTATTCAACAGTTTCTAACTTTTGACCTTGGACACCAACTTTAATATAACTTTCTTAATTACTCTAAGCAGCTTTAAAATTATCAGAAATAATTCTATCCAGATTAATATAAATAATAAAATTGTAATTTCTTTATATTCAATCATTGATTTAACAAAACTCGAAAACATATCTACTGATGAATAGACGTTTACAGCAGGATACAAATCCACATTAATTTCAGTGCCATCTTTCAGTATGTATTTCACAGCACCCACAACTCTAGTCTTAAGTACAGGAAGTTCAATATCTTCTTTAATTTTTATATCAATATCTTTTATATAATATTCTCCAACCGGGTATGTATAATAAACATCAATAGGACTAATCAAATCTATTGCTTTACCTTCAACATACATTGTTTCTATAATTTGTTCCTTTTTGACCAAAACACCCGTCTTGAAATTTCCGAAACCGTAGTCAAGCAATTTGATTGAATCTTCATAAACAGACTCTTCCGGTGAATCCAGGACAATGCTAATAATTCTCATATTGTTTCTTGTTGCCGTAGTTATCGCAGTTTGTCGTTCCAAATCGTTATATCCCGTTTTGCCTCCGTCAATACCGTCATATCTCCAGAAGAGACTATTGCTGTTTGTTATAATTTCCACCTTATTCTGATTTGTCCACAACTTCGCCTCTGTAGAAAAAATACGGTCAAAGGCAGGATTTGACAAAGCATATCTTAATAATAAAGCAAGGTCATAAGCGGTTGTATACTGTGCCTCATCGTATAATCCGGTAGGATTTGTAAAACTAGTATCTTTCAACTTCAGTTCATGGGCTTTTTTATTCATCATATCCACAAAAGTTTTCACGTCACCGCCGACATATTCTGCCAATGCAATAGCCGAATCGTTTCCGGAAGTAAGAATAATTGTGTAAACCAAATCCTCAACCGAGTATTTTGCACCTACTTCCAGGTTCATCTTTAACCCTTCAACTTCGGTTACATTTTTACTTATTGTCACCTGGGTATCAAGCTTTGCACCTGCTTTTTCCAGCGCCAGCAATGCTGTCATCAATTTATTGGCACTTGCTATATGCAATCTTTTTCTGCTATCCTTTTCAAACAATATTTGTCCTCTTTTAGATTCAACAAGTATTGCCGATGCAGCATTAAGTTCTGGCGGCTCCAAAGCAGCAAATACCTGTACTCCATTAACAAATATTATCAAAAATACAATTAAAAAGCACTGCACCTTAATAAGAAATCTGTTATTCATAGTCAACCTCATCTAGTTCTATTGCCGGTATTTTATAATCGGAAAAACATTATTGCCTTCTTACTGAAATTTATTTACATCAAACATGGTAATTATATCAAACCATAAAAAAATATTCATTAGATTTTTTATTTTAATTATAGTATTTTAATTTCTTATTTACAACTGCTGTACTGCCATTTTTCTGTCAAAGCCAACATAACTTTTGTGGATAATATATTTACATTTTACAAGCTTCAAAATAAATTATGACCCTTCATACTTAAATATATATAATTTCCTAAAAATAATGAATTTTAATTCTCTTGCAAAAACATGCAGTATTTCTTTCAGATAATGTGGCAAACTAACATCAGTAACAGGAGGTGATCTTCTTTGGCAAGCAAAAAAAACAAGAAAGCAAAGCAGTCAATCGATAATTCCGCAGGACTATACGAATTTGCCAATGACCAGCTTGGCGAAAACAAAGATGCGGCTTTTAACGATCTGGCAAAAAAATCAAACAATAAACAAACATCGGCCAAAAAGAAAAAGTAGCAAATTACCCTTTCCTATAATATAACAAACAAGAAAAGAGCAAATTAAAACTTTTCTTGTTTGTTTTAATGTTCGGAATATTCTTAACTTGTTTAAGAAAATATGCATTTTTATTTTTGCTCTTTCAAATGCAATACAGCCCTCTCCTGTTCATCTTTCAATATATTTAAATAGAGTTTTAACGAATTCTTTGTATTATAATCCTGAAGCACTGTTTTTATACCATACTGAAAATTCTTTGAACTTTTCCCTTTCCAAATTACAGTTCCGGCTAATTCCAATACCCTGTTATCTATATATGTATCGCAAACTACTTCATCACCTTCTGAAAGATTAGTTTTTGATACAATGGACAATCCGTTCAGACTTATATTTCTCACATAGGCTGCTTTCTTTTTGCCGTTTTTTATTCTCAAGTCTGCATAAAGAGATACAGGAAATCGTTCAAATATTCTTTTTTCTTTAATATGCTCTGTATTTTCGATTTTTAGCACCACATTGCCATCCTTGGCATTGATATACCGAATGGAGCATTCGGCGGCAAAAATATCCGGACCAGTCTGAAAACCTAAAACAGCAGGATCATCTTCAAACAAATCATAGGCTGGAAACTTTCTGGGAAGGTTCAGCAAAACTTCATTTTCCATGATGTTGAGAACTACGCTCTGAAAAGGAGTACTTTTTGAATAATGCGCTATAGTAACAATGTCACCTGGTTTTAGATTCATACTGTACCTCCTTGTTGATATTTTTTTATATTTTGTGTAATTTTACTAACACATTTTAATATTTCTATATAATCATTAAAAAATCCTTCCTTCCATTTATCTAAATAAATACAGCTTATCAAATAAAAGGCTTACATTTTACTTAAGCTATGATAAAATATAAATGTAAATTATGTGTATTTGTATAATTTAATGCTTTTCAAGAAAGAATTATCTTTGATTTCAATTAATAGTTATTATTAATAAGTGATTTATCCCGTGAAAGCTGGTGATTATATTGGACAGAATTGTTTTTAAAGCCTATGCTATATCTAATGAAATCGACCTCAACAGCATAGCTGACCTATGTCATATACCTAAAAAGTATACCTGGGAAGAACCGCTTATACTCTATGGCAATGTACTGCGCTCTATTCTAAAACGCGAGCTATCACCGGAACAAAAGGTCATGGTATTTTCTTTCGGCAGCGTTGTATTTATCAATTGCACCAATAATGATGAATTGGTTTTCATGGAGTATTTAAAAAGCATTAAATCCGATATTGACACAAAAGCATATGATAAATACAGTGACGATTACCAACTGGAAATCAGGGAAAATTCCGAAATCGAGCTTACAGATAAATATGTTCTTGTACCGAAATTCGAGGATTTTTATCCCGAACTCATATCCACAGTTATAGCGAAATCGGTAGCCCTGGAAAAAACAGAGGAAAAGCTCGGTCAAATAGTGGATAAACTGGAAACAATGATTGACAAACTGGAAAAGGGAAAACTTAATGTAGGAAATAAGGAAATTGCCAATACTGCAGCAAAAATAGTCCGGCATGAGTATAACACACTAGCTTATATAATGATTTTGGATAAACCCGATATTACATGGTCCAGTATTCAAGCCGAAGAATTTTATACCCGTATGGCAGAATTTTTTGAATTAAATGACAGATATATAATTCTAAAAGAAAAAACCAATATATTAAACAGCATTATAGACGGTTTTTCATCCATAACCCACTCCATCAGAGGCTTATTTGTCGAATGGGTGATTGTTTTACTGATAGTTGTGGAAATTGTTCTTATGGTAATTGATTTATTAAGGTAAGGGATTGTTTCAAATGAGTAATATAAAGATTAAAAGCATAAAAGTTTCAAGCTTCTTTTCATTGGATAAAATTGCAGAATTCCTTGGTATTCCGATGCAGTCCAGATGGGATGACTACATCATTTTGAGCGGTAACCATCTCGATTTGGTTTTGAAATACAATACCAAAAACAAACATGTTTACATATTTAAATATGGGTGTATTTCCTTTGCCAATTTTGAAGAAGAAGAAATTTCCACATTTATCAAGTATATTGAATCAATGGGCATAAAAATTAATTACTCACTAATTTATAACTACTATGACGTTCATGAGATAGAAGTCTTGCCAAACAAAAAAATCAAGCTTTGGCAAAACGACGGTACAGAATATGATTATGACGATACCCTAATTCACATTATTTCAATAATTCTTTCAAAGTCCATAGAACTCTATAGACTTGAATCGGAATTAGACAAACTTCTCGATGATGCAGAACAATTCATAACTTTCCTGCAAAGGGGACGTCTTGGATTTTACAGAAGAAAATCCTCGCTGCTTATATCGAAAATATTGCGTTTCCAATATGACAGTATTCACAATATCAGGATTTTGGACAGACCGGGTTTTGTAGAGCAAAGCATGCACTTAAAAGCTATATATGCCAGTCTTTCAGAATATTACGAACTGGATGAGCGTCTGGAAATCGTGGAAGGAAAAATAGCCAGTTTGCATGATATTCTCGATCTTTACTCAAATTTGAGCTTTAACCAAAGCGAAACAAGACTTATATTGTTTGAAATATTTCTACTGGCTCTATTCCCTGCGTTTCATATCCTGGAGCATCTGTTTAAAACCGTTATTCCGATAAATTTCTTCATAAACCTGCTTAAGTAAAAAACTGATGCAAAGCATATCTTTGCATCAGTCCAAAATACAACTGCCTTGTTAAGCATTTCTACATTTCTTTTACCAAACCCTTTTCCACCAGCATATTTACAGGCACATCCTGCTTAACATTAGTTTGAAGATTGGATACCTGTACTGTATTGTCATCCAATACATTCTCTATCCAAACAGGATCACCTTGATACAAAACTTCTATAACCCCTTTTGATTCCATTATTTGTTTTGCTCTCTTGCTATCCATGCAAAATCATCTCCAATAACTAATTTTTATTTCTTATTATGCCCTTATTAAATTGCCGTTATGAATAAACAATATCTATGGAATTATATCCCTTCCTTATCGTCTTAATATATTACTATTATAAGATAATTTTGTTGTCTTTTTTTTAGAATTTTTACGTTGTATAATAAAATTGTACAAAGTAAACATAAAGCTTCTAAGTGTTGAGTCTACTTTCTTATCCGAGTTACTTATTATTTTTTACATAAATAAAAAAATTTTGTTGGAAGGAGGATGCAGGGATTCTGTAATTTTCTCAAATTCTAACTAAAAGTTTTTACAAGTTTATATCTATTAATTCTTTAGTCTAATTCATACATTTTATGTTGGGGAGTTAATTACGTTTATCCAATTTATTAGGGAGAATTTAAAGAATTAGGGGAGTATAAGAGCGAAGTATAAGGAAATAAGTTTAATTGTTTTTAGGACAAAGATATAAACCAAATAAAAATAAAGGGATATTCGGGGAGTTAATGTAGAGGACTAAGAATTAATAGAAGAAAAGATTAAAAGAGAGAAAATTGGTAAATTAATTTTAGATGTTTTTATTTCGCAGGGGGAGTAGGTAAATTAAAGAAAAATTGCTTTTTGCTTATTTGATTATTTAGATAATAAAAAGAGATTTGAATATTAAATGATTTAAGCACCATTACTGGTGCTTTTTATTTGAAGTTATTTAAAGTATCAATCACTTTTATTGTTTCTCTTTTCCCTCTCCATTTCAATTTCCTTCATTTGCTTTATAAAATTTATCTGAGTTTCCGTTCTATATATAGCACCGTTCTCAGTAATATATCTTTCTGAGGAAGCCAACTGATTTTCATCTTCATTTTTGCTTCTGATACGGGCAACAAGCTCATAAAATTCCCAGCTATCTATTTCATGCTGTTTTTCGCATATTGGACAAACAAGAATGTAATCTATTTTGTACGGGATTATCGGAAACGAAAATAGAGTAAAACAGGTTGATATTTTCCGTAACAGAAATGTGACTTCATTATCGCAGGAACTGCATTTTTCTCTCTTTGACGGTCCAAAGTTCTGTTCTTTTCTGTAGTCCCACCCGAAAACAGGCATATTTAACACCTCCTGAATCATTCTAACTAACAGCAACTTTGTTGAAAAACATGATATATGACCTTTTACTACCTCCGGAAAACTTATGATATCATTCTACTATCATTATATGACTAACCTTGTTCTTCAGCTAATTCTCCTCTAAGACTGATGTTTCAGTTTAAAGATTTATTCAAATAAATTTGCGATTAGAAATTTATATAGACATGCCAAGCTCTTCAAAAAGTATGTGTAAGTATTTTACCACATTTTTCTTTATATTACAAGTTATTATTTTGATACTTCAGCCAGTATGGCTCTATTTGAATTTTTCCTTATATAGCAATAATTTGTATGCTATAATATAATCCGAATATTTTTTAGGGGGCATGCCTATGAAAAAAATTTGGACATATTTGATTTTTCTACTACTTATATCGGCAGGTTGTTCAAATTCATCAAGTGTAAATAACGATATAAATCTTGAAGAAGTAAGTCCTGCAATTTCACAAAATGCAGAAAATACTCCGGTCCCTGAACCAACACCCATTCCAACCCTTCAAATAGTAAACGCAATTGATTTGGAATTTGAACCTCATGGGATAAAACCTCTCACCAGGGGAAAACCGGACGAAAAATGGCAAAAAGTATACAGCGTATATTACGGTGAATTACCGAACCAGAAAGAGGCAAATATAAGTTTCTATTGGGATAAACCAACAGATGATCAGGAAAAAGATCCAAAAGATCCTTCAAACATCATAAAAAAAGTCCATGTTTATCTTGAAGCCGGAGAATCCAGTTATAATTTATGTTCGCTGGAATATTTGAATTTTGATGATATGAAAGATATTGAAGTTGTCGATTTGACAAATGACGGAATTAAGGACTTTATAATAAGAGGTTTTGGCGGTGCTACCTGTGAACTTGCATGGGTTATAGGATACAAAGACGGACAATGGTACCAACTTTTAGATTATACTAATTTAACCGTTCACGACTTGGATGGAGACGGCAAGCAGGAACTTGTATCATCATCTTTCGGTTCTCTTCCTCCTTTTGTACAAATACTGCGCTGGAATGGAAAATGCTTTGAAATAGCTGATGTTACTGAATTTACAAAAATGGATTATGCAACTCTAAATTATGAGTACGACAACTGGATCATTACATCAGGCAAGATTTCGGAATCATATGATTATTATTACATATACAAAGACGGAAAACTCCATCAGATCGCATTGGACGAAAAGGAAGATAAGTAGCAATTGTGCTCATCAACAGCCCAAAAATAAAATTCACCTTTGAATACCAAAAAAGTGCCGTAAACTCCATTAAGCAGTTTACGACACTTTTTATCCTAACAATGTTATTGCAGAATCTTTAACTATGCTTTATTTTTATTGTTCTATAGGGAATTCTTTAATAATTCCCAAAATGTACTGCTTCAATAAAGCATAATCGATTGAGTTGATATTACCATCCCCGTTTAAATCTCCAGCTTTTGCACCATGTTCATAAGGGAATTCTTTTATCATTCCCAGCAAGAACTGTTTCATAATTGCAAAGTCAATGGAGTTTACTTCCTTATCACCATTAACATCTCCGAATATATAGTCATTAGGCGTTGGTGTCGGAGTAACTACTGGTCCTACTCCGTCAGGCTCTTCTCCATAAATCAGTTCTGAATTTATATATGCAGTTATCTTGGAGTTTTCAGTAAACGAAGTAGATTTATCATAGGAATAATCGTTTGATACAGTGTATTTCGCACCGTTTTTGGTAACTCTAAACTGAATATCTCCACTGTCTGAACCCGGTGCAATTACACCTGCTCCGCTCTTAAATCCTATTTCCAAATAATTGTCTGCATTCTCCACTGCCGGAGATACATCGACAAATTTTGCTTCTACCATTTCTTTACCGATTTTGACGTAATCAAAGATGCATTCTTGCGCGTCATCGGAATCCTTTGTATACCAGTAACGTATTTTCAATGTTGAAAGATCGACAGGCTTCTTTCCGGTATTTTCGATTTTCAATGTTACTTTTATATCACCAGCTGCATCAGAAGCATCGGTAGTTTTGTACAAAACTTTAATTGACGGCTTCAAATCAGCCGGATTGCCTGAAGGTGTAGGTGTTGGAACTCCCTTAGGCGGCTGCTGGCCGTATACCAGTTCATCCCCAAGAAATACCGCTATATAAGGTGTCTTTTCAAATTTATTGGTTATTCCCTGTCTGCTAAAGTCATTGGTAGGATCCCAGTGGAACTTGTAATTTTCATCCTGGGCACCAACAAGGGCAAACTGAAGCTCACGTGTACCATACACTTTATAGCCTGACCAGTCAAATTCAACGTAGCATACTCCGGTATCATCCCACTTATATGGTCCTTTATACTTAATAGGTCCGCCATAGCTGGAAGCATTCTCATCGTACATGATCTGCAAGTCAACATCATCAATGGTCTGTCCGGCATCAAGCATTTCGGATATATTAAAGAAATATCTAACTTTCATTGCTTCTTCAAAATGAGGCGGATGAACAGAATAATTGTAAAGCCTGATTGTTATCTGGGTTCTTTCCTTGTTTTCCTGTTCAAGCTTTGCTTCAGCGTAATATTCGTCAATCGGATCTTCCTTCGGAGGGAAATTAGGCAGAATTTGATGGTCCTGGCCGTAATAAGTGCAGAAACCTGCCAGTGCACCGGTAAATCCTGCATTATAGTCTATCGCCACTTCATTATATACGTAGTCTGTAGTTTCATCTATATGATTATCTTCTAAGTCCGGTCCTCCTGCTAAAGCTCCCCACAATGTATGACGATGTTCTTCGGGATCCAACATACTGTTGGTTTTTGAACCGTGTGCAGCACGATGGTGCGGATGTTTAACCGAATTTTCGGAATATCCTACTATATAGCATCTGTTAAGTGGATTATTGCCCATTAAATAGTCCATTTGGCTTTTTGCCCAATCGGTAAAGTCTGTACGTCCGGTATACTTTCTGTATACGAAGGCACAGAGCTGTGCTGTAGTATTATACCTTGCAGAACCCCATGTATTTATAACTCTATATCCGGATGGCGATGCAGCAAGGAAAGCATTATCCTTCGGATCTTCATGAGGAATTCCCGACCAGTATTCAAGATTCCATCTGAAAATATACCAGTCTCTTTCGGTATTGGTTATCGGAGCAAGTTTCGCAAAAACACCACCCCAGACAACATCCCAGCAGTGTACCCAAATATTCTGCCAGTGGTTCTGTTCGTTTACTATAATTTTGCCTAGATAACCGGTATACTTTCCATTTTCCATGCGAACTATATCATCTATATAACTTTCATCTCCTGTGGCAATATTTAACCACACAGCACCCCAAGCCAACTCATCGTCGTCATAGGCTGAACCGTAGTAACCGCCCGAATAACCGGTTCCTCTGTATTTCTTTCCAAAATCATAAAGGGCTTTTGCTGCAGTAAGACACTTCTCAGCATATTCCGGATCTGAATCCTTCCAGTTCAAATAACTGATAGCCAACGCTGCTGCAGCATCTCCACATTGGTCAGCAGCTGGATTTTCCGGTGTAGCAAAAAAGGCCGGTCTTACCTGATTCTGAAGTTCAGGCGGACCCCAGTAAGTATGGTCTACATCACCATTTCCAACCTGATAACAAAATGCAACCAAATTGCCATCCTTATCTAAAAATGTACTTCTCAAGAAGTAATCGGTAAACCACTTTAGAATATCCAGCATGTGGTCTTCCAGGCCCTTGTCTATAAAAGCCTGTCTGAACTCATAAAATCCCCATCCCAATGTTGAGGCTGTGTAAGCTTGTGGAAGTCCGAATTTAACATGGTCTCCTGCGTCGTGAAATCCGCCGCTTAGATCCAAGGTACCGTCTCCATCGGGGTCCAATACATCTCTATACTTGTCAATATATTCCTGTGACATATTGGTACCCGGACTCTCTTTAGTCTCCATGGGTATTAATGGGACTTTCTCATCTTCTAAATGGCAGTCACCTCTCCATTCAAGTCTTCCCCCGGTTATACCCCTACCGCATTTTTCTGCATCATAAAAGTGCAAAGCCAGTTGCAGCGCTTTGGCATAGTTAATCTCAACTTCAGCTGCTTTGGCAATACGTACCGGTGCTACTAATAAAGTGCTTAGAATGCTAAATGCCAATACTACTGCCTGCACTTTTTTCCTTATCGTTGATTTTAGCATTACTTATACCTCCCCAATAAATATTTTATATTGAAAATTTTAAATAAATTTTGTCTCTATCACCAAATATTTCTTATTATTAGTACAATAACATTTATACCTTACACTACTAATTATATCCTATAAATGAGTTTCTCGACTATACTTATTTTTTTAATATATCATCAACTTTTGTGAATTTTCATATAGAATCTAAGAATCATTCAAAATTCTATGTTATAATAAGAAAAAATGAAAACAATAACCATAGAAGGGGAATATAAATGCTGAAAGATAAAATTTTAAACAAAAGACCAGGGATTATTACTTATGGCTTGACTCCGCCAAAGGCAGGCAATCCTCCGGAAAAAATCAAAGAAATTGCCGAGAAACAGATTGAAAGAATAAAAAATCTTGAGATAGACGGTTTGGTAATATACGATATTCAGGATGAAAAAGACAGAACAGACGCTGAAAGACCTTTTCCCTTTATAGAAACCATTGACCCGCTTACATACAGCAATGAATATCTGAAGGACTTACATATACCAAAAATAATTTACCGCTGTGTCGGTAAATACACCCATAACCAATTTTGCGATCTTTTAAAAGGATATAAAGGACAGAACACGTTTTCTGTATTTGTAGGAGCTGCCTCAAGGAAGCAAAAGGTTTCCCTTCACCTGTCCGAAGCATACGAAATCTGTTCAGCAGTTAATCCGGACATTATTTTAGGCGGAGTTGCCATACCGGAAAGGCATATGAAAAATTGGGAAGAACATATAAGAATAATTAACAAATTCCAAAGCGGGTGCAAATACTTTATATCACAGGCTGTATATAATGTTGAAGCCGCCAAGGATTTTTTATCCGATTACTATTATTACTGTAAAAACAACAATATGGAAATGGTACCCATCATTTTTACTCTTACACCCTGCGGTTCCATAAAAACCCTTGAATTCATGAAGTGGTTGGGAATCAGCATACCAAGGTGGCTTGAAAATGATTTATTGAATTCAGAGGATATACTAAACAAATCAGTATCGCTATCAAAAGAAATTTTTACTGAATTATTGGAGTTTTCCTTGGAAAAGGGAATTCCAATAGGATGTAATATTGAAAGCGTTTCAATAAGAAAAGTGGAAATAGAAGCCTCAATTAGTCTGGCTAAAGACATTAAATCCATTATTTCTTCCAGTGGGGTTATATGAATTACTCTTAAAACCGTACTCCACACTTTTAATTGTAACAGCACAAATATGAATTTTACCCTTGTAAACCGGACCAAAAAAACAAAAGCAAGAAGTGCAAAAATCTCTTCTTGCTTTTCTCCATTTGTCAATTGTATGTGAAAACTTGTCTAATCTTTCCGCACATTAATCGGAAACAGTATAATTTGCAGGTGCCATCAAAAACATAGGAACAGGTTTAAGGTCCTGAAGTTTGCTTCCCTCTCTTACCATTTTTTGCAATGCTTTATATTCATCCGACAAAAGTAAAATCTTCTCTATCTCCTTTTGTGATTGATTTTCCTGCAATTTTTTCAATACAACGTCAACTGCAATAACATAGGTTTCATAATCGTACAATTTGCCAAAAATCCTTCTGTCATCGGGCAAAACCATTATTACCGTATCGGTATAATTCACGCCATACAATGCTGTGCGGCAATAAATTGCAGGTATAAACCAGAAAAACTCCCAAGCAACATTAACATCTTTTGTATACTCTGCAATTTTGTTTACCAGTCCTTCGACACTGTCCTCCGGACCATAGTTTGCAAAAACACTTATTGCATATTCAGCACACTCTTTCATAAAGTTTTCGTGCTCAATATCTTTCTGCCTGTTCTCGTTATAGGATTTGTCCGATTGCCGGATTATTATGTACTGCATTTCAATCATATTGCTATTGCCGGCAGGCAGCTGTTTCATATATTCGTCCAAAACTCTTTCTGCCTCAAGATACGGTTTGTTGTTTAAAAGACATTGATACATTACTTCTCCATTAATCTGTCTTGTAACCAATACCTTAATCCAATAAAATCTCTTGTTATTCAATCTTTTTACAATCTGCTCCTTTAACAGATTATAATAATGGTTATTTCCCGATTCAGCCAAACTTTCAGCACCCTGTGACTGCAATGCCCCCACATAGGTATGCCAGGTTCGTGCAATGCCTTTTTTGTTGGTTTCTATGTCCAGGACAGGATTATGATTATCTTTCAATGCATCTATAACTACATTTAAAACACTTTTAATAAAAATATCGATGCAGCTATTTACAGCTTCCTCTAAATCATTATTTTTGCCAATACCAGCGAAGGATTCAAATATACCTTCTTCCCCAAATTCCTTATTTTCAATAAGGAAATTTATTCTTACCAAAACATCAGTGCCTTGCTGGGTCTTGTCTTTTAAAGCCGCTTTTATTGAGGCATCAATTTCGGGAATTATAAGTTTTTCCCCATCACAGTTTACTTCCAGCTTCAATTCTGAAACCCTGTTTTTCAAAATATTCAATAGCCATTCTTTTTCATCGGTCATCTTTACATCTTCATTTTTGACTTCATCAGTCTTTTTTTCATCAATATTCTCTTCAATTTCAGTATTTTTTTCAATTCTACTCTCAATGTTTTCTTCCGGCTTAATTTCCTGCTTGCCTTTTTTTGAACCGAACAATTTGTCAAAAAGCCCCATAATATAAATCTCCTCTTCTTTGATTGTCGGCACATCAAAATTGTGCCATGTAGTAATCGCATATTTTTTATACAAATCAGCATATTATGATTGTATCATACATCGGTAATATAATGAAGAACTATTTCTATATTTATACAGGTTAAAACAATTGCCGTTCTCAATTGTTTTCCGATTAACCTGTTAATTCTGCCCAAAGCTTGCAACATGAATCCTATTCAAATTCGAAATAGTTTTTGGCATTAAAATAGGATATATCAGCTACAATCTCACCTAAGGCATCATAGTCCTGCGGATATTCGCCATTTTCCACCCAGGTTCCAATCAAATCACACAATATGCGACGAAAATATTCGTGCCTCGGATAAGACAGAAAACTCCTGGAATCGGTCAACATACCGACAAAACCTGCAAGGTAGCCAAGGTTTGCAATGGAAGTCAGATGTTCTTTTATACCTGTTTTATGGTCGTTAAACCACCATGCGCTTCCATGCTGTATTTTGCTTACAGCACTCGAATCCTGGAAACAGCCTATTATTGTATCTATTGCTGCATTGTCCGCAGGATTCAAACTGTAAATAATAGTTTTTGGCAGCTGGTCAGTAACACTGAGTGAGTTCAGAAATTCCGCCAGCTGGCTGCTTGGAGCATAGTTGTTTATACAGTCGTAACCGGTGTCGGGACCTAAAGTTAGGAATTTTCCGGTATTATTATTGCGTTTACAGCCGTAATGAAGCTGCATTGCCCATCCCAATTCATGATACATCCTTCCTGAAGCTATTAAAAAGGCAGTCTTGAATTTCAGAACTTCCTCCTCCATAAGGGTTTCACCTTTTAACCTTTTGGCAAATATCCCGTTTATGGTATTTTCCGAAGCAGGTGCATACATCACATAATCAAGGCCATGGTCAGATATTCTGCAATGCATGGAATGGAAAAATTTCATACGCTCTTTTAAGGCTTTCAACAGCGTATCAAAACTGTCAATTGAAATTCCCGACACATCGCTTAATTTTTCAATATAATCAAGGTAATCCTCTTTTTCAATATTCATGGCTTTGTCCGGTCTCCAGGTGGGATATACCTTTACCGGGAAAGAAGAATCTTCAGATATTTTTCTGTGCCATTCCAAAGAATCCGCAGGGTCATCCGTAGTGCATATATGAGTTACATTAGACTTTATAATTATATCTCTTGCGCTCATTCGGGAAAGCTTTTCATTGCACAAGTTCCATACTTCCTCTGCTGTGTTCCTGTTTAAAACACCATTATAATCAAAATAGCGTTTTAGTTCCAAATGACTCCAGTGATACAGCGGATTTCCTATAGCCTTTGACAAGACTAAAGCCCACATTAAGAATTTTTCCTTGTCGGTTGCATTACCGGTTATGTATTTTTCCTCCACTCCGCATGAGCGCATCAAACGCCATTTGTAATGATCTCCCCCAAGCCAGATTTGGGTTATATTCTCAAACTTTCTGTCTAAAGCTATATCTTTAGCATCAAGATGGCAGTGATAATCTATTATTGGAAGTTTAGCGGCATAGTTATGGTAAAGGTGTACTGCTGTCTGGGAATTCAATAGAAAATTTTCATCTAAAAACGGTTTCATGGGATAACTCCTTTTTTGTTGCTTTTAATGAAATTTTTTATAAATAATTATGGCTTTACGCTGAAATTATACCACTGCCTGATAAATACTGTAAATTATTTATCAATATTCATTGTTAATCAAAAGCATCAAAAAATCTAAAACCAACTTTTTCCAAAGCTAGCTAAAAAATTAAATATGCTCATGAAAAATAGAGAATTTAAGATTTCAAAATTGTTGTGTTTTTACTAACTCTGTAAAAAACGATTTTTTATTGAAATTTACAGTTAACCTTTGTTTACTAAAAAATTATTTTTTTATACGATTTCTTATCTTCAAAAACGTTCCCATTTATTTTACCATCCTCTGTTATTCCAAGTATATTTTCAAAATCTATAAAATTTTTTATTTTATTACCAAAATCAATAAGTTTAATATGAACTTTTTTTAGTAATTCTATAGTACGATCTATATCAATAACTCTAGGCTTCACCCAATTTAAATTAAATATTACTTTCCCATCTCTATCCAACCTCATGTAATCATGCTGTTTTTTGTATTCTAAATCTTCAAAATACAAATTACCTCTGCATTTTAATCTATCAGCCAGTTCATCTCTCATGTACTTAACATCATCATCAAATCTGTATTCATCGATATACTGCAATAATTCTTGGGCTTCTAACGTATTTTTTATTTTTAATTTATTTTTAATGTTTTTATAGCAGATTTTTCCAAGTTGGTTTTCAAATTCATACCAATTCCTTATTCTATTTTCTCCCATATCAAATGCGAACCATATTATTTGATATATATAGTCTTCGCAAGCTGTATACCAAATTATGCTATTTTTTAAATACTCCCCTCTTTCCCAAAGTTGAGGCCAATTTTCTTTATCCCAATCAATGGTGTTACTATCGCAAAATTTATTAAAAGCATTAATAAGACAATTTCTAGCGCTAGCAATTAAATAATATAGTTCTCTAAACTTTTCAATTGCTATAGAATAGCCTTCATCAAATATAATAGTAAATTTCAATAAACCGGGATCAATTAAAAACTCATTAGGCAGCCTAATTTCTTCAATAAATGATTTTTTCTCATTATACCATTCCTCCTGAGTGTATTTTTTTCCTTTATAAATATATTCCGGCATTTTAAACTCCCCTTTCTACTTTTCCATTTCTCCACAGAAAGGAAATATCCTCCTATAAACTTTCGACAAAAATATCATAGCCGGCTCATTTGGTTCTTTACAGAGTTAGTTGAAACGCAACAATTTTGTAATCCGCAATTCTCTACTTTTCATGATCATATTAATTTTTCAACCAGCTCTGGAAAGAGCCAAATTTTTATTGACATTTACATATGTAAGACCCGAGTAAAGTTCGTTAGAAATCACAGCATACAAAAACCGGCAGACAATAGATTTATAGACATTGCCTACCGGTTTTTAACATGCTTTTTTACTTCTCTTTCCTATATAAATTTATCACTAATTCAAAAATACTTGCTATTCCACCGTTATTGATACATCATTAAAACCCTGATAGGGCATGCCAGTCATAAATGTGAGACGATACCATACACCTACTTCCGGGTGAGTATCCAGTGTATAGCTTATTTTCGCGTTCTGCCAGTCTACAGAATCCATATCCAGCGGTATGTTTTCCTGTCTCAGATTGATAGAATTATCATAGGAGTCATAAAAGGCATATCCCCTCAAGTTGTATTTCTTCCCGCCAACTGTCAAGACTAAGAAACACGCTGAAAAACCTGAATTCTTTATGTTGCTGTCTTTCGGGAAAGTAATCAATAGTCTTTTCGAGGATGTTTGGTAAACTACTTTCGGAATAATTTCGCTTTCAGATGTTTCATTAGGCACACCTATGGCACTAAGAACCGGAATGTCATCTCCGGCATAGTCTTTCAAACCATTGGGATCAATAGTTATGAAGTATTTGTATCCCTCTATAAGCTTGGGTTCCTTTAAAAGCTTTAAAGTGACTTCCATTCCACTGCCATCAGTGGCATAGCTGGTGCTTTCGATATAATCCTTTCCTTCTTGCAAAGTAGATGCCGAAGATGCATCAGCACCATATTTCAGTATAACATTAATGTACTTGTTCCTCTCCATGTATACCGATTTATCAATGTCTATCCATATATATTGTCCGTTATGGGAAACATCCACACTCTTAACCGATAAGCCCGCAGCAGAAACACTCCTGTCAACTATCGGATTTACAATATTCGGCGCTGCAGCAACGTCTCTCAGATTCTTACCGTTATAGGAAACCAGCAAATCGTCAACATCACCGACAGGCTCAGATAAAGTAAGTTCTACTCTGCTAATTCCGTTGTGATTGCCAGTATTATATATGTTTACACTTTGCACACTGTAAACACTATCTGCAACCGAAGCACGGCTCAAGGTAAAATCTTCAGGTTGCGGTACTGATACAGTATCCAGTTCTTCGGAAAAGTGTAAAATCACCTTATCCCTTGCATTATTTATGTAAGCATTTAAAAGATATGGAGGCCACTGATCCAATTCTGCTGTAATTTCTCCTGTAAATTCTATCATAGTTGGAGTTGCAGAAGTTTTTGATGTATCCCTGATTACAAAATATATTTTAACACTTCTATTTCCGCCAATGTATAAATTGCTGGAAACCACATGCTCCTCTTCATCCGTTATCTTAATATAGGGTGCATCATCCACAATTATCAAGTTGTCTCCGCTACCGGAATGTCCATGGATGACAGCAGTAGAATCTATGGTATCCCAATTGGAATTTATATAGTTTACTACCATGAAAACTTCCATAGGGTTTTCAACGCTGGCTCCTTTGAGCTTTATCCTAATATCAATACCTGTATTTTCCTTATTTGTACTTGCTTTTGGATACCCTTCCGCAAAACGTGAGTCAACTGCCACTGGCTCCTGCCAACCGCTCCACTTGGCATAAAGAGTAATATCTGATGTAACAGGCTTAGATGAGTCAAATTTTTCTGTCAGTTCCGCATCCACATACCAGCCAATGAAGTCAACACCTTCTTTAATCGGTTCTTCCGGAAGGGTTAATCTTTCTCCTTTGTTTAGATAAACTGCCGATACTACCGATCCACCATTGGTGTCGAATGTTACTTTACAAATTTTTTCTTCATCATTACCATCATCGGAACCGCTATTTCCTCCGCTGCCGGAACCGCCACTATTACCGCCACTGTTGCCGGAATTTCCACTGTTAGAACCGCCACCACCGCTGCCGCCGTTATTGCCAGCACCATTGCCGTTATTGTCTTTTTCATCAACCGGCGTTGTTAACTCTACATTGCTCTGTCCTCCACTTATTGTCTCTCCCTTGATGACAGAATCAGCCCCTTCGGCTGTTGTTACAGTTTTTATTTCTACCTCTCCGGAAATGATAGTCTTTTCGTTAAGGATAAGGTTTTCAATTTTACCCTTCGCTTCTATTGTTATATCGGAAGCATTGTTTTCAACACTGTTGAAATTACCCTGTAATACTATATTTTGTCCCTTTGCAATACTTTCAGGTATTACTACTTTTTCAATACCTCCTCCAACAAGATCCCTTGTTATCAGTATTGCACCGCTTTCAAGAGTTGCTACGGATATTCTGGTGGTTCCGCTGGCAACAATCCTGATATCTCCGCCTACTTTATTAACTACAAGAGCGCCTCCGACGGTTACACTGTTAAAGTATACGGAATTTTCACCGCCACCTTTGACAATAGTGTTGCCGCTTATCTTTATATTATCCAGCGTTACATCACCGTCACCGACACCCTCGGCAATAATCAAATCACCTTTAATCTCCATATTTTTTAGGACTACGAAAGGCGCATTGATTATGACTGTGCCTTCAATAACCTCATTGGAATACTCACCTGCATATGTATATAAGGCTTTTATTGAGTTGTTCAGGATTGCTACCACTTCAGCTCTGGTGATATTGGCCTTGGGATTGAAATATCCGTTGAGGTCCCCTTTTACATAACCTTTTTTATTCAAGGCCAATACATATTCTTTCGCCCAGGCAGAAATCAGGTCATTATCTTTAAAACCTGTTTTTAGATCGGTTTTGTCTGTTTCTATCCTCAAAGCCTTACTTACCACCACAGCGGCTTCTTCTCTGGTAATGTTGTCTTCAGGGCGTACATTACCATTGCTTCCTACCATTATGCCTGCAGCATTAGCTCTTAAAATGGCATCGGTATACCAGCTTTGTCCCAGATCATTAAATGAGTTGTCTGCTTTTTCCTGATAATTCATTATCCGGTCAAGCATTACTGCCATTTCAGCACGGGTTACCGGCTCATTCGGACGAAATAACCCATCATAACCATGAATTATACCCTTTTCACACCACTTTTCAATTTCTGCTTGCGCCCAATGCCCCTGTACATCTGAAAACGCAGCAGATACCTTAGCAGGAAGCAATGATATTGTCATAGCTACTGCCAGTAAAACGCTTGCAAACCTTTTCTTCACTTGCTTGTGCCCCTTTCATTAAATAATTAGTAACGCTTAGTCTTTATCGGCAAATTTCTATAAAGTTTACATAATATTTTGCAAATAAATTATGCCAAATACTTCTAACTAATTGTATAGATGGCTTAATGTACATCATTTACATTTATAACTGTAAAGCAAAGCAGTGAAAATTTTTATTTTATGTAAATTTAATAAAAGCAAAAAAACCTGTGATAGTTTAATATCACAGGTTTTTTTGGAGCCACTGGAGGGAATCGAACCCTCGACCTATTCATTACGAGTGAATTGCTCTACCCCTGAGCCACAGTGGCAAAAATTATATCTATGCTGTTATCTATCTATAATTGTATAAGTTTTTATGTTTTATTTTAAGCAAATATAAGTATAACAAAAACCATTAAAACGTTCAATATATTTTTATTGCTGTTAAGAAACCATAAATTGCAACATTAATTGCCATACAGAAAAAGATTCCAATTGCATAATCTTGGAATCATTTGTATATCATCTATTATACATCAGAGCATGTAATCATAATTATTTCATAAGTTTTTTAATAGCAACCGATAACCTTTTAATTCCTTCCTCTATTTTTTCTTCGGTAGAATTTGTATAATTAAGCCTCATTGTATTTGTTCCCTTCTCATTTACATAGAATGGATCTCCCGGTACAAATACAACATTCTCTTTAGATGCAATATCAAACAATTCTAATGATGAAAACCCTTCAGGAAGCGTTACCCATAAGAACATACCTCCTTCCGGTTTTGTAGCTTTTACCTCTGGTGGAAAATATTTTTCTATCATTGAAACCATGCAGTCCCTTTTACCTTTATATAAACTTTTGATTTTCTGAATATGATTATCAACATCATTGTCCACTAAATACTGATGAATAACCCTTTGAGAAAAATAATTGGTATGTAAGTCTGAAGCTTGCTTCGCAATTATCAGTTTCTCAATTATTTCACGTTTAGCACATACCCACCCTAAACGCATAGCTGGAGAGACAATTTTGGAAAAAGAGCCAAGAAGTATTACATTATCTTTTAAATAAGCTTTCATCGATGGCAGATCCTGTCCCATAAATCTTAATTCACCGTATGGATCATCTTCAATAAAAATTGTGTCGTAATTATTTAATATACTCGCAATTTTTTCTCTGTTCTTTGCTGTATATGTAATTCCTGATGGGTTTTGGAAGTTAGGTACAGCATAAAATAATTTAGGGTTGTGCTCCTTTAAAACTTTTTCTAAAGAGTCAGTGTCAATTCCATCATCAACTAAAGGAACTGTATGGAATTTAGGCTCAAATATTTAAAGTGCCTGTATTGCTCCTAAATATCCGGGTCGCTCAATAATAATATCATCATCTTTGTTTAAAAAAACTTTACCTATTAAATCAAGTCCTTGCTGAGACCCGTTCGTAATCAATATTTCATCAGAATCAATCTTTAAACCTTTCTTTTTCAAATATCTATCTGCTATATATTGCCTTAAAGGCAAATATCCTCTGTTGTACTATATTGAAGGACATTACTTCCATCTTCACTTAATACCTTTTGTGCAGCTTTTTGAATTTCTTCAACAGGAAAAGATGCTGGATTAGGAAGTCCTCCTGCAAATGATATTACTTCCGGATTAACAGTTACTTTTAGAATTTCCCTAATAAATGATTTATGAATATTATTCATTCTGCTTGCAAATTGGACACTCATAAACCTATTGTACCTCGTCTCAGGAATTATATTTTTAAAATGATATCATATTATTTCCAAAAAGTAAAACAAATTTATTTAATATATGAGTGTCCATGAATCACAACCAAGTCTTTAATATATCTGTTAATAAATTTTTTCAAAACGTGTAAGTTTCGAATTGTCTAATTCCAGTAACTTTATGGATTGCATATCCAAAAACTAAACTTATAGAATCTAATTATGGATTTACTTTAGGAACTGGAAAATTTGTTACCTTCACCATATTATTACCGACATCTATGTTTTCAGAATCTAACTTTATTTCAAAACTATTTATCATATACTCATAAAACTCAGTTATACTTTTATTTCTATCTTTTATACGTGATTCGTTATTAGCAGCAACAATATCATGAAGAAATTGTCGAATTTTTGAACAGTTTAAAGTAACTAATTCTTTTCCCTGATCACTAACCATGAAACCAATTAAATTGTTTAAAGCTAAATTGTATTGAAATAAAGGGTCATTTTCATTGCTATATTTTATATTATATTCCATGTATGACAATATCCATGTTACTTTTCTATAGAAGCATAGTAGTAATTGCCTGACTCAGGATTGATTTCGTACTTATATAGATTTCGTTCCAATTCGTTTGTTGCTTGAAATATATTTACTTCATCTTCTTTAGAGTATTTAAGCAAATCAATCTGGCTATTCTTATTTAAAATAATCATAAATTGAATAATGTTTGCTAAAATTAATAAACCAATTAAAGCAATTGATAGTGATTTTTTCATAGAATACTACTCCCTATGTACAAAAAATGAGTAGGAAATAATGAACACTTAACTGATGTTAAAATTATATTGATTTCTTCTTTTGAATTCATATAATGTTCACCATATGTTTTTTACTTTTATTCCCACTTGCACAAGAAACAATACCATAATTATATTAATATGTCAATAATATGAATTATAAAATTTAAGATTAAATGGTAAATTATGATAACATATATAAGTTTTCAAAATTAAATTTTCATGATTTCTATGTTTTGACACTTGAGTTTGCTACTAAAAGCACATTTTAACAATCATAGTTGAGAAGCTCTTGTATATTTAGACTTGACAGCTAAATAATACATAGTTTCTCACTATGATTGTTAAGTTAATATTATTTCTCTAAGATTTTCTTGGAAATCTCTTTTACCTTGCTTTTTACCTTTTCCTCATCAATTGTTTTTAAAACTCTATTCTCCATAAGTATATTACCGTCCACAATAACGGTATCAACATCGGAACCTTGAACACAATATACCAGAGCCGATATATAGTCATTAACAGGCACTATATGCGGTTTATCCATATCTATCAATATAATATCCGCCTTATAACCTTCCTTGATTTGTCCAACTTCATTTCCAAAACCGATTGCCTTCGCACCGTTTACAGTAGCCATTTTTAAGACTTCCTCAGCAGTAACAAGAGTTGGCTGCATATTCACGCCTTTATGTATCAAAGCTGCAATATGCATTTCCTCAAACATATCGAGATTGTTGTTGCTGGAAGCACCATCGGTACCCAATGCAACATTTATGCCTTTTTTCAGCATTAACGGCACATTGGCTATACCGCTGCCCAGTTTTAAATTGCTGGTAGGATTATGGGCAACACTTACACCTTTTTCTTTCAATATATCAAAATCACTGTCTGTCAAATGGACACAATGGGCAGCTATTACCGGAACATCAAACACACCGGTTTTCAGGCATACTTCCGCCGGATTCATACCATATCTTTTGATGCCGTCTTCCCGTTCTTTAAAAGTCTCAAGCAGGTGAATATGAATACCTGTACCGAGTTCCTTTGCAAGCTTGGCCGATTCGGTCAGTCCTACTTCATCACACAGATAAACCGAATGAATCTCTACATACACTTTGATTCTGCCGTTAGCCTTGTTATGCCAGTTCTTAAAGTATTCAACGCATACAGGTATCTGGTTTCTGACCATTTCATCTTCATTACCGATAAATTTAAAGGCATTTCTGCATAAATTTGCCCTCATTCCTGTATCTTCAACAACTTTGGCAACAGTATCCATTTGATAATACATATCGGTAAAAGTAGTGGTACCGGTCTTTATCATCTCTGCTATTCCAAGCATTGTTCCCCAATAAATGTCTTCCTCAGTTAACTTTGCTTCCACAGGAAGAATTTTATTGAACAGCCACTCCTCCAACGGCAGATCGTTGCCATAATTTCGCATTATAGTCATTGCAGTGTGGGTATGGGTATTTATAAGTCCAGGCATTGCAAGCTTATTTCTGCCGTCTATCACATTGTCTGCCTTAAATTCTCTAAGTTTTTCCTCATCGGTACCAATATAATATATTGTGTTTTCTTTTATGGCTATATTGGTATTTTTAACAACTTTACAGCTTTCATCGCAAGTGACAACATCTATGTTTTTTATAAGTATGTTCACTATATACCCCTCTTCTTAAAGTATTTTTAAACAATCCGATAATTGCCCATTCCAAAAATCAAAATTTTAGAATGGGCAAACCAAAAATATAATCTTAATTCCAGCTATTTAAATACTTTTTCTGTTCCTCTGTCAGCTCATCAATTTGTACGCCCCAGGATTTAAGCTTCATATTTGCCACTCTTCTGTCAATCTCCTCAGGAACATCGATAACCTTGTTTCCAAGTTTACTGTAGTTTTTCACCATGTACTCTGCCGACAAGGTTTGAAGGGCAAAACTCATATCCATTATTTCAGCCGGATGACCGTCTCCTGCTGCAAGATTTACCAATCTTCCCTCTGCCAGAACATTGATCCATCTTCCGTCTTTCATCTTGTAGCCCATAATATTCTTCCTCTGTTCCTTCTTTTCCACAGCCATGGCTTCAAGTTCAGGCAGGCAGATTTCCACATCAAAATGTCCGGCATTACACAAAATGGCACCGTCTTTCATAACTTTATAATGGTCACTGTGAATTACCCTGTTGCATCCTGTAACGGTAATGAATATATCGCCGTATTTTGCCGCTTCATTCATAGGCATAACCTTAAATCCGTCCATTATTGCTTCAGCGGCTTTTATCGCATCAACTTCACAAACGATAACACTGGCACCCAAACCTTTTGCTCTCATTGCAATACCTTTTCCGCACCATCCGTAACCTATAACTACCACGTCTTTACCTGCCACAATGAGGTTTGTGGTTCTGTTTATTCCGTCCCAAACCGACTGGCCGGTACCGTACCGGTTGTCAAAAAGATACTTGCAGTAAGCATTGTTTACAGCTATCATAGGAAACTTTAAAGCCCCATCCCTTTCCATGGCCTTTAGCCTTATAATACCGGTGGTTGTCTCTTCACAGCCACCCATAACATGAGGAATCAACTCAGTTTTGGATGTATGTAAGAGGTGAACCAAGTCTCCTCCGTCATCGATTATAATATTGGGCTTGTATCCAAGAGCCTGAGTTATGTGCTGCTGATACTCTTCTTTAGTAGCACCATACCACGCATATACATTAAGTCCGTCCTTTACCAGAGCTGCAGCAACATCATCCTGGGTGGAAAGGGGATTGCTTCCGGTCACGGAAACTTCTGCCCCGCCCGCTGCAAAAACTTTTGCCATATATGCTGTTTTTGCTTCAAGGTGTACCGATATGGAAACTCTCACTCCGGAAAAGGGCTTGGTTTGTGAAAACTCTTCCTCAAGACTCCTTAAAATAAGCATATTTTTTCTTACCCATTCGATTTTTTGCTTTCCCGATTCAGCCAAATTAATATCACGTATTGAACTACTCATCTGTCAGATACCTCCAAATCTTAATTAATGATAAACATCTGTTTTTATATCGGCCATATTTCTATAACTTTTTTCACCACACTGGTAAAATTCTTTTCAGCCTGCTTTGCGGTTTGCATAACTTCTTCATGGTTCAGCGGCTGATCTAATATACCGGCTGCCATGTTAGTAATGCAAGATATTCCCATAACCTTCATCCCTGCATGCCTTGCAGTTATTACTTCCGGTACGGTGGACATTCCTACCGCATCGGCACCTAATATGCTTAAAGCCTTTATTTCGGAAGGCGTTTCATACATTGGTCCTTTAGTGAAAGCATAGACACCTTCCTGCATTTTTATACCCACTTCCTCGGAAGCTTTTTTAAGCAATTCCCTCAAGTCTTTGCTGTAAGCCTCACTCATATCCGGAAACCTGACTCCGAATTCGTCAAAGTTTTTACCTCTTAGAGGCGAAGGTGCAAAAAAGCTTATGTGGTCCCTTATTATCATTAAATCCCCCGGCTTAAAGGATTTATTAATTCCGCCAGCCGCATTTGTGACAAGAAGCTGGTCAATGCCAAGGAGTTTAAAAATTCTTATGGGTATAACCACTTGTGATACATCATAGCCTTCATAATAATGGAAACGGCCTTTCATAGCAATTATGCTTTTCCCTGATATTTCTCCGCACACAAGCTTTCCGGCATGTCCTTCCACTGTTGACACCGGAAATCCGGGTATATCCTTATAATCTATTTCAATGCAGTCGGTCATATCATCCACAAGAGGACCCAATCCCGAACCTAAAATTATTGCAATTTTCGGTTGAAAACTCAATTTACTTTCAATATATCGGGCAGTTTCCTTCAAATTTTCATAACTGTACATAGAATTCCTCCTGACATTATTAATATACTTTTTTAATTCTATAAACGCATTTGAAAACATTTGTTTCATATTTTATAGTTTGGATTTCATTAATCGGTTTTTCAAAAAGTTAATAAAATAAAAAAATAATTTTTTACATAGATTGTCTGATATTTTTATTAAATATACCATAAAAAACAGCTTAAGAAAATAAAATAAACGCAAAAAAGCTATGCTTTATCAAACATAGCTTTTTCAACAGTCTCTGAATAAATTTGCTGTTTAAGCGTCACCTAAAGTAATCTTCTTGTTCTCATCGCAGGATATTACTTTCTTTTTATTGTCAATTTTTGTTACCAACATTACTTTTGCATTCCATAAATCAACAACATGTTTCAATGTCTCATAGGCATAGCTTATATCCAATTCCCTGCCATCAAAGGCATGTTCAAGAATAAGCATATTGTCGGTCTGTACCCATTCCAAAACCTTTATTACAGGAATTCCGGACATACCTACGTTGTTTGCTATTGTATCGCGAACTGCCTTCCAGCCTTCTTCGTCAGAAACATTTGTTATTACATAATTGCTTCCCAGTTTAACATATTCAAAGAGATTCATCTCTTCACACAGTTCCTGAGTCAGATACTTTCTGATAAAAGACTGGTCCCTTTCAACTTCCCGGATTTCGAATATCTTCTTTAAATCACCGTCGTTTTTCTTCTTTACATCTTCAAAAATTTTAAAACCAATGTAATAAGGATTTAACTGACCAAGAAGAGGTCTTATAACCTGGTTATGGCGTTTTAAAAACTCTATATGCAACCCCTGGGGAAGATTTAGCTCGTTTAGTATAGTATAGTGCCAGAAACTCGCCCAGCCTTCATTCATTATTTTGGTCTCAATCTGTGGTATAAAGTACAGGGTCTCTTCTCTGACAATATTTAAAATATCCTTCTCCCAATCCGACAGTTTGCCATAGGTCATTATAAACCAAAGCATATCCTCTTCAGGCTCAAAAGGAATTTTTCTAAAATCGGGAAGAGGTTCCTCCTCTTTGCTCCTAGGCTCCAGCAAACTATATTCACTCTTTGGCTTTGCCAGTCTTCTTAAAACTTCTTTCTTTTTCTCTTCATCGGATATTCTCTTTTCTCCAATTGTCCTCGTTACTTGGTACCTAATGGCATGGGCAGCATTTAAAATTTTCTCCACTTTTTCATAGCCAATACCCGGGTCCTGTATATATTCCCTTATCCTGTCGGCATGATTCTTAAACATTTCCACAGTGTTTTCCGCCCGTGTCCCAAGTTTAAAAAGCCTGTTATTCTTGAAAAAATCATTGTGTCCGTAAACATGAGCTATTGTCAGTATCTGCAAAAGCAGTGTGTTATCCTTCATCAGGTAAGCAAGACAAGGATTAGAGTTTATTACCATTTCATAGGGCAATCCTGTCAAATTGTATCTATGCAGTGTTTTAGTCCTCTCATAACGTTTTCCGAAACTCCAATGAGGGTAATGGGACGGCATTCCCACATAAGTTTCATAACCAATCATATCTTCATAACTGCAAATTTCAAATTCCTGCTCATAATAATCTAGGCCAAGCTTTTTAGCAACTTCTTCGATTTTATCATTCCATTCCTGTAATTCCCTCATGCTGTAATCAGCCATAATATCACCTCCCGGAGCCGGTTATTTTGCAAAAACGGCCTTATTCTCCTTCTTTATCAAGAAGTTTTTTCAGACCGGGCAAGATGTCTTCCTTTTTTGTCATTGTTATAACAGCAAAATTCTTATTATTTATGTTTTTCAGGAATTCGTTTTTTATTGTGCTGGATGAAGAGTAATAGCCCGGAACAATTTCACCGTATCCGAACAAATTACATACTTCACACAGCTTCTGGGCGTATTCCACTGCTTTCTTATTATCCTCCGACCAGTTATCCCCATCACTGCAGTGAAAAGCGTAAATATTCCAGCTTGCAGGATTATATCTTTGCTCGATTATTTCCAGGGCCTTTTCGTAGCCGCTGCTGATATAAGTTCCGCCCGATTCACCCTTGTGGAAGAATTCATCTTCATTCACTTCTTTTGCGGAAGTGGTGTGGGCAATAAACGCAACTTCAACATTGGAATACTTAAGTCTTACAAACTGGTAGAGAAGGAAATAAAAACTTCTCGCCAGATATTTCTTGGTCTGGTCCATTGATCCGGAAACGTCCATAATACAAATAACCACTGCATTGAAGTCCTTTTTGTGGTCCTCCCGGACTCTTCTGTACCTTAAGTCATCTTCCATAAAAGGGAATCTCTTTCTTTCCTGTTCCATATCACCGGTTACAATATTTTCATCCGGTTCATCTTCGACGCCTATTTCCTTTTGAGTACGCAAAAATGCCTGCTTTCTCTTTATCTTTTCTATAACCGAGCGTCTCTTTGCCAGTCTTGGAGGTATACCCTTCCTCTGATAACCTAAGTTTTTAAAACTCCTTACCGATTCTATCTCAGCCATTTTCTTTCTGTCAATGTCCGGAAGGTTCAGGTCTTCAAAGAGATAATTTATCAATTCTTCAATGGTTACCTCTGTCTCGTAAATGTCTTCCCCTTCCTGATTTCCGGCCTGCCCTTCACCTGTTCCGTTTTTTTCAATTTTGTCCTGGCCTATTCTGTCTCCTCTTTTTTCGCTGCCATCTCCTGAACCGGCAAAAGTACCGTTATTTCCATAAATAAACTGATATTCCTTAATTCCTTTAATTGGTATCTTGATCTTCTTATCTTTGCTCTGTCCGATAATACTCTCTTCAGCAATTATATTTCCAATATTCTTTTTTATAGCTTCTTCGACCAATTCTCTATGCCGCCGTCTGTCTTCGGCCGACCGGTCCTTTCCGTTATTGACAAACTCCCTGAAAATAGCCATTCGCATCACCCCTTCAGTATATGCCGGAACCAAGAAAGGGGCTTAATCCTTCCAAAGGTTATTTGCAGCGTATTTTAAAATTACATTGCAGCAGTGATCGCAATATCCGTTTTTCTTCATTTCTTCAACCATGGCATCGTATTTTTCGCTCTGTTCCTTATCTCTAACTTTTGCCTGGGTTATAACTCTGCTAAGTTCCCTTACCGATGCCGTCAACTTTTTCTCAATGGCTTCCTTTAACGGTTCATAGCTGTTATAATCAAGCTTTCCGCCACTTCTCAATACATAGAACATATAGGCTGTAACATCTGCTCTGAATCCCTTGGCTGCAGTATCGGTAATTCCTATTTGCTCTTCAATGGATCTTAAGAACTTTTCATCGGGTTCAAGCTCTTCTCCGGTATTTCTATCCTTTATCTTGGTCTTGTTGACATAGGCTTCCGCATGGTCAAGGTAGTTGTTAAACAGACTCTCAGCCTGTTCTCTGTATCCGTGAATGAAAGCTTTGGTTATTTCCTTTTCAAGTATTTTGTTGTACTCTTTCCTGATGCTGTCCTGTATAAATCTCAAATACTTTTCTCTTTCATCTTCACTTATTGCCAGTTCTTTAACTGCTTTAACCAATGTCTCCATTACCGATATAGGATTGATACAGTTGTGTTCCGACTCGGAAAGGGTAGTGTCCAAAGCCTTCATGATAAATCTTGTTGAAATACCGGTCATTCCTTCCCTTGGAGCTTCTTCCTTCAATTCAAAAATATCTATTTTTCTCGTCATACCCTTTTCAACAATTTCTTCACCGTTATATATCTTGAGTTTGGTCATTGGATCTACCTTGTTTGACGGTGCCAATCGGGTAAGAATTGCAAACATTGAAGCAATTTCAATGGTATGGGGTGCTATATGAGCACTAAACTTACTCTTTTTCAGTATTTTTTCATATATCTTGATTTCCTCATTAAGTTCTAAGCAGTAAGGTACTTCAATTTTTACAATTCTGTCCAAAATAGCCTCATTGGTATGATCCGATTTGAATTTGTTCCATTCTGCTTCATTGGAATGGGCAAGAATTATGCCGTCAAAATATATCATGGAACCTTTTCCCGGTGACGGAATAGATTTCTCCTGTGTAGCGGTAATCATGGTATGAAGATATTCGGTTTCATTCTTGAACACTTCTATAAATTCCACAATTCCTCTATTGCCGACATTAAAGGCTCCATTTAGCGACAATACCCTTGGGTCGTCTTCAGCGTACATATCTATTTTAGATATATCAACGCTTCCTATAAGCACCGATGTATCCTGATTATTCGGGTCTACCGGCGGGACAACCCCTATTCCCTTTCTGGATCTAATTGAAAAGTTAACCGTTTCAACGGGGAATTTTTCATACTCACCATTAAACTCATTTTTCAGTCTGTAACGACATATCGGGCACAAATCGCCTTCTATTCTTACGTTCAGTATCTCTTCAAACTCTTTCCTTAAATGTTTCGGTACCAGGTGCAAAGGTTCTTCCCTCATCGGACAACCTTTCAAAGCATATATGGGATCACTGTTCTCCAAAGCCTTTTTCAAAGCTTCCATCAATGAAGATTTCCCTGCACCCACAGGACCTACAAGATACAGAACCTGCCTTGATTCTTCCCCTGCCATCGCCGCAGAATGGAAATACCTTACTATCTTCATTATAGTTTTATCTATTCCAAAAAAGTCGTCGGCAAAGAATTTATACTTTTTTATGGTGTCATTACCATATATTCTTCGCAATCTGGGATTTTCGTCGGTTTTTATTACCTCTACTCCCGGCTCGGTAATCACTTTATACATTCTCTGATGGGCCAGCATTGGGATTTCAGGGTTCTCTTTTACTATTTCAAGGTAATCGAGAAATGTTCCCTCAAAATGCTTAGCTTTGCGCTCTTCCCTATCTTTTCGGATTATACTTGAAAAATCAAGTCTTTCCATAATTATGCCCCCTTTTTTTACACAGGATTTGGATAAATACAATCAATTCTCCCAACAGCAAATATTGGACAATTTTACTACCATTTAATTCACTTGCTAAAATTTTCAGTTATTTTAAAAAATTATTTGCTTTTAGTTATAAATAATTGCTCTTTTTATAAAATTGTCCAACAAACTTTATAGTTTTTATATTCCCTAAAAACAAAGCTTTAATCATAATTCTAAGCCTTTATCAATAAAAAGCCCTACTTGAAAATGCACTTTACTTGATATATTATTATGTTACACACAAGTATTTAATTTGTGATTGACTTAGTTTTATCCTATTGTATTTATTCGTCTATATTTCATATTATTACCAATATCAATATAAAATACTACTTTATATCAACTTTTAGAATCATTGTATTTTTAGCTGGTTATCCTTTCATTAGATAGTGTTCATTTTCAACTTTTTAAGGTACGAGAAAAAGCATTGTACAAAAATCAAAGAAATATAATAATTATTGATACAAGCTTCATTGCTATAGAAGGAAAAATCCAGTTTTACATCAAATATAAACAATAGGATTTTTCCTGACTTCGATTTTAGAACCAAATCATTCCAAAGGTATATTTTTTACAGAATTGCTATTTTAATTATAACATACATATATTCAAATATCTACAATTTTTATCTGCCACATTTTACTTAAGTTAGTATATCGAATTTAGTGGTATAATATAAGAACTGTATATTATTTAAACAGTAACGTTTTTAAAAACAACAGGGAGGATAAAATGAAAGTCTTTACAAAAGTTCTCAAACACATTTTATTTTCAATAACAATAGTTTTAACCGGATTTCTTCTATTTGCTTTTGTTTTATCTTTCAATATAAACAACACCCTTATGAGTTCGAAATATCACGAAACATTACTTACAAAAAACAATGTCTACAGCTATGTCAATGACCTGGTAAGTGCATCAATAAATGAGTTTTTCAAAAACTTGGACACTGAGGAAGCAAATACCCAAAATGCCGAATTGCTTAAAATTCTTAAAAATACAACTTCTCCTGAAATGATTAACATGAATATAAACTCCATTACCGAACAAATTTTTCAATATTTCCGAGGAGAAAGAAAAAATCTGCCTGATCTTTTCATTGATATAAATACACCATCCGGTCAAAACGGATTCGGCCAGGCTCAAGTCAATAAGAGCAATGTTGAAATATCCGAGCAAATCAAAAAAATAAACTTGCAGTCTATTTTACTGACTTTAAACAGAACCGATATATTGGAACAGCTTAAACTTATCAAATTCGTTTACTTTGTAGCCACACATATTACAGAGCTGTCAATATTTTTTTCAGCTTTACTGTTTTTACTCATTTCAATGATTTATAAAAAGACTGATACAATCGTCAAATGGCTGTTTTCAGTACTATTGGTCTGCGGATTGTTCAATCTTGCTTTTTCGGTTGTGCTGTTTATATTTATAAACAAGTTATTGCCCAACAGCATATATTTTCTCACTATATCTCTGCCGCTTAATTCTGAATTGATTTTATCCTACATCAGAGACTTGTTATCACCATTGTTGTTGTTTTGCTTCACTTTAGGCATTGTATTTTCTGTTTTCTCCATATTGTTTTATTTCCATAAAGCAAAACTGATAAAGATATTAAAGGCTATTAAAGTTCTTGTCTCAAAGCTTCCCGTAAAATCAAAGAAAATGTTAAAATACGCAGTTACAGCATTGGTTCTTGTTTTTATAGTATTCGGAATGGGTTTCAATCTATATGCTTTTAAAAGCGGCTATGATTACAATAATTTCTCAAGCGTTGTATCGAAGCTTACCAACGCAAATACTGTTACACAAGTTATATCGGCAAAAGATGAAACAATTTATACCCTGCAGGTAAAACTAAAAGATTCTGTTACCGATGATCCGGTACCAAATATAAAAGTATCGGTATCCGGTCAGTCCAAAACACCCCAAAAATATTACAACCTTTCAGAAATTACAGATGAAGAAGGAGTTGCTAAATTTATACTCGGTAAAGGTAAATTTCATCTTAGCTTTACATCACCTTCATCGGAAATCGGTTACAGTCTGCCTGCGCCCTTCTTCTATGAAATAAAATCAGCGGGAATCACAATTTTAACTGTCAACTTGGAAAAGAGCAAACCGGCCGACGGGATTGCAGAGATTGAAATATTGAATGAAGAAAACAACCCTGTAAAAAATATAGAATTGTATTTAAACGAAGAATTGGAAATTGAGCCGGAGCAAGACTGGGAACCGGATGAAGATTCTTCTTCCGCAGAGACCGATACTTTGAAGTGTTATTCGGTAACAAACAGCAAAGGAATTGCAGTATTTAAACTGCCGCAAGGCAAGTATAATGTAGGATTCTCCAAATCAAAGTTTCCGGAAAAGTATATAATTCCCGAAAACTTTGAAATAAATATTTATTCCGATTATGTTACCCGATATACAATAAGGATTGAAAATAAAACCGAGGAAACCGATCTTGAATCTTCAGAAGAATAAATCTGTCTGTGTAACAGTTCTATCCTCCTTTGAATATAGTATATAAAGTGAGTTAATTATGTAAATAATGTGACAAAAGGAGGATTAGAATAATGCTACCTTATTATAGTTTTCCCTTTGTGGTGCAAAACACAGGTAATTTTAACCAGCCTGCAACATATAACCCTTATATGCCTCCGGTTGTTAATCCTGTTTCACCTTATCAAAACTCCAATTTTATGCCTTATGCACCACAGACTTTGCCTCAATACAACATTGGCCCAATGTTCGAAAACCTTGAAACTGAAAATACCAATGACATAAATTATCCAAACGTCCAGGACCGTCAACCGGATCCAATTTTGAGCGATAATCCTGCAACCCCCAGTATAACATTGTACAAAGAACTTAGCGGTTATTCAAATTACGGCAATCCCAGCGGCAATGCAGACATACTGTACACTGGAAACAGAGGCACCTGGACTTTTCAAATTCCTGTATTTATATTGGTACCCGGAAATTTAAGAGCTCAAATAGTAATTCGTGGAGTATTGGATGACCATCAAAATGTTCCGGTTAGCAACTACTCTGCAAGGATAACCATCAACGGAACAGTAGTTCACAACGGGAGACTTCAGCTTGAACACGGCCGTCCTGTCGGACAAAGATTTACCAACTGGAGAAGTCTGACTTTTAATGTACCCAGTTTGAGAAGGACTAACAGGGTTGTTATTGAAAACACTTCAAGAACAGGACCCGACGACTGGATAGCTTTTGACTGGATGGAATTGAGACTTATTCCCAGATAGAGCCGAATCTAATACTGCAAATATTACCTAAGCCGAAACCCACTTTAGAACTATGCATTATTCCAAAATAAAAACTCCGGCCAATACCGGAGTTCTATTTTTAATATATCTTCTATATTTTGCATCTTAGCACACACACTCTTTTTGTACCAATGTTCTGCCAATACTCAATATATCCATCGTCCTGGCGGAAATTCTCAAAGGAATAATTATTTGCTTTTACGTACTCAACAATATCTTTTGAGAACAATACATCCCAACCTTCTTCATTCACTGAAGGAAGCTTACTGAATGTATATTCATCATATAATTCCCTGAATTCATTAAACAACAAAACCTTGTACGTTCTGCTGGTATTCTTATATACTGCATATCCTTCCCTAACTCTTACGATATCTTCTAACGGTATATTTCTTTGTTCAACAATAATTTCATGCAATTTCTTGTCAAGATAGAGCATTTTATGGCTATCCAAATATGTATGCAATGCCTTTTTATTGTTTATATTTTTAAAGTTCTTAAGAGATATTTTAAGGAAATCGGGTTTATCGCTTTTAAACAGAACAAGTGTTGCTTCCTCTTTTCCCAGATACCAAATCTCACTATCGTTCATATATATAATTTCTCCGGATAAATTCTTCTCGTTAAATATCGGGAAGAGGAAAGGTTCGTTATCAAAAAACATTGAACGCTTGATTGAAACGTCAGTACCTTCTTTAATAGTAACAGTATAGGGCTCACCCCACATATCACGCTCAACAATAACTATTCTTCCTGAATCGTTACAATAAATATAATATTTCTTGCTTGAAAAAGCCAAATCTTTTTTATCTATACTTAATAGCCTTTCAAGGTTTCTAATTTTCTCTTTTTTCAGTGAATTCAAAAAACTAGCAGCTCTCTCGGAATTATGCTGTATGCTATCCAATATATTTTCTTTTAAATTTTTCGGTAAAACCGCTACTCCGTCTTTAACCTTTTCAGATTGAACGGACGAATCGTCGGAAGCAGTAATTTTGACCTCCTCAGATTGAGCTTTTACTTTGTTTCTTGTTCTTGCATTCGATGAGATTAAAAAATCATCCGGAAGCAAATTAATATCTTTCATGGTCACTCTTAAAACGTCTTTTTTATTTTCCATGAAATCACCCCTTAACTTATAAAAAAACAAAACAACGTAGGTAGGTTCATTTTTCAAATTCATACTATACTTATGTGGCATTACATAATAATTATAACTTATTTCTAAATAAATGCCAACACTTTATAAATGAATTTGCAACACAAATAACCCGGCATTTCCTTTTTACTTTCGCTTTGGACAAATCTGGTATAAGTCGGTGTAAAATGTTAACAAGCTGTGAAAATTCAATCAAAAAGGCCAGAAATTACCGATAATCCATGCTGAAAATACATTATAGACAACTGCTTAATTAATGGTTAACCCGCCTTTATTATATTAATTCGCACAAAAAAAAATTTTTTAGCGGTTAAAAAAAATTTTTTATAAAAGAATATTTCTCAAAAAATATCAGTTATTGCTTCCGGCAGACTTCTTCCCATCTTTCCTTATCATCTCATATATCCCAAGTATCAATAAAAATACTCCGAAATATTTTTTCAAAACGGAACCGGGCAATTTAATTGCAAACCGTGACCCTATAAAAGCCCCCAGTATACCGAAAACCACAATGGGAATTGCCGTCTTAAAATCAATTCTCCTGTTTTTTATATGTATTATTAGCGCAACAACGGCTGTTGGAATAAAAAAAATGAGATTGACGCTCTGGGCAATATGCTGGTCAGGCTTTGCAAACAAAACAAGGGCAGGAATCAAAATTGTCCCCCCGCCTATTCCCATTCCACTGACTATTCCTGATACAAGTCCTATAAGAAAAAGCATCACAATTACTCCCCTATCACAATATCATTCTTATAGCAGCAGCTATCATAAATAATGAGAATATTTTTCTTAAAATACGGGATGGACATTTTGCAAGAAGTTTTGCACCTATATATCCTCCCACAATTCCACCCATAATTACTTTTACAGTCAATCCCCAATCGATAAAACTGTTGGATATGTAAAGTACTGCACTTACAACGGTCAATGGCAAGATAACGGCAATGGCCGTGGCATGAGCTATATGATCTTCTTTTTTAAGCAGTAAAATCATGGCCGGAACGGCTATTGTTCCCCCTCCCGAGCCAAAAAGTCCATTGGCCAGGCCCGTTACCAGTCCAATAAGCATTAATTTTATATATTTACTCAAAAACTTCCCTCCAAATTGCCTTTGGTCCTCATATTATTCTTTATGCGGAAAGTATCATCTATCTTATTTTGAATAAATTTCACAATTATATTCATAAAATTTTTATATGCCGATATGTTGATTTCAATCCTATTTATATGGGCATAATTATCCATCATCTATCGGTTGCACTATTTTAAAACAATTTGATATAATTTAAATACAACTAACAAAATGAATAACCGTCTGTATTTAAGCTCAGGTTTTTTAATCATAACCTGAGTTTGATATACAGATCGAAATATACGGTCAATAAACAGGTAAGTTACGGGAGTAGTATATATGGCAGAAAAAGTAATTTACAAAGATGATATTTCAGTAGAGCTAAAAAAACCTAAAATGTATAAAGTAATACTTCTTAATGATGACTATACCACAATGGATTTTGTTGTGGAAGTGCTTATGATTGTATTTCACAAAAGTGCTACCGACGCAACTCAAATAATGTTGGATGTACACCATAAGGGAAAGGGTATTGTAGGCACATATACCTATGACATAGCAAGCACCAAAATAGCCCAGGTAGAGCAAATGGCATCAGAAAGAGGCTTTCCTCTTGCTGCGGTTATGGAACCGGAGTAATGAAAAAGTTAATTTAGTGAGTTATTAAAGAGCCATATTGAAAATAACCTGTTTACTTTCAGGTTACAATCCCATCAAATCGTTTTTTGGGAAATGGCATTTATGGATTTATTGCAACCTAGCGAATATAAGTACATAGGCGATTTGTAAAATTCAGTATCAGCAGGCGATATGTCCAAAATCAGCAATCTAAAGCATTAATGGATATTATAATAGTCGCCTAAACTGTTAAACCTATATAATATTTATAGAATTGGTGGGGTTCATATGAAATTGGATGATACTGCAAACAGGATTTTAATGGCCGCATACAACGAAGCTAAATATAACGGTCACGAATACTTTACACCCGAACATATTCTCTATGCTTCTCTTTTTTTCGATGAAGGCGCAGCTATTATAGAAAATTGCGGAGCAAATATTGAAGTTATAAAAAAAGAATTGGTCAATTTTTTTAATGAGAACATGCCTTTGGTTGAAAATGCAGACCCTATAGAATCTGTAGGTGTAAACAATATAATGCAGAATACGGCATATCACTGCATGTCATCCGGGAGGGATACAATAAGAATTGGTGATATCATAGCTGCCCTCTTTAACGAAAAGGAATCTTTTGCAAGCTATATATTGCAAAAAAACGGGGTCAGAAGATTGGATGTACTAAGATATATATCCCATGGTTCTTCTTTGGTACCTAAATCCGGTGTATCTTCCTTAAAACCGCTAAAGACCTCAGAAAATACCGACAAACAAGAGGACGAGCCCCAATCGGGACAAAGCGAATTTTTAAGAAACTACACCATTGAGCTGGTGGAAAAGGCCAGAAAAGGTAAAATAGATCCGCTGATAGGAAGGGAAGATATCCTCGAACGTACAATACAAGTGCTGTCGAGAAGGCTAAAGAACAACCCCATTCACGTAGGTGACCCGGGTGTGGGTAAAACTGCCATTACTGAGGGTCTTGCCCGGCTTATTGTAGAAAAAAAGGTTCCTAAGTCTTTAATGAACAGTAAAATATATTATCTCGACATGGGAAGTCTGCTGGCAGGTACCAAGTATCGCGGGGACTTTGAAGAGCGATTGAAAAAAGTCCTCAATGAAATACAGAGTCAGGAAAATGCCATTGTATATATAGATGAAATTCACACCATTGTTGGAGCCGGTTCGGTATCCGATGGCTCAATGGATGCCTCAAATATCATTAAACCGTTTTTGACACAGGGAAATTTACGCTTTATCGGCTCAACCACCTATGACGAATATAAGAAGTATTTTGAAAAAGACAGAGCCCTGTCAAGGAGGTTCCAGAAAATAGATGTTCCGGAACCCAGTATAGAAGACACTTATAAAATCCTTAAAGGGTTAAAGGATAGATATGAAGATTATCACAAAGTAAGGTATACCGATGAAGCCTTAAAACTTGCAGCGGAACTCTCCGCAAAATACATCCAGGACAGACATCTGCCCGACAAGGCCATTGATGTCATTGACGAAACTGCAGCTTACGTTAGGCTTCACTGTGAAGATGAAGATAAAATTATAACAATTAAAGAAAAGGATATTGAACGAACAGTATCAGCAATTGCAAAAATACCTCAAAAATCAGTTTCAAGCAGTGAAATCCGACAGCTCAAAAACCTTGACAAAAAAATCAAAAAAGAAATATTCGGTCAGGACAAAGCAATAGATACCGTCGTAGACGCAATCAAAAGATCCCGGGCAGGATTCAATGAACCGGAAAAACCTGTGGCATCACTACTTTTTGTAGGACCTACCGGCGTAGGTAAGACTGAATTGTGCAAGCAACTGTCCTCAATGTTGGGAATTCCTCTGATTAGATTTGACATGAGCGAGTATCAGGAAAAACATACTGTTGCAAGACTTATAGGTGCACCTCCAGGATATGTGGGATATGAGGAAGGCGGACTGTTAACCGATGCCATCAGGAAGACCCCCTATTGTGTTTTGTTGCTTGATGAAATTGAAAAAGCTCATCCCGATATATACAACGTACTGCTTCAAATAATGGATTATGCCACACTTACAGACAATACCGGCAAAAAAGCCGATTTCAGAAACGTTATTTTGATTATGACTTCCAATGCAGGTGCAAGAGAAGTGGGCAAAGCAATGATAGGTTTTGACAACAGAACAGTGGAAAAAAGCGCCATTATGAAAGAAGTTGAAAGAATATTCTCTCCGGAGTTTAGGAACAGGCTTGATGCCATTGCCGTATTCAATCATATAAATGAGGAAATGGCTCTTCTCATAGCCAAAAAAGCTATGAAAAAGTTTGAAGAGAAATTGAAACCGAAAAATATCAAGTTATCGGTAACTCCTGAATTTTACAAATGGCTTGCTCAAAAAGGTTTGTCATCAAACTACGGTGCCCGTGAAATACTTAGAATTGTACAAGACAAGGTCAAGACTTATTTTGTCGATGAAGTATTGTTCGGACAGTTTTCATCAGGCGGAACGGCTATCGTCGACGTTGTTAACGATGAAGTAAAGATAACAAAAAAAATAAGGTGAATAATCAATGCCTATATTTAGACTTACCAATGATTTGATATTTCCCCATCCTTCATTGGCCGATGAGGATGGGCTTTTGGCAATTGGAGGAGACCTCTCGGTTGAACGTCTTCTCCTTGCTTATGAAAACGGAATTTTTCCTTGGTATGAAGGGCAAGTAATATTATGGTGGTCACCTGATCCCAGATTTGTTCTATATCCCAAAAATTTAAAAATTTCAAAATCCATGAAAAAAGTGTTTAAGAAGAATATATACCGTATTACCTATGACAAGTGCTTTCGAAAAGTAATAACCCTATGCGGCGAGGTTAGAAGGGGTCACACGTGGATTGACAACGATATGATCGAAAGTTATTGTGCACTTCACGATCTTGGATTCGCACACTCTGTTGAAACGTGGTATGAAGATAAACTTGTCGGAGGTCTCTACGGTGTTTCTTTAGGAAGGTGTTTTTTTGGCGAGTCCATGTTTTCCCTTATGGATAACGCTTCAAAAACAGCACTTATTACCTTGACTTTAAAGCTTGAACAGTTGGGATTTCATTTTATAGATTGCCAGGTATACAGCAAACACCTCGAGTCTCTTGGGGCAATAAACATTCCCAGGGAAGATTTCCTTATTCAATTGGCTAACGGTTTGAAATTTAAAACTTTAAGGGGCATTTGGAGGTTTGAATAAATGGGATTGAAAAAGAATTTTATAAAGCTATGTTTTTTATTGTTAATCCCTTTGGGTCTATTTATAAGCCACATTTCAACATCATATCCCGATACGATTGAAAAACTTTATTCAATGGGCCTGTATAGAGCTATTGCAGCACCATTGAACTTTATTTCCGGACTTGTGCCCTTTTCCCTGGGTGAATTGCTTCTGGTCGGGTTTGTCATATTGGTTATTTTACAACTTATTCGGCTTGCAATACAGATATTCAGAATGCCTTCGCAAATAAAAAAGGAGTTGTTGAATTTTGGTGCCAACTTCGTGGTTTTTATAAGCTTGGTATATTTTTGTTTTGTAATTTTTTGGGGATTGAATTACCAGCGTCTGCCCTTTTCTCAAATTGCCGGCCTTAAAGTTGAACCGGCTACTGTCGACGAACTGGTAGCCGTATGTGAAAATCTTTTGGAGCAAGCAAAGGAGTTAAGGAAATATGTAAGCGAAAACGACAAAGGAGCAATGTTTCTTCCGGCCGGAAAACAGGATGCTTTAAAACGGGCATATAAGGGTTATGAAAGTGCTGCCCGGATTTATCCGGAACTTGGGGGCAATTTTTCAAGACCAAAAGGAGTTTTTCTATCGGAAATAATGTCCTATCTCGGTCTTGAAGGCATATATTCCATCTATACCGGTGAAGCGAATGTAAATATTTCAATGCCCGACTCCACCTTTCCCTTTACCACTTGTCATGAGATGGCTCATCAAAGAGGATTTGCCCGGGAGGATGAAGCGAATTACATTGCCTATATTGTATGTAAAAACCATCCCGATATAGATTTTCAGTATTCTGGAGTTTTATCAGCTTTGATTTATGCCGGAAATGCATTGTACAGAACCGATCCTGACAAATATAGCGAACTTCGAAGTAAATACTCTGAAGGTATGACCAGAGACCTTGAAGCAATTAATTCCTATTGGCAAAAGTATGAAACTCCTGTGCAGGATTTTTCATCTTCAGTTAATGATACTTATTTGAAGGCCAATAGGCAGGAAGATGGAGTGAAAAGTTACGGAAGGATGGTTGATCTTTTAATTGCAGAGTTTAGGGCTTCGAAATCATGATTGTTGTTTATGTTTTGATTTATTTAGTGTAGTATAGCTATTTTCGTTTTATTTTATTTTGTTTCGTTTTAGTGTCAAACTGCGTAATTTACATGGCTTTCGAAAAAAAGCAGTACGCCTTAAAATTTGATAATTTTTCGCCGCGTCTATGGAACCTCCTGTCCCAAGGCACTAAAAATGCCATCCATGTCATTTTTACTTCAAAATTATCAGTTTTTTCGGCTCTGCTATTAATTCTCAAGCCAAAGCAATTACTCCTTTTGACACTAAAACGGTTTGCAGCTAAATATATTAGTTGTCAAAGAAGTTGGTTTTATATTGATTCTTGCACACAAAAAACCGGCTACCAAAAAATAGCCGGTTGATATTTCAGACCCAATTACAGATAATCGCCAGGTGCTTCAAAATTGAGACCTTCATTCATGCTATCATTTTTGCCGGTTTTATCTCTATATACTTCAAAATAAAATACTATCAAAATAAACTCAACTATCGCAGAAATAAAGGAAAGAACAACATATCCCAATACCGGTATTGCCTTTAAATATCCTGCAAAAGCACTTAAAATACCGGAACCTATTGTTACTAGAATTGTTATACCGACTATTGGCCAAAAATATGATTTTACAACTGAAATTGATTTCTTCAAACCGTCACCCAAACTTAAATTATCCGAAACCATGGCTGGGAACCACAAACTTATTAAATAACTAAATACGAAAATTCCTATACATAAAGCCAATGTAAATAAAATTAATAAAGTAATCCCTAAAACTGTCGATACAGACGTAATAAATATAAAAATGTAACTTAATATGGCTGATACAAAAAATATAGCAAAATATATACCGATATTTGCCAATGCATAAAGAATAAACTTTCCAATGTTATTTTTCATTTCAGATAGAAAATCACCTAAACCAGCATTTCCAGTTTCCAATGCTTTATTTACCATACCATACGTTGCAGGATTCACTATTATTCTCAAAATTATTGTCACTATAAGTCCTAAAATTATAGGTGGATAAAATGTATTCAGGGTACTGAATAATTCAGCTAAATCAGAAGAATTTTCTACCAGACCTGTGTTCGTTGTCATCGCCAATACGATTTCCATATATTGTCTCGTAAGAGCATCTTTGCTTGGTCCGCTAATTATTGTAGGTATTGCAATTGCAATGAATAGAGGTATTACCATCAAGAAGAAATTCCCTAAGAACTTAAAAGCATTCTCTAAATATTTCATGTTTAACCCCCTTGATCAGATAATTTATTTATTTCTTAAACTAATTATAATTAAAACTATTCGCAATGTCTATAAAAAAGAATCTAAAATTTACCTGAAAAACTAAAATTACCAATTAATCCAAATATAATAAATTAATGTCATCAAAATAAGTCTCATTATAGTCTTCATTGTTTTTATTCCTTTATCAAAAAATAACCTGCCGACCAATTATATATCCGGTTCGGCAGGACTACCTTCAGCATTTATCCCATAATCACTTCCGCTTTATGTTCTTTTTTGTCATCTACCAGAGCAATTGTTTTATCCTCCAGTTCCTTTCCGTCCAGGATTACCTTTTTAACTCCCTTGTTAACTCCTTCCGGGTTTTTTATTGTTATATAATATTGTGTATCTTTGTATTTGTATTTAATATCAAAGCCTTTCCATTCTTTAGGTATGCATGGGTCTATTGACAGCTTTTCCCCATTCTTTTTAAACCCAAGAATGTACTCAATACCAACCCTGTACATCCAGCCTGCGGCACCGGTATACCATGACCATCCTCCCCGGCCCGTATGAGGTTCGACGGAATATACATCCGCAGCAATTACATAAGGCTCTGCTTTATATTTGGAAATCTCAATCTGCGTTTTTGCATGATTGATAGGATTTATCAAATTGAACAATTCGGTTGCCTTGTCACCGTCACCAAGCATTGCAAAGGCCATGACAACCCAGCAGGCTGCGTGGGTATACTGTCCGCCGTTTTCCCTTACTCCGGGAACATAGCTTTTTATATATCCCGGTTCCAAATCACCTTCATCAAAAGGAGGTGTAAGGAGTTTAATAAGTCCTTCATCCCTTTTTACAAGGTAGTTTTCCAGAGCATTCATTGCCATATTGATTCTCTCTTTGTTACCGGCACCGGATATAACCGCCCATGACTGAGCAAGGGAGTCAATTTGGCATTCACTGTTCTGAATAGATCCCAGCGGCCGTCCGTCATCAAAATATGCCCTCCTGTACCAGTTTCCGTCCCATGCATTTTCCTCAATGGCTTTTACAATTTCTTTTGCAATGTTGGAATACCTCTCAGCCCGTTCTTCTTCTCCAAAGCTTTTGCAAATAGGAGCAAACTTTGTCAGGATTGAGTACAAAAACCACCCTAACCAAATACTTTCTCCTTTTCCTTTGTTGCCAACGGTATTCATTCCATCATTCCAGTCACCGGATCCAATTAAAGGAATTCCATGCTCACCGAACTTCAGTGACCTCTCAATGGCCCTTATGCAATGGTCGTACAGTATCGCTTTTTCATCGGATACTCTTGGAATCCTGTAGCTTTCATCCTCGAAATCCTTTAAAGGTTCATCTTCCAAAAACGGAGTTTCAATTTTCAATATATCACTATCGCCGGTAATTCTTATATATTCCGCCGTTACAAAAGGCAGCCATAAAAGGTCGTCGGAAAATCTGGTCCTCGTACCCTTATATTTCTCCTCATGCCACCAGTGCTGAACATCCCCTTCAATAAACTGGTGTTTTGAATGAAGAAGTATCTGTTCCTTTGTAATTTCAGGCATCACATGAGCCACCGAGAGACAATCCTGCAACTGGTCCCTGAATCCGTAAGCTCCTCCCGATTGATAAAAGGCCGACCGGGTCCATATCCGGCACGACAGAACCTGATACATAAGCCAGCCGTTAAGCATATAATCCATGGCCTTATCCGGTGTGGAAACCTGCAATATTTCCAGTTTTTCCTTCCAGAAATTCTTTGCCTCATCAAGAGCTTTTTTTACTTTTTCCACTTTCCTGTACTTATTTATCATTTCTTCCACTTCGGTGATGCTGTTGCCTCCACCTAAAGCAAATACAATCTCTTTTTCTTCGCCAGGAGCAAATTCCAAAAATATTCCCAACACTACACAAGGATCCAAACCGGCACCCACTGTTTCAGACAGCTTTTGCCTTCTTATTCCGGGAGGATTTGCCAGAGTACCTCCTGCCAAAAACTCTTTCCTGTCGCAGGTAACAGTTCTGTCTTTTACAGAGGTATCGACATAGGCTATTCTGCCGGAGAATTCATCATTATAAGTATTTCTTATTAATATTGCACCCGTTTTATGCTTTTCGGTGCTTATATGCGAAGCTGTAAACTGGTCGCTTACACCAAGCACAGGCCTGAGGTAATAGTATAAGCTTAATTTTCTTGATGATTCACTTGTGTTTTTAAGTTTTACCAAACTCAGCTTTACGTTATCCTTCACCGGCACAAACTGAGTCAATTCCTGTTCAAACCCATGGCTTGAATTTCTGAAAATACTATACCCAAAACTGTGTACGGCTGAATATGTTTCATTCTCCCGTATTGGCAAAGCAGTAATATTCCATACTTCTCCCGTTTCGTCATCGGTGATATAAATAATTTCACCGGGTGTATCGGAAACAGGATCATTAGACCATGGAGTCAATTTATTTTCACGGCTGTTTTCATGCCAAGTATATCCTCCGCCGGATTCCGTAACAATAAATCCGAATTTCCGGTTGGATATTACGTTAATCCACGGCAAAGGAGTGGTAATACCGCTTTTCAACACAATCTCATATTCCTTACCGTCATTTCTAAAGCCTCCTATACCGTTGAAAAATTGCAAATCCGAACTTTCAAGATATTTATTCTCATATTTTTTTACAGTGCCCTTATATTCTTTCAATTGCGGCAAATAATTTTCCTTTTTGATATAAAGCTGTTCCCGCAAATCGCCGGCACTGCCCCTAAGTACCACCCGGGCTGCCGAACAAATCAAATTGATATCCTCTTCCGGAAGATTGCTCTTTTTAAGTACAAAAACTCCTCCGGGTTTGTTTATCATATCATGAGCATGGCTTGAGGAAATAATATCGAATAAAAGTCCCTGCAAAGGGTTAGTATAGCTGTTTTCTTCCTCGTTCAGTATCACAAGGTCTACTTTCAGATTCTTATATTTCCAATACTCATGAGCTTTTAAAAGTTCATAAACAATATCTATGTCATCGGTTTTTTCCAGTGTCAATAACACAATGGGTATATCCCCGGATATGCCATAAGCCCATAATCCGCTTTGACCCTTTATATTGTTTATTATGCATTCCATTCTCAGCTTCTGAGCCGGACTTATGAATAAAATATGGGATAAAAGTTCCTGATAAAATTCAATTTCAGAAGCTTTAAGGTTCAAATACCTTGCTTCTACCCGGCTTCTGGTTGCAGCCAGGTTAAATTCCTCCGGTATAATCTCCGGATTAATATATTTTGCTGCCGTATCCAACACAGTTTCACGACTTTCACCTACTGCCACAACAAGGTTCACTTTAGCAGTCTTTCCCGGTTCTATTTTCAGCATGCACCTCATGCTCATAATGGGGTCAAGTACAGCACCTACAGTATTGGACAAAGGTTTTCTCTCTTCAATAACCAGAGGATTGGTTACATTTCTACCTCTTCCGATAAATTTGAACCGGTCGGTTTCATATTGCAGGCCTCCTACTGCTTCTCCTTCAATTGTCATCAGATTTAGCGACCATACCGGTTTATCATTATCCGACCGGGGTCTTCTGTTGGCTATAAGGCAATTCAGTTCGGGAACAAACTCCGTTCTTATAAACAAGTTGCTGAACGCAGGGTGTGCAACATCGGCACCATGATGTGCCAAAACCAGTTCGTAATAACTGCTGACCTCAAGGACATAAGTTTCATTTCCGTGATTGGTAAAAGTCAACCTCCTTATTTCTGCGTTGTCATTGGAACTGACAACCACTTCAGTCACAGTGTCGATATCTCCATCTCTTCTGTGGTATTTGGCTACTCCTGAAGTAAACACCACGTTATACAAATCCGGTCTTTTATCTACAGGCGAATAGGTGGAAGACCATATTGTATTTGTATTGGTGTTTCTTATATAAAAGAATATTCCGTAATTATCAATGGTAATGTCTTCCCTCCAACGGGTTACGTCAATCATACTGTTTCTGCTGTAACCGGTTCCCCTGTCGGTAACCATTACCGAATAGCTTCCGTTGGATAAAATATGGGCCTTCGGAAGCTCATAATCCGGCTCGTTGTATTCCCGTAAAGAATCTTCCACATCATAAGTAACATCGGTAAAGGGAAGAATCTTTTCCTTGTTTTCTTTTGTAAAGATTATATTGGCCGGTACTTTTTCCTGAAGCAGAAGTTTTGCTGCATTAACTACCGGATCATTGTGAAAACGTCTCTGCATTACATTTCCGTTTATATAATTGTTAAGTGCCACCAGGCTCATTCCCTGGTGATGAGCCATATAGCTCTTTACTATGGCATATCTGGAACCAATGGGCAGTCTCTCCGGAGTGTAATCTACTGCCTCATAATAGCCATAGGGACCGTTCGCACCTTCTGCCGCCAATCTTTTAAGGTTTTTAACCGAATCGTGGGGGTCGACGGGCAATGCAAGCATAGTTGCATAAGGTGCCACAACCATATCTTCCGCCAAGCCCCTTTTCAGTCCAAGCCATGGCACGCCAAAGGCTTTATACTGGTAATCAAGCTTAATGTCAAAGGAATAAAAGCCTGACTCGGAAGTTCCCCAGGGCACATTTCTCTGTTTCGCATATTTCTTTTGACTTCTCAGTACAAAGGCATAGGTCTCGTCCAATAAGGTGTTTTTAACACTTTTCATTATTAACAGAGGCATAAAATACTCAAACATGGTTCCGCTCCAGGATACCATACCCTTATAGCGGTCTATCCGGGTAAGGGTTCTGCCCAGCTTAAACCAATGCTGTGCATCCACTTCTCCCCTTGCTATGGCAATAAAGCTTGTCTGCCTTGCCTCGGAAGCAAGCAGGTCATAGTAAGAGTTTGTCAAACTGCCCTCTTCGATATTATAACCGATGGAAAACAGTTGTCTTTTCTTATCGTATAAATGGATAAACTCAGTTTCACGGGATATTTTATCAATTCTGTCAACCAAATAATTATAATTTGAAATAAGCTGTTCCGCGTTTTGAATTGATTTTTCCAACTCATGTTTCAACCGGTCCAGCCAATTCTTTATATTCACCAAATGGTTTTCTCTGCCTTTGGCAATGGTTTTATTAAGCTTGTCTATCTCGAATTTAATTTTCTTGTAATGTTCCGGCAATTTCACCAGAGGGACATTTAGCCTAAATAGGTTTAATATAGCTCCTATCGCCTTTTCAATATCACTTTTATAAGCCTTCTTCTCCCATTCTTCAGGCATTTCAAACAACAAATGCCCCCAGGAATAGTAATTGTTCAATTCACTTTTAAAAAGTGACACCATGTGTTCCACTTTTCGTGCCCACACATTTACTTTTTTATCGTTACTGCCATACTTTCCTCCAAGTTTGTTCAAAGCTCCAATCCAAAGCTTCAAATCAAAATTTCCCGCTTTGTCAAAGCTGGCTGCAAAGCTTTCCAGTTCATCAATTTCATATAAATTTTGCTTTGCTTCCCTTTCGGCTAAAATAACCGTATCTTTAATTCCGTCCACAAACACTCTTTCAATTAACGGTCGGTTTAAATACTCGATAAACCCTTCTTTTAAAGTAATAAGATAGCAAACGAAATTTCCGCTGTCCACCGTTGAAATGTACCTCGGTTTTAATGTATCAAGAGTGCGCGTATCATACCAGTTATAAAGATGGCCGTTCCACTTGTCCATCTTTTCAATGGTAGTAACTGTCCGCTTTACAATTCTGTACATTTCCTCAGTTCCTATATATCCGAAATCTCTTGCACTTAAAGCCGCCAATAGCCCAAGACCTATATTTGTAGGCGAAGTTCTGTAGGCAATCCCGTTTGGCGGATCTTCCTGATAGTTGTCAGGTGCCAGGTAGTTGTTCTTACTGTTTACAAACTCTTCATAGTACCTCCAGGTCTTTCTGGCTGTAACTCTAAGTTCGAGCAAATCATTACTGTCCAAAGGCTCAATTGATTTTACTTCTTCCTGGCTTACCCTAAAGGCTATATAGGGTGAAACAAACCATACCAGGCAGACTGCAAAAGCCCAAACAGCCCATTGCGGCTTAAGCAGCAGTGCCAGTGCAAAAACTACAACCGCCTCAATGACACCTATTTTCATCTTTGCAATATAACTTCTTAAAGTGTTCTTAAGTGTCTTTTCGGTATCCAAAGCAGTTACCCATTCAAGCATGTTTCTTTTGGTTATAAATACTCTAACCAAAGTAATTGCAATCGCGTTAGCCATAAGGTATGCCTGATAGGGCAAAAACACAAATTGCAGTGTTATTTGCAGGAAGACTGCTTTCAAGCCGCAAATAACGTGAATGTATCTTCTCGAAAGCATTACTCTAACCGGCTTGTAAACCAGATAGTCAAATCCTGACAAAATAAAGGGAAAATACATAAAAAGCAGAATAATCCCTGTCCATGCCAGAATATTTCCCGGAAATATGCTAAAGCCAAAAAATGCAATCAGCATAAGAAAAGGGGCAACCAGGCTTCTTCTAAGATTGTCGATTATCTTCCACTTTGATACTCCCGTTATTGGGTTTGCTATTTCTTTACCGAACCTGTTTCTTATTTTACGCCCAAGCCACGGCAAAAGTTGCCAGTCTCCCCGCACCCAGCGATGGAGTCTCATGGCATATGAATTGTATTTTGACGGATACCCGTCAATCAGTTCAAGGTCACTGACCAACCCTGTCCTTATATACGAACCTTCAAGCAAATCATGACTAAGCACGGTGTTTTCGGGAATTGCATCGCCCAAAAGTTTTTGAAACACCTCAATATCATAGATACCTTTTCCGGTAAAAATACCTTCACCGAATAAGTCCTGATAAACATCGGATACTGCACAGGCATAAGGATCTATTCCCTCTTCACCGGCAAAAATTCTTGAAAACAGCGATTTATTGACACTCTCAATGTCAAATCCTATTCTTGGCTGCATAAGCCCGTAACCTTTGACTACAATGCCTCTTTTCTCGTCAATTTCAGGTAAATTTAACGGATGAGCCATTGTTCCTATTAGTTTTTTGGCAGTACCCAAAGGCAATACTGTATCGGCATCCAATGTAATTACATACTTCACCTTAGGCAAAAGGGATATATCGGTTGAAGTTATACTGTAACTTGTCTTTTTTGAACCTAAAAGCATGTCGTTAAACTCCAAAAGAGCTCCCCTTTTTCGTTCCCATCCCATCCATTTCTTCTGTCTGTCATTGAATTGTCTGTGTCTGTGAAAAAAGAAAAATATATCCTTGCCATCCTTGCTGTACTTCCTGTTTAGTTCCTTTATTCTTTCCAAAGCTGTAGTGATTATTTTTCTGTCACCGTCCAAATCCTTGCTGTCCGAATCCTTATAGTCCCCGGCCAGAGCAAAGTACAAGTTCTTTTCCCGGTTGGAAAGATAGTATACCTCAAGATTATCTATCAACTCCTTTGCCCTTTTTTCATCGGGCAGCAGTGCCGGTATAACTACCATTGTGCTATACTCTTCCGGTATACCGCCTCTTAATTCAATTCTTGGAAAAAATGAAGGTTTAAATAAATGATTCAGTATCCAGTTGATAAAATTTACAGAAACATCGGATACCGGTATTAGCACAACCAAAATACTAAGCAATGCCAGCACGCCGTTAAACTTATGAGCACTGTTGAATACATACCGTGCGATCAGTAAACTTATCAAAACAGTAATTACGCTTACAGAACCAATATACAAAGTAAGGGGTCTTTTTCTTACAAACTCGGAAAATGCCTTGTTAAAAGTTTTGTCAGGGCCAATTTCTTCCCTAAGCTGTTTTACCCCTTCATCAATTATATAGTAACCTACATGAATTTTCTTCCTGAAACTAATTTCGTTTAAATCTTCCCTATTTTCCATTGCCCTTCTTGCAAGCTCAACGACTTTGTTGGCTATATGTTTTTCCGATACATCAAATTCCAAAGCCAACTCTTCAATTTTCTTCCTGTAATAATTTTTTGACGATAAATCCATGAGATTGTAGGTTCCGTCCGGGTCGGTTCTCAAAATCTCCTCAACCTTGCTTAATGCCTCAAAAATTTCCACCCAATCGCAGGATGAAATATATTTCAGGCTTATTATACAATTACCTATTGATCCTTTTCTTGCAGTCTGTTCACTGTGCTCTTTATGGGTAATGTAATCGATACTTGTACCATTCATACCCAAAATATCATCTATCTGACGGAGGACATGGGCATAAGCCCTCCCCATTTTTCTAAGTCTGTAAGCAAGATGTTCTATAAAAGCCGAATTGTTTTTGTATTCCCCTTCAAGTTCACTTTTAATTGCATGAATAAGCTTATCGGCGTCAATGCCGTTTTCGCTTTTAACTGCTGAAAGTATTTCTTCCACTTTGCGTCTCTGTCTCTGTGTCTCTTCAATGGTTTGACATATATATCTTATATTTTCAACCAAAGCAAGCTTAAGCATTATGGGCAGTGCCCATAATTCCCTGCTTGCAAGGGTCTTGTGGGACTGATAGGCATTAATATAATTGACAAGTACTTTTTCATCAATTCTGCCATCGGTATGGGACACAAGTTCAAGGGCAACAGTATATATTCTTGCATATCCTTTTAAAGGACCGGAACTCAGCATAGGAAGTTTCGAATAATATTCCTTGCTCAAATCTTTTCTTACACTTTTCACCTGTTCCTCAATAATATAAAAATTATCAAGAAGCCATTCGGCAGCAGGTGTTGTTCCGATTTCCCTCTTTATATCCTCATTCAATGATTTGTATACCGACAATATATACCGATAATTCTCATTCAATCTCGGAACAGGCCAATTAAAGAATTTTAACTTTTTAGAGACAGCATGGTCATAGGCAATTTCTATTGCGTAAGCTTCGAGCTCATCGGCATTTAGCAAAGCATCCCTTATTTTAATTTTTTCCTCTTTCGATTTCAGCAATATTAAGCAAGAGGCAAAAACGAATATTATCAGAGCAGCAAACAAATATAAAATTATGTATTCTCGCATTGTAGCCTACCAACTCCTGTTAAATATTTTGGTATATCAAAAATATAGCTTCCGATTTAAAAAGTATTTTTAGTATATGCTGAAAAGAAATATTAAAACATGTCTAGAGTTATTTTTCCCAAAAAGTTTGTTTTTTAGAATAAAACATCAAAAGGTAGAATAGGATTCTCTTCACATTTTTCAAAATTTCTCAAAACATACGCAATAAAAAAAGAAAACCTTGGTCTTCAAGATTTTCTCTTTCCGTTTATTTTTATAAAATATGCTATTACTTCCTTTAAAACTTTTTTATTCATTGTTTCATTCTGCACCTAAATACCTCGTATATCAGGAGTCCGGCTGCTACCGATGCATTCAGCGATTCGCTTTTTCCTTCCATAGGGATCTTTACCAGTTCATCCGAAAGGTCTGCAACGCTGTCAGTTATTCCATTTGCCTCATTTCCAACAATAATGGCAACATTACCCTTATAGTTTAAATCAAAATAGTTTTTGCTTCCTCTGAGGTGTGCAGCACAAAGTACTATACCTCTGTCTTTTAAGCTTTGAAGGGTTTCCAATAAATTTTCGGAGTAACAAATAGGTAAATGAAATATTGAACCCATGGTAGCCCTTAATACCTTAGGATTATATACATCGACACACCCCTTTGATACTATTACTGCAGTTGCACCGGCAGCATCAGCCGTCCTGATTATCGTCCCCATATTTCCGGGATCCTGTATGGAATCCAATACAACAAAGAAATTTTTATCATCATAAACCGACTCAACACTGACAGACTTTTTACGCATAACTGCCAGTATTCCCTGGGGATTCTCAGTGTCTGTAACCTCTAAGTAAAGCTTGTTCGGGACTGTATAAATATTACCAATTTCCTCCTCTTCCAACTGTTTAAGTATTTCCTTTCCGCCCTTTACTTCCTTAATTTTTTCCGATACCAGCACTTTAGATATTAATTCCTTTTCCTTAATCGCTTCTTCAATGAATCTTATACCTTCAATAAAATATAACCCTTTTTGATCTCTGTACCTCTTTTCTTTTAATGCTTTTATTTCCTTAATTACGGGATTTTGTCCGCTGGTTATAAAATTCACCCTATCACCTCAATTACAATAGTTTATACGCAAGTCATCAATTAAAAAAGACCAGCTACTTCAACCACTTGAAGATGACTGGTCATTTTTTGTCTATCCTTTTTTATTATTCCACTTATATTGCTGCTTTAACCTTTTCTACAAGCTGTGCAAAAGCAGCCGGATCATTAACAGCCATTTCAGCCAACATCTTTCTGTTTAAAGCAATGTTGGATTTCTTGAGACCATTCATAAACTTACTGTATGAAAGTCCATTCATTCTTGCAGCTGCATTTATTCTGGTAATCCACAATTGTCTGAAATTTCTTTTCTTAGCCTTTCTATCTCTATAAGCATAAACCAAGGACTTCATAACAGCCTGGTTTGCAATTCTAAAATTCTTACTTTTTGCACCAAAATAACCTTTAGCAAGCTTTAATATCTTTTTATGTCTTGCACGGGTTCTTACTCCGCCTTTTACTCTTGACATAACTCTCTCCCTCCTTCTTACTTCTTATATGGAATTAACATTCTAACAGTACGTGCATTAGCGTCAGATACAAGTGTAGATTTTCTTAAATTTCTGGTCCTTTTAGTAGGTTTCTTTGTCAAGATATGTCTTTTATAGGCTTTTGCTCTTTTTATCTTACCTGTACCCGTAAAATTGAATCTTTTTTTAGAAGAACTGTGCGTCTTTATCTTAGGCATCGTGCATTCCCTCCTTATCTACTCAATGTAATACTACTGCTTTGGGTTAATTATCATTATCATGCTTCTACCTTCGAGTTTAGGCTTCTTTTCCACTGAACCATATTCCTTCACAGCTTCTGCAAACTTTTCAAGTACCTGCTGTCCCAAATCGGTATAGTTCATTTCTCTTCCTCTGAACTTAACGCTAACCTTTACCTTGTCGCCATCTTTCAAAAATCTGATGGCATTTTTCACCTTAAATTCGAAGTCATGCTCTTCGATAGAAGCTGAAAGTCTAATCTCTTTTACGCTAATAATTTTTTGATTTTTTCTTGCTTCCTTTTCCTTTTTGGAAAGCTCAAACATATACTTTCCATAGTCCATAATCCTGCAAACAGGTGGAGAAGCCTGAGGAGCTATTTTCACAAGATCCAATGATTTTGCATTTGCCAATTCCAGAGCCTCTTTGGAAGACATAATCCCAATCATTGTACCGTCCACATCTATTAGCCTAACTTCCTTATCCCTTATTTGCTCATTAATCATTAATTCGTTTTTGTTAATAACAAACACCTCCGGGCAAATTTACAGTTTTATGTTGACAAACGTAAAAAAGTGGATCAAAGAAATGATCCACTTAACTCCCTACTCCAATAAGCAAAGTTAAAAAGCCTAAACTTCAACTATTAACCTTACCAGACCAAACCCGTAAGGTGAGAAGTGGATAACTTCTTCTTTATTGCACCGGTTATATCCTATCAGAAATTTTTATTACTGTCAATTGTTTTTTTACAATTAATAAACTATATCGTCAAAAATAACAGGTATAAGTTCTTTAAACTTATTTAACAAAGGTATGGCAATTTCCCTTATCTGAGGATGAGCCGCTGCCGATGTCCTCAATTTGAAAAAATGCCTCCATTCTCTAAGATTCATAGTCATGACCAGTTCCGTTTTTAGAGAATTAGGGAGAATGCTTCTTGCCTCCTGAGGTGTTGCGCCTGCTTTCAGTAACTCCATATATTTTTGTTCGGTAAACTCCATTACACTTTTCCATATCTCATATTTTTCTTTTCCCTCTGGTGTAGTAGTATCCCAAAAACACGGCTCAATATACGTTATTTGATTCGAAAACTTGTCCTTGCTGTAATTGCAATACCTTGTACTCTCCTGTGCATAGGAAGCAAGTCTGTGCCTTACGATTTCATGGCTAACTCCCCTGTCACAAATCACCTTGACTGTAATTGAATAATGTTCAATCACAGCCTCATGCCCATTTTTAATAATTTTTCTGACAAAATCAGCATGGGAGTCGCCGGTTATTTTGTCTTCACTTTTATAGCACACTCTTCCTACTTTTTCAATATGCTTTAATATCTCTTCACCATTAATATCCGACTCTATAACAAAATACGGCTTAATTACAATCATTAATCCCAATCCTCGCTTCTTCTTTTGTTTTTTCCAAAACCAGGTTCAAATTTTTACAACACAGCAATTCTTAAATTTTACCGCATAATATATTTTTTATACATTTGCATAAGTACTCCCGCCAAAAGCGGAAGTACTTTTTTACACTATTTTGCTTTAGTTCTTACTTCTTCAACAACCTTATCTATGAAATCCTTTAATGCCATAGCACCAAGATCGCCCTCTTTTCTGGATCTTACCGCAACAGCCCTGTTTTCCATTTCTTTATCGCCTATAACCAACATGTAAGGTATTTTCTCAAGCTGAGCTTCTCTTATCTTATAACCGATCTTTTCATTTCTCCAATCCACTTCAACCCTTATACCTTTAGCCTCCAGCTCTGCTCTTACCTCGTCGGCGTATTGATGGTGTTTGTCTATCAATGGAAGGATCTTAACCTGGACCGGTGAAAGCCATGTAGGGAAAGCACCGGCAAAATGTTCGGTAAGAATTGCTATAAACCTTTCAATGCTTCCAAACACAACCCTGTGAATCATAACCGGTCTGTGTTTTTCACCATCGGGACCTATATAATTCAAATCAAATCTCTGAGGCATCTGGAAGTCTAGCTGTATTGTACCGCACTGCCATGTACGTCCTATTGAATCCTCAAGGTGGAAGTCAATTTTTGGTCCGTAAAATGCTCCATCCCCCTCATTTATCTTATAATCCATTCCCTTTGCCTCAAGCGCTTCCTTAAGGGCATTTGTAGCCATTTCCCATTGTTCGTCGGTACCCATGGAATCTTCCGGACGGGTGGAGAGCTCCACATGGTATTTAAAACCGAATACATTGTAAAAATCGTCTATAAGGTTAATAACTCCCAAGACTTCATCTTTTACTTGTTCCGGAGTCATAAATATATGAGCATCGTCCTGGGTAAAGCATCTTACTCTCATCAATCCGTGCAAAGCACCGGAAAGTTCATGTCGGTGAACCAAACCCAGCTCTGCAAGTCTCTGCGGCAAATCTCTGTAAGAGTGCAGTCTTCTCTTATATACCAGCATTCCTCCGGGGCAGTTCATCGGCTTGATGGCAAAATCCCCTTCATCTATCTTTGTAAAATACATATTTTCCTTATAGTGATCCCAGTGCCCGGAACGGTGCCATAAATCCTCGTTTAATATTATAGGAGTTCTGATTTCCTGATAACCTCTAGCCTGATGCTCTTCTCTCCAATAGCTTTCAAGAATATTTCTCAAAACCATTCCCTTAGGCAAAAAGAACGGAAAACCGGGACCTTCTTCGTATATATCAAACAAGTCAAGCTCTTTTCCAAGCTTCCTGTGATCCCTCTTTTTTGCTTCCTCCAATCGGAAAAGGTATTCATCCAGATCACTCTTCTTTGAAAAAGCAGTACCGTAAATTCTTTGAAGCATTTTATTCTTTTCATTGCCTCTCCAGTAAGCACCGGCAACCGATAAAAGCTTAAAGGCTTTTATTTTACCTGTGGATTCCACGTGAGGTCCTGCACAGAGGTCAACAAACTCTCCCTGCTTGTAAAAGGAAATTGTCTCACCTTCCGGCAAATCACGGATAAGTTCTACTTTATAGCTTTCTCCCTTTTCCTCCATAAATTTTATGGCTTCATCCCTGGGAAGAATGAATCTTTCAAGCTTTAAATCCTCTTTTATTATCTTTTTCATCTCTTCCTCGATTTGTGCAAGCTCTTCAACGGAAAAAGGCTTTTCCACATCAAAATCGTAATAAAATCCGTTATCAATTGCCGGCCCAATGGCAAGTTTAACATTAGGATAAAGTCTCTTCACAGCCTGTGCCAATATATGGGATGCAGTATGCCTGTAGGCGTGTTTTCCGCCGTCATCATCAAAAGTAAGCAGATTCAGCTTGCAATCCTCATTAAGCTCATAGCTCAAATCCTTTACTTTTCCGTCAACTTCTCCGGCCAGTGCCACCCTTGCAAGGCCTGCACTAATGCTTTCAGCAACTTCTTTAATTGTAATACCTTTATTATATTCCTTAACGCTTCCGTCTTTTAAAGTAACTTTAATCATGTCCATTAATCTATCAATCCTTTCTATTTTAATTATAATTTGAACAAATTATAATTAAATTGATGAACAATACTGTTCCTTTTATATAATAAATTCTTTATTTAGCTTAGTCCATCGTTTTTTGCCCTTCCTTGCCGCATCACAAAATGCATCAGGGTAAATTTTTTCATATCAAAGGCGTTTTAAAGGATTTTAAATTTCCCCAACTGACTTTAATTTTTTTGACAGATGTTAAATAAAAACTCCCATCCCTCACAAGGGACGAGAGCTTAATTCCCGTGGTTCCACCCTAATTTGTACTCATTGCGATTATAACGTAATCAACGTTCCAACTCAGAGGCGGTCTTCAATCGATATCCCCTGAAAGTACTTTCAGCCAAGGTACTTCCTCTCTGAAAGGTTCCTATCAATTTACTCTTCTCGTCATTGTCGGATAATAATATTTTAATATTTTTTTCATTAGTTAAATTATATATACATAAACTTTTATTGTCAATGCAGTATTAGTGCTTTATTTTCACTTACAATCAAATTGTTCTGTTTTATTAAAATTCTTTTCCATTTTTCATTTGTCATGATATAATATTTTTTGTCATAATATGTTGATTTTTAAAATATTATTATACACAAAAGTATACAAATTAAATATTGTGTTCTGAATCAATTTGATAATTGGCACTATCTGGCTATAGTACATAACCACAAGGAGGATTAGTTTTGTTAGCTGCAAAATTTATTAGTCTTTCTCTGATAGGTATAACACAGGAAATTATTATAGGTATTATCCTGTTGCTAATTTTCAATTTGGAATTTAATTGGAAAAATGTGTTTTCCTATGGCCTGGTTATGGGATTGTCCGGCAGTTTTTCAGCAACATTTTTACGTAAGGTAGGTCCTATAGCTTATATATTTATTTTTGTATTTACGGCTTTAATTATCTTGCTGTTTCTTTTTAAATTCAATTTGTTAAAAAGCATTATGGCAATGTGTATACTTTATCTCCTAAAAGCCATAGTATCCACTTTGTGTCTTCCCATTTACAAGTTATTTTACAGGCCGGATTTCAATGCTGAAAACATGACTCTATACGAGCACCTTATCTCTCAGGGACTTGGAACAGTTCTTTTTCTTATCATAGCATTGATAATATACTTGTTTAAGTACAAAATAGATGTACCTGATGATTTAAGTAAAAAAAGTGCTGCAGCAGTTGTAATTAACGTTATAATATCTATTTTACTTTTATACCCCAACATTATACATCTTCATAACTATATGAACAATGAAACTTCACCCTTGCTTATTTACAACTCAATATCTCTTGTATTTATTCTTTTAATCAATACCATAAATTTTATCCGATGGGGAAAAATAGAGATATTAAAACAAAATGTCGAATTTCAGAACTTATATATCCAGACACTCAATGAAATAATAGACGGTCTAAGAGGATTTAAGCACGATTACAACAACATGTTACAGGTAATGCAAGGCTATATTTCTGTCAACGATATGGAAGGACTGAAAAATTTCCACAGCCAACTATTGGCGGAATCGAGGAAAATAAATAATATTGTTCCTTTGAATTCATATATAAAGGATGTACCGCCGGTTTACGGACTTTTGCTGTCAAAAATATCCTATTCCGAGATCAAAAATGTAACTTTTAATATTTCAGTTATTTGTAAACTAAAAATATCGAATATAAAGATTTGTGATTTTTGCAAAATACTTGGAATATTGTTGGATAATGCAATTGAAGCTGCTGCCGAAAGTGAAAAAAAGTTGGTTGAGTTATCAATAATGGAGAGCCCTGCCAAAACTTCACTTTTTATTGAGATAAGCAACTCCTGTGCCGAAACTGTTGATATTTCCTCCATATTCAAAGATGGATATACAACAAAAGAAGGTCATACAGGATTCGGTCTATGGGAAGTACAAAAAATTTTGTCGAAATATAAAAATTGCAAGTTGTATACAAATGTTTGTGAAAGCTTTTTCTCTCAGAAAATTGAAATTGTATATAATCATACTAATGAACAACATCACCGATGACATATACTTACTTTCAAACTTAAACAGCATAAAAATGGCATTAAAATTCCCATTATCTTTTTGTATACTTCCTATATAAATGTTAAAGTTTCATTGGATTATTCAAATGCCTCTATCCGACAGCCTCATGTATACAAAAAATAGCTTTATGGTCGAATTACTGTTTAGAGGTGACTTTTTTTATGAGAATATTTGAAATACCAAGGAGAAGAAAAAAATTTATTGCTTTGGTTATAATTTTGGTTGTATTCTGCGTAATACTTGTTGTTTACAACAAAAATTCCAAGAACACTTTCAACAATAATTCCGATAAGAACAGCCCTTCAGCATCAAAATCTCAAAATTCCACAGTATATGCCAACAGGTTCTTTGAGCTGTTTAATGATATTCAAACCAAAGGATACTTAAGTGAAGAGGGAATCCCATACCACTCCATTGAAACGCTGTTGGTGGAAGCCCCCGATTATGGTCATTTAACTACAAGCGAAGCCTTCAGTTATATGGTCTGGCTGGGTGCAACCTATGGCAAATTGACGGGAGACTGGTCTTATTATAAAAATGCTTGGGATTTAACCGAAAAATACATAATTCCCGATGCCCAGAAAGACCAACCGGGTGTTGACACCTATTCACCCAACAGCCCGGCTCAATATGCACCGGAAGGTGATACTCCCAATGATTATCCCGTTTCCGGAGCAACAAATGCCCCAACCGGCATAGACCCCATAGCCGAAAGCCTTGCCTCTGCTTATGGTTCTAAAGCCATATACCAAATGCATTGGCTTCTTGACGTGGATAATTTTTATAAATTCGGGAACCATGGCGACAGTACTAGCCGCTGTTCCTATATAAATACCTACCAGCGCGGACCTGAAGAATCGGTTTGGGAAACTGTCCCGCACCCGTCCTGGGAAGATTTTAAATGGGGCGAAGGAGAAAAAGGCGGGTTTTTAAACCTCTTCGGCAATTTTGGCCAGCCGGCAAAACAATGGCGTTACACCTCCGCCTCCGATGCCGACGCAAGACAGGTTCAAGCCTCCTATTGGGCTTATCTGTGGGCAAAAGAACAAGGAGTTGACGGAGAACTATCGGAATATACCGATAAAGCAGCAAAAATGGGAGATTATCTGAGATATACATTTTTCGATAAATATTTCAGACCCATCGGTGTTCAAGACGGTTCTGCCGCAGGTACAGGTTATGACAGCTGCCATTATCTTTTGTCATGGTACATGTCCTGGGGTGGAGATATCGGTGGTGCGTGGAGCTGGAGAATCGGCAGTTCCCACTGCCATCAGGGCTATCAAAATCTCGTAGCAGCCTATGCCCTGTCACAGGAACCCGCCTTAAAGCCAAAGGCACAAGGATCGCAGGAAGACTGGCAAAAAAGTTTGAAACGCCAGATTGAATTGTATCAGTACCTCCAAAGTGCAGAAGGTGCCATTGCAGGAGGCGTCACCAACAGTTGGCAGGGGAGATATTCCAAATATCCTGCCGGCAAAAGCACTTTTTACGATATGGCCTATGATTACCAACCTGTGTACCATGACCCTCCAAGCAATAATTGGTTCGGCTTCCAGGCCTGGTCAATGGAAAGAGTAATGCAGTACTACTATCTTTCGGGAGACCCGGATATAAAAAATGTATGCGATAAATGGGTAAAATGGGCTTTATCCCATACAAAACTAAAAAATGACGGTACTTATGACATTCCTTCAACCCTTGAGTGGTCAGGTGAACCGGATACCTGGAGAGGCAAACCAACAGAAAATTCAAACCTTCACTGCAAAGTTAAGGACTACACACAGGATGTGGGAGTTACCGCTTCTTATGCAAAGGCTCTCATCTTCTATGCAGCTGCTACTGAAAAACACACCGGTACAATGCATAGCGAAGCTAAAAACATGGCAAGAGAACTTTTAGACAGAATGTGGACAAAATACAGAGATGACAAGGGTGTCGCAGTCCCGGAAGAAAGAGAAGATTATAAGCGTTTCTTCGACGAAGTTTATATACCGGAAGGCTTTAGCGGAACAAACGGTCAGGGTGCTCAAATCAAAAACGGCATAACTTTTATCGACCTTCGTCCCGACTACAAAAATGACCCTGATTATGCGAAAGTGGAAGAAGCAGTTAAGAACGGCAAAAACCCGGTTATGACTTATCACCGTTTCTGGGCCCAGGCTTCTATTGCCATTGCCAATGCAATGTACCACATATACATTGAAAAAGAGGACGGGCTTGTTACTGAAACTTCAGAAAATGAAAATTCAACTGATATCAATGTTTCCAAAGATATGGGCACTATTCAAAGCAGCGGTATTTACAAATATAAATATAAAAACAACATACCGCCACAACCTCAGGCTAAAGGTCCCTATAACTACGGCGAAGCATTGCAGAAAGCCATATTCTTTTATGACTGTCAGCGTTCCGGAAAATTAAGTTCCACTGTACTTCGCCTGAACTGGCGGGGAGATTCCGGTCTTAATGACGGAAAGGATGTGGGACTTGACCTTACCGGAGGATTTTATGACGCCGGTGACCACGTTAAATTCAATCTCCCCATGGCTTATACAACAACAATGCTGTGCTGGGCAGCTTACGAATACAAAGATGCCTTTGTAAACAGCGGTCAGCTTGAGCCCCTTCTGGAAAATATAAAATGGGCCACCGATTACTTCATTAAATGCCATCCCGAACCCAATGTGTACTACTACCAGGTGGGTGACGGAAACGCCGACCATGCCTGGTGGGGGCCGGCCGAAGCAATGCCTATGGAAAGACCCGCCTATAAGCTGGACAAATCCTCTCCCGGCTCGGCAGTTTCTGCCCAGACGGCTGCTGCATTGGCCTCTGCCTCTATTATCTTTAAGGATATTGATGCTGATTATTCCAAAGAGTGCTTAAAACACGCAAAAGAACTTTTTGAGTTTGCCGACAGCACCAAAAGTGACGCTGGCTATACTGCTGCCAAAGGCTTTTACGATTCATGGAGCGGTTTCTATGACGAGCTTTCCTGGGCAGGTGTATGGCTTTACATGGCCACAAACGATAAAACCTATCTTAAAAAAGCAGAGGATTATGTTAATTATTGGGAAAAAGAACCCCAATCCAATGCTATAAAATATACCTGGAGCCACTGCTGGGATGATGTGCATTACGGTGCTGAACTATTGCTTGCGAAGCTAACCAATGGAAACAGCAAATATAAAGAAGCTATAGAAATGCATCTGGACTGGTGGACAACGGGGTACAACGGCAACCGTATAAAATACACACCGAAAGGTCTTGCATGGCTTGACCAGTGGGGTTCTTTAAGATATGCCACCACAACTGCCTTTTTAGCCTGTGTATATTCCGACTGGCCCGGTGCAGACAAAACCAAGGCAAAAAATTACATCAAATTTGCCGAAAGCCAGGCCAATTATGCATTAGGCAGTACCGGACGAAGCTTTGTTGTAGGATTTGGTAAAAACCCTCCGGAACATCCTCACCATAGAACTGCCCACGGTTCATGGGCAAACAGCATGAGTATTCCTGAAAAACACAGACATGTCCTTTACGGTGCCCTTGTGGGAGGCCCCGATTCAGAGGACAACTACAGAGATGAGGTTAGCGATTATGTGTGCAACGAAGTGGCCTGCGATTACAATGCAGGATTTGTAGGATTGCTGGCAAGAATGTACAATACTTATTACGGAAGTCCTTCCGAAACCTTTAACGGTATAGAAGAAATAACCGAGGACGAAATATTTGTTGAAGCCGGTGTCAATGCTTCAGGCACCAATTTTATCGAAATAAAGGCTGTTATCAACAATAAGTCTGCGTGGCCGGCTAGAGTATGCGAAAACCTTTCCTTTAACTATTATATTGATATAAGCGAAGCCATAAATGCCGGTCACTCGGCTTCCGATATAAAGGTAAGCGCCAACTATAATCAGGGTGCAAAGGTTTCCGAACTGAAACCCTTAAAAGGCAACATTTATTATGTAACGGTCGATTTCAGCGGAACAAAGATTTTCCCGGGAAGTCAGTCGGACTATAAGAAAGAAGTGCAGTTCAGAATATCTGCTCCGGAAGGAACATCTTATTTCGATCCGCAGAATGACTATTCCTATAAAGGCCTTGCATCAAACTCGATGATAAAGAGCAAGTATATACCGGTTTATGATAAAGGTACTCTGGTATTCGGAACCGAGCCCGACGGAAAACAATCTGCTTCGGATAATACCTCAAATGCAACTACTCCGCTGCCAACAAGCAATACAGCAGTCCAGAATACTTCTGCTCCAATACCGCCAACACCGGTAGCTTCCAACTCAAACAACAATAAATACACTTCTGGCGGTAACGGTAAAGTAGTAGTTCAATATGCCAACGGAAATGCGGCTGATTCCACAAACGGAATTAATCCAAGACTAAGACTTGTAAACAACAGCAGTTCCGCTATTAACCTTAGTGATGTAAAAATCCGGTATTATTACACCATCGATGGCGAAAAACCTCAGACCTTCTGGTGTGATTGGAGTTCTGCCGGCACTTCCAATATCACCGGTTCCTTTAACAAACTTACTGCTGCCAAAAACGGCGCCGATTATTACCTGGAGATAAGCTTTGCAAGCGGAGCAGGTACTTTGGGCCCCGGCAATAGTGTTGAGATACAGGCCAGATTTTCCAAAAACGACTGGACAAATTACAGCCAGTCCAATGATTACTCCTTCATATCGACAGCCTCTGACTACACGGAAAACAACAAAATTACAGTATATGTTGCAGGAAAGCTTGTGTGGGGTAATGAGCCTTAATTAATGCTTTTATAACGTGAAAAGATACTCAGTCTTGTGCCGGTACAGTGCATATTGTGATAAAAAAAATCCTTCTATCATTTGTAAGCATCTGATAGAAGGATTTTTTATTTCAAAAGACTATTCAGTCATAGCCAGTCCTGTTTTCGGTCATATTTACCGCACATTTATCCATTTAACATACTCAAGATAACTTGAAGGAACTTCCATACCCGATATCGCAGGATAAAGCAATATGAACAATGCCAATGTAATTGCAAGATAAAGGCATATGAATACATTTGAAAATCTATAAGCATTTTCCCCGGCCGACTGGCTTCCAAAATCTCTTGTAACAATTTGCGGTAAATCTTCCCTCAAGAAGTTCAGAACATACACTATACAAAGTATCAAAAACGGTACCGATGTAAAGAAGTGATAAATAAATATACAACGCGATACCCTGAACCACGGAAGATATTGGAATGCAAACGCAACCAGGAACGGTACAGCCCTTTTATCTTTTTTGACAATACTTATAATTATTGCAACAAAGACACATACAATTCCAAACCAAAATACTGCCGGATTTCCCATAACATACATCAATGATGTTCTGCCATATGGAAGATTTGTATTCCTATATTCAAGCAGCGGTTTTTGAATCAAAGGCCACGAATAAGCCGGTGATTCAAAAGGATGGCTGTCGGTAAGGTTTGCATGATAATTATACATATTTACCTGATATCTCCATACTTCTCCCAGATTGTGTCCATTTCCCGGCAGCGTGATTATAGGCAAATAGGAAGCTGTATATATCAGAATCGGTATTATTACAAAGAATATTACGCAAGCTAAAGAAGGTTTTACAAAGTGATTAACAAACCAGCTATTAATTTTTTCCTTTCTTGCCGTTTCGCTCATTTTCTTTCTTCTAAGCTGTTTATTGTAGCTTCTGTACTCCAGTATCTTTGAAGTGAAATAGAGGACAGCAAGTCCGCCTCCTGCATATACCGCAGTCCATTTGCTTGCACAGCCCAGGCCCCAGAATATTCCCGACAGTAACAACGGCATAAGGCTCTTTTTAAATCCAACCTCATAGGACTTGTTTATAAAACTGTCATACATAAAGTAATATGCCAGGATTACAAACAAAGCCGGATATGAATCGATTGTACCTATCCTTGTCTGCGCAAAGTGCATACATTCGAAAGCTATAAGGAAGGCAGCGATAAAGCCGTATATTCTCTTGCGGAATATCTTCTTTCCGAACAAGTACATAGCCGGAACCATAGCCACTCCAAAGAGGGTTCCCATAATACGCCATCCGAAAGGATTTACCCCAAAAATGAGCATTCCCAAAGCAATTATAATCTTACCCAAAGGCGGATGGGTTGTCTCATAGGGTTCCATCCTGTATATGTGTTCGAAAGCTGTTCTTGGATGATATATTTCATCAAAATATGTTGAGGTCATAAAGTTGTTCTCATAATCACCAATATTCTGCTCGTCAAAGAGATTTTCCGGTGTCCCCCTGTCGTTTCTGCCCATTTTTTCTGTTTCAACAGTAAAATTGGTTACAGGCTGGTCATTGCCATTTTCAAAAAATACTATCTCATTTATTGTTCCACCAATTTTCTGCACTCTCAATCTCACTGTCTGTGCTCTGAATTGGGCATTTTCAGTTCCCCAGCCAAAGGCTTTATATACATCCTGGTTTATTGTGGCAATAGGTACATAATTACCTTCAGCATTGAGGTATTCAACTCTGATAGAAACATCCCCTATACCGTAATAATAGGCAATTTTTGAGAAATCATATTCGCGGTCAAAGTTCAGAGTTATAGTAGTTCCCAGTTCGGAAGGCTGCCAGAAAGTTTCCGGAACATTCGTGCTTCCCAATTTATACAGTGCAATAACTGCATAAACCAAAGTTAGTGCAGCCATAAGAATCAAATCTTTTTTGTCTATCTTGAACGGCTTTGCATCCGAAACGTCTTCTAAAGAATCTTTCGAGTTGTCATTCTTTTGGTTAACGGCTTTTTTGCCTTTGCTGTTTTTATCTGCTTTTCCGGACACAAAAAATACAATAAATGTAATTACACCTATAGCTACTGCCAATGCTGCTATTAACGCTATTAACCAACCTTTACCGCTTGACTGGTCTGCTGTTTGGGAAGATTGATTACTTTGCTGAGAAGTATACAAACTTATTATGGTAGCGTCCGCCGGAAGATCCAAGGTTTCTTCCACGGTTATATCGTCAAAATATGCAGTTCCAGTGCTTTCTCCACTATGACCTCCCACGCCGGCCGTAAGCTCAATTACCCGCTGATCAGGGCCTGTCCTTCCGTACAGCTCCACATATGTCCAGTCATTTGTGCCTTTCAATTCTGTTGTAGATATAAACGTTCCAAATATTGAAATAATTGCACCTTTTCCCTGCTCGGACACATTTTCTGTCTTAATCCATCCGGATATTTTATACAAGGTATTTTCTTTTACACTGACCATTTGACGGATTCTGGAATCGTTTGCAGAAGTGTTGGTTATTCTTACACAATTGTTACCTGAATGGGCAAGTCCCGGGTCAGTAATCAGAGTAACTTCGGTTGAAGTATTATAACTCCATTTATCCCAAAAAGCAATATCTGAATCACTTTCCTCAAATCCGGGATTTAAAACTCCATTTGACCCTTCAGCATAAGCAGCCCCCAGCTGAAAAAATACAAGAGACAGAGCAAATATGGCTGCAATCAGTTTCTTTGACATTTACGCGACCCCCTAGTTTAAATTTGTAAAGATATTAATTTTTATGACTTAACTTTTTATAATGGTGAACTATAAACAACGAAATTTGTACCAAAAAAAAATAACTCATTTCGTAAAATATAATCAAAGCCACGAAATTGTTTAAAGACTCTATTTTAATTATATATACTTTAGTCCCGTATATCAACAAATAAATATCTTTAAATGCTTTCTGTATCTTTCACAAATTGCTTTATATCGGACCTTATCTGCTTTTGAGATATGATTTCCCCTGCCAAAGACAATTGAATTTTTTAATTTTTTAAAGCAAAAACTCTCTATTTGATTTGAATTGCCCATAAACATAATGGAAATAATATAACAAAACAACAATAAATGGTATATTATGTGTATCTACGAAAGGAGGAATACACAGTGAGATATACCAGAGTTGAAAAATTTCGTCGATTACGGCGAGAACGTATTAAAAAAGCAATCCTTTACGGTATAATCCTACCGAGTACATCAATTTTGCTTGGCTACCTCATATCATGCCTATTCATACTGCCCAGAATTTCCGGCTCACCCTAAAAGGAGACAAATTTTGCCCCGAAACTGTAAAAAAATATGGTTTCGGGGCATTAAAAGTCTTGCAATGCCATGCAAAAGAACTCATCACATTTACTTCAATTTTTATCAGTCTACGCAAATAAGATCTTTCATATTTGCAAATTTACTTTGACCTATGCCTGGAACATTCATAATATCCTCTATTTTTTTAAATTTTCCGTTTTTCTCCCGGAAGGAAACTATCTTACTTGCTGTCGAAGGTCCAACTCCAGGCAATGTTTCAAGTTCTGCTTCTGTAGCTGTATTGATGTTTATTTTGCCCTTTGAAACACTTTTATTCTCACTTTCATTTTGGACAGCACCTCCGCTGTCATTTCTTATTTCTACACCGTTTGAAACTTTATTTTGAGAAGTCACATCGGAATTGGATTCAGCAGTCTCTCTTCCATTCGCTGTACCGTTCGAGACCGTCTCAGGCTTCGGTAATATTTTCAGCATAACATTTTCGTTTAGAACATAAGCAAGGTTGATATTATCAAGATCGGCTCTATCTGTCGGGCCTCCGGCAGCTTTAATGGCATCCTCAATTATCTGTCCCTTTTCAAGGGTAACAACACCGGGGTTGTTGACTTCTCCAACCACATATACCTGTATTTTTTCTTTACTTTCTTCCGTGTATACTTCAGAAGTGGCTTGAGGTGTGCTTTTTTCCTCAATGTTCAATGTTGCTTCATCCAAGGACTTACTTATAATTATTTCACTCCCATCCCTGCTGATTAAAAATCCAATAACACCGATGTTCACAACTATAACAGCAATCAACAAAACAAATACTCCCATTTTAATCTTTATTTCTTTGTTAAAAATGTTCTCAGGCACTTGAATCCCTCCATGGAACATATAATTATCATCGAATGCTTATTGAATTTTAAAAAGGAATTTTACAATTTATACTCCGATATAAAAATCAATATTGATATATGTCATATTCTATGCAAATTCTTTTTTTCCTTTAATTACCTTAGACAATTTTAGCTCACCCGCTACTTTTATTTTTAGTTTTTTGGTATACTGTTGTTGTCATTTTTTTAGACGCAAAAAATATAATTTAATCGAATTTACTATCCGATTAGATTTTATAGGCAATAATTATTTGCAAAATACATTATGTTGCCTTAATATATTTATGTATTAAAATCTATTGGAAAGAAGGTAATGAAAACTTGAGTAAAACACGTAATTACACTTAATATGGGATATGTAATTTTTATATAAACAAGTTATGTAAATATTTTATAAGCAAATATACGACTCATTTGATATATATTCTTTTATTTTATTTTTTTCGCATAATTTATATATTACATAATATTATAGGAGGAGCAAATGAGAAAGCTTATTACAGGAATAATTTTAACTGCAACTTTAATTATAAATACCGCTACCCAGATAAATGCTCAAACATTTAATTTTGATGCAAAATCCTATATTTTAATAGATTCCAAAACCGGTTATGTAATCTGTGAACATAATGCCGATCAAAAACTTTACCCGGCAAGTACAACCAAAATTATGACTGCAATAATGGGAATTGAAAATGCTCAACCAGATGATATAATGACTGTAAGCCAATATGCCATAGACAATATAGGCCCGGGGGGAATGAACATAGGATTGCTTCCAGGAGAACAGCTTACCTTTAAAGATCTTTTAAATGCTCTTTTAGTCAGATCAGCCAATGAAACAGCTTTTGTTATTGCTGAAAATATAGGTCCTACAGTAGATGCTTTCATGAAAAAGATGAATGAACGTGCAAAAGAACTCGGTGCTTTAAACACTAATTTTGTCAACCCGTGCGGAATGGATACCGATGAAAGTGCAAAAAATCACCTTACGACAGCCCGAGACTTGGCATTAATGGCAAAATATGCTATGACGCTGCCGCTATTCAGAGAAACAGTAAAAAAGACAAGTTGTACTATTCCTCCAACAAACAAGCATGAGGAAGAAATTATATTACCTTCCACCAATAAACTTTTTCAGGCAAAATACAAATCTGAATATTATACTGAAGTTACAGGAATAAAAACAGGCTATACAAATAGAGCACTCTTCACCCTTGTGGCATCGGCTGCAAATGAAGACGGTATGGAATTGATTTCAGTTATGTTGGGATGTCCAACCGATGCAATATATCAATACACTAAAGAATTGCTCGAATACGGTTTTAAGAACTATTCACAGAAAAATCTTATTGCTGCAAATACATACGTAACAAGCGTGACTGTTGCCGACGCAAGTTTTAATCCCAATCTCGACCTTGTTGCTGCCGAAGATTTTAAGTGCATACTTCCAAACGATCCCGATGCTTTCAACAGTGTAACTAAAAATATAAAAGTCAAAGACAATATAACAGCTCCGGTTAAAAAAGGTACCGTATTGGGTTCCGTGGAATTTGTGAAAGACGGTTTTGTCCTTGGAGAAGTAAACTTAATTGCATCAAGAGATATTGAAAAATTGGTTCCAACACCTGAACCTTCACAAAAAATTATGTCAACTGTCGGCAATTCAAGAACTTTTAAAACTTTAAAGGTTTTGTTCTTCATAGTAGTTGGCTTTTTACTATTAAGACTGACTTTAAGAAAAATTTCAAGAAGAAGGCGTATGAATAGATTATATTAAATTTCACATTTAATTTTCAAACTTTTTGTAATTCACCATATAAAATATTACTTCAACATAGAATTATAAGAGAGAAAAAAATTTTTATTGTTTTCATTTGGTATATTGTTGTAAAAAGTGAGGTTAATTAAATATGAAAAAAATAAGAAAAACTGATGTAAGACCCATCAAAGACCTAAGAGACTTGCTTCAGCAAGCCTGTAGTCTATATGGTTCGAAAAATGCCTTTTACATTAAAGACGACAGTCAAAATTATAAGGGTATAACGTATAATGAGTTCAAAAATGATGTGGATGCACTAGGTACTGCATTTCTCAATCGTGGACTTAAGGATAAATTTATTGCAGTAATGAGCGAAAATCGTTATGAATGGTGTGTAACCTATCTTGCAACAGCCAACGGAGTTGGGGTGATAGTCCCCCTAGACAAGGAACTTCCCACGTCAGAACTGGAAAATCTGCTGAAACGTTCAAACGCTTCTGCTATTGTTTACTCAGGCAAACATCACGAACAACTGGTAGAGATTTCCCCAAATGTATCCCATATAAAATACTTCATAAATATGGATATAGACAAACATATCGATGACAGTTTTCTTTCTCTTAAAGCATTGATAGCTGAAGGTAAGGAACTTTTAAACAGTGGGAATTCAGATTATTTGAACGCAACTGTTGATGAAAACGAAATGAGATTTCTGATCTTTACTTCAGGAACAACAGATTTGGCAAAAGGTGTAATGCTGTCCCACAAAAACATATGCACCGATATCGTTGCTGTTGTTTCTGCCTTATATATAGACAGTACCGACTCCATTTTATCCATATTGCCCTTGCATCACACCTATGCCTGTACAGTTGACTTCCTGACCTTTATTTATATTGGAGGATGTGTATCCTTTAATGAAGGTTTGAAACACATTCCAAAAAACTTAAAGGAAACCAAGCCCTCAATACTCATATTGGTTCCCTTAATCATTGAAAACATGTATCAAAAAATATGGGCTCAGGCGTCAAAGGATTGGAAGCTCAAACTCAAACTAAAATTAGGACTTTTTGTCAGCGGTTTTCTTTACAAGTGTTTAAAAATCGATGTCCGAAGAAAAATATTCAAAGAAGTTATAGACAATTTCGGTGGAAGGATAAGACTTATCATAGCTGGAGCTGCTGCAATAGACCCGGAAGTTATAAGAGGTTTACAAAATATGGGGATACTTACACTACAGGGATATGGACTTACAGAAGCCTCTCCTATTGTTTCGGTTAACAGAGAAGAAAAAAATAAAGATAATTCCATAGGCCTTCCACTTCCGGGAGTGGAAGTAAAAATTGTTAATCCAGATAATGAAGGTAATGGTGAGATAATAGTAAGGGGCGGTAATGTCATGCTCGGATATTATCAAAATGAAGAAGCCACCAAAAAAGTCTTAAAAGACGGATGGCTCTATACCGGAGACCTTGGAAAAATGGATGAGGAAGGATTTTTATATATAACCGGAAGAAAGAAAAATGTTATTGTCACTAAAAACGGTAAAAACATATTCCCGGAAGAGGTTGAATCCTATCTCAATAAAAGTCCGTACATTAAGGAATCTCTTGTAACCGGAAAAGATGATGATGAAAAAAATGAAACCATAGTTACTGCACAAATTGTAATTGATTTGGAAAATATAAAGGCAAAACTCAATAATCCCAATCCGTCGCAGGAAGATATATATAAGCTTATCAAATCGGAAATTAAGCAAATAAATAAAAATATGCCGCTTTATAAGCGTATTCAAGATTTCACAATCCGTGAAAATGAATTTGCAAAAACAACTACAAAAAAAATAAAGCGTTATCTTGAGAAACAATAAAAAAATAAAAGTGAAAAAACTGATTTTTAGGTTTAAAATGCGCTTAATTATCATAGTTCAATGGAATTGGAACTATGATAGTTAAACGCTTTTTTAACAATTTCTCTACATTACATAAAAACTCAAGTTATAAATATTTACTTTATAAAGGATTGATATAAGTGATTTAGCGCTGTATAACTCCATCGGCCCATAACCTCTCAAGATTATAAAATTCTCTGTCTTCCTCATGGAAAATATGGACAACCACGGAATTATAGTCAAGAAGAATCCACCTTGCGCTATTGTACCCTTCCTTTCTCAGTAATTCCACATTCATTTCCTGCAGCTTTTCTTCTACTTCATCGGCAAGAGCCTTAATGTGAACAGTGGAAGTACCGCTGCAAATTACAAAATAGTCCGCAATAACTGTAAGTTCACTGATATCTATACTTTTTACATCCTTTGCTTTTTTGTCATTCAAAATCTCTACAATTTTCTCAGCTAAAGCCTTTGAATCCAACTAACTCCACCCTTTCGAATAATTTTCTCATATATAAAATTTAATAATCGTCACCAAGTATCACCACAATATCAAACCTTGAATCAGGATCTATTTCCTTCCTGACTCTCCTTATATTAATCAGCTTGCCAATTTCCTCTCCCGGAACATTTTCCTTTTTTTCTATTATAACCGAATTTACACGCTTTAAGGACTTATCGTTTCCGGCGCTTACAGTAAACCCATTTACTTCAAGTACCAACCTCACCTTTTCAGAAAGTCCTGTTTTTTGTGAATGATTTATTACATTTACACATATTCCTTTATTTCTGACTATTGCCTCACCAACTTCTTTACTCGCCTCGTCACTAGATGCCAGGGATGCATTTGCCACACTTGCCACTTCAGAAATCTCATTTTTAGGCTCATTAACTTTTGTATTATCTTCAGGAACCAATGCATCAACCTGTGCAATCAAAGCAGTAGCTGTCGGTTGTGCAATCACTTCGCCGGAGTCTACGGAAAAGACAGCATTACGTATCATAAGCAGTGCTATAACTGCCGCCATCAAAAGACCTGCTGATAAGATAACACGCCTTAAGCTCTTTATTCTTATCCTGCCATGTCGCTTTTTCTTAGCTGCCATAGTGTCATAAACCTCCATAACTCCCAAGACACTAAATTTAAGCAATCCCCGGCTGCTTACAAACTATCCTGAAAGCCTATATATTTTCTTTTTCCCTATATGAATTAATAATGAAATTCCATGTATCTATAGTATCAATTTGAATAAGTCCTCTTTTTTCAACTAAATGCTTTATGATACCCGTTAACGAAACAACCATTCCCTTGTCAAGATCCTCAAAAACTGCTTCCCGGGCTTTATCCACACCGGGAAAATCCCTTCCCGGTTCAATATAATCTGCAAGAAATATTATCTTATCGAGGGTACTCATATTCCTGCGCCCTGTAGTATGACAGTATATGGCATTGAGAATCTCCTCATCTTCTATACCATACACTTCTCTTGCAACAATCGAGCCAGCAGGCCCGTGCAATAACTTAGGCTGTATCAAAGAAATATCATCCACTTCAATATTGTTTTGCCTGCATATTTTTAAAATGTCCTCAACTGTCATTTCCCGGGCACAATCGTGAAGCAAACCGGCCAACTCAGCTTTCTTTGTATCAACTCCGTTTTGCGCCGCCAATTTTACGGCAGTTTCCATAACCCCCAATGAATGCTTAAATCTTTTTGGAGATAAAACTTCTTTCAGTCTGTCATGTATCTGCTGTATTGTCATATGCATCATTTCCTCTTTATCAGTCTATTCTTTGTAAAGTCCATTTGACTCTATATACTCCTCCACAGACTCAGGAACCAGATATTTTATTGACCTTCCTTCTTTTATTCTTTCTCTTATTTCTGTAGAAGAAACATCTATCAGTGGAGCGTCAATAAAGTGGATTTTCACACCATAAGCATCTCTCAGATATTCCATTTGCTTATAAAACGCTTTTTCATCATTTCCCGGTCTCAAAACAGCAATAAACTCGCATATCTTAAAAACTTCCTCATAACTTCTCCAAGTCAGCAAATCATTTAAAACATCTGCTCCAATTATATAATACAGACCGGTATCCCTTCCATAGATTTCTCTCAATTTTTTCAGAGTGTCTACAGTAAAGGTATAGCCCTCACGGTCCACTTCAACTCTTGACGCTTCAAAGTGAGGATTCCCTGCTACCGCTCTTTGAACCATATCAAATCTTTTTTCTGCACAAACTACACTTTCCAAATTTTTATGGGGAGGCATTCCTGAAGGAATAAACAATACCTTATCCAACCCAAACTTGTCCCTTACCGTCTCAGCAATAATCAAATGGCCTATATGTATAGGATTAAAGGTTCCTCCTGAAATACCTATTTTTTGCACACTGTCCTTCACTTCATCACTATCCTTTTTTATCCTTAATTACTGCCAGAGCGCCATAGATAATAGCATCATCTCCCAGGCTGCTTTGCACAATTTCCGTTCCACTTAGCAATGCAGGAAGGGCAAACCTATTGACATATTTTTTCAAGAGAGGCATTACATAATCTCCAAGAGATTCCAAAACGCCTCCTCCCAGTACCACCATGTCAGGACTGAAAATATTTATAAGGTTTCCTGTGCCGGCTGCAAGATAATATATAGCATTGTCCATAACTTCCAATGCCACGCTGTCTTCGGCTTCTATCGCATATTTCAGTGCTTTGCTTTTAATAATGGTATCTTCATCTAAGAAATCTTTCAGTACTGTCTTTCTCCCTCTTTGAATTTGAGCCCTTATTTCCCTTGTTATTGCAACTTTACTGGCATAAGCTTCTAAACAGCCCAGCTGACCGCAGTTACAGTAAGGACCCTCGGTATTCAGTACCATGTGTCCCAACTCACCGGCATCATATCTTTTACCCGTAAAAAGCTTATTATTTAATATAAGCCCACCGCCAATTCCGGTGCCTACAAATATTCCCACAACATTTTCCCTGCCTGCAGCAACTCCATATTTCCATTCACCGAGCATTCCCAAGTTTGCGTCATTCCCTATGTAGAACGGAATACCAAACTCATTTTCTATAACCTTTTTCAAATTATAGTTTTCCCATGGGAGATTGGGCGCATATATAATTTCACCGGTTTTATCGTTTATAACTCCCGGCGCACCCGCAGCTATTGCTTCAATATCGTTTTTATCAGCACCCAATTCTTTTATAAGTTCATCGATAACACCGATTATTCTCTTTTCAATTTCTTCTCTTCCTTTATCAGCCTTGGTCTTTTTCTTAACTCTGAAAACTATATTGTCCTTCTCGTCCAAAACAGCTCCAAGTATCTTTGTACCGCCAATATCAAGACAAATATATTTCTTGCCCATTTTACCCTCCCCATCTTTTGAATAACGAGCAAGCAAAAGAGTCTAACTGTTTTATTATGATTGTACATAAAATTCAGCCAATCTTCAAGAAATTATTATAGCCCATTATCACAAACAAATTCTACTTTTCGCAAATCATCATTGGTATTTTTTACAAGGCAGCATTGGTATAGGGAAGAGTTTTTATCATACCCAAAAGATATTTTTTCAGCAGTGCATAGTCAATTGAGTTTATACTGCCGTCCATGTTCAGATCCGCGGCTTTTTCCCAGTCATCCGAAAGCAATTCAACGGACATGCCAAGCAATATTCTTTTCATAAGTGCATAATCAATAGCATTAACAGCCTTGTCTCCGTTTAAATCGCCGTAAATAAAGTTTATGGGATCAGGAATGTCGGTTGGCGAGATATATATATCAATTCTTCCATCAGCTACCGGTATTCCGAAATTGGGTGTACCGTCATCATTCCAGTCCACCCTTTGGGCACGGGTATGCCTGTTTGGGTCATATAAAGGATCTCCTATTATATTTTTGTAATTTCTTGCATGGTATATCATTATATCCACTTCTCCGTCCGGTGAAGTTGTAAAGGAATTATGCCCGGGTCCGTATTGGCCTGTGGAGTCATTTGACTGAAAGACAGGACTCGGAGACTTCTTCCAGGAATTCGGATCCAACAGATTACTTGTATCAGATGCGGTCAACAACCCCATACAGTAATTGGAGTCAGTTGCACTGGCGGAATAAGTTATGAAAATCCTTCCGTTCTTTTTTATGACCGCCGGGCCTTCATTTACTTTATATCCCACCTTTTCCCAGGAATACTCCGGTGTTGAAATCATAACCTGCTTACCGGTTATGGCAAGGGGGCCGTTCATTTTTGCTATATAAATATTGCTGTTGCTGTCTATATTCGGATCCTTTTGAGCCCATACAAGATATCTGACCCCATTATGTTCAAAGGTGGTTGCATCAAGGGTAAAGGACTCCCAATTGGTCTTCAGCTGCCCCCGCTCAATCCATGTACCGTCAACAGGATTTGAATCGGCACATTCAAGCACATACAAACGAATATCAAATTTGTTGCTGGAGGTTCCTGCAGAAAAATAGATATACCATTTTCCATCAATAAAATGTATTTCAGGGGCCCATATATGACCACCCATGGCACCGCTTGAAGGCCTACGCCATATTGTCTTTGGTGTGGCCGATGCAAGTCCCTGTATAGTTTTTGCCCTCCTTAGTTCTATCCGGTCATACTCCGGTACCGATGCCGTCATGTAATAATAGCCGTCGGTATGCCTGTAAACCCAAGGATCGGCCCGCTGTATAACTACCGGATTCGTTACAATAACTGCACCTTCCGGTTCGTTGGGATCGGGCAGCACAATGGAATCATCAAACAACCGGTAAGTGGCATCCATTCTGTCAAGGTCGGTTACAATTTCATCTATTCTCAGCAATTTTTCATAATGTCTTATATATCTGGTTGGATAATTGTACGACTGAAAAGAGATACATGAGGAGTCAGCCAGGCCCTGAACCACTTTAAAAGTTGCATCGGCCGCAAAAATACTGCTTCCGTCGTTCTTTTCAAGCCTGAGTTTGTAGTCGTAATGCCTTAAATAATAGCCCGGATAATTTACCGATTCTATAGATACATACCCGTCTCCCTGATTGGCAAGTCCTTTAACCAGGCGCCACTGTGCATCCTCTTCCGGGCTTACCTTTTCATCTATCCTGGCAACGAAATAGCTGTGTCTTATGTACATACTGGGGTAATTATAGGACTGAAGCCTTATTTTGGTAGTCTCCGAATCTGTTGACAAAAGCTGTATTTTTCCTAACGAATTATACCCATCAGGCACCGTGTTAAAATCAACAGCAGGAATAATTTCTGCTGAAAAGTTAATTGTGCAGCATACTAAAGCAGCTGTCACCATAACCAATACACAGATTTTAGCCAGTCGTTTTTTCATCATCCTACTCCTTTCCACAGGCATAAATATATTAAACTAAAGAATTTGTTCTTTAGAATTCTTTGCTCAACAGGTTAATGAGCATTACTTTTCTTCAAAGAAGAATAAAATTAATCCCACCGGATTTTCAATCTTCTATTTATAATAATACCAAATTTAACTGCTTTTTGGTGAAAATAAAGTTTTGTAATCATAAATTATTATACCGGGAAACTGTTTATCGAAATATGATCCCAAAAAGTATCTATTTCCATCGATTTCTAAGTGTTTCACTACCTTTGAAATATAAAAAACTCCTGTAAATTATTAAATTTACCGGAGTTTTGTCCATTCTTACCTTTTTTCATTATACTTCTATGAAATTTTCATATACTTTTTTACTTCTGAACCATATGTATTACTTTTTAGAAATTTAACCAATTCATCTCTTTTAACAACCCTGGGAATTTTAACTTGATTTCTTGATGCCCCCTTTGATACAAGCAAGACTTTTAGAGAATCAAAAGTTCCCGGCTTGACAAATTCCAAAGATACATGACCGATTTTCATTGACTTTCTAAACTGTTCATATCGTGGATTTGCAATACAGAGCATTCTTTCAAGTATTTTTTCCGCTTCGTTTTTATCCAGTTCCCCTACATTATTAACTTCTGCAAAAAACATATATCTTCCAGGTGATATATCAATATCAGCCATAACAGTATAATCTATTAGTTCGACTCCAAGGTGTTTAAAAGTCTCGGTAATAGCCTGATGAACTGCTTGTTCCGAGGTCTTTTCCGCATTTATACTTATCAGTTGGTTCTTCCTGTACAGAAATTCAAACTCTGGAGATTTACCGCAATAACCCACAACTTTGACTACATCACCCAGCCTATAGCGATAAAATCCGGCACTATTTGTAATAACCACTTCATATTTTTCTCCAACTTTCAATTCTTCCAAACTGTACGTGGTTATGTCTTCAGCATCCCAATCATCCTCATGTATGAATTCATAATACACACTTTTGGGTGCTGCCACATATGTAGCTTTATTCAATCCAAGCTCCACTCCGATTAATCCTTCAGTTGCAGCATATGTACCGCAGTATATAGGTAAGTCTGAAGTGTATTTTTTTACCTTTTCAAGGTACATTCTAAATCCGGCTCCGGAAACACTCCATACAAAAGCACATTTGGGCCATATCCTGGTTACGATTCCTTCCATACCGACTTTAAAATCTCTCTCCAATTCCTCAGCCCTTTTCGGATCGGGCTTCATCTTTTTTTGAAGCCTATTTCTCAAATCATCGGACAAAAGAATTTTTTGGCTAATCTTCCCCTCTCTAATATCTTCTACAAGATCAGGCCATTTATTTTCAAGGCATCTCAACAAATCAAGGATTGATGGAATAAAAGCGGCAGACAAATACATTAAATTTCTATCCATAAGTGCAAAAAGCAAGTGAAGATAGTTTACATCAAATTTTTCACCTTGTTTGAGAACTTCAACAGGTGTTGTCCAGATATATGTAAATATCTTCTCCATAGACTTCATTCCTCCGGCAGTTCCGGCACATATGGGAATACCCCCTTCAGTTTTTCCTGAACCACGCATTCCAATAAGATTAAGCCCCCGTCCATAGGTCCATTTGTTTGAAAGATTTTCATACAAAACACCCTGGGTTAATAATCCCATATACTCCGAAATTGCTTTTCGGGAACTCTTAGTCACCGGTATCAACTTTTGGCTGCCTGTCGTACCCGATGAAACTCCAAAATACTCTACTTTTTCTGATGTAAGAATATTTTCTTCTCCTTTTGCCATACGTTCAATATACTCTTTATAATCCTCGTATTGGGTAAGGGGAACCATTTCTTTAAACTTCTGAGGGGAATCTATTGAGTGAAAGGCATATTTTCTTCCATACTCCGTATCGATATTTTTCTTTATGATTTCCATAAGCAACTGATCGTTCTTTTGTGCAGCACATTCCAAATCTTTTTCAAAACTTTTTTTATAACTTTGTGCAACCTTTAAAAATCCATAAAGCAGTGCTTTCGAAATTATCTCCAAAGCTGTCTCCTCCCGTCATTACTATAATGTAATAAATCCGACTATCTTATTATACAACTCAATTTCAATTTTGCAATATTTCGGGAAATAAACTATAATTTTCTGATAGTTTTTATATCGAAATTGCTCATAATATAGGGGCTATCAAATTTGTCCAATAAATCCTCCGGGCAAAAACATTATATTCCATAATTTCAGAAATATACGTATAATAGATATATGGTAATTTTCTCATTCCGGAAGGATTTAATTATGAATCGAAAATTTATAGCTGCGGCTATAATGAATACTTTACTAATCTTTGCTTTTTTTTTACAGCAACCTATGCAGATGATTGCATTGTCGGCAGAACGCCTGATGGTGTATATCCTATGGAAGAAAAAGATATTGTAATGGTATCGGAAGATATATATTATGAGGTTGAAAAAGGATTTGTGGAATGCAATTTTGTTTTTAAAAATACAGGAAAAGCAAAAGATGTTTTGATGGGATTCCCTGCCAAAATGGAAAGCGACAGTGATAACGCAATTGAAGAAAGATTGTATTTTAAAGACTTTAAAACATATTTGGACGATACCGAAATACCCGTCAATACCGAAAAGGGTAAAAAACCCGTTGATTTAAAAGATTCAACTTATCCGTATTACAGTGAATGGTACACTTTTAATGTTCATTTTGCTGCCGGTGAAACAAAGAATATAAGAAATACGTACAAAGTAGAATCCACACTTTACTCAAACGGCGATATTCTTTCGGGGTATATTCTAAAAACCGGTGCCTTCTGGAAGGATACTATAGGACATGCAAAAGTGACTTTTGATTTGGGCAATATTAAACCCTATGAAATAAGCAGGATTTTCCCCTTCAGTATGAAATATGAGGGAGAAAACAAACTTGTATGGGAAAGAAGCAACTTTGAACCGGAATTCGATCTGGAAATTATGTACAATAATTATCGTTATGACATTGATACATTGCAGAACCAGGATTACATTGACAAAGAATCTCTTCAAGCTGCTATCGACGAAGTAAAAAAATTTGAAGAACTAAAAAGCAAATTGGACGGAATGTCAAAAGCTGAACTTATGAAGCATTATACCAAATATTTAGAAGATGAGAAAATCGGAATAGCAAAATATATCCAAAGCAAACTGCCTGAAAATCCAACTAAAGGAAAAGAACCTGTAATCAAGGAAATTTCTGTTAACGAAGGTATAATCAATTGTATTGCTGAAAATGAAAATAGGGATTATGCCGTTGCAAAGCTTAAGGTTACCCATACTGAAAACGGTGTGAAAACAGTTGATTACGATGATTCTCTTGATGTAAATTACTTGTCGGGCAAATCACAAATTAATCATGTACTATATATTGATCTGTCAACGGATAAAAAGTATGATATCGAATATCTTATAAAAGATTCCTATGGTAATATGGATGTAAAAAAAATCAAATATCCCTATGAACAGGATGAACAAAGCGGCACAATTTTCCCGGAATCAAGCGGTGAAATTTCAAATGACGCAAATATTCCTGAAACAGAGGAAAATATCACAAATGACACAAGTTTTCCATTACCGGAAATTAATTATGATGACGGCACAAATAAAATAAAAATCTCTTTCGTAGCTGAAAAACGCAATCAGAATATAATTTTACTGCTTGTTAATGCATTGCTCTTAGCAGGGCTGTTGGTAGCTTTTATTCTGACAAAAAGAAACCAATAATCGGTCCTTTGATACAAAACCAAATATTATCTTTTAACAAACATCTTACGATAATTATTTAGCGGTATAAATTCTGCAGTTAAAAATAGATGTATTTCAGGCATTACAGAAAGAAAACGAATGCTTTCAACAGCTCGTTCTTGTCTTTATGTGCAGCATAAAGGACTTTTTTGTGCCAAAAAGCGGATAACTTAATTGTATCAAACATTACAAAAATTTATTATTGTTGTGTAATAATAAATATAGTAAAATTCAATCTTTTATAATATAGTTAAATCAAAGCCGACAGAAAGGAATGATCCTATTTATGAAAGTATTGTTTGTTGGAGGTACCGGTATTATCAGTGAAGGGGTATCACGCCGGGTAATTGAAAAAGGGCATGAGCTCTATCTTTTAAACCGCGGTTCCCGCTCTGAATTCACTCCTAAAGGTGCAAAACTGATTACGGGTGATATACGGGATATTGACGCTTGTGCAAAAATCCTTGAAAATTACCATTTTGACGTGGTAGTTAACTGGATAACCTTTACCCCTGAACATTTAAAGGCCGATATCGAACTTTTTCGCAACAAAACCGATCAATACATTTTTATAAGTTCCGCATCCGCATACCAAAAACCGCCCTCACATTATATCATTACCGAATCAACACCTTTGGAAAATCCCTATTGGCAGTATTCACGAGATAAAATCGAGTGCGAAAAAATCGTGTTAAATGAGTATCGCAATACAGGCTTCCCTGTTACCATAGTGAGGCCATCCTTCACCTACGGATTGTCAATGATACCTGCTGCTCTAAACAGTTGGGAACATCCATGGTCCCTTGTGGATAGAATGAAAAAGGGTAAAAAAATCATTGTACACGGTGACGGAACTTCCCTTTGGACCATGACCCATAATGAAGATTTTGCCAAAGGATTTGTCGGACTCTTCGGAAATAAAAAAGCGATTGGAGAAGTATTCCACATTACTTCCGATGAAGTTCTGACCTGGGATGAAATCTACAGGGCAATAGGTCACGCAGCGGGAGTGGAACCGAATATCATACACATTCCTTCGGATTTCATTGTTTCCATTGAACCGGAATTGACAGGTGCTTTATTGGGAGACAAGACCTACAGCATAGTTTTTGACAACTCAAAAATTAAAAGTTTCGTTCCGGAATTTAAGGCCGAAATACCGTTTGCGGAAGGCATAAAGAGAACCGTCAAGTATTATCTTGATCATCCTGAGCGCTGCACTGTGGACAAGGAATGGGATGCCCTTATGGACAAAATAGTTGCAGCTTATGAAAGCTAATTCAATGTTAATGTTTATTGCAGCGATGTCAAGGACCTTTTGAAATTTCGCTGCAATAAACAAAATAACTACTGATAAAAGATTGAACAAAGTACCAACAGACCTGGAAACAAAAACATGCATCCTATAATCAAAAATAAATAATGTTTAGTGTATGCAATACTTGGATCGTCTTCATCATAATATACAGCAACTTCTTTACCTTTAAGGAAGAAAGCCGCTATTCCTCCATACCCCACTTCTGACTGAATCGTATAAACTTTCCCCTTCACTTCATAAGAAATAATGGGATGTCTTGACCCTTTAGAACCCGATAATACCATAGGAGCTTCATCGATTACACCCATACATTTTCTATAATTAGCTTCTATCTTACTGTTCAATTTTAAATTTGTTATTATGAAGAAAGTTCCAAGCATTATGATTTCGCATGATATTATAGCTCTCGGAATTACTCCGTCATCAGTAATCATTGCTGTCCATACTATTACCGGAGCCATGGCACATACAATAAGAATTCCTATTACAATCAGTATATAATCAGCGTCTGTAATTGGTTGTTTTTTCTTCATCTTTTCCCCCAAAAAAATTATGTTAATAAAATAAGCTTTTTACTAAAAAGCTTTCACAATATTCGGTATGGCTTAAGAACTTCTGTTCCAGGAAAACCAACTAATGCTGCTATATGCTATTATTATATACTATTTCTGCTTGATAGGATATATCACAAATGAAAAAACTTAAACCTTATCTTTTATCCATCCATTATCAATCCAATGCTGATTATCGGCAGAGGGAATTTCCTCTTTTTTCAGCAAACCTATATGAATCATCTTACATATAAAAAAGAGAACTTTTACCGTAAGCCTTTTTCGCCCCGGTTTGAACAAAACAAATTTTTTCGCATGACTTTCGACCTTACGTTTTATTTTATTTTTTCGCTTATCAGATAATTTTTCCCAAACAACTCCTTCCATCAGCCCAAATCCAAGACAGCTTACATCAGAAACTCCCAACCACTTAAGACTGGTAGCAATATCCTTTTGAGCCTTTCTGTTTGAAGCACCAATGCTATTCGTAAGAATAACAGCGCATTTCGTAAACATCGCTTTTTCAGGACGATGGACCATCCAATGACAACACAAATGATCAAGCAATGCTTTCATTTGAGCCGGTATGCTCAACGCATATACCGGCGCGGCGAAAACAAGCAAATCAGCTTTAAGTATTTCATTCCATATCGGCATTACATATTCTGCATGAGGGCATAAATTTTCACTCTTAAAAAAGCATGTCTTGCATCCGATACAAAAGTGCGGCATATCTTTCGGAAGATAAAACTCTATTATTTCATTTCCTTTTTTCAATACAGACAAAAATATTTCTTTAATCCGATAAGTACAACCTTTTACTTCTGTGCCGTTAATAACAACAATTTTCATTATATACCCTCCAAGTTTTATTACCGCTGTCCATTAGGTATGCTACAGTTTCCCAACCTTCAATCAGGCCATCTGGGGAAATAAATTTGACCCATCCGGTATTTTTTTAGAAATTATCAATATTATAAAGAAAAATCATAAAGAAAATCAAATTTATTGACTTTGCTCTTAAGACTCTATTTATTTTTTATCATCTTTCTACATTTCCCGGGAAATATCTCCACATTGTTCCCCAAATAATCTCTTATTCGACACCAAATAATTTAACCTGCTCCAAAAGAAATAAATTATAAATCACTAGAAAATCAGCCATTTGTATTATTTTAAGCAATATAGTCATTATCTCAGCGAACCAAATATTAAATATAATTTAAAAGGCTCAGGAAAATCATAGATCTTCCGGAGCCTTTTTCAAATCTATTATTACTTTATACCGATATCTTTCCTGTAGTGCATATCTTTAAAGCTAATCTTTGAAACACCTTCATAAGCCTTTTTAATTGCCAGATCCAGATTGCTTTCCACAGCCGTCACGCCGAGGACTCTTCCGCCGGAAGTATAGTATTTTCCATCCTCAAATTTTGTGCCGGCATGGAAAACAACTATGTTCTTGTCCTTCTGCGCTTCATCAAGGCCTGTTATTTCATATCCGGTCTTGTATTCTTTGGGATATCCGCCCGATGCCATAATTACACATACCGCAGCGTTGTCCTCCCACTCGATATCGACTTCGTCCAGTCTCTCATCAATAACGGCATTGAATATATCAACAAGGTCGGTTTTTAGTCTTGGAATGACAACCTGGGTTTCAGGGTCTCCGAACCTTGCATTGTATTCCAAAACCTTCGGTCCGTCTGCTGTTATCATAAGGCCGAAATACAATACCCCTTTGAATTTCCTGCCTTCTTTATTCATTGCATCCACAGTGGGCTTAAATATCTTCTCCATGCAGTAATCTTCCATCTCTTTGGTATAGATTCTGCTTGGAGAGAAAGTTCCCATACCTCCGGTGTTAAGCCCCTGGTCATTGTCCAATGCCCTTTTGTGGTCCTGGGAACTTACCATGGGTTTTATTGTCTTTCCGTCTGTAAAGGCAAGTACCGATACCTCAGGACCTACCATGAACTCCTCAATTACCACCTTGTTACCGGCTTCTCCGAAAGCTTTATTCTCCATAATATTTATTACTGCTTCTCTGGCTTCCTCAAGGTTCTGGGCAATTATAACCCCTTTACCCAAAGCCAAGCCGTCAGCCTTAACAACTATGGGAAATTTCTGATTTTTTAAATATTCCAGTGCATCGCTGCTCTTTTCAAAGACCTCATATTTTGCAGTAGGAATGTTATATTTCTTCATAAGGTCTTTAGCAAAAGCTTTGCTGCTTTCAATTATAGCCGCATTTTTTCTTGGTCCGAATGCCCGGATTCCCTCATTTTCAAGAGCATCTACCATTCCTGCTGCCAGAGGGTCATCGGGTGCAACCACTACCAGGTCAATCTTCTTTTCCTTTGAAAAGTTTACAATTCCGTCTATATCCATGGCTTTTATAGGCACGCATTTTGCAATAGCGGATATTCCACCGTTTCCAGGAGCACAGTACAATTCCTCTACCTGCTTATTTTGGGCAATCTTCCACACGATAGCGTGTTCCCGTCCGCCGCTTCCTACAACCAAAACCTTCATTGTATCCCCCCTAAATTAGTGCTTGAAATGTCTCATTCCTGTGAACACCATTGCTATGCCATGTTTGTTGCATGCGTCAATGGATTCCTGGTCTTTTATAGAACCACCGGGTTGAATTATTGCTGTAATTCCGGCTGCAGCGGCAGCTTCAACACAGTCAGGGAATGGGAAAAAGGCATCGGAAGCAAGAACTGCACCTTTAGCCCTATCTCCGGCATATTCTATAGCAATTTTTGCCGCCATAATTCTGTTGGTTTGTCCGGGACCAACTCCTATGGTTTGTCTGCCTTTTGCCAAAACTATACCGTTGGATTTTGTATGCTTAACTACCTTCATTGCAAAAATAAGACTTTCCAATTCTTCCTTTGTAGGTTTCTTTTCGGTAACATATTGGAGTTCATCCATATTTAAGAGGTCATTGTTATAACTCTGTACCAAAAGACCTCCTGCTACCTTTTTCATATCATATGTACCGGAAGGTACCTTTGCAGAGATATTGTCAAGCTGCATAATTCTTATATTTTTCTTCTGAGTAAGGATTTTCAGGGCACCTTCTGTAAAAGACGGTGCAATTACAATCTCTATAAATATCTTATTAATCTCTTCTGCAGTTCTCTCGTCAATCTCTCTGTTTGCAGCCAGTATTCCTCCGAATATGGACACAGGATCCGATTCATAAGCTTTTATGTAAGCATCATAAATATTATCTGCACTTCCAACACCGCATGGATTTGCATGCTTAACCGCAACCACTGTCGGCTCGTCGAACTCCTTCAGCAACTCAAGAGCTCCATTGGCGTCATTGATATTGTTATAGGACAGCTCTTTACCGTGAAGCTGTTTTGCTGACGGCAAGCAGCCCACATTTGCCCCTACTTCCTTGTAGAAAACAGCCTTTTGATGAGGATTTTCACCGTATCTCATTTCCTGAACCTTTTCAAAAGTAAGGGATAAAGTCTGCGGGAACTCCTCTTCTCCGACTTTTTCTCTTAAATACTTGGCAATCAATGTATCATAATGGCTTGTATGTTCAAATACCTTAGAAGCAAGTTTAAATTTGGTCTTTACCGATACATCCTTTGTTGACTTGAGCTCATCAAGAACCGTTTTATAGTCGGCCGGATCCACTATTACAACCACGTCCTGATAATTCTTTGCAGCCGCACGAAGCATTGTAGGGCCGCCTATATCAATATTCTCTATAGCCTCTTCCAACTCTACATTTTCTTTCAATATAGTCTGTTTAAAAGGATAGAGGTTGATAATAACCATATCTATGGGCTCTATACCAAGTTCCTTAATTTGTCTCATATGTTCAGGATTGCTTCTCATTGCAAGAAGTCCGCCGTGTACTTTGGGATGGAGAGTTTTAACCCTTCCGTCAAGGCATTCCGGAAATCCCGTTATATCGGATATATTTATAACCTTTATTCCTGAATCGCTTAAAATCTTTTGAGTTCCGCCGGTGGATATTATTTCAATCCCCATACTTGAGAGTTCCTTTGCCAACTCTACAATTCCGGTCTTATCGGATACACTTATCAATGCTCGCTTTATCACACTACCACTCCCTTTATTTTTATAAATATAAATAGCTTAATCAAGAATCTTAACTTTTCGTCCCTCAACAACCACTTTATTTTCAGAAATCAGCTTTATGGCTCTTGGCAGTATATCCCACTCAGCTTCCTCCATAACTCTCTTTTGAAGAGTCTCGGGAGTATCATCTTCCTTTACGTAAACAGCTTTCTGCAAAATAATAGGGCCTGCATCGGCCTCAAGCTCTACGAAATGAACTGTTGCTCCTGTCACCTTTACTCCATACTCCAGCGCCTTTATATGGGGAATCAACCCATAATAACCTTTACCGCAAAAGGATGGTATCAGTGAAGGATGCACATTAATTATACTGTTTTTGTATCTCTTTGTAAACGTTTCCCCCAGGATGGAAAGGAAGCCAGCCATTACTACAAGGTCTACATCCCGCTTTTCCAGGTGGGCAATCAAAGCACGGTCGTATTCCTCTATCGAATCAAAATTTTTCCTCGGAATACATACTCCTTCAATATTGTGCTTACGAGCCCTTTCCAGAGCATACGCATCCGGTTTGCTGGATATCACAGTAACAATGGTGCAATTATTTAAATAACCGCTTTCAATTTTATCAATAATAGCTTGAAGGTTTGTACCTCCGCCCGATACCAGTACACCTAACTTCAGCATATCTCTACCTCAGACTTTCCGCTTACTATTTCACCAATTATATAAGCTTCTTCTTTATCCCTGTTCAGGTAGTTTACAACCTCATTTGCTATTTCGCTGTCTACAGCAATAGCCATTCCTATGCCCATATTAAACGTGTTGAACATGTCCTTTTCACTTACATTTCCAAGATTCTGGAGTAAATCAAAGATAGGCAGTATCGGCCAAGTACCTTTCTTAACTTTTATTCCCAATCCTTCCGGAAGCATTCTCGGTAAGTTCTCATAGAAGCCTCCTCCTGTGATATGGGCTATTCCTTTTATTTCGAATTTATCTTTTAAATCGAGAATGGTCTTTACATATATTTTTGTTGGCTTCAAAAGTTCTTCTCCCAGTGTAGTTCCCAAAGCTGTAACTTTCTCGCTCAATTTTTCATTATTAGGTGTCAATATTTTTCTTACAAGGGAGTAACCGTTACTGTGTATCCCTGAGGATGAAATCCCTATAAGTTTATCCCCGGCCTTAATATTTTTACCGTCAATTATTTTCTTTTTGTCAACAATACCTACAGCAAATCCGGCCACATCATATTCATCCGCCGGATAAAAACCCGGCATTTCAGCCGTTTCACCGCCAATAAGGGAGCATCCGGCCATAACACATCCATCTGCAACTCCCTTGACAATTTCTGCAACTTTCTCAGGCTTATTCTTGCCTAAAGCTATATAATCCAGGAAAAATAAAGGTTCTGCTCCGCTGCAGACTATATCGTTTACGCACATTGCCACACAATCAATTCCAATGGTATCGTGCTTGTCCATTATAAAAGCTATTTTAAGCTTTGTGCCCACGCCGTCGGTTCCCGATACCAAAACCGGTTCCTCGTATTTATCTTTGCAAAGTGCAAAAAGACCTCCAAAGCCACCTATATCGGTAAGCACCTCCGGTCTAAAGGTTCTTTGCACATCCTTTTTCATTAACCTTACACTTTCATATCCGGCTTCAACATCGACACCGGCATCTTTATAACTGCTCATTAATCTTCCCCCCATACACTGTTAAAGTAATAGAAATCAATAAACATTTTCAGCCGCAGGAAAACTTTGTTCCCTCACCTGGTACCTCCATAGGGTAGTCACCTCTGAAGCACGCAGTACAAAATCCGCATTTTGAACCCTTAGGTGCTTCCAAAATACCCTCGACGGTAAGGTATCCCAAACTGTCAGCACCAAGCATATCCCTTATTTCCTCAATAGTATGCTTTGAAGCAACCAATTGTGATTTAGAAGAAATATCAATACCGAAATAACAGGGAAACTTAACAGGCGGAGAACTTACCATCATATGAACTTCCTTTGCCCCCGCATCCCTCAAGAGCTGAACAATTCTCCTGCTGGTAGTACCTCTGACTATCGAGTCATCTATCATTATAACACGTTTTCCATCAATTGCATCCTTTAATGCATTAAGTTTTATTTTTACGCCCTTTTCTCTTTGGGCCTGTTCGGGCTGAATAAAGGTTCTGCCAATATATCTGTTCTTTATGAGCCCCACTCCATAGGGAATTCCCGACTCCATTGAATATCCCATGGCAGCTGTCAGCCCGGAATCGGGCACACCGATTACCAGATCTGCATCAACAGGATGGTCCTTTGCCAGCCTTCTGCCGGCTTCAATTCTCGCTCTGTAAACACTGGCACCGTCAATATAACTGTCGGGTCGGGCAAAATAAATATGCTCAAATATGCAAAGCCTTGACTGTCCTGTAACTTTTGTCTGTATGGAACTCAACCCTTTGTCATCAATCAAAACAATTTCCCCCGGCTGGACATCCCTTACATATTTAGCGCCAACGGCATCCAATGCACAGGTCTCTGAAGCCAAAACATAGGAGTTTTCAACTTTTCCAATACAAAGGGGTCTGATTCCAAAGGGATCCCTGACACCTACAAGCCTCCTTGGAGTCAATATAACCAGCGCATAGGAACCTCTGATTTCATCCATCATTTTCTTAATGGCTTCTTCAATATTTGAGCTTGCCAGCCTATATCTAGAAATCAGATTCAAAATTACTTCCGAATCGTTGCTCGATTGAAATATTACCCCTTCTTCTTCAAGCCTTCCTCTAACTTCTGAGGCATTTACAAGGTTACCGTTATGGGCAAGGGCCATGTAACCGTTTTTGTACCTGATAACCATTGGCTGTGCATTTTCCCTAAGACTTGCTCCTGTTGTGGAATAACGCACATGCCCAATAGCAAGCTTACCTTTCAGGCTGTTTATTATCTCTTCGTTAAATACCTCCGGTACCAGCCCCATGTCTTTATGATACATGAAATTTCCGTCATTATTGACGGCAATACCTGCACTTTCCTGGCCTCTGTGCTGAAGCGCATATAAAGCATAGTAGGTCAGGCGAGCACTGTCTAAATTATCCCTGTCATATATTCCAAATACTCCGCACTCTTCGTTGAGTTTGTCAAGCCTGAAATCCTCTTCATCAAAGATCTCGCAGCAAAGATTGTTATATTGATTGATCTTTTCATTAAACATAACAGTCAATCTCCTATATTTCCTTTAACTTCTCTTGAAGAGCTGCATTTTTATCTTCAACCTTTTTAGCAAGATTCTTTTTGTATTCTTTCATTTTTGTCCTGAGTTCGTCATTGGCGGTTGACAATATCTGTACTGCAAGCAATGCCGCATTTTCCGCCCCATCTATTGCAACTGTTGCAACAGGTATTCCGCTGGGCATCTGAACAATAGACAGTAAAGAATCCAACCCGTCCATTGTGGACGATTTAATAGGCACTCCAATAACAGGAAGCGGAGTGTATGCCGCCAATACACCCGGCAAATGTGCTGCTTTCCCTGCTGCCGCAATAATAACGCCAAAACCTTCGCTTTCGGCATTTTTTGCAAATTCCGCTGCCTTGTCGGGAGTTCTGTGTGCCGAACACACCATCACTTCAACCTCAACACCAAATTGTTTTAAAAGTTTAATACAGTCTTTCAAAACTGAAAAATCAGAATCACTACCCATTATAACAGCAACTTTTGAATTCTTATTTGTGCAAGACATTATAAAACCCCTCCTTAAGAAAATTTAATTAATAAAAATATTAAGGAATAACGAAAATCCATTACGTATAAATAAAATTTTCGTTATTCCCAAGTTAATATTTTTTTATTTAATTATAAAATCTATCACAAACAGCAATGTAACTATATATAACAGAGGATGGACCTCTTTTGCTTTACCACGTGTGATTTTTGTAATTATGTAGAATAGGAATCCTGCAGCCACACCATTGGAAATACTGTAGCTAAAGGGCATGATTACTACCGTAAAGAAAGCAACTGCAGCCTCTTCAAATTCATCCCATTTAATTTTTGCCATAGATTCCATCATCAATATTCCAACTATAATTAAAGCCGGTGCAGTGGCAGCCGAAGTTACCATTTGAGCAAAAGGCGCCAAAAACAATGACAGCAAAAAGAACATAGCTGTAAATACTGAGGTTAATCCTGTTCTTCCGCCCGCACTTATTCCTGCGGCACTTTCAACGTAAGTTGTGGTATTGCTTGTCCCCAACAATGAGCCTATGGATGTGGCTATGGCATCTGCAAATAAAGCCCTGTCCATTTTGGATTTTAGCCCTTTACTGTTTTCCAGTTGTTCTTCATCTTTTTTATCGAAAATACCCGATTTTCTTCCTGTTCCTATAAATGTACCGATAGTATCGAAAGTGTCGGACAAGCTAAAGGCTAATACAGTACTCAGTACAATAAATATTTTTGACGGATCGGAGAACAATCCCTTAAAATCCAGTTTAAATAAGGTTGGTGATAATGAAGGGGGTATAAAACTGCTCAAACTGAAATCAGGTATAGGAGTTACCCCTCCTATAAAAATACCTAGTATTGTTGTACATATAATTCCTATTAAAATTGCACCTTTGACTTTTTTAAGCATCAATATAACAGTTATAACAAGTCCTATAAGTGCCAGCAAAGAAACCGGATCTGAAAAATTTACAATGGAAGGAACTACATCTTTTGCAATAACAGTACCGCCTTCCAGTGTTGCAGTTATATTTGGAGGTTCAGATGTAAAGTTTAGGAAATGTCCCTGTTTCAGTCCCACATAAGTTATAAAAAGGCCTATACCTCCGCCTATAGCCAATTGAAGCGTTTCCGGTATGGCTTTGATCAGCATCTTTCTTATTTGAGTTGCAGTTATAAGGATATTGATTATTCCGCAAATAAATACTATTGCCAAAGCTTGACTCCATGAAAATCCCAAAGCACCGCAAACAGTATATGTAAAGAAGGCGTTCAGACCCATTCCGGGAGCCTGTGCATAGGGTACATTAGCAAACAGCCCCATAACAAGGGTTCCTATTACTGCGGCCAAAATAGTTGCAACAAAAACTGCCCCGGTATCCATACCTGTGTTGCCTAGTATTGCCGGATTTACGAAAATAATATAAGCCATTGTAACAAAGGTGGTAAGTCCTGCTATAAATTCAGTCTTAACAGTTGTGCCGTTCTCCCTGAGTCGAAATAGTTTCTCCATAATCACTGCCTCCTATAATCTCAAATTCAACCATTATTTCTTATTATTCCACCAAACTCCGAAATAATAAAAAAACGAATAATGGATGTTAAATATATAAAACTCACACAAATATACTATCAAACATGCATAAAGCTTGTCAATGAAAACAGCAATAAAATCCGAACATTTTTTAATAATTATCAATTAATGTTCGTATTTTTCATTTATTCTCACTTTATCATAATTTGCATTAAATAGACTATAAAGGGCATGGAGAATATTCCTAAAACTGTTGTTACAAATACATTTTCCGTAGCTGTCCTATAATCGGAACCATATTCGGCAGCCAGTGCCGGAACAATCGTTCCGCAAGGTACTGCCAGCTCGAGCACTACTACATGTTTGGCAACCGGATCTATCCAATCCCCTGTAAAAGACAGCAAAATCAATGCCAATACCGGTACAATAATAAGCTTGAACAAAGCTAAAACAAAAATATGCGACCTTTTAACAAAGTCCGACACCTTTTCAATCTTGATCTCCGACAAGATCAAGCCGATAAACAGCATTGACAGCGGAAAAGTAGTAGATCCCAATGAGTTCAGAACGTCATGCACAAATCCGCTCACTTCTTGTATATAAGGTATATTGTTTACCGATGAGCCCAGCAGCATTTTTACTATCAGAACTATAAGCCCCAAACTCATAGCTATGGTATTACCGTTTATGAGATGCTTAAGATTATCCTTTATACTGGTCTTCTTGTGCTTATTGACTAAAAATATTCCCAAAGTCCACAAAAGAGTATCGTTAGCAATCGAAAAAACAACCCCATAGAAAAGCCCGTCATCTCCAAATAATGAACTGAGCAGCGGATATGCAAGATAAATGACATTGCCGAATACCGAATGCATTTTATAGATATTGGCTGTAGCCCCTTCAAGTTTCAAAATTTTACATCCAAAACTGCTGATTAAAAATGCGGCTATTAGAAAAAGAGTCCCTAAAACCAATACTCCCAGTATACTGGTTATACTTTCCATACTGAAGTCTTTTTTCGCCAAAGTGACAAAAATCAAAAAAGGTGCTGTCAGCTTTACCACAACTTTCGATATGACAATTCCCGCATTTTGCGGAAGGTAATTTGTTTTCCCCGCTATAAATCCTATCAGCCCCAACAAAGTTAATATGGATATCTGATTTATTATTATCCTGACTTCTTCCATTATTTTTCCTCCCATAAACATAATAAGACCAACGGCTCACAATTTTAAGCCTTTGATCTTATCAATACAGAAATTTAATATTGATAACTTCAAACCAAAGCTATTTTAGCATATAGCTCATTTCTTTTCAACGATTCGCATAAAAAGAAATTTTATCATAATATTATAAGATAATATAATCACAGTACTTTGACAGTTCATAGGATTAAGTTTTATTGAAACATATTACTCTCACCAAATATCCTGCAAATAAGATAATAATACCTATTATAAAAAATACAAAAAACATTCTAAAAAATAACTTTGTACTGTTATAATCAGTATCATTTTTTTCTTTATCATACTTTTTATATCTGCTATAACCCATCCAATAACTGCATATTGACAATATAACCATTAAAACAAATCCAATGGCAAACCATATCATCGTATAATCCTCTTCCGAATAATTTGGTAAGTTAATTTTTATTTTGACTTATTCCAATTTTCTTTTTAACTTTGAGTATTTAAGCACATTAATATTATAAACTTTTTTATACCAAAAACAAATGTCTTATTGCTATTTTCTTACAGTATCAATTATTTCAACAGAAGCCAAATCGGCTTGTTACAGGTATAAATATTTATAGAGCATCGTATCCTGCATAATGCAGAAATGCGATGCTCTATTTAAGTTACTCCCCTAGGCTATTTTATTTCAATAATTGAATGTCTTACTTCGGATTGCTTATTCCACACATATCGATACAATCCAGGAAGTTAGTATATCGTAAAGTTGGTCAACGTTTGACAATAATTTTTCTAATCTCCCAAAATTTATTTTTCATTTCCAATTCTAAGCCATACTATCATTTCTACAAGAAATTTGAGCCAAGATGCCTGAAATCTCAGATAAAATGTCAAAAATACACCCTAAGATGCATTCAATTAATGGAATATCAAAGTAATGCAGTAGATTTTTTCATTAAAATTTATTATAATACTGTTAACGTAAATATAGTAAATAGTGTAAAGATAATATGTAATTTCCAAATCGCCTACTGTATTTTATCCAATTATTGGTGGTAACAAGTTATGCTTAACAAATTAAAATTAAATTATTCGACTGTTTTAGGAAAAAGCATTCCTTTTTTATTGTTTTGGCAGAAATTATAGTTGTATTTATCGGATTTGCATTGTTAACCTTTTTCAACAGGCAAAACTCCCACAGCTCAAAACAGCCTCAAGCCATTAATGGTGTGCTGGACCTCTCAGGTTGGAATTTCCAAACCGATGGATCGGTTAAATTAAAGGGACAGTGGAAATTTTACTGGAACAGGCTGATAGATCCCTGGCAATTTACAGCATATCCTCCAGAGAATGAGCAAACAGCACCTGTACCGGCAATATGGAAAAAACTCAAATCAGGCCAACATTTTCTACCCAATGAAGGATACGCAACATACAGATTACTGGTAAAAATAGATAGTACTTCCCAGAACTTAGCAATAAAGGTCAAATTTCTCATCTCTTCCTGCAAAATATGGCTTGGTAATGAAAAAATATACGAATCGGGTATAGTCAGTACCGATCCAAAAAAAGCGAAAAGCCGCTTCAATCCGAGAATAATATTGATTAATCCCCAGAAAAACCAATTTTACATAACCGTTCAAATATCGAACTATCGTTTTGCCAACGGAGGCTTTATAAGGGTACTTGAACTAGGAGACGCACTGACGGTTATAAATCAAAAAAACACCGGTTCCTTTATTGATCTTTTCCTTTTCGGCAGTATTATGATAATGGGATTATACCATATGACACTATTTGTATTAAGAAGAAAAGAATATTATACTTTATATTTTAGCATATTGTGTTTTTTGCTATCTTTAAGAACCCTTTTGATGGGTGAAATGCTGCGTTACAATTTTCTTCCCTTCATACCTCTTTCCGTATTTCTGAAATTATCGCAATCGACGCTTTCAATCGGATTAACTGTTTTTGTAATGTATGTATATTCATTTTTCCCTGAAGATACCCCCATTTGGTTTGTAAAACTTTCACAAGCTTCAGGTATATTGTTTACAGGACTAATCATATTAACATCCGATAAGGTATTTTCGCTATTTCTGCTTCCTTAATTTTAAAATTTGACGACGGAATAAAAATAGTTTTTGCCACCGCTTTTGACGAGTATGTAGTCAAAGCCTTTGAGCTGAATGCTATTGATTATATTTTAAAGCCCTATTCTTTCAACAGGGTTGAAATGGCAGTCAACAGGATAAAAAAGCTGTTGCTATCTGAAGATATTTCCCAAAAAAAGAAGAAACATAATGCAATTCAACATGAGGCAATAAAAAGAGAAGTTATAAAACTTCCCGTTTGGAAGAACGAAAGAATTTTTCTATGCGATCTCTCTGATATAAGCTTTCTTTCTGCAGAAGACGGTTATGTAAAGGTCTGCACAAGCGATGGAGAATTTTATACGAGCAAGGAAACATTAAGTTATTTTGATGAAAAGCTGAATCAGCGAAAATTCTTCCGATGCCACAAGAGTTTTATTGTTAATATAGAAAAAATTAATGAAGTTATACCCTGGTTCAACAACACATATTTATTAATAATGAAAGGTTGTACTGGCAAAGTGCCCGTCAGCCGAAAATACATTAAAAGCTTCAGAAGCCTGTTTGATTTGTAATTCATTATGGCTTTGAAGAAATAATAAAGCATGCAATTGTTTCCAAGTTCTAATGCAGATGAAAAGCTGAAATCTGTCAAAGTTATAATAAGTCACATCGATAAGGCTGAGAACGCAAATCCAATAAAGTATTTGATGACATTAAAATCAAGGAGCTGTCTCAAAATATTATTTTGAAATTAGCTCCTTGATGTTCATAATCGAGTAAATTAATATATCAGTATCCATAGCTTAAGCCTTTCGGTAACGATTAATTCATCATATCTCAATATTAGGTATATACGTTTTAGTTCCGAAACGCTCGTTTCCATTGCATCAAAAACATTATACATCTTAAAAGGTGATTATTGTCGGTTAAAATTTAATTTCAAAAATACCAATAATAATTTCTGATTTTTAACCAAAAAGCATAATTACAACTTGCAAGGGATTACTGCAACTAATACTCAATAGCCGGAATTATAATATCAATTACAACATCGAATTTGATAAAAAACGGGTTGTAAGACATCTTTTATTAACCTTTTCTGCAAAGACATTATAAAACCAAGTTTTAATATTCAACCGACAGATTATTCCCATTCAATTGTTGCCGGAGGCTTGGATGTAATATCGTACACTATTCTGTTTATATGTTTAACTTCGTTTACTATTCTGTTGGATACTCTCTCCAATACATCATAGGGAATACGAGCCCAGTCGGCAGTCATAAAGTCGGTGGTGGTAACCGCACGAAGAGCAAGGGTGTAGTCATAGGTTCTTTCATCGCCCATTACTCCAACACTTCTCATACCGGTAAGTACCGTAAAGTACTGATTAATCTCCTTATCCAAACCTGCCTTTGCAATTTCCTCACGGAAGATGTAATCGGTATCCCTTAATATTTCCAGCTTTTCCTTAGTTATTTCACCGATAATTCTTATTCCAAGACCGGGCCCCGGGAAAGGCTGTCTCATAACTATTTCATCAGGGATTCCCAGCTCTTTTCCAACAAGTCTTACTTCGTCTTTAAAGAGACTTCTCAAAGGCTCAATTATTTCCTTAAAGTCAACATGGTCGGGCAGTCCGCCAACGTTGTGGTGACTCTTTATAACAGCCGCATTACCCAAACCGCTCTCTATTACATCGGGATAAATGGTTCCCTGGACAAGGAAATCAACTGTTCCTATTTTCTTAGCTTCTTCTTCAAATACCCTTATAAATTCTTCTCCGATAATCTTTCTCTTTGTTTCAGGGTCTGTAACCCCGGCAAGCCTATTCAAAAATCTCTCTTCAGCATTAACTCTTATTAAGTTTATATCAAATTTATTTCTGAATATTTCTTCAACCTGGTCTGCTTCATACTTTCTCAATAATCCATGGTCAACAAAAATACAGGTAAGCTGTTTACCCACTGCCCTATGAATCAAAACCGCCGCAACGGAAGAGTCAACACCTCCGGACAAGGCACACAAAACCTTTTTGTCTCCAACTCTTTTTCTTATATCCTGAATCGACTGTTCTACAAAGGATGACACCTTCCAGTCACCGGAACAGCCACAGATATCAAAAAGGAAATTATTTAAAATATCTCTTCCTCTTGGAGTATGAAGAACTTCGGGATGGAATTGAACACCGTATAGCTTCTTTTGCGTATTTTCCATCGCTGCAGTGGGACAATTCTCAGAATGGGCAGTCTTAACAAATCCTTCGGGCATCTTGTCCACAAAATATGTATGACTCATCCAGCAGGTCGATTCCTTATCAATACCTTTAAACAGAGTACTCGACACATCAAAGGTAATATCAACTTTGCCGTACTCACGGGAATCGGCCTTCTTAACGTCTCCACCCAACATATAGGTCATAAGCTGCATTCCATAGCATATGCCCAATACCGGTATACCCAAAGAAAATACCTCTTTGTCGCAAAACGGGGCATTTTTATCAAGTACTGATGCAGGTCCTCCGGTTAAAATTATGCCTTTAGGATTCATTGACTTTATTCTATCTATAGAAGAATTATAAGGTATTACTTCACAGTATACATTTGCTTCTCTAACCCTTCTTGCTATAAGCTGATTGTATTGTCCGCCAAAATCAAGAACTAAAACCAACTCGTTATTCAAGATAACAACTCCTTCAACAAAAATATGATTCTTAATTATATCTAAATTTATCATCTATTGCAAAACAAAATTTGTATTGATTTTATAAGCTTGTCCTTAAAAACTTTTCAATTGCCATTTCAAACAAGTGAGAAATTTAAAAGCATTGAAATTCTACATTTTTGAAAGGTTATTATCAAACAAAAATATTTTATAAATGTCTAAGTGCCCTGCCGTTGAGATAATCAAACCGTTTTCCCTGGTATCTTCCTTCCTCGGTCATTTTTTTCTCAATCAAGTCCTGCAGCTTCCACCAACTCATTCCCCAGTTGCAAAACAGGCTTCTTTCTTCAGGTGCACGCCCAATAAGTCTCTGGATAACTATTTCAGGGTCAAGATATTCCAAAAAAGTTATTGCCCTTTCAATATATTCTTCATAAGTCACAGGAACAATCTCTCCCTTTAAATATCTGTCGCCCAGCTCGGTCCCTTTGAGAATATACAGGGAATGGCATTTAACCTGATTTACTTTTAGTGCTGACAGTACTCTTGCACCTTCAATGACATCCTCCATGGAATCCATGGGAAGATCCAGAATATAATGGGCACAGCTTTCCAGCCCAAAGCTTCTTACCGCTAAAACCGCATCGATAAATTCCGCCAGCAGGTGCCCGCGGTTCAGTTGCTTCAAAGTATGGTAATTGACTGTTTGAAGCCCAAGTTCGATTACAATGTCCACTGACTTTTCTTGCTTTACTTGCTTTAAAAACTCCAAATACTCAGAAGCAACACAGTCGGGGCGCGTGGAAATATATATGGCTACAATGTTGTCCCTGCAAGCTTCAAGTATATATACTTTAAAATTCTCCAATGGAAGATATGTATTTGAATAGTTCTGAAAATAGGCAATGAATTTCTGGGATTTATAGTTTTCGCCTATATACTTTGAATTTCTGCCAAGCTGTTCACTGACACTCATAAAACTGGGAAGATTTTCAAACCCCGCGCCCTCTTCCCCACAAAAGCTGCATCCTTTATCACTTAATTTTCCGTCCCTGTTGGGACAGGTAACGGGCAAATTCAGCGGAAGCTTATATACTTTAGAACCGTATTTATTTTTTAAATATTCTGAAAATTTATTATATAACATTTTTCTCCTTCCATTCGTCTACCGGTGCACGTTAAATTCCTTTTTTATATACTTCATTATACACTTCCCAAAGAGGCACTTTTTTATTTAGCGCAATCTCTCTGCAATCCTCATACTCCGGCGCAAACTTTTTGAATTCTCCAAACTTTGACACTTTGACCTTTACATCACCGTACCGGGTACTCACTTTAACAATCTCCCTGTCCATTTTGTATCTTTCGGCAAAGGTTTTTCTTATCCCCAAAGTGGTAGTCTCTTTTAAAATTATATCCACAACAGCTTGTTCCTTATCCTCACTGCATAATACGGTAAGTTCTACAGCAGGCCGGTTCTTTTTCATATAAACGGGAGTATAATATACATCCAGCGCCCCGGCTTCAAAAAGTTTATCCATTACAAATCCCAGTATTTCTGGATTCATATCGTCAATATTGGTATTCAGCACAATTACTCTGTCTCCGTTAACTTCTTCGGCCATAGTTCCCATAATGCACCTTAAGGCATTAAAACGTCCAGTGTCTCTTTTTCCTGCACCGTATCCAACCTTTTCAACGGACATTACCGGCATGTTACCGAACCCGCCGGCAAGGCACTTTATAATGCCGATGCCTGTAGGAGTAACCATTTCCGTGTTTACATCCTCCACAATATAGGGTATATTGCTTTCTGCAAGCATTTCCAAAACAGCAGGTACCGGTACGGGAAGCCTGCCGTGCTGACAATCCACAAACCCCTTTCCGTCATGGAGAGGTGAAGAATAAACCCTGTCTATTTTAAGCAGGTCGATGCATATGGCTGCACCGACAATATCCACTATAGAGTCAATCGCACCCACCTCATGGAAATGTATCTCTTCAACCGGCTTGTTATGCACCTTTGCCTCAGCTTTTGCAATTTCCCTGAATACCTTCTTGCTGAACTGTTTTACATTACTGTTTAAATCACTGGAATCTATAATTTTTTCAATATCGTTGAGATTTCTGGCATTATGACCGTGCCCATGCTCATGCTCATGGCCATGTCCGTGATTGTGGTTGTGATTTTCCTCCAGAATCACATTTACATCGGTTACTGAAATTGAGTTTTTAAGCTTCTTTTCAAATACAATACTGTAACCCGAAAGATTCAGTTTGGCCAATTCTCGTCTGAAAGCCTCTTCATCAACTCCAAGGTCCATCAGAGCACCTAGTACCATATCTCCGCTGATACCGGAAAAACAATCAAAATACAATACTCTCATAGCTTCAAATCCTCTCTAGTCTTTATTTATCAATGTTGCAAGAAATCCTGCTCCAAATCCGTTATCAATGTTTACCACTCCGATACCTGCTGCACAACTGTTGAGCATGGTAAGCAATGCGGACAAACCTCCGAAATTTGCCCCATATCCTACACTGGTAGGAACGGCTATTACGGGCCTGTCCACCAATCCGCTAACTACACTTGCCAGAGCCCCTTCCATTCCGGCCACCACAATAATAACATTGGCTTTCATAATAACATCGGCTTTGGCAAAAAGTCTGTGTATGCCTGCAACTCCAACGTCATATACTCTTTCAACCCACTGTCCCATTGTCTCACAAGTAACGGCAGCTTCTTCGGCCACAGGAATATCCGAAGTCCCGGCGGTAACCACCGCAATCATTTTGGAGGATTTCCCAATATCCCTTTTTTTGACAACAACAATTCTTGCATCCTCATAATAAACAGCATCATCAGTTATCTGCCGTATACTTTCATAAACCTCGACCGACGCTCTTGTAGCCATTATATTGTTGTTCTTTTGCATCAACTTTTCCACAATCCTTTTAATTTGGTCAAGGGTTTTACCTTCACAGTATATAACCTCAGGATAGCCGTTTCGTATATTTCTATGGTGGTCCACCTTTGCAAACCCCAAATCCTCAAAAGGCAAATTCTTAAGTTCGGCTAAAGCTTCATCCACACTCAGTTCTCCGCTTTTAACATTTTCCAGTATTTTTTTTAGAGATTCCGAATCCATAATCCTTCCCCACTTTCTGCTTCTTCATTGCTTGCAATGCTATATCGTCCCAAAATCATAACAGGTTCTAAATTTTCAGTAGTTCTATTAATTTTTTCTTATCTTCGTTGGAAATACTGCCTCTTTTATCTGCCACATCAAGGGTATATTTCCCCAGCATCCTGTATATTGCTTCATACTCCGGAATTTCCTTTAGCAGAGAATCGATATGTTTTTCAATAACCTTATGGTCACCCCGGGAAATAGGTCCTGTCAGAGCATTTATATATCCTAACTTTTCAATATTATCCACAGTGTTTTTCAATAGCGGCAAGAAAGCATCAGCTGCTGTATTTTCATCCATACCGGCCTTTACAAGCAATTGATGCGTAATGTGAAAAAGGGTAACCGTATAATTGGATATAATACATGCAGCAGCATGATATAAATTTTTTTGTTCTTTTTCAATTAATATAAGTTTTCCTTCAAGTTTTTCCACTATTGCTTCAGCATATTTTTTTGCTTCAATGCATCCTTCAAACCCGAAAAAGCAATTAAAAAGCTTTTTCCAGCCGTTATCCCTGTCAGCAAAAGTCTGTATTGGGTGAAAAGAACCGGTAAAGGCACCTAAATCCTCTAAAGGTTTTAATACTTCCGAAGTCAGAGCACCGCTTAAATGCAAAAAAATTTTCCCTTCAATATACTTTTTATTTATGCAAGACGCAATTTCAGCAGCAACAGTGCCTATATGATTATCAGATACTGCCAAAAGGATTGCGTCAGAATTTTTAACAGCAGTCTCCATACTGTTTTCCGTCTCAATTCCGACTTTCCGGCAAAGTAATCTGCACGATTCTTCACTTCTGCTGTAAATACCGCCAATACAAGCTCCTATTTTATTCAAAGCAACAGCAAAAGCGCTGCCCAGCCTTCCCGCACCTATTATTCCTACATTCATTGCAGAAACCCTCCCGACAAACTAAGTCATCCGCTTTTCTAATGATACCACAATCGGTAACTTATATACAGTATTCAGCAAAACTTTATGTATACAACTAAATATAAATATTTTTTTGTGCAACAAAACATCAATGTGGTATAACTGTATATTTTTGTTTTGATATGCATATAAAATTTACAATTCATTTTACTTATGTATTTCACTTATTTTACAATACGTTTAAAATTATTGTATGCTGTTTCCTCTTCTGATATTATAACGTTATATACATCTAATGTTTGATTAAAATCTATCCAAAAGCAGATTTCGGATAAAATTACAGATTCAAAATCATCTGAATCACAAAGAAACTATAAAAATATTATAGAAATATATTTTACATATTGAGGTCGGTGTTCGATGAAAAAAATCTTTATATTAGTATTTATTTTAATGCTATGGGCGTTATTTTCAATCAATGTATATGCAGGAAATCAGTTAAAATTATTTTATAACAATAAGGTTATCAATTTAAGCCAGGAAATAATATTCAGAGGCAATGAATACTTTGTCAATGCGAAAGAACTCACTGCAGTTATCGGTACAAGCTGTAAAATCGACATGGAAAAAAAAGAAATAACTATAAAAACAGAGAATTCCACTGCACATTACGATATAAAAACCTATGATTATAGTGTAGTAGATGCCTCATCCATATCCCACAATTTTCCTGAACTTATAAACCAAACAGTATATCTTCCCTTTACTTTTATATCAGAGTTTTACAATGTTAACATAAAATATGACAAAAAAGCCAATTTGCTTTATTTCTTCCCTAAAGACAGAAAAATCGAATCCTTCGTTAACAGTAAATATTACTATACCCTTACAATTCCGGAAAATCTTTATCTTTCCCTGGATGAATCCTATGACAAATTTGATGTCAGTTCCATATTCCTCGCAAATGAAGATAATACCTTTACCGCTTCAATAATTTGTGATCCTGTAACAAAGACCACCATTAAAAATATGAGATTTTTATTGTCTGATTATGATTCACCGGATGACTATATATTCGATAGAATCGTTGAATATAAACAAAGCTATTTCAGATCCCTCATGGAATCTTATAAAAACGAATTTCTTTTCGGGAACTCAGACAAGCTCTTAAGTGAATCCAATATAAAAATAATCCGGGATTATTCGGAAAAGTTATACGGTCAGAATTCAAACATCATCTTGTTTAATACTATAAGTTCAAACAAGTTTACAAGCTCGGAAGATACCAATTTAATCATAACAATACCCTCTTACGAAAACGAAACCATTTACTCATTGAGTTTTTCAATGCCGAAAGGTACTCTTGACAGCCGCAACATCAGCAACATAAAGCAAATAATCGAAGGCCTTACCATCGATAATCTCGAAAATCCGGAAAAGATTCCTGAAGTACTCTATGACCGAGATTCGATAGAGGCTTCCAACAGAGGAATTTATCCGAACCCTGATACCTATGAAAAAGAATATACTCTTTTAGAAGATACATTAAACTTTTACAGGATAAAGTATCCTTCCTACTATATTCCCTATTTACAAAACAACTTCATTGACAATCACAGCTATCGCAGCTTTAAAATAAACCACACCACATCCTTTTCCGTTACCGTAGAACACTTAGTGGGAGCTCCAGACAAAATCATGAATAAAATCAATTTTCTCAAATCCTATTACGGCAGCAAAATTACCGTTAAAAACATAAAAGATGAAAGTATTGGCGGCAACAGTTTCACTGTATTTGAATATGAACTTGAAAATAACTATACCAAGGAATTTATAACCAATTATTATATATCCAACGGAATTCGGGTATATACAATACAGCTAAAGAGTCTAATGTCAAAACCTTCCGAAAATGTCTTAACCGAGTTTCGAAAAATAGTGGCTTCCTTTGAGTTTACAACACAGCAAAGCCAAAAAGAAATAAACAGAACCATATCTTTTGTCAAGTATTTTAACGAGCGCAACGGATATTCCATATTTTATCCTGATAATTGGAGTATTCAAGACAATTCCCAGGATATTAACTATGACCTTATTGAAATTACCAATCCTAATTTCTCAGGTCCCTTAAGCATTGTGATAAATGAGTCGGAATACACGGCAAAACTTACTGCCACAGAACTGCTGCGATACTTAACAGGCTATGATTCCAGCCTTGGGAAATATTTTAAAAATTATACAACCCCGTATAGCGGCAAGACTTATAAATTACTAAACAGCAATATTGTAACCAATAATGACGTGACAATAGTATATAAACTGGTCAACTATATTGATGAAGGTGATCGGTATAAAATGTGTTATTCCATTGACCTTGTAAAAGACAACAAAATCAATTCTCTGTTTATTTCCGCCAGTGAGTATTTATTCCAGGAAGGCGTTTTGGCAGACAGAGATCTTAATTACATTTTGGAATTCATGACTAAAAGCTTCCAAATTGAAGAAAAAGAAGATGCTCAAATCAATATTGCTGCTGCAGAAGAAAAGAATGAAAAAATAGTATTCATTGAAAACTCTCTCAAAAAAGTTTTCGGTGAACCCACTGCCATAACCTTTGCAAAGAATTTGGATTCCGAAAAAGATGTCCTTGTTTATGTAAACAACACCCCCAAATCTGGAGCTTACAGAATATATTTCGACTATAACTACAGAAAAATTCAAGTAATATCCAGAGTTCTGACCGACGATATTGAAAAAGCAGCGAGGGAAAAAATGATGGATTTATTGAAAGACAAATACATCCATGATCTCTCAATAAACAGTTATGATTTGACTATAACTGTAAAATACTCAGAAACTTCTTACTCTTATCCGGTAAATAAAACCTATTACATTCTCTGCACCCCATCAAAAAAAGGCTACACCATTGACTTTGTAAGGAAGCTGGATATCCAGAGCGTTAAGGAAATATGCAAAAACTTCCTTGACAATCAATACCTTACAGATGTTAAAATCAGTATGCCAAAAAACTACAGTTATTCAAATGAAAACAGAAACAAATATTTTTATGAAAAACGTGTTATTCCTATATACGCAGAATTTGACGGTCAATCCGGACACTTTTATCTGGAACTTGACCCGGTAACCGACTCTGTAAAAATATTAGCATACATTTCAAGTACTGAGTTGAAAGAAAAAATTGAAGAGCATTATTACTTAATCGACCCAACTTCCAAAGTTGAAAGTTTCCAACATGCCAAGCTTGACAATTTTTCCTTCGATGTGACAGTAACTTCTCAAACTAATAATGTGACAAAAGAAGTATTATATATGTACTACGACCAGGAATTAGTCTTTCTTTCAAAAGATCCATACTTCTCTGGAGTTGTTGTACAGAAATAGTATTTGTTTTTTCACTGTTTCAATAAAGAAACCAATCAAAAAGCCACCTGCATTACAGGCAAGTGGCTTTTTATACTATCTCATATACTATAGCAAAAAACTATCCAATACTTGTTCAGGAAGCAGAATTGCAATGTATTAAGTATGAATTTATAAAACCGTCCAAGTCTCCATCCATAACATCATCCACGTTTATTTGTTCATAATTCGTTCTATGGTCTTTGACCAGGGTATAAGGACAAAATACATAAGACCTTATTTGGCTTCCCCAGGCAATCTCCATCTGGACACCTTTCAGTTCTTCTATCTTCTCCTTTTTCTCTCGTTCTTTAAGTTCGAGAAGTTTTGCTTTCAACATCTTCATTGCGGTATCCTTATTCTGAAATTGAGACCGCTCGGTTTGACATGATACAACTATACCAGTGGGAATATGTGTAATTCTTACTGCCGATTCAGTTTTATTGATATGCTGACCTCCAGCACCGCTGGCACGGTAGGTATCTATTTTCAAATCTTCCGGATTTATATTTATTTCAACATCATCACTCAGTTCGGGCATTACATCGCAGGAAGCAAAAGACGTATGCCTCCTTCCCGAAGCATCAAAGGGTGAAATGCGCACAAGTCTGTGTATTCCCTTTTCAGACTTCAAATATCCATAGGCGTTTTCACCTATGACATTGATAGTAACACTTTTGATTCCCGCTTCTTCTCCATCAAGAATGTCTAAAATTTTAACAGTAAAACCTTTTCTCTCAGCCCAGCGGGTAAACATTCTAAGTAACATTTGAACCCAATCCTGTGCTTCAGTCCCTCCAGCTCCAGCATGAAGCGTCAATATTGCATTGTTCTTGTCGTAGGGACCTGTCAGCAAAGTTTCCAATCTCAAAGTTTCAAAATCCTTTTTAAATTTTTTAAAACTCTCCTCAACTTCGGGCAATACACTGTCGTCCTCTTCTTCCATACCAAGTTCGCACAGTGTCTTTACATCTTCCCATTCCTGAGTCAGTTTATTATATCTTTCCACCTTGTCTTTCAAGTTCTTGATTCTCTGTAATATCTTTTGCGAATTCTCAACATCATTCCAAAAATCCGGTTCCAATGTTTTATGTTCCAACTCTTCTATCTCGTTGCTTATTTTAGCAATGTCAAAGAGAAGCCCCCATTTCCTTTAAAGCATCCTCAAATCCGTCAATCTCCAGCTTTAACTGTTCCAATTCCAACAAATTTATCAACTCCTTGAATAGTTTTATTCATAATTTTATATTATTAACAGGCAACTGTCTACCTAAATATTTATTCCATAGTTATTCAGCTAAACAACAATACCGATTTTCATCAAATTGCTTTGCTGATTTCTTTTTAATTCGGGAAATAATTTTATCAGAAATATTAAACCTTTAATTGGATGTCTTGCTGTTATTCTTTATGCTTTCCACCAACGGCTTTAGCACTTCCACAGGAAGCCCAGCCTCTTGTATTTCTTTTGCCAATTTAATATACGGAATACTGCTTTCCTTGACAATCCATCTTCTGATATCGTCATCAAACATATCCAATATATTTGAAGCCTCTTCGGCCTTCTCGGCCTCTTTTTGCTGGCTTAGTTCCCTAAGATAAAGTTCTTTCTCCTTTTCATAAGTTTCAGGGGTATTATAACGGTAAAAAAACGAATCTCTTACCTGTGCATATTTCGCAAGAATTTTAATAGTACCTACAAAAGGCATTCTCTCTCCTTTTGCATATTTTTCCAGCATATCAGGGAATATTAATGCTCCTACCTTCTCACTGATATCCTTTGACAACTCTTGATACGTAAAATTACCTCTTATCAAATCAATATTATTTCCCACGGTTAGAGCATTTACATCTCTGCATTTTGATCTTCCCAGGATATAATCAATGGAAACTCCGAAATAATCGGCAAGCTTTTTGAGAATTTCATAATCAGGTTCTCTTTTGGCAAGTTCATAGGAAGCTACTGCCTGGCGCGTAATGCCTAAATAGTCAGCTATATCTTTCTGGGATAACCGACTTTGTTCTCTAAGTTGTTTAAGCATTGACGCAAAAGACATTTTTTCCACCCCGAAAAATCAATTTTAGTTTATTTTACATGTAAATTGATAATAATGCAACATTTTGATTACATTTTTTGTATTTTTTATTGACAGCAACAAAATGTTGCTATATAATATGTATAAAAGTAATAAGTAATAGAAATGCTCTTTAAAATTTCAGAATATTATTTTAAATTAATTTTAACATAGGGAATTGCTAATATACAAGTTTTTGTTTTAAATATATATAAAGCTATAAAGCGTGGCCATGCTTTATAAAATCAAAAAAAGTTTTTGTGGAGGTTGATGCCTTGACTAGAATTGAAAATCTCAGGGAAAAGTTATATAATGTAATGGATCACGGTGATGGCTGTGAAATCCTAGCTACCAGCCAGGAACTGGATGATCTCATAGTTCTCTATATGAAGCTTCAGTTAAGTACCCGAACAGATTACTCCTTGTAATTTGATTTATAAATTACAAGCTATAAACTGTAGCGCTACAATTTATTAGTCATCCTGCACAATTTTATATAAATCCAAAAAAATTCGTACTATAATCAACTATAGTACGAATTTTTTTATGGCATAGGCAACACCGTCTTCATCATTTGACGGAGCAACAAAATCACAAATCTTTTTTACTTTATCTTCGGCATTTCCCATAGCTACACTAAATCCGGCATACTCAAGCATTGAACAGTCATTTTCATTATCACCGATGGCAAGGATTTCTTCACGGTCAATATTGAATTTTTGGGAAATTATTTCCAAAGCTTTCCCCTTGCTTACACCACGGTTCAAAATCTCAAAGTTATCGTAATTTGAGCTAACCACCTCTATAGTATCGATATTTTCCACATATCTTCTAACTCTGGTTAACTCCTCCGGCTCCGAGGACATAACAACAATTTTGGCAGGTTCCCCGGTGCTATTAATTATTACATCCTTCACCGATTCAACCACTTTTACATCGACGCGGAAATCACTTCTTAAATCCTTGCTCTTTATCATATAATACAAAGCAGCGTAATCAAGCTTTTCAGCATACATAACATCATCAATGTAAGTATGAAAATAAATCCCCTCTTTGCTAAGTAAGTCTACAACCCTAACACAGTCTTCCTTTGAAAGCATATTTGAATAATACACTTTATCGGTTCTGACATCTCTTATCATGGCACCGTTACAAACAACCATCGGTCCTTCTATAGCCAACTGCTCTGCAAATACTTTTGCCCCGGCATAAATCCTACCGGAGCAAATTAAGACTTTTATTCCTTTTTCAACTGCATATTTTATATATTTCTTATTCTCCTGCGAAATTTCCTTATTGGAATTTAACAGTGTACCGTCAAGATCAATAGCTATCATTTTATACATTTCTCTGTTCCTCACCTATGTCTTTCCACAAACCTCTTTATCCTTTTTAAAGCCTCTACTATATTTTCCATGGAATTTGAATAACAAACCCTTACAAAACCTTCACCGCAATCACCAAAAGCAACTCCCGGAACAACAGCTACTTTTTCCTCCATCAGCAAAGTCTCACAGAACTCATTTGAACTCATATTGGTAGATTTTATGGACGGAAATATGTAAAATGCACCGAAAGGTTCAAAACATTCAAGCCCGGCATTTCTAAATCCATCGAGCACAACTCTTCTTCTTCTGTTATATTCCCTTCTCATAGCCTGAACATCTTCATCACCGTTTTTTAATGCTTCTATAGCTGCATACTGGGCAGTTGTGGGAGAACACATTATTGCGTACTGGTGTATCTTATACATTGCGGCAATTAAATCAGGATGTCCTAAAGCATACCCCAGTCTCCATCCTGTCATGGCATATGCCTTGGAAAAACCGTTTATATATATGGTTTTATCCTTCATTTCAGGATAGCTTGCTATAGAGACATGCTCACACTCATATGTAAGTTCCGAGTATATTTCATCGGAAAGTACTATAATATCTTTATCTTTCAATACCTCGACAATCTTATCGAGGTCCTCCTTTGTCATTATTGCACCGGTAGGGTTATTGGGAAACGGTAAAATAAGTACTTTAGTTTTTGGAGTTATGGCCCTTTCCAAAAGCTCCGGTGTAAGTTTGAACTGATCTTCAGCTCTCAGATTGACTATTACCGGTGTAGCTCCTGTCAAACGTATGCAAGCTTTGTAAGCTACAAAACTGGGTTCCGGAAGTATTACCTCATCTCCCGGACCAACAAGGGCTCTTAGAGCAAGGTCAATGGCTTCACTTCCGCCTACAGTGGCAATAACCTGAGTTTTGGGACAGTAATCCAAGTTATATCTTCTCTTCAAATACCGGCATATTTCCTCACGAAGTTCAATAAATCCGGAATTGGGCGAATAGTGAGTATGACCCTTCTCCAATGAATATATGCCTGCTTCTCTTATACGCCAGGGTGTAACAAAATCCGGTTCTCCTATACTCAAAGATATGGCATCTTTCATTTCGTTTACCAAATCGAAAAATTTCCTGATTCCCGAAGGAGGCAAATCCCTTACTTCCGGGACTAACATATCCCTTATATTCATAATATAACTGCCTCCCTGTCGTCCTTGTAATCTTTTTCAAATACCACTCCATTATCTTTATATTTTTTCAATACAAAATGAGTGGATGTACTAAGCACCGACTCTAAAGGAGATAATTTTTCCGCGACAAACAAAGCTACTTCTTTCATTGTTTTTCCTTCAACAATAACAGTCAGGTCAAACCCGCCGGACATCAAATAACATGCTTTTACCTCAGGAAACTTATATATACGTTCTGCAACCTTATCAAACCCCTGTCCTCTCTGGGGAGTAACTTTTACCTCTATTAATGCCACTACACTTTCTTTTGAAGTCTTCTCCCAATTTATCATTGATGTATATCCTAAAATAATACCTTCTTCTTCATATTTTTTTATTGCCTGTCTGACTTCTTCAGCACTTTTATTCAGCATAACCGCTATTTCTTCGCATGTTGCTTTGCTATTCTTTTCTAGAATCTCCAAAATTTCTTCCATAACCAAAGCCCCTCCTCGATAATCTATATAATATATTTATAATATAATATTTATAACTTACTTGGTATACTTATATAACAATAACTATAAATTAAACAATAAAAAAATATATAAAAAACTCCTTCATCCCCTGAAGGGACGAAGAAGCACTTGCGCTATCATCCTGCTTTACACTAATGCGGTGCGTTCTCAATTCAGTATTAATTTTAATTGGAAAATTTAAATTAATACTGGTTATTTATAACGTAAGGAAATACCATCCTATATTATCAATCCAATAATATAAAAGAGCATTATCACTTTTCATACCTAATTATTAGCAATAATTATACTAAATTAAATAAAACATTGCAATATAATATAATTTTAAATTCCCATAGATATGTCAACAAATTCAAAGCAATTTAAATCTTAATTTATTACAACATAAACATTGGTTTATCAATTAAGTAACCTTAGAAGGTTTCCGAAAGAACGGCTGGTACTTGTTTTGCAAAATTTAAGAATTTTACTTATCATCTGATGAAAGCTTATTTGCAAATCCTTCAATAAACTCAGAAATAATATCTACAGCCTCTTCGTCTACGCTCTTTTCCACATTGTTTTCTTTACTGTCATATGCAACAGATATCTCCTCAGCAGCATCAAGTACCTTGTCCAGTTCTTCCTCATATTTTTTAAGTACTCTTGTAATATCCTGCTTTAGCGATTTAATCTCTTGCTTAATATCAACCAATTTTTCCCTTTCTTTTTCAGTCAAAGCGGAAAGCTTCTTTCTTTCTTCCATAGATTGACTCTTGGCTTCTTCAATTATTGCCTCAGCTTTTTCCTGAGCTTTTATAAGAACATCAGCAATTTTTGCCCTGTCCTCACTTGCCCTTTCTGTCTTTCTGGCAATATCTTCATATTTAATGCGAAATTCCCTGCACTGATTTTTCAACTCTGCAATTTCATTCTCTTTATCCTTAAGTTTATCATCAAACTCTCTAAGAATTTTCTCAATGTAAGAATTAACATCCGACTTCTTAAAACCAAAAAGAGACGTTCCAAATCTTTTTTCTCCAGCCATTTTGGACTCCTCCTGTTTTTAATAAAAAAATTATTAAGGTTTAAAAAGACAACCTTCTAACCCTCATTTTATATAATTCAATATTATTTATTAAATTCCTTCTTTTTTCAAAAAAAACACAAAGGTCTAAACAAAACAAAACTGCAATACGGTTTTCTATTTTAATTATAACCGATAGCAGTTTCATTTTTCAAATAAGTTTTATTGTTCAAATTCCCATTATCATTAATAAAATCAGTTTATATGCTTTTCTAGCAAAGAAATCAGTTCGGATTTAGATCTTGCTCCGATAATTTTTTCAACTACCTCGCCGTTTTTAAATATCATAATTGTAGGAATACTCATCACTCTAAATTTAGCAGCCAGTTCTCCTTCATCGTCCACATTTATTTTTGATATTTTAGCTTTTCCTTCATACTCTTCAGCAAGCTCATCCACAATTGGACCTACAGCTCTGCATGGACCGCACCATGGTGCCCAAAAGTCTACCAAAACCGCTTTATCGGATTTCAGAACCTCCTCATCAAAATTATTTTTGTTAATAATTATAACTTTTTCACTTGCCATAATTAATCCTCCTAACCAGTTTTATTTTTTCCGTTAATTTGCATTAAGCTGTTCCCTCAAAATATATTTACATTACAACCAAATAAAGCTTTAAACTGTATGCATCCTTTAGAGCTGTTGTTCAAAACTAATACTCCGGGTCTTTTAGCCATAAAATTATAATTTCATAAAGTTTTAAATAAAATATCATCACAAGTTCTTAAGTATATTTCTACCCGCTTTACAATTAAGGAAACATTAATCTACAAATCTCAGAAATTTTTGTATTGTATCAAGCAATTCTTCAATAACGACTTCTTCTCTTTCCTTCATTAAAATACTTTGAAGACAAGTTTTTGAATATCTTTGAAGAATAAGACTTCCAACTTTGTTTATCGCAGCTCTGGCAGCTGCTACCTGGGTAAGAATATCCGAACACTGTTTCTCCTCTTCTATCATTTTTTGTATGCCTTTTATTTGCCCCTCAACTCTTCTTAATCTTTTAAGTATCTCCTCTTTAGACACAACTTGATCAATATCCGAAACATTGCTTTCCATAGACTTACCTCCTATACTCGGTATGGGTATAGGATAATTATAGCTGGAAATTTTTTAAATTTCAATATTATTTTTTAATATTTTCAATTGACAGCAATAATTAGCTATGGTTTAACTCAACCATAGCTATATAAATAAAGTGTAAAATAGAAGTTTGTCACGTTATTTCCATAGCATCCAGGGCATTATGCAATCGTTCAAACAACAAACCGGCTACAAACCAGGCAGGTGCATAATCAATTCTCACCAGGTTGTCAATTGCAAACGGTCCTGAATAATACCAGGGATATACACCCAACAGCTTATATAAAATTAAACCGCTTGTATATTCTATACCCCATATAATCACAACCCACAACAGGCTTCTAATCATCCACCTCCAATTACTCAGTATATCATGAATGGGTTCTAGAAACACAGCACAACCATATATGAAAAACATCCAGAGATTTGTATATCCTTGTAGGGTAAGATCCCCTGTTATCAAAGAATGCATTCCCGTCCAAAATATTTCTATTATCCACCCTACAAACCCATAAATAACAAATCTTTTCACCATAGTCTTATTTTTTTCAAAATACTTAATTTTAGTATAGCAATATTTTCATCTCACCATTAATCTTCGAATAATCGGTATGTTCTATCATCAAACCCATACAAACCATATAAAAAATCATTATATAATGTATAATTTTGAATCTTTTTGCCAATTATAGGTATTGTATATCAAGTGAAAAGGAACTAAATACCGATGATAAAAGTAGCAGAATTTAAACTAAACAAAAAAAACTCTTTAATATTTAATACTCTTTCAATATTAATATTCACTTTAGGATTGATATTGTCCGGCTTTAGTTCGGACAGGCTTTTCACATTGGTAAAGAGCAATATGTTGATTTCACTGTTCATACCGATAACAATTGTGTTCATACACGAGGGTATGCATGCTATAGCATATAAAATGTTTGGTGCAAAATTAAAACTCGGATACAGGCATTTTAGCATATACATTACCGATATTTCAGGAAATTTGTTTACGACTAAGCAAATAAGCATAATTATGCTATTTCCTTTATTCTGCATTCCTGCCGTACTTTTTATTGCGGCCGTCATATTTACCGATTACTTACCTTTTCTGGTATTGGCAGTATTAATTAATACAGCCGGTTCCATTGGTGATATAATACTGCTGATTTACATAATTACTAAAGGGAAATCCTGCAGGATAAAAGACGAACTCAACGGATTCAGCATATACAAGGTAAACCTTCCCGGCTCAACATGAATATAAACCGATTTATAAAAATAATAATAAATTATGCCGATAATTTTATTTCCATAAAATTTTAAGTAAACTAAATTTCTTAATTTCCATAAAATACTTAAAATCTCAGATATAAAATGTATTTTGAAGATAAAAATAAACAAAAAAATATAAAAATTTAAATTGCAATATTAAATGCAACACCTATAGTAGAAATCATTTTTTGTTTAGGTGGTAAATCCACAATATTATCCTTAAGCCCTTCTTGGTTATTTATTTGAGCGAATGCAGAGGGATGTCAAGGGTTGCCGTCAGGCAA